>Ga0182024_10024229_pt1 | contig 10799 bp, 9 predicted proteins | sample P32metaG_FD_120480 | JGI IMG/M metagenome (GOLD analysis project Ga0182024, IMG submission 120480) | Permafrost microbial communities from Stordalen Mire, Sweden - P3-2 metaG (Illumina Assembly) | ecosystem: Environmental > Terrestrial > Soil > Wetlands > Permafrost | place: Sweden: Stordalen...
AGGCGCATGGGTCATTAGCCCCGCGCTTCAGCGTGGGACCTGGCGCCAAATATGAGGATCGAGCCCCGTAGAGGCGGCGCGACGGAGCAAGGTTCATCATGCCTTGCGCAGCAAACGGGCGCACGAATCCTTGCTCTATCAAATACACCTGCGCCAACACGCATCCCGTACGCCGCCGCCCCTGGGTGGGCCGTTGCGCCGCGTGGACCGAATCAACCGCTGAAATCCTTCCTACTTTGGCGGTGCAGGCGTGAAAACCTCACGCCTCGAGGGTTCTGGTTTCGGCTTCGGCTTCGGGGCCTTCTTCGCTTCTTTCTTACCTTTATCTTTGTTTCCCATAGACGCAAGCATGACACAGATGCCCGCCCAAGAAAAGTCCCGCAAAGGATTCCCCGCGTCCCATCGACGTCCCGTGCCCGATCGACGTCCCGTGCCCCGTCGATGCTCCGGTCCCATCGCTGCCCCGTGCCCCATCCTTCCGGCGTCTTTTGCCGGAAGGGTGGGAAACCACGAACCCCAACACCGTTACTTCAACTCAGCACGAACACTGGGTGCCCCACATCTCGATTTTGAGATGTGGGAAAGCACGAACCTTAACTTCTCTTGCTCAAACTGTCACGAACGCGGGTGGAAAACCATTAACGTGGGGGATCGCTCTAGTGATGCATCTCGCTCTTCCGCTTCATCACTTCAGCCACGAAACTATTGCGCGAACTCTTATAAAAGTTTGCCAGGTCGTCGGTGTACCCTTTCACCGCCCATGGCGCTCTCTCGCTTGCCAATGCCAGCAGTTCGTCCACTTTTTTCTGTTTGCCGGCCACCTCGGCCTGGCCATCGCTGAAGTTCAGCTCCGCGGCATAAGTGGTTCCCGCGGGAATGAAGAAGTACACGCGGCGCTTGACCCTCTTCTTGTACACCCACACCAGGTTATCCAGCCGAAACAGGTCGAAGCTCAACCGCGCGTTCTTCACGGCGTAATTCTGCGTCAGAGTCCAGCCGCCGCCCTTGGCTTTCACTGCCGTCTCCAGCTCCCGTTCCACCTCGGCGGAAGTTACTGCGATGTCGCCCCACGCTTTGGCGCGGGTTACGGCGGGATGGTCAACCTGGCCCGACAGTCGCCGCCACGAGCGGAAGGCAAAGAAGCCGAAGAGCGCTTCGGCCAGCAGCGCCCAGAAGGCTCCCGCATATCCCGATTCGCGGTAGTTCGTATCCAGCAGCAACGGATAAAACACGGCCTCGTCGGCAGGGTCGGTGCCCGGAGGAAACAGATCCGACTTCACGTCGAAGGGCATCCATCCCAGCTCCCCACTCACCGTTGTTGACGGCGTCTTTCCGCTCTTCACAATCAGAATCCGGTCACCGATCTGCAGCGCATAGTAGCCCGCCGACACGTTTTTAATAATGCCCTCGTAAGTCGTCACCTCTTGCACCCCGGTGTTCAACACCTTATCGCCGGTGATGGTTACGTATGGCGTGGCAATCGACTGCAGGTTGTTTTCCGCTTTTTCGGCAGCATCCAGATCTGCCGCGGTCGCCGGCGGAGGACCCTTAAAGAACACCTTCAAGTAGGCGCTGTTCGCTGCGAAGATCCACACTACGATGGCCGTCACCACCAGGAACAAGACAACCTGGCCAATCGACTTCTGACGTGCAGTGCGTTCAATCCATGTCGTCATGGCAGGGACTGTATCACACAGAGAGAGCAGCTTGCGCCAAAATTAATTCTCGCGGGTCACGGCCATTGCGGCGGCCCCACCCTTCCCGCGCCGCTATTCTGGAAACATCATGACCCATTCATCCCACTCTCTTCGCCGCGTGGCCGTCTTTTGTGGATCGGCCTTCGGATCGAACCCTGCCTTCCGCGCGGAAGCTTCGGCCCTCGGGGCTGCCATCGGCAAGGCCGGCCTCGGACTGGTGTATGGCGGAGCCAGCCGCGGACTGATGGGTGCGCTCGCCGATGCAGCCCTGGCCGAGGGCGCTGAAGTGATCGGCGTGTTGCCTGAGGCGCTCAACGGCCGCGAGATCGCGCACACCCGCCTCACTTCGCTCGAACTGGTGCTTACCATGCACGAACGCAAGGCCCGCATCCACGAGCTTTCGGATGCCATCCTGGTGCTGCCCGGCGGCTACGGCACGCTCGACGAGTTGCTCGAAGCCCTCACCTGGGCGCAGATCGGCCTGCATGCCAAGCCATGCGTCCTCATCAACACGGCGAACTACTGGGACGGCCTGCTGGCATTTCTCGATACCGCCGTGGCCAATGGCTTCATTGAAGCGCGCAACCGGGAACTGCTGCGCGTGGCCGCGAATGCAGCCGATGCGCTGGCGATGGCTGCTTTTTAATGTAGCGCCGGCTCTGTAATGTAGCGCCGGCCTCCCGGCCGGCTGTAGCGCGGGCGTCCACGCCCGCGCCGGCTTGGGTCAAGCAACGCGCCGGTAGCAGGTAAGGTTGAATTCGTCGTGAAAGGGCACGACTTTAGTCGTGCCGTAAGGAGCACAAAATCAATCGGCCATTTAGCCCCTGGGGAACGTTCAATTCAAACTCACCCGCTACCAAGGCGCCGCTTTTTGCGTATTCGGCTGTATCATGCCCCTATGTCAAGAAAGCTTCGCTTCGGCGTGCTCAGCACCGCCAACATCGGCCTCAAAAAAGTCATTCCCGCAATGCAGCGGGGCGAGCTCACTTGCGTGGTCGCGATTGCCTCCCGCAACGTCGGAAAAGCGCGCGAGGCGGCCGCCACGCTGAACATTCGAACGGCCTACGGCTCATATGAGGAGCTGCTCGCCGATCCCAACATCGACGCCATCTACAATCCGCTGCCCAATCAGCTGCATGTCCCGCTGACCGTGAAGGCCGCTGAGGCCGGCAAGCACGTGCTGTGCGAAAAACCGCTCAGCATGACGGTGGCCGAAGCCAAAACCCTGCTCGGCGTGCGCAATCGCACCGGCGTAAAAATCTGCGAGGCCTTCATGATTCGCAGCACCAGGCAGTGGCTGCGCGTAGGCGAGCTTCTCGAAGAAGGCCGCATCGGCGAGCTCCGCGCCGTCAACGCGCATTTCAGCTACTTCAATGTGAACCCCGCCAACATCCGCAACCGCGTGGAGACCGGCGGCGGCGGCGTGTACGACATCGGTTGCTACTGCATCCAGGCTTCCCGTTACGCGTTCAAACAAGAGCCGCGGCGCGTGGTCGCGCTCATCGATCGCGATGCGCAGACGAGCACCGACCGCCTGGCCTCGGCGATCCTCGACTTTCCTTCCGGCCATGCTATCTTCACCTGCAGCACGCAGTTGATCCCGTATCAAAGGGTGCATTTTCTGGGCACGCGCGGCCGCATCGAGCTGGAGATTCCCTTCAACGCGCCCCACGACCGGCCGACACGCCTCTTCATCGATGCAACGGGCGATCTGACCTTTAACGGCATCACCACGGAGACCTTCCCCACAGCGGATCAGTACACGTTGCAAGGGGACGCATTCGCGCGTGCGGTGCTCGAAAACCGTGAAGTTCCGGTTCCCCTTGAAGATTCCATCGCAAACATGGCTGTGATTGAGGGAATCTTCCGCTCCGGGAGCACGGGGCAGTGGGAGCCGGTGCAGCAATAAGAACGAATCCGTGCCCCATCCTTTCGGCGTTATTTGCCGAAAGGGTGGGATTCCACCTCACGCCGGCTTTGCCGCCGTGGCGCACGCGAACAGATCGTGACTCAACGCCTCCATGCGCCGGGGATCGGTGTCCCACGAGAACATGAAGCGCGCCGCGCCGCCAATGAAGGTGTAGAAACTCCAACCCTTGCTCCTCAGCGAACTAAGAATCTCCTCCGAAGCCAGGAGAAAAACCGCGTTGGCCTCAACCGGTTGCGCGAGCTTGATGCCGGGGATGGAAGCAATCAGCAGAGCAAACTGCTGCGCACAACGATTGGCATGTTCGGCGTTGCGCAGCCACGCGCCGCTCTTGAGCATTCCCACCCACGGCGCCGAGAGAAACCGCATCTTCGACGCCAGTTGACCTGCCTGCTTGCACCGGTAATCGAAATCCGTAGCCAGCGCGCGATCGAAAAACAGCACCGCCTCTCCCAGCGCCATGCCGTTCTTGGCCCCGCCGAAGCAAAGCACATTCACGCCGCGCTTCCACGTCATTTCTGCCGGCGAGCAGCCCAGGCTGGCGCAGGCATTGGCAAAGCGCGCACCGTCCATGTGCAGCGAGAGTCCCAGCGCCCGGCATTCTTCGGCAATTGCGTCCAGTTCCTTGAGCGTGTACACGCGCCCCGTCTCCGTCGACTGCGTAATGGACACCGCTCGCGGCTTGGGATAGTGAATGTCGTGGCGCTTGGTGGCCAGTTCGCGAATCGCAGCGGGAGTCAGCTTGCCGTCGGCGCTGCTTGCCACCTGCAACTTTGACCCGTTGGAAAAGAACTCGGGTGCGCCGCACTCGTCCGTCTCCACGTGCGACTGATCAGAGCAGATGACGCTGTGATACGACTGGCAGAGCGACGCCAGCGCCAGCGAATTGGCCGCGGTGCCATTGAAGACGAAGTACACCTCGCAGTCCGTTTCAAACAGCGTGCGGAAAGCATCGGCGGCTTTGGCCGTCCAGGGATCGTCGCCATACGACGTGACGTGCCCGCGGTTCGCGGTTTCCATCGCAGCCCAAGCCTCGGGACAAATTCCCGCGTAGTTGTCGCTGGCAAACTGCTGGTGCAAATCCTTTTCGGCGATTTCAGTCATGACTCGTTCCCTTTCCATCGGGGCCAATGACGGCACCGGTATGGAATTGCAGGAAGTGTAGAAAGTGGGGGGAAGCGCGGGCGTTGCAGGAGTTGGAGGCGCGGGCCGGGATCGAACCGGCGCATAAAGGTTTTGCAGACCTACCAAGGCCGATTGTGGGGTTTTGTTGATTCCTGTAAGTGATAGAGAACACTAACTAATTGTACAGAGAGCAACAAGGGCCAACAAGCCCCTGCAAGCAGGTACTCCCCACAAAAATCCCCACAGCGCCTTGCGGTTCAATTTCTGCTCATTTTTCGTGCCAGATTTGCATGCAGCGCGCCGATGGGTCTCATGGGACGCCATTTCCCCGGCGCTAGTGGACGGGAGCAAAAGCGCACACCCCGTACGACTGCCAACGCCGCGACTCGGGCAGGTCACTTCAGCCAGCTAAATCGCCATGTTCGACGCCATCACTGATTCGTCCGATCAGTGGCACTGATTTGCGTTTATCAATGGCGACTCTTCCAGAAAAGCGAGCGGACTTGCTTCCCGACACGGTTTCGTGCGCAAGATGTGTGCTAACCCTAACGGTTCATGTATGGATTTCTCGGACAATGGAAGGACCGGCACGGCAACCTTTCCGGCCGCTTTCCGCGTGAGTGGCCCTCTACTTATCGGCACACTCTTTGCGCACCGGCCGAGACACGACATCGCGACTCTTGCAGTCAGACGGCCTGGGATTGGTGATGCCGGATCAGTCGCCGCATTTCTGTCCCCACAGACGGTTGGACGATAGGGCGTTTTTCAGGACTGAGCATTGCGGGCACGTCCTCGAAACGTGCATTGGGCTGTTAGCGTCAGTTGAGAGACTCGAAGATCTGCGAATCTGAGCGGGAAGCTGATCTAACTTAAGAGTGGGCGGCAAGACTCCGCGTCAGCGCGGGAGAAGGGGCGAGAAAGGCAGGGCAAACGCATCAAAATCTTCCGCGAACAAAGATTGCTTCTTTGATCCATTTCGGCGAGTTTGGCAAGCCAATTCAACGCCATCTGGGCCTGAAGGCGTGTTGCAGAGGTCCCTTCGAGAGGAAATCGGCACATCGGTGACACGTTATGGGTCGGTAGTGCCTGACAAAACAGTTCGGCAACGAGCCCCATAGTGAAAAACAAAATTAGATGCATTTGCCCTGGCATCCATCCAACAAACCACAGCTTATCGAAGAGGTATTGATTCGCAATGAAGACGTTCTGCAGGATCAGCGTTGTGGTGCCATCTTTCAATCAGGCAAAATACCTGGAACTAACTCTTCGCTCCATTCTCGATCAGAATTACCCCGGCCTTGAGCTGATCGTGATTGACGGCGGCTCGAACGACGGAAGCGTCGACATCATACGCAGGTACGCACAGCACATGAAATTCTGGTGCAGCGAGCCGGATGGCGGACAGGCACAGGGAATCATCAAGGGTTTTTCCCATGCTACGGGAGAAATCCTATGTTTCCTCAACAGCGATGACCTCTCTGAGTCCGGCGCGCTGCACGAAGCCGGAAAGTATTTCTCCAAGCACCCTGATGTCGATGTAGTGTACGGCGATGCGCTGTGGATCGACGCCGAAGGGAACGCGATCCAGCCGAAGAAGGAAATACCCTTCAACCGATTCATCTGGCTTTATACCTACAACTATATTCCCGGTATGTCCACGTTCTGGCGCCGAACGGTCTATAACCGAGCCGGCGGACTGAATCCGTCCTTCCAGTTAGCCTTCGATGGCGATCTATTGATCCGGTTCAGCGATGCCCATGCAAAGATCAGGCACGTAGCACGACAGTGGTCGCGGATGCGCTTCTATCCCGAACAGAAGAACCGGCGTTTGCGCGCGCAAAGCGACCGCGAAGACATGCTTATCCGCTCGCGTTACTGGAAGAATCGGTTGATGCCCAGAACATACTATCTTCGCCGAAAGATTGCTCTGGGCATCCGCATTCTATGGAGATTGCTGAGTGGCTGCTACGGGCTTGGCTATCGCAGATACCTGGAGAAGGTGGAAAAGGCATGAAGGTTTTGCTTTCAGCATACGCATGCGAGCCGGGAAGGGGCTCCGACAGGGCAGACGCATCTTGGATTTCTGCGGACAAAGACTACTTCTTCGATCCATTTTGGCGAGTCTGGCGAGCCAATTCAACGTAATCTGGCCTGAAGCCGTATTGCTTAGCATGAATCCTCATCTTCCGCTGTCGCCGATCTAACTCCGCTAACTCCGCTTGTCCTTAGATGGCATTTACCGGGCACGCCAGCAAGACCCGAGGGTCGCTCGGGTATGACGCGGACAAATTACGGGTAATCCCCAGTTACTTCTGTCTGCTATTTTGTGTTTGCAATGGAATTCACCGCGAGGCAAGAGCGAACTCAGCCGGCCGTTTCGCGCTTGAACGCCACGTAAGCCGACTCCGGCCAGCAGGACTCTGGTCCGATGTGCCATTCCACTGGTCCGGTGGGAGTAATTTCATGAAACGATTCGAGGAGCGCCGCGGTAGTTACCGCAGACACCATGCGCACCACCACGGCCCCGGCACACGAGTGGAGGCCAATCCCGAGCGCCGCCTGTTTCGCGGGGCGGCGGGACACGTCGAGACGATCGGGATCGGGAAATTTTTCGGGGTCTCGGTTCGCGGAAGCCAGCATGAGATTGACCTGTGTGCCCCGGGCGATCGGCAGTCCGCCGAGGTCCACATCGGCCATGGCGCGGCGCGAGACCATGTGAACGGTCGGCGCGTAGCGCATGAGCTCCTCAACCGCTCGAGGCATTAGATATGGTTCGGCGCGCAAACGCTTGAGCTCATCGGGATGCCGCAGGAGGGCAACCCATTCGCTGGCCAGCAGGCGCGGAAGCGTCTTCGCGATGCCTATGAAGGTCTGCTCACTCCGCGGGATCGGCGCTTTCTCAAAAATACGCGCGAGTTCGGCGGCGGCCTGGCGCTGAAGAGGCGATTCATTCGGTGAGTCCATTCGGTCGAAGACGTGTGCGCCGAGCCCGGATAGCCGTTGCCGGTCGCCCTGGTCTGCCCCCGTCATGCCCATTGCTAGAGTGAGGCATACGGGCTCGGCAAATTCGCTAAGCAGGTCGATAGGGCGGCCGGTGGGCAACTGATCGAGGGTGGCGTGGGAGAGTGCCTTCACTCGCAATTTCCAGCTCGCCATAAGGGACAGAGAGAGAGCGCGCTGGAGATCTCCGCGAAACGACAGTCTGCCGGTTTCATCGCGGTCCGTCGACTGGTCTTGACCGCCCGTCCCGACGGGCCACAGGCGCTGCTCGCGAGACGCAGCCAGAACGTCGGCATAGCGGCTCAGTACCCACACCCCGCGGTCACGATCGAAGTATGGAGATCTAGGCGCCTGGGCCTGCAAAGGAGGATCGAGTTGTGCGGACGCCTGGTCGATGATTGGTGCAGTTTTGATTATTTTGATCATATGAATTTACTTAGAAGCGGAAATTCCAACTACTACTTAGCCGGAATCTCCATTTTGGCCGCCGATTCCGAGAAATTGTATCGCTCCTGAGACAGATTGCAAGGCCAAAAGAACGTTGGCCGTAGATGCCAGCGTTTGCGGTGGAAAAGCCTGCCAGTTTGCTGCCGTTTTCATCTCGTCCGCCTCATCAAGAACCCTCCAAGTCGTCTTCTCCGACACTTATCCCTCCACTTGCTGGGGGCCAACTTAAACCATCTGCACCAAAGAGGCCTGCAGTTGACCCGCGACCCACGGATACGTCTTCGACAGTCCGGCGTAGAGGCTTTGGCTGGGCGCCCAATCAAGCTCCTTTTGCAACAACTTGTTGTCGGAATTCCTGCCGCGCACACCCATCGGCCCCGCGATATGCCTGATGCTAAGTTTCTTGCCCGCAATCTTCATGATGGTCTCGGCCATTTGATTGATGGTTACCATCTCCTCGGATCCGATGTTGACCGGGCCCTGGAAAGAGCTCTCCATTAGCCGGCGTACTGCTTCGATGCACTCATCGATGTGAAGGAACGAGCGCGTCTGCAGGCCATCGCCCCAGATTTCAATCTCTCCACCATCCGGTTGCTCAGCTACTTTGCGCATGAGTGCGGCTGGAGCCTTTTCTTTGCCGCCGGACCAGACGCCTTCTGGACCAAAAATATTATGAAAACGCGCAATGCGCACATTCAGGCCAAAGTTACGATGGCAGGCCAGATAGAGACGTTCACTGAAGAGTTTTTCCCAACCGTATTCGCTGTCCGGAGCAGCCGGATAAGCGGTCTCTTCAGCGCACTTGGGATTGTCCGGGTCTTCCTGGTTATAGGCGGGATATATACAGGCAGAAGATGAATAGAACACCTTCTTCACTCTGTGCTGCACCCCAAAATCGGCCATGTGAAGGTTAATCATCGCAGAGTTATGCATGACGTGAGCATCGTTCGCCCCGGTGAAGATATAACCGGCGCCGCCCATATCCGCAGCGAACTGATACACCTCGTCGATCCCCTCATCGAGAATCGCATCCCAGCTTTCGCGGAGGCGGAGATCCGCAATGACGAATTCATGCGCCTGCGACGGGCTGAAGTCCGGATATTTCAGATCCGCTCCGCGAACCCAGTAGCCCTCAGCGCGCAATCGCGTCACCATGTGGCTGCCAATAAAGCCGCCCGCGCCACACACCAGAGCTTTCTTGGAGGTCATCTTGTCTGTGCTCCGCGAAATTGGAATCGAAGGGAAAGTGACAAATAATTCAGAGGTCGCATAGGTCTCCTGCTAAGGCGACGCTTTGCGGGGGGCAAGGTTTTTCGCAGCCTGTGCCGAGTGAGAGAAATGCGGATCTGCCTTCGCTTGCGGGTATGTGCGCAGCCCCGTCAGCTGCAGAGTTATATGCCACAGGAAAGCTGAGTTATTTCGAAAGTAGCGCCAAAACAAGCGCCTTGGATCCTGAATCATACGATGGAACCATTGCAGGCCCGCACGTTTTACCCATTGCGGCGCATCCTTGATGCGGCCAATGTGAAAGTCAAATGCAGCGCCGACTCCAAACATCAAAGTGGATTCCAGTCTTGGTAAGAAGCGCATCATGAAGCGCTCCTGCTTAGGCGTGCTGATACCAACCCAAATCATGTCTGGTTTGAGTTCCTGAATCCTGGTAGCCAGAGACTCTTCTTCAGTCAACGTCAGTTCGCGGAATGGTGGGGTATAGGTGCCCACGATCTGCACCCAGGGAAAGCGTCTCGTTAGCCTTTCACGCAGTTCTTCGGCCACACCTTCTTTACCGCCATAGAGAAAATGCCTGCATTTGGCGAACTGCTCATGGCCGAATATCTCCAGCATCAGATCCGGTCCGGCCACACGTTGCATTTTGCTAAATCCTTGCAGGTGGCCCACCCAAACCGTCGGTGTGCCATCGGGCACCATCAAGGTGGCATGTGCGTAAACCTGAGCGAGGCCGGCGTCGCGCTGCGCCTCCATGATGCCATGGACTCCGATCAAGCAGACGTATCCGCTGCGACGCTCATCCAATTCTTCCTTGACCCGCGCCACCGCGCTCTCCATGTCGAGCGGATGGATCGGCACCCCGAGGACCTCGGCAGTTCTGCGACGTGGACCGATTTTCATACGAGATGCCGCCTTTCAAGGACGGAAGTGAACGCAGCCTGTTTCGATCGAACATTCACTGCGGGTGGAGGCAACAGGGACCGGTAGAGTTTCATATACTCTTCCGCGATAAAGTCAGGGGAAAGATGGGGGAGGGCAATGGGTTGTGGCTTATGCAATTCGAGCGTGGCGCGCAGGGCACTTGCAAACGACTCCACTTGCTGCGGACCGAGAGAGACGTACTGGCAATGGGCGCCGCCAACCTCACGAAATGCGGGTATGTCGGAACATACGACGGAACATCCGGCAAGCAGCGCCTCCGCCACGGGAAGTCCGAAGCCTTCTAATGTGGATGCGGCGACGACCAGGCCGCAGTTGAGATAGCACCAGTGGAGCTGCGCATCAGAAATTCCGTTCAGAAGGACTACGCTCTTGGAGAGGCCAGAGGCAGCAATGAATCTCTCGATAGCCGAAGTCTCCGGTCCCTGAATTCC
>Ga0182024_10024230_pt1 | contig 10799 bp, 9 predicted proteins | sample P32metaG_FD_120480 | JGI IMG/M metagenome (GOLD analysis project Ga0182024, IMG submission 120480) | Permafrost microbial communities from Stordalen Mire, Sweden - P3-2 metaG (Illumina Assembly) | ecosystem: Environmental > Terrestrial > Soil > Wetlands > Permafrost | place: Sweden: Stordalen...
CTTTTCGTTTGCTCTAAACACGAATCCCGCTCCCCGAATTTGTGCTCGCTTTTGTGCTCACTAGCTGTCTTTTGTGCTCATTTCTGACTTTTGTGGCTCTTTCAAGGATTGCGACGAAAGCACCGTGTTTACTGGGTTTTATCGCTTTATGTGTAATTTGCTGAGCAAGTGCGGGAAGTCAGCTGCCACTTTCTCACCAAGCCGGTGGACCCGAACGACCTCGCCGCTGCGCTCAACCGGTTCCAGGCTGTCATGGCCGTCGATCCTCACGCGCAAAGCGGAATCGGGCGCGTCATCGCGTTCTTCGGCGCCAAGGGTGGAGTCGGAACCACGTTGCTCGCGGTCCATCTCGCGACGCACCTTGTCTGCCGCCACGGCAAGAAGACGCTGCTTATCGATCACAAGCAGCAACTCGGACATGTCGCGCTGTATCTCGGCCTCAAGGACACGCAATACCACTTCGATGAACTGCTTCGCAACGCCGATCGCCTGGACGCGGAACTGCTCGATGGCTTCGTCGTCCGCCACCGCAGCGGTCTCGATGTCATCGCCTCGCCCGAGATGTCCTCGGGGCCGCATGAGCCGAAGAGCGGCCAACTGGAGCACGTGATGGACTTCCTGCGCCGTGAGTACGACTACGTCCTCATTGATTCTGCGGTTGCCTTTCAGGACTCCAAGGCCTCCATCCTCCGGCAATCCGACGAGGTCTACATCGTCTCGACGCCCGATGTTGCGGCACTGCGCGACCTGGCTCGGCTGGTGGAGAATCTCTCGCTCAACGATTCCGCCATCAGCAAACTGCACGTCGTGGTCAACCGCTCCACCGCGACCGATTCCATCACCGCCGATCAGATCGAAAAGGCTGTCCGGTTTCCCATCACGATCGCCGTCCCCAACAACTACTTTGAACTGCAACGCGCGATCAACGACGGAGAGCCGATTCCGCCACAGCGCCGTTCCGAGTTCAACCAGGCGCTCAGCCGCTGGGCAAACCGCGTCGTCAATGGCCTGAGCGGACCGAAACCTTTGCCGGCAAAGCGGAGTTTGTTCGGTTTCCTGCGCTAGGAAGTAAAGCGTCCTGAAGATATCCCGAAGCGATTGAGGTGCTTTAATGCCCGAAGTTTCCATATACATGACTCCCCCGCCGAGGCCTGCGGTTGCCACCGAAGTTCGAGTGACGCTCAGCGATACCGCGCGCCACGCGCTCAAGACAGCGGTTCACCACGAACTCATCCGCCGCATGGATATGGAGAAGCTTGCTGACATACAGTCGGACGAGATTGGCGGACGACAGCGTCTGCTCGCGGTCATCCTGCAACTCATTGGCGAACAGAGTGCCCCGCTTAGCGCGCCCGACCGCGATCATTTGGCCCATGACATCCTCGACGAAGTCTTCGGCCTGGGACCGCTTGAGCCTCTGCTGCACGATCCCACTGTGAGCGACATCCTGGTGAACACCTACAAGATGGTCTACGTCGAACGTCGCGGCGTGATTGAGAAGACCAGCATCGTTTTCAAGGATGAAGCTCACCTGATGCACATCATCGACAAGATCGTCTCCGCGGTCGGGCGCCGGATCGATGAGTCTTCTCCCATGGTCGACGCCCGCCTGCTGGATGGATCGCGCGTGAACATCGTAATTCCGCCGCTCGCTGTGGACGGTCCACTGCTCTCCATACGCCGCTTTGGCGCGATTCCGCTGACCGCGGACGACCTGCTGCGCCATCGCACCCTGACGCCGCAGATGCTCGAGATACTTCGCAGCGCCGTTCGCGCGCGTCTCAACATCGTGGTTTCGGGAGGCACAGGTTCCGGCAAGACTACGCTGCTCAACGTGCTCTCAGGCTTCATCTCCGCCGCCGAGCGCATCGTCACCATCGAGGACTCGGCAGAGCTTCAGATCAAGCAGGAGCATGTGGCCCGGCTCGAGTGCCGGCCGCCAAATCTGGAAGGCAAAGGCGCCGTCCGCCAGCGCGAACTCGTCATCAACGCACTGCGCATGCGGCCCGACCGCATCATCCTCGGCGAGGTTCGCGGCGAAGAGGCGCTGGACATGCTGCAGGCCATGAACACCGGCCATGACGGATCGATTACCACCATCCACGCGAACAATCCCCGCGACGCCATCGCGCGCATCGAGACCATGGCGATGATGGGCACAGTCTCTCTGCCCGAGAAGGCGATCCGCGCGCAGATCGCCTCGGCCGTCGACGTCATCGTTCAGGTCTCTCGCATGAGCGACGGCACGCGGCGCGTGACCCACATCAGTGAGATCACGGGAACGAGCGGAGACATCATCAGCCTGCAGGACATCTACGCATTCGAGAAGCTCGGCCTCGGGCCAAGCGGAAGCGTGAAGGGGCGGTTCTACTCTACCGGCATCGTGCCCAAGTTCGCTGAACGCCTGACTGCCGCGGGTATTCCGCTCGGCCTCAACTTGCTCGATCATTTCGTCGAGGTGTAAGGAGCAGCGCCTGCCGTGAGTCCTCTCGCAATCACCTTCTTCGTCGCGTTGTCACTCAGCTTCGTCATCCTGATGATGTTTCTTTTCCCCCCTGTGGCGTCGAGTTTCACCCGGCAGCGACTGATCATCATCCAGGATTCGGTGCGGCCGCACAACGCAGGCGCCTACGGAACCGACCTTGGAGATCCAGAGCGGCAGACCGGCTCGGCTCGGCTGAGCGCATTCCTTGAGCGCTACCGGTTTGCCAAGAGGCTCAGAGTGCTCCTCATTCACGCAAACAGCGATCTCAGCGTTGGAGGCGCGGTTCTTGCCAGCGCAGGCGCGGCGCTTGTCGGCGGTATTGCGACCTTTGTCTTAGTGCGCGCACTCCTCCTGGTGGCTGTCGCGAGTGTCGCCGGGTCCACTGCTCCATATGGTGTGCTCCGCTTCAGGCGCAGCCGCCGGCTGAAGGCTTTCAATGCCGCGCTGCCGGATGCCATCGACCTGATGGCCCGCGCGCTTCGTGCGGGACATGCTGTGGGGTCTTCAATTGAGATGGTTGCGGAGCAGATGCCCGAGCCGCTTGCCTTTGAGTTTGCGCAGGTCTATCAGCAGCAGCGGCTGGGACTGCAGTTCCGGGACGCCTTGCTCCGGATGGGCGCTCGTGTGCCGTCGCGCGACCTGCAGTTCCTGATCACCGCAATCCTCGTGCAGAAGGAGACCGGAGGCGACCTGACCGAGATCCTTGATCGCGCGGCGTATGTTATCCGCGAGCGCATTCGCATTGAAGGCGAGGTGCGCACACGCACAGCGCAGGGTCGCCTTACCGGCTGGATTCTCGCTCTGCTCCCCATCATCATGCTCACGCTGATCAACATTGTCAGCCCAGGCTACTCCAGCGTGCTCTTCCACGATCCGGTAGGGCAGCACCTGCTCTACGCCGGAGGAGCCTTAATCCTGGTTGGAACCTTCATCATCCGCAAGATCGTCGACGTTCAGGTTTGACCGCGCGCTATGACGCTCTACTTTTATCTCGCCGTTGGCTCAACGATCTTCTCCGCACTGGCGCTGGTTGTCGCGCTCGTCTTCATGAGAACTTCGCGCGCGACCATGCGGCGCATCCGTGAAGTCACCTGCCGCGGCCGAAGCTACCGCCGAAGCTCTCCGGCAACGGCTGATGCGGGCCGCAGGCTCTTTACGATGATCCACTGGATACGAGCTCGTCTCGGCCTGGCAGATGGTGCCGACCTTCCTGAGCGCCTGACCAACGCCGGATACAGGGGCACCTTTCCCGTCGACGTTTACAACGCTGCACGCATCCTGGGCCCGTTACTCGGCGTCGTCGCCGGCAGCCTCATCCCCTCGGCTCGCATATTCTGGATGATCGCCATTCCCGCCCTCGCCTATATCGGGCCCAACATCGGGCTTACTCGGCTGATCAAACGGCGGCGCGAAAAGATTCGCCGCAGCATCCCGGACGCCATCGACCTGCTCGTGATCTGTGTCGACGCCGGGTTGGGCATCGATCAGGCGCTCCTCCGGGTTGGGCTGGAACTCGGCATCAGCCACCCTCAGATCACCGAGGAGCTACTCCAGATCAATCGCGAGCAGCGCGCCGGAAAACATCGCATCCAGGCCTGGGCCGACATGGCCAAACGCAGCCAGCTCCCTGACATCGATGCCTTCGCCAGCATGCTGTTGCAGACTGAGCGCTTCGGCACGCCGATCGCCCGCGCCCTCAGCGTCTTTGCCGACACCATTCGCCTCAAGCGCCGCCAGCTCGCCGAACAAATGGCGGCGAAGACGACCGTGAAGATCATCTTCCCGCTCGTCTTCTTCATCTTCCCCAGCATGTTTATTGTACTGCTTGGCCCGGCCGCGCTCGCCATCCTGCGCGGCATGCCCAGCCTGACTCAGTAGCCGGCTATAGCGAAACCTGACTGACCGTATCCCGAAACCGAAACGTTCGAGTCGACGCGATCATCAGGAAGCGGCGGCCTTCCGCAGAACTCAACAGGGTACACCAACTCTGGTTTCGCTCAGTCGATAAAGCGATTCGTAATGCCTGCGTAGGCATCGATGCGGCGGTCGCGGAGAAAAGGCCAGTGCTGGCGCGTGGTCTCGACGAGGGTGGGGTCGAGTTCGGCGGTCAGAATCTCTTCCTTGTCGTGCGATGCCTGCGCGAGAATGCGGCCAAACGGGTCCGCAATGAAACTTCCTCCCCAGAATTCAAGACCCGAGGCTGCGGTGTGATCGCCGGGACCTTCGACGGTCACCCCGTCATGGACGACATCGCCATGCTCGTGGCCAACGCGGTTGACCGCCGCAACGAAGACCCCGTTGGAAATCGCGTGGGCGCGCTGCATGGTCTGCCACGCCGAGTACTGCGCCTCGCCGAACTCAGCCTTCTCACTCGGATGCCAGCCGATCGCCGTTGGATAAAAGAGCGTCTGCGCGCCACGCAGCGCTGTGAGCCGTGCGGCCTCTGGGTACCACTGATCCCAGCAGACCAGCGTGCCAACGCTTCCGTTGCTAGTGGGGAAGGCCTTGAATCCGAGGTCGCCGGGAGTGAAGTAGAACTTCTCGTAGTAAAGCGGATCGTCGGGTATGTGCATTTTGCGGTACAGGCCAACGATGTTGTCGGGCGCATCGCTTTGGTGGTCGAGCACTACGGCGGTGTTGTGATAGAGGCCCGCGGCGCGGCGCTCGAAGAGGCTCGCAACCAGGGTGATCTTCTCTTCGCGAACGATGTCGGCGAGGCGCGCCGTGCTCGGTCCGGGGATGGCCTCTGCGAGCGCGAACAGCGCGTGGTCCTCGCGCTGGCAGAAGTACTGCGCGCGGAATAGTTCTGGCAGGCAAATAAGTTTCGCGCCGGCGCGGGCTGCCTCGCCGACGAGATCGGCGGCGTGGTCGAGGTTCTGCGCGGTCGATGGCGCGCAGGACATCTGGATCAGAGCGATGCGTGTGCCGGGTGCTGACATTGCGGTGACTCCGTGGTGCAAGAGAAAAGGCGCCGGCGATTGCCAGCGCCTCCCTCATTTTCTCAGGTTCATCCTACTTGTCGTCAAAGAGGAGGATGGCGCCCGCGATCGTCGTAGTCCAGCGGCCGTTCTTGTCGCCGACGGCGGACTGGGTGACATTCGCCGTGCGGACAATCTTGTTGGAAATGCGATAGATCTCCTTCTTCTCGTCCCAGCTCTTGTCCGGGTCGAAATCGACGTCGAGCGTAGTTGCAAGCATCTCTGCCGCAAGCTCTTCGGCGTAGTCGCCGGCCTGGTCCTCGGTTTCGCCGAAGCTGTGGTGCTCGGAGAGATAGCCGTACGTGTTGCGGTCGGTCGGGATGGCGACACCGATGCTGGACACAACCAGGCGGTGAGCCTCGCGCGTGGAGTTCTCAGCGATGACGGCGAAGACAACTTCGCCCGGATTCAGATACTTCAGACCTTCCTTGCGCGGGATCAGTTTGCACTGGGGCGGGAAGATGGAAGATACGCGGACGAGATTCTGCGCGGCGATGCCTGCATCGCGAAGAGCAAGTTCGAATGATGTAAGACGTTCTTTATGTTTGCCTACGCCCTTGGTGAAAAAAAGGCGCGTCGGGACCATGTTCATGCCCAATTGAAAGATCCTCCAGAGAGATAATTCGAGATGCGGCGGCCACCGGCGCCGTGCGGTGCAACTTGTCAAAGTTATCACAACGACGCTGCTAAGAGGTTACAACCGCGCGGCTGAACCGTCCTATTGCAAGGTGGCGTTGAGCGCGGCAGGGAAAGCTCATTTCCGAAGAATGCCCTGGGGCAACGCCGGCGGGATCGCAAAAATCGTGCGAATACCAGCCTCCTTGCCCGCTCCAAAGGCAATCTCTGTTACTTTTGAAAACGCACCTAGCTGACCGCTTTCGGGCTCTCTGAAATTCACCTGACACGATGATTCCGGGGAACTGGGCAGGGCTCGCGTCAATCAAATTCCTAGTTGTGCAAGGAGCGTCATGTCGAGCGAATATCGTGATTTTCTTGAACTTTCCTATGCGGAGTTGGAAGACCTCAACCTGGCGGCGAAGGAGCAGCGCAGGAAGCGCGTGGCGCCCGACGTCATCCAGCAAGAGCGGCTGAAGTATCTTACCGACGAGACCCGCATCAAGGCCGTTACCGTTCTGTTCAGCGATCTTGAAGGCCGTCTGCACATGCTGGATTACGACAAGAAGTTTCTCGTCAAGAGCTGGGACAACTTAACCTTTGACGGCTCCTCGATCCGCGGCTTCACGGCTCAAAAAGAAAGCGATCTCCGCCTCGCGCTCGACTGGGGCGCATTCTACTGGGCTCCCGCGGACGTCTTCGGAGCGGGCAAGGTGCTGGTATTTGGCGAGGTCATCGACAAGAATGGCGGAACCTACAGCGCGGATATTCGCGGCGTGCTGAAGCAGTTCTCGCAGGAGATGTTCGATAAGAACGGGTACACGCTGAACGCCGCCAACGAGATTGAAGGCTTCCTGTTCGATGGGATCGATGCCGAGCGCAAGTATCAGAACACCGGTGGATTCGAGTACGTCAACACTGGCGGCTACTACCACTCCCTCCCCGGGGACCTTCTGCGCGAGTTTATCGATGCGACCGCCGAGGTGCAGCGCGCAATGGGCTTCCAGAACGAGAAGGATCATCCAGAAGTCGCGCCATCGCAGTTCGAGATCAACTACGGCTATGGCGAGGTCGTCGCTGCTGCGGACCAGATTCAGCTCTACAAACTGATCTGCCGCACGGTGGCTACGCAGATGGGAATGACGGCAAGCTTCCTACCCAAGCCGGTCGTCGGCGTCAACGGCAGCGGCATGCACACCAACGTTTCGGTCTCGAAGGGATCGAAGAATCTGTTCTGGGATCCCAGGGGAGACGAGAAGGTCTCCCGGCTGGCATGGCAGTTCGTCGATCGCGTGTTGACCCACGGGCTTGATATCTGCCTGCTGATGAATTCGAGCGTGAACTCATATCGCCGGCTGGATCCTCACTTCGAGGCGCCCAACCAGTTGAATGCGTCGGCAGTCAACCGCGGGGCGATGGTCCGCATTCCGATCGGCAATGAGAAGTCTTCGCGGATCGAAGTGCGTGCGGTTGCACCCGATGCGAATCCCTACATGGTGCTGTACTCAATCTTCAAGACCGGGCTGAATGCGGAGGCTTCGAAGATGAAGGGTCTGCGCGAGGCCAAGCGCTTCCTGCCGGACAACATCTACACGGCAATCGACGACTTTCGCAACTCGGCGTGGACCACGACGCTGCTGGGCGCAGACGTCAAGGGGCGCTACTCAGATCTGAAGCAGGCCTCCGCGGATCGCTGCCCGCGCTTACTGGGCACGATCGTGAAGCCGGCTGAGGTGCAGTTCCACCACGAGATCTACAACCAACTCCTGTGGAACCAGTTCTAGCGGCCTGTTGTAACTCCTGAGCGAAGCCTCGCCGTCCTGCAGGGGCTTCGCTTTTTTGTCGGCCGACAGATGCCCATGCGCATGCGATGCGAAGGCGGATTATTGCCCTGGTCCGATAAACACCTCCAGTAGCCGATAATCGGCGCGTCGCTGGGCGCTCGTTGCCACGCGTCTTGCGTGGGTGGTAGCCTTCAAAGGCTGATCCAATACGGTTTTATCTCTGGAGTTACCCACTACATGCAGACCAGCTACAACGGAATTCCTGTCCCGGCGAACGGCAGTGCGATCGAATACAAAGACGGAACTTATACCGTTCCCGACCACCCAGTCATTCCTTTCATCGAGGGCGATGGCACCGGCCGTGACATCTGGAAGGCCTCGCGGCGCGTGTTCGATGCGGCTGTCCAGAAGGCGTATGGCGGCAAACGCAAGGTCGAGTGGTACGAGGTGCTTGCCGGCGAGAAGAGCTACCGCAAGTCGCAGGAGTGGCTTCCAGACGATACAGTTAAGGCGACCCTGGACTTCCGCGTCTCGATTAAGGGGCCGCTGACGACTCCTGTGGGCGGCGGAATTCGCAGCCTCAATGTGGCGTTGCGGCAGTTGATGGACCTGTATCAGTGCATTCGGCCGGTGAAGTACTACGCTGGCGTGCCGAGTCCGGTGAAGCATCCGGAACTGGTCGACATCGTGATTTTCCGCGAGAACACCGAGGATATCTACGCTGGCATCGAGTTCCGCGAGGGAACGCCGGAGGCGAAGAAGTTCATCGCGTTCGTTAACGACGACATGCTGAAGGGCGCCAAGAAGAAGATTCGGCTCGATTCGGGCGTTGGCGTAAAGCCGATCTCGATTACCGGGTCGAAACGGCTAGTGCGCGCGGCGATCGCGTTCGCCCTGAAGGAAGGGCGCAAGACCGTAACGATTGTGCACAAGGGCAACATCCAGAAGTTCACCGAGGGCGCGTTCCGCGAGTGGGGTTATGAGGTTGCCACCCAGGAGTTTCGCGCCGATGTCGTAACCGAGCGTGAGAGCTGGATCCTGGGTAACGTCGAAGCGAAACCGGGGATTACGCCGGAGGAAAACGCCGCGCTGATCGAGCCTGGAATCGAGTTTGCGGCGGAGGAGTTTGGCAACTCGGTCGTGGCCGAAGTGAAGGCCGTGCTGGCGTCAATCGGCGAGTCGCACGGGGCAGGGAAGTGGAAGAAGAAACTCCTCATCAACGACCGGATTGCAGACTCGATCTTCCAGCAGATCATCATTCGGCCGAGCGACTACAGCGTGCTCGCGACGACAAACCTGAACGGCGATTACATCTCGGACGCCGCAGCGGCGCAGGTTGGCGGATTGGGAATTGCGCCTGGAGCGAACGTCGGCGATGGCTTTGCGGTCTTTGAGGCTACGCATGGAACGGCGCCAAAGTATGCGGACAAGGACGTGATCAATCCTGGTTCGGTAATCCTTTCCGGCGTGATGCTGTTCGACTTCCTGGGCTGGAAGGAAGCGGCACGAATGATTGAGTCTGCGATGGAGAAGACGATCCAGCAAAAGTATGTAACGTACGACTTCGAGCGCCAGATGCAAGGCGCGACGAAGGCTAAGACGAGCGAGTTTGCATCTCGAATGATCGAGAATATGTGAGTGCTTGCCGTACGGGCGAAAGCGCCTTCGGCGCGGACGCCGCACGACGAGTGTGAGATGAACTGTAGAGCAAACAACTGAAGGGAAGACGTGATGCGGAAAAAAGTAACGATTGTTGGCGCAGGAAATGTAGGCGCAACGGCTGCGCACTGGATCGCGGCGAAAGAACTTGCCGATGTGGTGCTGATCGACGTGATCGAAGGCGTGCCGCAAGGCAAGGCGCTTGATCTGCTGGAGGCGATGCCGATTGAGAAGCGCGACGTTTCAGTCATCGGCACGAACGATTACGCGGATACCGCGAACTCGGACATCGTGGTGATTACGGCAGGAATCGCGCGCAAGCCTGGAATGAGCCGCGACGACCTGCTGAACACCAACTTCAAGATCATGTCGGACGTGGTGGACAAGGCGGTGGCGGCGTCGCCGAACTCGATCCTGATTATCGTTGCCAACCCGCTGGATGCGATGGCGCAGACGGCTTACAAGAAGGCTGGTTTCCCGCGTGAACGCGTGATCGGAATGGCCGGCGTTCTGGATTCGGCGCGCTTCAGGACGTTCATCGCCGAGGAACTGAATGTGTCGGTGGAGAATGTAACCGCTTTTGTTCTTGGCGGACACGGCGACACCATGGTTCCTCTTTCGCGCTACTCGACGGTTGCCGGAATTCCGATTACCGAGCTGATTGACCCCGCCCGGTTGAAGGAGATTGAGGCGCGCACGGCCAATGGTGGAGCGGAAATTGTCAAATATCTGAAGACTGGCTCGGCGTACTATGCGCCTTCAGCCGCAACGACCGAGATGGTCGAGGCGATCCTGAAGGACAAGAAGAAGATCCTTCCGTGCGCCGCGTACCTCGAAGGCGAGTACGGAATCTCCGGACTTTACGTCGGCGTTCCGTGCAAGCTCGGTGCCAAGGGACTTGAGCAGATCATCGAGATCAAGCTGACACCGGAAGAGCAGGCTGCGCTGAACAAGTCGGCCGAGGCGGTCAAGGAGCTTTGCACCGTCATCGGCATGCAGTAAGCCAAAGGCCTAACACCGATCAACACGGATTGAACCGATGAGACAGAAGGCCCGCTCAAATGTGAGCGGGCCTTCTTGCTATGCAACACGGTCGATGGTGACTGACTCGATGACTACTGGCGTTTTCGGCTTGTCCTGGGAGGCGGTGGGGACTTTGGAGATTTTCTCGACGATGTCGTAACCTTCCACGACTTCGCCGAAGATGGTGTGCTTGCCGGTGAGCCAGCTGGTGTCGGCGGTGGTGATGAAGAACTGGCTGCCGTTGGTGTTGGGGCC
>Ga0182024_10024231_pt1 | contig 10798 bp, 8 predicted proteins | sample P32metaG_FD_120480 | JGI IMG/M metagenome (GOLD analysis project Ga0182024, IMG submission 120480) | Permafrost microbial communities from Stordalen Mire, Sweden - P3-2 metaG (Illumina Assembly) | ecosystem: Environmental > Terrestrial > Soil > Wetlands > Permafrost | place: Sweden: Stordalen...
AAATCGCTCGACAAACTGGCCTCGAAAGGCGCCGTGGCTGAATCCACGGACGCAATTTTCGAACGGCTGAAGGGCACAACGCGAAAGGAAGACCTCGCCGATTGCGATTTCATCGTGGAAGCCATTATCGAGAATCTCGACGAAAAACGAAAAATGTTTGCGTCCATCGATGCCATCGTAAAATCTTCGGCCATTTTCGCGAGCAATACATCATCCATCTCCATCACGGAAATCATGACCGCCACCAAGCGCCCCGGCCAGTTCGTGGGGCTGCATTTTTTCAATCCCGTGCCGATCATGAAGCTGGTGGAAGTCGCGCGCACAATCGTCACCACCGACGAAGTTTTCGATACGGCCTTTGAATTTGGTAAAAAGCTTGGCAAGGTTCCGGTGCGCACCAGCGACAAGACCGGCTTCATCGTGAACCGCTTGTTCGTACCCTACCTATTGGATGCCGTTCGCGCATTTGAAGAGGGGGTCGGTTCCATTGCCGATATTGACGCGTCCATGAAACTTGGATGCGGATACCCCATGGGCCCATTTACGTTGCTCGATTTCGTCGGCCTGGATACCACCTACTACATCTCGCACGTCATGTTCGATGAATTCAAAGAGAAACGCTTCTCATCCCCTTCCTTGCTGAAACGCATGGTAATGGCCGGCTGGTACGGCAAGAAAAACGGCAAAGGGTTTTATGACTGGTCAAATCCGGAAACGCCGGTCCCCCAAGACGCCGCGCTGCGAGGAATGTCCAAAGGATAGCCGTCAGCGCGCCATGATTTCTCCGTGCCCTCCGCAGTTCTCGGTGTCCTCTGTGTTGAATCTTCTGCCTTTGCTTAGCAGCTACCTGCGAGTGACGCAAGCAAGTACTCAACTCAGAGGACACAGAGAAAAGAGGAGAAACACGGAGAGCTTGCAGCGATTGCCGTCCTTTAGGAGTCCAAAATGAGAGGCCTCCCTTCTATTGCAGTGCAATCACACGAATGAAACGCCCTCGGCAAGGAATGAAAATCTTTCTGCTAGGATGAGCATATGCCTGTCGAGCGAGAGCGGCTGGACGCGGATGTTTTGATCGTGGGCGCGGGGCCCGCGGGGCTGGCCTGCGCGCTGCACCTCTCGCAACTGATTGCGCAACACAATGCCGCGGGCGCCAAACCGGAACTTTCCGCTGAAAATATTTACGTTCTCGAAAAGGCGCGCGAAATTGGCGCGCACCAGCTTTCCGGCGCGGTGATGGATCCGCGCGGTCTCGCGGAACTTGTGCCCGATTGGGAGAAGACTGCGCCGATCGAGTCGCCCGTGACCGATGATGCCGCATTCGTCCTGACTTCCGCGAGCGCCTGGAAATTGCCCATCACTCCTCCGCCGCTGCAGAATCACGGCAACTACATCGTTTCTCTGAACAAGCTGGTTAAGTGGCTCGGCGGCCTCGTCGAAAAATCCGGCGTGAATTTGTTCACGCAATTTGCGGGCAGAAATTTGATTTACGAGGGCGGCGGAATCGCTGGCGTGATCACCGAGGACAAAGGCGTAGACAAGGAAGGCAAGCCCAAAGACAACTTCACGCCCGGCTACGAACTGCGCGCCAAAGTAACGGTGCTTGCCGAAGGCCCGCGCGGATCGTTGACCAAGGAAATGGTAAGCAAGTTAAAACTCGACGGCCTGAATCCGCAAGTCTACGGCATCGGGATCAAAGAGCTGTGGGAAGTTCCATCTGGCCGAATCAAGCCGGGCTACGTGGCGCACACTCTGGGCTGGCCGCTCGATTCCAGTATGTATGGCGGCGGGTGGCTCTACGGTCTGCCCGAAAATCGCGTTTCGACCGGCATGGTCATCGGCCTCGACTATCACAATCCGCGATTCGATCCGCACGAAGCGTTTCAGAAATATAAAACGCATCCGTTCCTCAAACGCGTTCTCGAAGGCGGCAAACTGGTGCGCTACGGCGCGAAGACTGTGCCCTACGGCGGCTGGTACTCCATGCCGCGCCAATATGTGGATGGCGGGCTCATCATTGGGGATTCCGCAAGCCTGCTCAATTCACAGCGACTCAAAGGGATTCACATCGCCATCAAAAGCGGCATGCTTGCCGCTGAAACGGTTTTCGAGGCGCTGAAAACGGGGGACACGAGCGCAAAAACTCTCTCTGCGTTTCCCCGCAAGATTGAGCAAAGCTGGATCAAAAAAGAGTTGTGGGCGGTGCGAAATTTCCATCAGGGTTTTCATCATGGCCTGTACGCGGGACTGTTCCATGCCGGAATTCAATTTGTCACCGGCGGGCGCGGCCTCGTCGATCCCATGCGCACGCGCCCCGGCCACGAAGAATATGTGAAACTCAGCGGATCGGATGCAGCGCCGGAACGGTTTAAGGGCGATGGAGCGCTGACGTTCGATCGTTTGACCGACGTCTATCATTCCGGCACGCGCCACGAAGAGGATCAGCCTTGCCACCTGATCGTGTCCAATCTGGATGTGTGCGCCACCAAATGCGTGACCGAGTACGGAAATCCCTGCCAGTATTTTTGCCCCGCCGCCGTTTATGAAATGGTGCAGGAAAAGGGCCAGCCGCGCCTGAAGATCAACGCGTCGAACTGCGTGCATTGCAAGACCTGCGACATTGCCGACCCCTACGAAATCATCACCTGGGTGCCCCCCGAAGGAGGCGGCGGCCCGAATTACGAGGGGATGTAATGTAGGATAGGCTTCAGAGTCTGTGTGAGAACTCATGATCGACGCGTTTTTGTAGCGCCCGCCTTCAAGCGGGCACTTTGGAATCAAGCAGATGCCCGCCTGAAGGCGGGCGCTACATGATCCAAGACCGAGTTCTCACACAGACTCTTCAGCCTGTCTGGTTTTGGTGCGGCGTCGCAAAAAATTCAAAAGAAAGCAGACTGAAGTCTGTTCTACTAAAATCAAGGCAGCAGCCCGTATACATCCAATTCCGTCTGCGTTCCGAGGTACACCTTGCCATTGGCTACAGTAGGAACCGTGAACTTAACAGCAGGGCCGGCCATATCCCGTGATGCGGCAGCCATCGCGCTGCTGTAAATCTCATTCGAAAGATTATTTGGATCGTAGGCTCGCAGAATCGCGGCTCGCAGGATTGCGGGAGCGTTCGGTGTTGCAAAGGCCCCGCTCGAGTCAATCAGCCACAGAATTGCGTTGTTCATTCCATTCGAAGAAATAACGGACGTGGCCCCTTGCGGGCCCAGATTTTCGGGGGATTGCGCGGCTGATGGCGAGGAAGCAAGAATTCCATTGGACATCGAAAACGATTGTAGATTTCCGTTCCCGGGAGCCACGTAGACGGCGCCATTCCAAAACAACGGAGTACTGAGAATCGGCCCGCCCACAACAGGAATCGTTTGTACTCGCGATGCAGAATCGGGACAGGGGCCGGCATACTGGCCCATGTTGTCGCGATTCACCACGTAAATCGAGCCGGCCATGGAACCACTGATCAGCAAATGAGGCTGTGCAGCAGACCCCGCGGAATCCGGCAAGAGAACGGGCGCGCCGGACCCCACACTCAACCCCGATAAGCCAAGGGTGGCCTCGTTGCATGGAGAGAAATAATCGGCCAGCGACAATCCTCCCGCCGTTGCGAAGCGCAGGAAGCTGTTGCCGTAACTCAAATTCATCACTTGCCGGCCCAGATCGAATGTCCCGTTTCCCGTGACCACATAAATATTGTGACTTGGATCCGCGGATGGCCCTCCTCCGCTCTGCCAAATGCCTCCCTGGTAGTTGCCCGGTGTGACGTTGAAAGCCCCGGTTTGTTGCAGCGAGGTGGCGTCATAAGAAAACAACCAGCCGTGATATCCATCGCCCACGCCGCCATAGGAGCCGTAAGCGATGTAAATGTTTCCGTTATCCAGGAGCAGAGCGGCCCTTTGGTTTTGAAGTGCCGGAGTGAATAAGTTGCTCTGCCCAGACGGGGATGCGATAACGGCTCCTAAAGGCAAAATTTCCGGTTGTCCCGTGACCAGGTCCAGCGCGTAAAGCATGTGGTCGTAAACCGGATCGGCTGCGACCGTCTGCGTTCCAGCAACGGCATAAAGAACGGATGCGCTTGCCGCAATTACGGGAGTGCCGGTGATTCCAGCGAAAGGCACGAGATCCGAGCTGGTGATATTGATGTTGGGAGTAGCGATGGCCTGTGAACCGGCAGGGATGAGGCTTGTTTTCCAAAGCTGAGCGCAGGGCTTGGCGTCCGCGTCAAAGGCGAATACAGAATCCATTTCGGTGGCCACAAAAATAACATTGTGGGTACCGTTTCCGGGAATCACCAGGTTGGGAACGTAGAGCGGCTGCGCGTATGCATAGCCGTCGATCGGGCAGGAAAATAGTTTTCCAAAGGTGGAGGAGTTCACCGTTCCCGGAGCAAGTGCGAGTTCCTGGCTGTTTATTCCCCACCGCATATTGTTATTGCGCCAAGTCAGCGTGCCAGGAAAATCCGTGACTTCGACGGTCGCCGAAGCGGTGGCATGACCCAACGACGCAACAATCGTATAAGCGCCCGGAGGATTGGGCGGGGTGTATAGCCCATCTGTTGTGATCGTCCCTCCCGTAGCAGTCCAGTTCACAATTGTATTGGAGATGCCCGGAGTCAAGACATTGAACTGCACCGTCTGCGATGTGGTGACGCTAGAAAGTGGCGGCGACACCACGAGTGGCCCCATGTAAGCACTGGATGATTGAATCGTAACGCTTGCGGACCCTGTTTTTGTGGGGTCCGATTGCAGCACGGCCGTGACCGGAACGGTGGGCTGGCTCGGAACCAAAGCTGGCGCGGTGTAAAGCCCGGTCGAATCGATCAACCCCACCGTTGCATTTCCACCCGCCGTCCCGTTCACTTGCCAGTTGACCGCGGTGCTCGCGGCATTTTCCACCATGGCCCGGAACTGCTGCTGGCCGCCTGGAAAAGGTTTTGCGGAATTCGGTGAGACGGTCACGAGTACCGGCGGAGGCGGAGGCGCATTCGGAGCTGAACCGACTACACCGCAAGAAGTGCAAATCAAGCAGAAAATCAGACAAGTAAAATAAAGTCGATGGGGCAATTCCAAAGATCGTCCATCTCGCGGGAGAGGCAACGACTGGAGTGGCGGACGCTTGCCAATACGCAGATCCAATGGGCTGGGCATAGGCTCTGCTTGATCCTACAAAATCGATGAGAACAGGGCGGAAGTTAGCACAGCGCGAAAGAAGCGTCAATAATTTAAGTCACGAATAATGACAGCACTCGAAGGTCGGGTTTGAGTGGCGCGGGCTTCAGCCTGCGGGGGTTTGTATTTCCCAATACTAAACCCGCAGGCTGAAGCCCGCGCCACTCAAACCCACATTTGGGCGAGAGCTTCCAATTTCACTTGTAAGCTTGCGGAAAAAAGCACGCATGCGGTCAAGAAATCCAGGTTGTGATTTTGCCGGCTGGCTGGAAGACAGCGGTGCGGTAAGGGCGGGAGGTGCGGAAGGTTCAGCGGCCTTGGCGGGCGCTGGGTTCACATGCCCGCGGAATTCGACGGCCGGGCGAAAGCGCACCTCGCGCACCAGTAGAATTGTTTCAGGAGCGATGGCTGGAGCGGGCGCGGAAGGCGGGCTGGCCGGAGGCCCTGGAGATTTGGCGTCAAAACTGAGCGGCGGCATGAGAACCGTATAAATAGGTTCACTCGCCGGAGCGAGGGGCGGAGCTGCATTTTCAGTCTTCTTGCGCCCGGGTGGGAGGGGAGTGGCGAGAGTGGTGACTTCACGCTCCGCTTGTGAACTCGAAGGTGGCGCGGACTTGGGAGACTCCAGATGGGCGCGAGGAAATTCGCAGGAGCAAGCGGAAGCCTTTGGTTGAAGCGAGACGATTTGGCCCTCGACCAGAGTCGCCGTGCCGCCTTGAGGAATAATCATGCTCTGATCGGAAAATTGCGGCTCCAGCCGCATGGCGCCGCGCTCGGTGAGCACGCACATCTCGCCATTTTCCTCGAGGCCCACGGTCATGTCCCGCTGCCCCCCTGCTATGGCGATGGGTGTCGCTACTATGGTTGGCGTATAGATGGTAAACGCGTCGGCAATTTCCAAAGAAGGATGAACGCGGCCATAATCCAACGCCAGCGTCAGTGCACCTGCGGACTTGACCATCTTGAAATGCGCCGGACCGCAAATGCTGATTTCGCCGCCGGCGTTCAGCAGAAGAAGGGCGTGACCCGAATGCAGTGTGACCTCACTGCCATTGGCGACCACCGTTGGCCCGGCATGCGTTTCCATTCCGGCCGGAGTTTTGGTGACCACTTGGAAGTCATCGCCTTCAATTCGCCCCAGGATGACGGGGAGATCCTGCGCGGAAATATGGGCATTGCGAATGGAGAGCGCGCCTACAATGGTCAGCAACCCGGCCGCCAAAACTTTTGTCCAGGCGGTAATACGGCTGCGCGGAATGGTGAACAAAAGCAAAGTTGCCTGCAGCTTCCTGAATGGCGTGGCTAGGCTATCCTTCCGGCGCATTCGACCTATACTATAACCGCATGACGGACCAAGTTAAAACGCCGCCGGGACAGGACGAAGAGCACGTCCCGGTGCACTACGACACCCGGCTGCCGAAACTCACCCCCCTTCAGCGTGCGATGATTCCGGTGATTGGCTGGGTTGTATGGTTCGTCATTCGATTGTTGGGCCCGACGATTCGGTTTGAGGTGCTGGGCGGTCAGAAAGCCGGGCGCGATTACCGGCCTGACCTGCCTCCAAACATTTTCGCATTCTGGCATCGCTGCATCATTCCCGCGGCTTGGTATTTCCGGAACCGCAATGGCGTGCTGATGAACACCACCAATTTCGATGGCCAGTGGACGCGCCGCGTGATTGAGCGATTGGGATTTGGGACGGCGCAGGGAAGCTCTACACGCGGCGGCTTGCGCGGGCTTGCGGTGATGGCCAAGCGGCTCGACGAAGGTTTTGACGCCGGCTTTACCATCGACGGACCGCGCGGCCCTCGCTATGTGGCCAAGCCCGGTCCGGTGATGCTGGCGCGGCGCTCGGGCAGGCCCATCGTACTATTTCACATCGGCCTGGAACGCGCCTGGACGCTAGAAAAGGCCTGGGACTTGATGCGCATCCCAAAGCCATTCACGCGCGCCATTCTGGTTTTCGCGCCAACCATGGAAGTGCCCATGGATGCAGACTACGAAATGATCGAGGCAAAACAACAGGAAATGCAGAAAACGCTGGAACGATTGCGGGATGTGGCGGAAAGTTGGTTTTCAGTGACGGAGGAAGAGCGGGAACACGAGAGAGCGAAATGGGATGACTAAATACTCAACGTCTTAGTCTGTCCCAGCCCGGGTAAAGTTTCCTCAATTCTTCCGGGGATACTTCCACCACTTTTCCGTCTTCCCATATGTAAACAGGAAATCCTTCGCGGGCATTTTCCTCCATAGCATTCTTTACGGCGGCCTGAAGTGCCAACAAAGCGCGCTCGTGAAGCGGCAAATCAAGTATATGCTGAGACAGTTTTTTCATTTCATCACCGGCTGGAATCGTTGAGCGTCACTTGCGCCGCCATTTTTTGTCCGGCCCGGTAATACTCCACTTTCACAACGTCTCCGGGGCGTTTCCTGTTTAACGCGAGGTTCAGATCCATTTGTCCTGTGATCGCGCGGCCATCAATGCCCGCCACGACGTCGCCCCCAATAAGAATCCTTCTCATGCCCAGAACGGCTTGGCGGTCGCCGCCTCGCATTCCCGCCTTCTCTGCCGGACCGCCCGGAGTGACGCGTTCGATCAGCAATCCTTCGCTCACCGGAAGATGCAGCGCTTCCGCGACGGCCGGAGTAAGCACACGAGCCTCGACTCCCATCGAGGCGTGCCGCACGCGACCCTCGGTAATCAAGTCCTGCGCAATTTGCCGCGCCGTGCTGATGGGAATCGCGAATCCAATGCCGGCGGTGGTGCCCGAAGGCGTATAAATTGCCGAGTTGATCCCGATGACTTCTCCGTGAGAATTCAAGAGCGGGCCACCTGAATTCCCTTGGTTGATGGCGGCGTCGGTCTGAATCGCGCCGTCAATCACCGTGGTCTGACCAGTCTGCACGGTACGGCCCAACGCGCTGACCACTCCCGTGGTGAGCGTGCTTTGAAAGCCGAACGGATTTCCGATGGCCAGTACTCGTTGGCCCACTTGCAGGCTGTCGGAATCCCCCATGGTCAATACCGGAACTTTTCTGTCTTTCGGATCGATTTTCACGAGCGCAATGTCGTTGCGTTCATCGGCGCCAATAAATTTGGCGTCGTAGTGCGAGCGATCGCCAAGGGTTACAGAAATGGCTTGCGCATTTTGCACTACATGGAAATTGGTCAGGATGTATCCGCGCGGATCGATCACGAAACCCGAGCCCGCGCCCTCCACCGGCACCGGCTCCATGAAGACGTCGTATTCCAAGGTGCGCGTATTGATGTTTGCGACCGCCGGGGCGGCCTGGCTATAAATTTTCACATAGAGCGCTTCGTCGCCCAACAGCTCCATCGGCTTGGGTTGAGGGAAGGATGCAGGCACGGCAGGTATGGCGGGTGCGGTGGGAACAGCCTCAACGCTCTTCGGCTGCCGTTCGCCCCAGCGGCTGCCCGCCCAATACGCACCCAAAACGAGCACCAGGCCCAATGCCAGCAAACGAATCACGCCCCGGCTGTCTTTTCCTTCTCTCATGACGATTTCCCTCCAACACCCAAATTCCCCGCGCGAATTCCTAGCAGTTCCGTGTAACGCCCGCCTTCAGGCGGGCATCCGGGTGATTCCAAAATGCCCACCTGAAGGTGGGCGCTACACAAGCACGACAGTAGCGCCTCGCAAAACGCATTTTAATTCCTAGCTCCTGCGTTCCTGGATTTCGCGCTTTCCATCGCTTTCAATTTTGCGAAGAGGGTGATTACTTGCGCACGGGTGTGCTCCAGCGTGCCCGAGCAATCGATCACCGCGTCAGCCCTGCGGCGCTTTTCGTCCACAGGCATTTGCGCAGCGATACGCTGCCGGGCTTGCACAATGGTTAGCCCGCGGCCCGTGCCTGCTTGCGTGAGGCGCGCCAGTTGCTGTTCCGGAGTGCACCAGGTCACCACCACGAATTCCAGCTTTTTGTCGAATCCCGCTTCGATGAGCAACGCCGCCTCAACCACGGCAATCGCGTGCGCGTCGGCCTGCCCGATTGCTGCGAGTTGGCGGCTCTGCTCCTCGAGAATGGGCGGATGCACGATGGCGTTCAAGCGCTCGATGCGTTTTGCGTCCGCAAACACGATGGCCGCGAGTTTTTTCCGGTCCACCAGGCCTTCCGGGGTGAGAATCCCTTGGCCAAACTCGCGAACGACTTCTTCGAAAGCCGGACCGTCCGGCTGGATCATTTGGTGGCCGATCTTGTCTGCTTCGAGCACATGGCAACCGAGCTCGCGAAGCATGGCCACCACCGCGGTCTTGCCGGTGGCGATTCCTCCCGTCAGGCCTACGCGCAGCATCAGAGTTTGGCCACAACCGGGGCGGCCACATTTCCCTGCCTGCTTCCCTGCTTATTCTTTGATGCGGATGGAGCGCGTCGCAGGCGGGCCGCTTTCACCGTATTGCTCATCAGCATGGCGATAGTGAGCGGACCGACCCCTCCCGGCACAGGCGTGATCGCTCCGGCGACTTCCGCAACGGCCGGATGAACGTCGCCCACCAGCACGGAGCCTTTCTCGTGGAATTGCACGAGCTTTGCAGGATAATTGACAAAGAGGCGCTGCGCTTCAGCTGCATCGGTGATGCTGTTGATGCCCACATCGATGACCGTCGCGCCCGGCCGCACCCAATCCGGCTCGATCATGGCCGCGCGCCCAATCGCCGCGATCACAATGTCAGCGCGGCGCACCGTTTGCGGCAAATCGCGCGTCTTCGAATGGCAGATGGTCACGGTGGCATTGGCATGCATCAGCAGCAGCGCCATCGGCTTCCCCACAATATCGCTGCGACCCACAACCACCGCGTCCGCTCCTTCGATCGCGATCCCACTGCGCCGCAGTATTTCCATGCACCCCGCGGGCGTACACGCCACCAGGCCAGGGCGGCCCGATACCAATCGCCCCAGATTCACCGGATGAAACCCGTCCACATCTTTCTGCGGGTCCACGGCTTCCAGCACGCGCTTGGTATCCACTTGCGGCGGCAGAGGGAGCTGCACAAGAATTCCGTCCACTTCGTCCCGCGCGTTCAGCTGCGCGACCAGTGCAAGCAATTCATCGGTCGTAACCGTGGCGGGCGGTGTGTGCAGCCAGCTTCCAAGCCCCAACTGCTCGCAGGTGGCGATCTTTCTGCGAACATAAATCAGCGACGCCGGATTTTCGCCCACCAGCACGGCCGCAAGCCCAGGACGAATTCCCGCATCGCTCAAAGCGGCGATTTCGTGTTTGAGTTCGCCGTAAATTTCATCTCGAATCGCGATGCTGTTCAGTATGCGCGCTGGCACAATGGCTCCTTGCGTGGCGGCAAATGTATTCTTCCCATTTATGGTAGCACAGCCGATGCAGCCAGTTCCCCCGTGATGCCGGTGTCCCGCGGGCGGTTATTGCTGTGCGTAAGTCGGAGACGGGTCTCATCTCCAGCGCCTTTTGCCGCGCATCCGCGCACACGCAAAATTCAGGTACAATAAAATTTCTCCGGGCCAGGGAGGTGGATATGCTTTTCGGCGATAGCGGCGGTCGCAAGAAACTCGAACAGCAGCGGCGCGAAGAAGGCCGATTGCCTCCGGGGCAATCGCTCACGCTGAAGTGGCCCGTCCTGCACGCCGGAAACGTTCCGCAC
>Ga0182024_10024232_pt1 | contig 10798 bp, 9 predicted proteins | sample P32metaG_FD_120480 | JGI IMG/M metagenome (GOLD analysis project Ga0182024, IMG submission 120480) | Permafrost microbial communities from Stordalen Mire, Sweden - P3-2 metaG (Illumina Assembly) | ecosystem: Environmental > Terrestrial > Soil > Wetlands > Permafrost | place: Sweden: Stordalen...
ACGAGCCGGCTGGCGACGGCGTGGCCGAAATCGCCATCGTGGTCGCGCCCGCCTGGCGGCGCGCAGGCCTCGCAGGCGTGCTCGTCCAGCTTCTCGCCGAAGCCGCGGCCGACCGGGGCATCCGCACCTTCATAGCGTCCTACTTCGCCGAGAACCGCCCCGTCGCCGCCCTGCTCCGGGACGTCGGCGAACTCAGCACCCAGCGGATCGGACAGGGCATCGCCGAATGCTCGGTCGCCCTTGACCAAGATCATGCCGGTGCAGCTCACCCGGTCTCGCATAAAACAGGCAGGTAGCGAACCCGCCGCGAGTTCCCGGTCCTCCAGGAAGGGCCGTCCCGCAGGCCCTGTGCGTGCCGAAAACCTCGTCCAGGTCATGCGACCAGGCGATATTCGTTGACCAGGCCACCGACGCGAGCCTGTCTTCGGACCCGGTACTGCTCAAGATCGACCGGTTCGGGCAGCGGCTTCAGCGGCGCGGCGCCGTTCAGGGAGCGGTGCGGCCGATGCTGGTTGCGGTGGCTCTCGTACTCGCGCAGGATCCGCCTCAGATGGTGCTGGTTCCACACTAGGGTGCGGTCCAGGAGCTCGCGACGGCATCCCCCGATCCAGCGCTCGGCGATCGCGTTCATGCGGGGCGTCGCGACGTTGCACAGCACGGTCCGGATCCCGGCGTCCACCAGGACCGTGTCGAAGATGTCAGTGAAGTTCGATCCCCGGTCGCGGATCATGAACTTCATCCGGTCTGTCTGTCCGCCGAGGTCCATAAGCAGGTTGCGGGCCTGCTGGGCGGTCCACTCCCCGCTGGGTACAGCGTGACGCCGAGGATGCGGATGCGCCGGGTCGCGTGCTCGATCACGGCCAGGACGTGAGCCTGGGTGCCGTCGAGCAGGTCAACCGTGAAGAAGTCGCACGCCAGGATCGCCTCGGCCTGAGAACGGAGGAACTGCCACCAGGTCGGCCCGGTCCGTCGCGGCGCGCGGCCGATGCCGTGGGTCTTGAGGATCTCCCATACGGTCGACGCCGCGACGTTGACTCCCAGGCCAGCCAGCTCCCCGTGGATCCGGCGGTAGCCCCATTCGGGGTTCTCCCGGGCCAGCCGGAGGACCAGGGCCTTGACGGTCCAGCGGGCGGACGGCCGGCCGGTCCTGCCGCGCATGGACCGCGCCGCCCAGCGGCGCCGGATGATGTCGCGGTGCCAGCGCACGATCGTGTCCGGGGTGACCAGCAGCCGCAATCCGTGGCGGCGGGCTTTCGGTATCACGCCGAACAGGGCCGCGAGCAGGGCCCGGTCCGCCCAGTACAGCTTCGGGCGGCGCGGCTGCCGCCGCTGCAGGACCGCGAGCTGGTGGCGCAGGATCAAGATCTCTGCGGTCTTCCACATCTCCTCACGCCGGGACAGCCGCAGCCCCGCGGCCAGCCGCGTAATCAGGAGGAACACGAACCGCAGGCACATGACCGGTGATCATCACGGGCGGAGCACCGAGCGAGCAACTCTGCTGGTCAGAGGCGTGGATGCGATTCTCGGCACGCATAGGTCTTGGCGGGCAGGAGCCTAGGGGCAAGGACGAGCACGGCGATCACCGCCATCCAGGTGATGCTCATGACGCCGAGCGCCACCAGCATCGTCATCAGCCCCAGGCTCTCCTCCTCCGGCAGCCGTAAATGGGCCAGGTGAACCCCAACACCGCCGGCTCTTCCACCCGTTCCGCCGCATCTGCACCGTGGGCCCGTTCTCCCACCGCATCTGGGCCGCCCGGGCGCAGGTCGATCGTGGCCTCGTCACCGAACCAGGCACCCAGCCCCTCGGCCGTGGTCAACGCCGTCCACACCGTGTGCGGCGGGTGAGCAACATCTACGGTCCGATTGATGCGATCAGGAAAAGCCATGACGCCCTCCAACGCATAGCAACCGAACGGTTGCCGTTCGTATAGCAACCATGCGGTTGCGTCAAGGGCGTGCCCTGGAGACGTCGGCTCAGGTCAGGCCGGCGATCTCGCCCGGCGCTGCTGCTTTGCCTGACGTAAGCCAATCAGCGTGATCTCGGCGAGGTCTACCGGCCACTCGGGAAGGTCTGCGACCGTCCGGTCTTTACATCGCACTGGCCACCGCCCTTGGCATCGTGATACTGGCGGCGGGCATCCTCCATTCGTGCTGGCGAGAGGCCATGCTGGCCAGCTGGTGGCTGCGATGATCGCGCCGTGGCTGATCGCCACCGCCGCGCACGCGCTGACCAGTTTTAGGATACTGCGATGCTTACGTCGGGATGGTGTACTGAAGAATCAGGGCGTCACCCGGGATTATTGAGAGCATCACTCGAACCTGTCGATTATCGGCGGTATAACCAGTTCTGATGTGCTCGGCGACTGGTGTCCCGGTTGAGATGCTGAGTCGTTCGACCTCGGCCGCCGTGGGCATGCGGGTGACGATTTCGTCGATGTCGTAGACCTGCTCATAGCCTGCTTCGGCCAGGATGTTCTCGCCGGTGGTGTCCTCTGGCTGGGCCAGCTCGGTGCCTTCGACGATGCGCTCGTCGAAATAGTCGTCGGAGATGATCGCAGGCTTCCCGTCGATGTAGCGGACGTGCCTGCGGACCACGACGGTATCCATTCGCGGGTCCAGGTTGAGCCGCGTGGCGACGTGCTCCGGCGGGGAGATCCGCTCCACTTCCAGATCCAGGCGCGTCGGGTCGTGGCCCTGGCCCTCGATGTCGGTTTCCCATGCGTCCGAGGTCGTCAGGACGGTGTGATCGGGTCGTTCGAACTCCGACAGGTGCCAGCGCAGCCGCTGGTTACTGCGGACTACGCGTCCGCGGCGCGGGCGGACGATGAGGAGCCCTTCCTGTTCCAGCGCCTGCAAGGCACTGCGGGCTATCTGGCGGCTGACGTTGTACTCGCGGGCTAGCTCTGGCTCCGATGGCAAGAGCGCTCCCGGCCCGAGGCTTTCGTTCTGGATCTTGTGCCGGCTGGAATCGGGGGATGCCGCCGCGAGCTCCTGGACCGCACCCTCATCTGGAACCAGCCCCACCTGCGGCGGACCCTGCGCCAGTACGAGATCCACGACAATCAGCACCGGCCGCACCGCTCCCTGCACGGCGCCGCGCCGCTGAAACCGCTACCCGAACCGGTCGATCTCGACCTGTACCGCGTCCGAAGTCAGACTCAGGTCGGTGCCATGATCAACGAGTATCGCCTGGTGGCATGACATGGACGAGGTTATCGGCACGCTCAGGGCTGGCCAGATTCCGGGGCTTCATCTAGGAGCAAGGACTCGTTGCGTCAAGCCTTCCGGTGCAACGCTGGTGGCCATGAGCGACATTGCGCAGCGGTCAGGCCAAGCTACCGATGATGACGCTGATGTGGACGACCCCCATGGCCGCCTAGCCGCCTATGTAGCCAGAACCCAGACGGCACTCGATCTGCTGGCGCTGGCCACGCTGTGGATCGTGGTGGTCCCTCCCGGCGACTTCAGCACCTCACATGACGTCAGGGCAATCGTGCTGACCATCCAGGCTGCTGTCCGGGTCATCTATGGGATCGACATCACCATCCGCAGCGCCCTGGCCAGGCGCCACGTTCACTACCTGCTCACCCATCCCCTCGGAATCGGCTCCGTGATCTTCCCGCCGGTGCGCGTGATCTTCAGTCTGCGGCTGGTCCGATCGGTGTTCAGGCGCGGGCACCTCAGCCGCTTCTTGCTGGCCGCATCGGTACTGGTCATCAACGGCGCGATCATCGTGTACCTGTTCGAGCGCCACGCGCCCGGGTCCAACATCCACACCCTGGGTGAGTCGCTGTGGTGGTCGGCGGTGACGGTCACCACCGTCGGCTACGGCGACTTCTTCCCAGTCACCACGGCGGGGCGGATCACGGCTTGCTTCATCATGGGCATCGGCCTGCTCACTCTGGCGGTCGTTACCGCGCAGGTCGCGTCGAGTTTCGTCGCACAAGCACCCAGCCGGGCCCGGCGCGGCCCGCGGGTGGAGGCGGCCACGCCTGAGGTGACGCTGGCCGAACTCGACCGGCGGCTTGCCCGGATCGAAGAGCTGCTCACCGCCGCCCCAGCGTCGTCGTCGCAGCGAGCGGCTGGAGCGCCGGAGCAGGAATCAGGACCCGATAGGTCCTGACCTGTTGCGCGACCCGTGACAAGCCGACTGGTCCGGCAGATGACACGGGGGCATTCGCGCGCTGCAGGTGGCGGAACCCGCCCGGCCCCTCTGTTGACATGGCACGGGCCAGAAACTGGGCGGGCGCGAAGTGCGAGCGTGCCTAACGAAGGGCTCTGCGGACGCGCCACCAGGATCGCCGACGCCGGACGGGCCCTTATCGCGGCTCAATCCAGGCGGTCAGCAACTTGACCCTGTCAAGCGCAGCCGACGATGGCCGCCGGGATCCTGGCCGCCGACTTCACCTGGAAGACACCATCGGGCCGTACTTTTTTGTCACCACAGGTGAAGAGCACCTCAATGTAGGCCATGGCCGTACCGGCGGGGGCGCCGGGCGGAGCTGGCAGCGCCCGTACTCCTGGCCTGCTCCAGCGGTATATCACCCCATCAGGGGGATGAGAGGGCCCAGGTTTAAGCGCATTCTGTGTGCTGCGGGGGCACGCACGTTTCGGTCCTCGGACCTATCGCCCGGCGCCGCAATTGCGCTGGCTTACGCAAGAAAAAGGATATTCATGTCGAACAAGACCGTGGTCTTGGCAGTTTTCAGCGATGAGGCATCTGCCGACGTGGCGGCCGCATCCTTGAAGGACTCGGGCGTGGCGAAGAAGGATGCCATCGGCGTCCTGGTCCTTGACGAGAAGGGCAAGATCAAGACAGACAAGGTTGGCAAGCGCAGCATGGGCAAGGGCGCCGGTATCGGCGTGGCCCTGGCGCTGGTTACCCCGGTCGGGCTAGGCGCCGCCCTGGTTGGCGGTGGCCTGGGCGCCCTTCACCACAAGAACCTCGGACTCAGCGAGGCTGACCGCGACCGCATAGGCAGCGAGCTGGAAGGGGGCAAAGCCGCTGTTGGCGTGCTGGCCCCAGTTTCCGAAAGCGGCATCGTGGCTAGCAAGCTCACCGATCTGGGCGGGACCACAGAGGCTCATGAGGTCCCCGATGAGGCTCTCGAGGAGGCCCATGCCGCCGCGACGGACGGATCTTGACGGTTCCCAAGTCCGCTTGCCTTGGCGCGGTGGATCGTCCTGCTCCTCCCCCATCCTCCGCGTAGCTGGCAGCCCATGGCCGCGGCCGACGTGTCCAGTCTCGCGAAGCGACCGCGCAGCGGCATGGCCTGGACTCGGAGGACTCGGCCGAGATCATCGAACAGCGAGGAGGCCGGATGGAGATCCCCTTCTTGCAAAGGTGTGGCTGCGACCGAGGACCTGCGGCTGCACAGGTCAAGAGGACTGCCGCGTTATGACACTTCCTCTTGCCGGTCACCCCGGCTGAGATCTCTGACAGCGCCCTTCCAGATGTTTGTCGTGGGGGTAACATAAACGGCTCGCCATCGGGTCCGGTCCAGCCTCCCGGCGAAAATGCTCCCGCTGAGGCAGGTCGCGCCAGTAGCCAGGCTGGGCGTCACGCTCCCCAGAGCGGGCAAGAACGAATCAAGAAGCCGAGCCGGCGACGCGTCCGCAGGAGTATCGTCGGCGTGCTCGTCGCGCTTTCGTGTCTCCTGGTGCTGCTCTCCACCACGGTGGTGTGGGCGCACCGGACCTTGCTCAACACCGGCACATTCGTTGGCACGGTGGCGCCCGCTTTCAAGAATCCAGCAGTGGATTCCGCCGTGGCGGCGCGCGCTACGGACAAGCTATTTACCGAACTCAATCTGCAGGCCCGGCTGCGGGCTGCGCTGCCTCCCAAGGCCAGTTTCGCGGCCGTCCCGATCACCAACGCCACCAAGGGCTTCGTCGCGGGTGAGCTGACGAAGGTGCTGGCGTCCCCTCAATTCCAGGCCGTCTGGACCGGGACGCTGACCGCTACGCACAAACAGCTGGTGGCGGTCCTGCGCGGCCAGAACACGGCGGCTGTTTCCACCTCTGGTGGCTACATCGTCCTCAACACCGTCCCGGTCATCAACCAGGCCCTGGGGAAGGTGTCGGGCTTGGCCTCTGAGTTGACGGGCAAGCACGTGACGTTGCCGACTATCACCAGCGCCGAAGTGCCGCAGCAGGCGGTGACCAAGCTGTCCAAGGCCCTGGGAGTCCCGCTGCCCAGCAACTTCGGCCAGATCACCCTGGTCCGGTCCAGCGACCTGGCCACCGTACGGCGAGGGGTGAAGGCCTTCGACGGGCTGACCCTTGTGCTGCCCCTGGTCACGATCGCGCTGATCGCGCTGTGCTTGTGGTTGTCGGTGAACCGGCGGCGGACCGTGCTCCAGCTGGCGGTGGGTGTATCGCTGTTGATGATCGTGGAGAGGCGCGTCGTCCTCCACGAGCAAAGCGTGCTGGCGAGCGCTGCGCACAACCCCCAGCTCGCTTCGACCGTTCTCGGTGATCTGCTGCACGGATTCTTCGTCCTCACCGCATGGGTCCTGGGCGTGGCTCTGGTCGTCCTGGTCATCGCCGTGCTGAGCGGACCGTACCGATGGGCAGCGGCCATCCGCTCGTCAGTGCAGCGGGCCGGGCGCAGCATCGCGGGGGCACGGGACGGTGACCGCCGGGGCGCGCTCGCCTGGACGGGTTCTCATGCGGCTGGGTTCCAGCTGGCAGGCGCCGTAGTCGCCGGGATCCTGCTTCTGATCGTGAGCGTGTCGTGGCTCAGCTTCCTCATCGTTGGCGTGCTGCTCGCCGCCTACGAGATCGGCCTCCAACGGATCAAGCCTCCCCCGCCCGACGAGGCGCCGCCCACCTCCGGCCCCGACAGCCAGGTGCCCTTCCCGCCTCGAGTTGGCGAAACCTAAGCAGGAGTCATCGAAATTCCCCGGCGGGTTGGAAACCCGGTCCAGCGACCCTAAGCGGAATAATCAACTGACCCGAGCCGTCTAAAGACCAGCTCAGCAGCCCTGGGGCCGAGTTCTGGCACCCCACAGGCGCGTGGGCGGCCTTTCAACCGCCCGCAGAGGCGGCGTTGTCGCCCGTATCCGATCCTCGTTGCTGGCCGCAGTGCACCGTCCCCAGGAGAACCCGGGCACCGGCGACGTAGCAGAGGGTTGCGCGGGACAATGGCAGCGCGGCACGCCAGAAAAGCATGGAGGCCCTGGCCCGGCGAAGGGCTGTGGTGATCGCTTCATCTACCAGGGGCTTCGCCCTGCCCCAGGCCGACACGCCCACCCCCATCAGCCCCGCGCCTAACGACCCCAAGGTCGGGATGAAAAAGGGCTCAATGCGGCGAGGCACCGGAATGCGCGGAGGCACGTGAACGTCGGCACGGGCAACGTGCAGCCGACCCAGCGAGCCGGACGTCAACCGCGCTCCCGGGCGGCCGGGTCTGCCCGTGCGGGGTGTTGCCGATTGCGTTCTGGTCGGCTCCGCTTACGAGGGTCAAGACGGCGATCATCGGCGCGAATAGCTGCGTGAATGCGGATAACTGCTCGCGGGACCACGTGCCCTTTCACCCTGATGAGGGGATGGCATCCCGGCGTGGTGCTGCTTGCCTGGTATCAGCACCAGGGGAGCGATCCGCGGTGCTCTGCCTGCCAGCAGCATCGCGCTGCTGCGGCCCGGAGGGAGTGGCCATGACTACGACGACTGGCGGTATCGCGACCAGGAGGTCGGGTGCGCGGGCATCCGGGCGGGGTTCAGCGCGGGCCGGGACGGTGGAGCATCTGAGCCGGGCGGACCGGGTGGCCCGGGGGAAGGACGCCCGGGGCGTGGCGCCGCTGGAGTCGCATGGGGAGTTCCGGCCGGGCGCGTCGCGGGATCCAGTGGGGCTGCTGCTGGGCCAGGCGCAGTCACGGGTGCCGGAACTGGTGCCGGTCCGGCACGGCCGGATGCTGGTATCGGCGTTCACGTTCTACCGCGGGGCTGCGCTGCCGATGGCGGCTGACCTGGCCAGCACGCCTGCGTCGGGGCTGCGGGTGCAGTTGTGCGGGGACGCGCACCTGTCCAATTTCGGGGCGTTCGCGTCGCCGGAACGCCGGCTGGTTTTCGACGTCAACGACTTCGACGAGACTCTCCCCGGCCCGTTCGAGTGGGACGTCAAGCGGCTGGCCGCGAGCTTCGCCGTGGCCGGGCGCGACAGTGGATTCCCCGGCAAAGCCCGCCGCAAGATCGCCCTCGCGGCGGCCGAGGGCTACCGCACGGCGATGCGCTCCTTCGCGGAGCAACCCTTCCTGGACGTCTGGTACGCGCACATGGACATCGAGGAGGCCATCGGGGAGTTCAAGTCCCAGGTCAAGGCCAAGAAGCTCAAGGCGTTCGGGAAGCTGATGGCCAAGGCCCACACCCGCGACAGCACCCAGGTGCTGGGCAAACTCACCACCGTGACCGACGGGCAGCGGCGGATCATCAGCACTCCGCCGACGATCGTCCCCGTCGAAGAGGTTTTCAGCGACGTGCAGGCCGACGCGATATATGAGCAGGTCCGCGGCGTGCTGAGCAAATACCGGCGCAGCCTGCAATCCGACCGCCGCCACCTGCTCGAGCAGTTCACGCTGGTGCAGGTAGCCCGCAAGGTCGTCGGAGTCGGCAGCGTCGGCACCCGCGCCTGGATCGTGCTGATGGACGCCGGGGACGGCAACGAGCCACTGTTCCTCCAAGCCAAGGAAGCCCAGCCGTCCGTGCTGGCCGACTATTGCGGGCGCAGCCAGTACACCAACCAGGGCGAGCGCGTCGTCGCCGGGCAGCACCTCCAGCAGGCCCAGAGCGACATCTTCCTGGGCTGGACCCGAATCACCGGACCCGACCAGATCGACCGCGATTTCTACGTCCGCCAGCTGCGGGACTGGAAATTCTCCGTGCCGATCGAGGTGATGCTCCCCGCGGGCATGACGCTCTACGCGCAGCTGTGCGGGTGGACCCTCGCCCGGGCACACGCCCGCTCCGGTGACCGCATCGCCCTGGCCGCCTACCTCGGCGGCTCAGCCAAATTCGACGAGGCGATCGCCGACTTCGCCGAAACCTACGCCGACCAGAACGAACGCGACTACGCCGCGTTCCAGGCCGCGGTCAAGGACGGCAAAGCCGAAGCCACCTCCGACATCTAAAACGCCACCTACACCCGCTCACCCGCCCCCCAGCGATCTGGGGATCAGAACAACAGAGCTATTCAGGCCTTATGCGAGGCAGCAGGAGTTTGACGTCGTAGTCGATGGCCGATCGTGGAGGTTTGACGTGAGTGACGAGGTTGACCGGAGCGTGCTGCCCATCCGCCGCCCGCCGTTCAAAGGCGTGGCGGACAAGACGCTTGGTGGCTCACAGCCGGACTGGGATCTGATCGGGCATGTGAAGCCGCCCGAGGGAGCCCCGAACGTGCTGCTGGTCCTCATCGATGATGCGGGCTTCGGCAATCCAGCCACGTTCGGCGGCCCTATTGCGACCCCGAACTACGACCGGATGGCGGAGCAAGGGCTGCGTTACAACCGCTTCCACGTCACGGCGATGTGCTCGCCCACGCGGGCTGCGCTGCTGACCGGACGCAACCACCACGCGGTCGGCATGGGCGGCATCCCGGAGTTCTCCGGCGCCTTCCCCGGCTATTCGGCCATGCTGCCGAGGGACGCGGCACCCTTCCCGAAGGTCCTCAAGGAGAACGGTTACTCCACAGCGGGGATCGGCAAGTGGCACCTGACACCCGAGGGTGAGCAGGGACCAGCGGGCCCGTTCACTCACTGGCCCAACGCCTGGGGCTTTGACTACTACTGGGGTTTCCTGGCTCCCGAGGCCGGCCAGTACGACACGATGATCGCCGAGAACCAGAAGTTCATCGGAGTCCAGGAGGGCAAGGACGGGAAGCCGTTCTACTTCCCCGAGGCCATGACCGACCAGGCGATCGACTGGATCCATGGCGTCCGCGGCCACGACCCGGGCAAGCCGTGGTTCCTGTACTACTCGACCGGCTGCAGCCACGCACCTCACCACGTCTCGAAGGAGTGGTCCGAAAAATACAGGGGCCAGTTCGACCAGGGCTGGGACAGGCTCCGTGAGGAGACGTTCGAACGGCAGAAGAGGCTCGGCGTGGTCCCGACTGACGCCGTGCTGACGCCGCGCAATGAGGAGATGCCTGCCTGGGACTCGCTGTCTGAGAACAGCAAGCGGCTGTTCGCGCATCAGATGGAGGTCTACGCCGGTTATTCGGAGAACGCCGACCATCACGTCGGCCGGCTGCTGGGCGCGATCGAGGAGATGGGCGAGCTCGACAACACGGTCATCATCTGGATCTGGGGTGACAACGGCGCCAGCCTGGAAGGTACTCCCACTGGCACGTTCAACGAGGGAACGATGGTCAACGGGCTCCCGCTGACCGATGAGGAGCAGATGCAGCTCGCGCTGAAGTGGGGCGGGCTGGAGGCCTGGGGCACCGAGATGATGTACCCGCACTACTCCACCGCCTGGGCGTGGGCCGGGAACACGCCGTTCCAGTGGGGAAAGCAGGTCGCCTCGCATCTCGGCGGCACCCGCAACCCGATGGTCATCCGCTGGCCGGCGCATATCACCGACGGCGGCGGGCTGCGGGCGCAGTTCACGCACGTGACCGACGTGGGCCCGACGATCCTGGAGATCGCCGGGGTCCCGCAGCCTGCCCAGGTCGATGGGGTCGAGCAGCAGCCCATGACGGGCGTGACCTTCGCCGGCTCGCTGGCTGACCCGGACGCTCCCGAGCATCACACCCAGCAGTACTTCGAGAACTTCGGTAACCGGGCCATGTACAAAGA
>Ga0182024_10024233_pt1 | contig 10798 bp, 10 predicted proteins | sample P32metaG_FD_120480 | JGI IMG/M metagenome (GOLD analysis project Ga0182024, IMG submission 120480) | Permafrost microbial communities from Stordalen Mire, Sweden - P3-2 metaG (Illumina Assembly) | ecosystem: Environmental > Terrestrial > Soil > Wetlands > Permafrost | place: Sweden: Stordalen...
GAGTAAATCCAGCGCTGCTTGGGAATGGGGCCGAGGACGAGGTTGCTGGTGTATTCGTCGAATTCGCGGTCGGGGCACATGCCGTAGATTTCGGAGGTCGAAGGGAAGACGAGCCGCTTGCGGTGCTTGACGCACTTGCGCACGACCTTGAGGTTGGCCTCGAAATCGAGCTCGAAGACGCGGATGGGGTCCTTGACGTAGAGGGCGGGCGTGGCGATGGCGACCAGGGGCACGACCGCGTCGCACTTGCGCACATTGTACTCGATCCATTCCTGGTTGATGGTGATGTCGCCTTCGAAGAAGTGGAAGCGCGGGTGCCCCAGGCAGTGCTCGAGCTTGTTGGAGGCCATGTCCATCCCGAACACCTCCCAATCGTGCGTGTTGAGGATGTGCCAGGTGAGGCTGCTGCCGATGAAGCCGTTGACGCCGAGGATGAGGACGCGTTGAGGCATAAGAATGGAAAGGCGCGATGCTGGCGCGGGAACGGGCGGAGTGCAATGCGGGAGATTGGCGCCAAAATTTTCCGGTGAAATTGCGCTTCCGCGCCCGGCGGGAATGGGCTAGAAGAGCGCAATCATGTCAATGTCGTACGGAGATGTCGTTCGCTGGCTATGGGTCGCCTGGCTGGCGTACTGGATCTGGCACGCCTGGGGAAACAAGAAGACGGTATTCAAAGGCGGCCGGCAGGGCTTGGTGGTGGGCATCCTGCTGCTATGGCTGGCCCTTGATGTGTCGGGACATGCCGGCGTGCGCTGGCACGAAAGAGTGATTCCGGAAACGCCAGCGTGGCAGATGATCGGGGTGATTTTGGTCGCGGCGGGCTTGGGCTTTTCCGTCGTCGCGCGCCGGTGCCTGGGCACGAACTGGAGCGGGCAGCCGACCTTGAAGGAGGGACACGAGCTGATCACCAGCGGGCCCTACCGGTACGTGCGGCATCCGATTTACACCGGGCTGCTTGCCGCGATTGTCGGCACAGCGCTGGTGCACGGGGAATTGCTGTATTTCGCGATTGTGGCGTTCGCCGTCGTCGGGCTGCACTTCAAAGCCAAAACCGAGGAAGGGCTGATGCGGCAGCAGTTCCCGGAAGCCTACCCGGACTATGCCCGCCGGACCAAAGCGCTGATCCCCTGGGTGCTTTAGTTTCTATTTTAAAACTCCGCCCTATTCCTTGTCTTTCGCCCGCGGCGGCAATTTGCCGGGATGAAGTTGCCCGAGGAGTTCCTCGATTTGGCTGACGCGCTTGAAGAGTTCGGGCAGGCGGCCTTTGAGAATGTGGACCTTTTGCGCGAGCAGGTAGGGCATCGAGGGGCTGTCGCGCACGTAGCTCTTGGGGGGCAAATCGTGGGTGACGCCGCTTTGCGCGCCGACTTGCGAGCCGGCGCCGAGGCGCAGGTGGCCGGTGAGGCCGGCCTGGCCGCCGAGGACGACGTAATCCTCCAACACCGTACTGCCGGAAATGCCGGCCTGGGCCACGACGAGGCAGTGCTTGCCGATGACGACGTTGTGGGCGATTTGCACGAGGTTGTCTATTTTCGTGCCTTCGCCGATGCGGGTTTCGGAAAAACGGGCGCGGTCGAGGGTGCTGTTGGCGCCGATCTCGACGTCGTCCTCAATGACGACCCGGCCAATTTGGGGAATCTTTTCGTGACGGCCCTGATGGGTGTCGTAGCCGAAACCGTCGGAGCCGACGATCACGCCCGAGTGCAGGCGCACCCGCCGGCCAAGCGTGCAATAGTCCATCACGGAGACGCGCGGCATGAGCCAGCACTCGGGGCCGATCACGGCTTCGCGCCCGAGGTAAACGTGGGCCTGGAGGACCGACCCGGCGGCGATGCGGGCTTCCGCTTCGACGACGCAGAAAGGGCCGACGTGGGCGGCGGGGTCCACCTGCGCGGAGGCATGCACGACCGCGGTGGGATGCACGCCCGGGGCCGGCTTGGGCCAAAGCAGCCGTTCGATCTCCCGGCAGATGCGGGCGAGGGCGAGGGAGGGTTTGGCGAGGCGGATGAACGCCTGACCGGAGGCGGGATGGCCTTCGTAGTCCTCGGGCAGAAGGATGACGCCCGCGTGCGAGGCGGGAACATCAGCCTTGTACTTGAGATTGCCCAGGAAGGCCAAATCGCCGGGCTGGGCGAGGCGGAGCGAAGCGATGCCGGTGACTGGCTGGGCGGGCTGGCCTTCCACCCGGCCGTCGCCGATCAGGCGCAGAAGCTCCTCCACCGAATAGGCGATACGCACGGCGCGTGACGAGTTGAAGCCCGCGCCGCTCCCCGTCGGGCGGGGGCCGAAGCGAAAGGGCTTACTGGAGGGTGGTGTTGCCCAGCGCGCTGGTGTTCACCGAGGCGGCACCGGCATTGAGGTTCTCCAACACTTGCTTGGTGATGTCCATCGAGGGGTCGGAATAGACGACGCCCAAGCCGGAAGAATTCAGCACCAGGGTGGCGCCGCGTTGATGGGCGACTTCGACCACCGCGAGGCGGATCTTGTCGAATTCGGCCTGGACAATGGCGGACCGGCGCGTGGAGAGGGTCTGTTCGGTAGTCTGCTTAAATTGGGCGATTTCGACCTCTTTTTGCTGCATGTCGGTCTGGAGGTCGTCGTACTGCTTCTTGTACTGGTCGCGGGCGTCCTGCGTGAGGGCGGTGTTGTTGACGTTGGCCTGGAGGTCCTGCGCCTTCTTGGCCATGGCCTGACCGTCCGACAGCATGTCGGTGATCTGCTTGTTGGCTTCCTCGACGGCGCTCTGGAATTTGAGTTGGGCCGCTTGGGCGTCGCTGAAGCTGTTAAAGACCGCGCCGACATCAACGACGAGAATGACGGGGGCGGACGGGGTGGTCTGGGCCGACGCGGACGAGACCAGCGCGGCGGCACAAAGGAGGGTAAGGAGGGTTTTCTTCATATGGTTAAAAAGTTGATTCAAACGGTTTCAGAGGCTCGGGGCGAGCCCGAAATTGAGGGTATATGCAGGTTTTTCAGCCGGGCGCAAGTGCGTGTTTTCAACCCGCCGGCCAGGCCCCGAGTCACCCCGCGCTTAAATCGCCCCGGACCTAAAACACGGTGCTAAACGAAAAGTTGAACTGGGGGCCGTTGGACTGGAATTGATTGGGGTTGATGGGGAAACCAATATCAATGCGCATCGGCGCGCCGAGCAGCAGGATGCGGAAGCCGAAGCCGAAGTCCTGCTGGAAGTTGCCCAAGTTGTATTCGAAGGCGCCGTTGTTATCCACGCCGACGTCGTAAAAGACGGCGAAACGGATGGGGTTGATGATCTCAATGCTGTATTCGGGGCTGAAGTAGATGTAGCTCTCGCCACCGGTCGGCTGGCCGTAGGCCGGGGTGTCGAAAAGGGTGTCGCGCGGGCCGACGTTGCGGAAGGAGTAGCCGCGCAAATTGTAGGGTCCGCCGAGGAAATAGCGCTCGGAATAGGGCACGGATTTGCCGCCATAACCCAGGATGGAGCCGATGCGCCCGGAGACCGAGGCCACCTGATTGCCGGTGGCCCAGGTGGGCACCCAGTAGTCGGCATGGCCCTCGACCCGGTAAAAATTGGTCTGACCCCAGAGCGGACCGCCGGCGATTTCGTTGTCCAACTGGAAATACGTTCCATCGGTGGGGAAAAGGATGTCGTTGCGGTCGTCGCGGATGAGCGAGACCGTAACTTTGGAAACGGAAGTGTGGCCCTGCTGCTGGAAGATTTGGGGCACGGCGCCGAGGGAGACGTTTTTGATCTGCACGTCCTGCAGGGTGTACATTAGGGTGCCTTCGACCGGGATGGCGCCGAGTTGGAAGAGGTTCTTGCGCAGGTAAACGTCGAACCCGGTGGTGACTTGGTTGAACGTGGTGCTGAGGTAATCGGTCTCGTCGCGGTAGAGATCGAAGCCGAGGGTCAACTCGCGCTCCCACAGCCACGGTTCCTCAAAGGAGAAGGTGACGTCGTTGGAGGTGGAGCCGATGCTAAAGCGCAAGCGCACCTTTTGCCCGCCGCCCATGAACATATTGCGGTAGTTGAAAAGGTCGAAATTGCTTTGCGAGAGTTCGATGTAACCGACCACGCTCTCGACGGTGCTGAAGCCGGCGCCGAAGGTGAGGTTGCCCGTCTTGCCTTCCTTAACGGTGATGCGGAGGTCGCGGCGGCCGGGGATGTTGGTTTCCTCCGGGGCGAGGTCAACGGTGTCGAAGAAGCGGGTGTTGCGCAGGCGGTCCTCGCTCGTCTTCATGCGCACGGTGTCGAACACGTCGCCGGGAGCGAGCGCCAGTTCGCGCACGATGACCGAGCTGCGGGTCTTGGTGTTGCCCTGGATGTTGATGCCTTCGACAAAGTATTTCTCGGATTCGTTGATGACGAAATTGAGGTCAATGTTGCTGGTTTGGAGGTTGGGGGGATGGTCGGCGCGCACGACCGTGTCGAGGTAGCCGTACTGGCCATAATAATCGCGCAAAGTGTCGGAATTCTTGTCAATCGCCGCGGGCGAGAAGACATCGCCGGTCTTGACGGTGAGCAGCTTCATCAGCCGGTCGGTGGGGAAGATGGTGTTGCCGGAGACGGTCACCTTGCCGACGTGGTACTGCTCGCCTTCGTGAACGTGGATGACGATGACGAGCTCGTCCTTGGCCGGGTACCGGAACTCGACCTCGTTCTCGGGGATGTCAACGTCGAGGTAGCCCTTGTTTTTGTAATAGGTGGTGAGCTTGTCGAGGTCGTCCTGGAAGGTGTCTTCCAGGTAGTGGCCGGTGCCGGTGAACCAAGAGATGAGCCAGGTATAGGTTTCGGTGGTCATCTGGTCGCGCAAGGTGCCGGCCTTGATGTGGGCGTTGCCGACGAACTTGATCGCCTCGATCTCCACCTCCGGACCTTCGTCAATATTGAAGGTGACCACGCCGGTGCCGGTGTTGTCGTTCTTATCAATCGTGTTGCTGACCTTGACGCGCGAGTAGCCCTTTTTCTGGTAAAACTGGAATAGCTTGTCGGTATCGCGTTTAACCTGCACCTCGTCGAGCACGCCGCCGGCCTCGGTCTTGATTTCCTCGGACAGGCGCGACTTGGAGTACTCCTTGTTGCCCTGGAAAATGACGGCGGACACGCGGTACTTGGGCAGGATGGTGAGAATGAAACGCACCCCGCCGTCGGGCAGTTTCTCGCGGTTGCCTTCGATGTATTCGTACAGGCCGGTTTCGTAAAGCGAACGGATGGACTGGTCCACCTGGGCCTGGCTGTACGGGGTGCCCTGGCGCAGGCTGAGGTGGGCCAGGATGGCGTCGCGGTTGATCTGCAGCGGGCCGATGATTTCGATGGAAATGTCCTCGACCGTCGGCTGGGGCTCGGGGGCGGCCTCTTCGGTGTTTTCGGCCGGCGGGGTCTCTTCACCAGGAAGCGGCTCGGTGCTGGCCGGCATGGTCGGCGAGGGCGGCAGGCCGGCCGGGTTGGCGGTGGCGTTGGTCTGGTCGTCCGAGCCGGGCAGGCCCGCGGTTTGCGCCGCCACCGGCACGGCGAGGGCCAGCCAACCCGCGAGAACCGCAACCGCTCCGCGGCTAAGAAGCATGGCCGGTGTAATTTTCAAAACGAGTGAGGCGTTTGTTGAACGTCAGCGGGATGTCACTTATCGGCCCATTGCGGTTTTTGGCAATGATTAATTCGCGCTTCACCGCCTGCTGGTCGGGGGTCTCCTGCTCGTCTTTGGCCTCGCGGGCACGGGAGAGCAGGAGGACGACGTCGGCGTCCTGTTCGATGGAGCCGGATTCGCGCAGATCGCTCAACCGGGGCAAACGCTTTTCCTTCTCCGATTCGCGGTTGAGCTGGCACAGGACGATGACGGGCAGACTAAGCTCCTTGGCGAGCGCTTTGATGTTGCGGGAAACCTCGGCGACTTCCTGCTCGCGGGAATTGTACATCCCGGAGGGGGAGACGAGCTGGAGGTAGTCAATGATGATTAGCCCGAGGCGGTGGCGGGCGTGCAGGCGGCGGGCCTTGGCGCGCATTTCGAGAATGTTGAGGTTCGCGCTGGCATCAATCCACAGCGGCGCCTGCTTGAGGAGCTTGGCCGAATCGATCAGCTCGCGTTGGCGGTCGCAGAAGCCGTCCTTGAGCCGCTGCATGTCCACATGGGCATGGGAGCACAGCAGGCGGAGGGCGAGCTGCTCGGCGGCCATTTCGAGGGAGAAGATGAGCGTGGGCGTGGCCGGGCGGTTCTCGCGCGCGAAGGGCAGGACGGCGTGCTCGGCGATGTTCAGGGCGATGGAGGTCTTGCCCATCGAGGGCCGCGCCGCAATGACGATCATTTCCGAGGGGTGGAAGCCGAAGGTGAGCTTGTCCAAATCCTGGAAGCCGCTGGGGACGCCGCTGACCTCGCCGCGGCGGGCGAGCATTTTGTTGATCAGGCCGGTGGCGGTGTCCACCGCCTTGGAAGCGGGTTCGGCGGAATCGGAAATGGTGTCCTGCTGGATCTTGAAAAACTCGCTTTCGACATTATTAAGGAGGGCGGGAAGATCGCCGGCGGCGGCATGGGCCTGCTCCACGGTCCATTGGGCGGTGCGGATGAGCTGGCGGAGGAAATGTTTATCGCGGACAATTTTGAGCCAGTGCTTGGCGTGGACGGTCGTCTGGATCCGGTTGGTGAGTTCGTAGAGGTAGGCGTGGCCGCCGATGCCGTCGAGCTGGCCTTTTTCCTGGAGCTTGTTGGCGAGGAGAATCTCCTCGGGCGGAATGCCGGCGGCGTGAAGTTCGGTGAGCGACTCGAAGATGACTTGGTGCGCGGACCGGTAGAAGTATTCCGCGCGCACCTTGGCGGCGAGGCATTCATTGAGAATGTCCTGGCCGTTTTCGAGCAGGCAGCACGCCAGCAGACCCTGCTCGGCGTCGAGATTATGGGGCGAGACGCGTTCCTCGCGCACGGCGGTCGAACGTCCCGCGGTGGATTCGCGGCCGGGGGCGGATTTCACGGGGGCGGCAATTTGGGGCGCACCGGGCGCGGTGCGGGCGGCCGGTTTTTTTTCGCCCGCGCGGGCGCGCGTGGACGGAGCAGAGGGGTGCGCCATGGCGGGAGCGCCACAATCCAACCACCCGCCCGCGGAGGCAAGAGTTTTTGCGCGCGAAGGGCGCGATCAGCCCGGAAGAATATCTATAACTACTCTTGCTTGGCCTCGGGAGCGTCCGCGTCGTCGCCGCGGGACCCGTGTTCGCGCCGAACACGTTTCTTGGCCTTGGGCGTGGGCGCTTCCTCGGCGGAGGCTTCGCCTTCATCGGCGGCCGGCGGAGCGGTTTCGACGGCGGCCTCGACCCGCTCCGGGCGCGGCTTGCGGGGCTTGCGTTCCTTGTCGCCCGCGGCGCCCTCGGCGGGTTTGGTTTCGGCGATGGGGTTTTCGGAGACGACTTCGAAGGTGATCTCCACCGTCACTTCCGGGTGCAGACGAATGCTGGCCTCGTGCTTGCCGAGCGACTTGACGTGGCCGCCGGCGACATGCACGCGCTTTTTCTCAATCTTGTGGCCCAGCTCTTCGAGCTTGGCGTGGACATCGCCCTGGGTGACGGAGCCGAACATCTTGCCGCCTTCGCCGGTCTTGACCGCGAATGCGAGCGTGACGGCCTTCAGGGTTTCGGCCAGCGCGCGCGCGCCTTCCAGTTCCTTGGCTTCGCGCTCGGTGCGCCGGGCGCGCAACGCTTCGACGTGCTTGCGGTTGGCCTGGGTGACGGGGAGCGCCAGACGGCGCGGCAAAAGATAATTGCGGGCGAAACCGGCGCGAACCTTGACGAGTTCGCCTTCGCCGCCGAGCCCTTCAATGGGCTGCAAGAGGAGGATTTGGGAATGGGCCATGGTGAAAAAAGGTGGAAGGAAAAAGCTAAAATGAAAAAAAGAAGAACGCGAAAGAAGCGGCGGGAGACTAAAGTCCATCGGCCTGAACTCAAGTCGCCTTCGCGGCGCGGTCAAAACGGCACGTCTTCATCAATGTTGTCGCCGGGCGGAGGCGGGCGCGCGGCGGAAGCCGGGGCATTGGCGCGGGGAGCGGAGCGCGCGGGCGGCGTGTTGTCTTCGTGCCCGGGACCGGCCGCAGCGCCGCCGCCCGGGGCGCCCTCGCCACCGGAGCCACGCGGGCCGTCAATGAACTGAAAGCCTTCGAGCACAACAACCATCTTGCTGCGTTTGTCGCCGGTGGTCTTGTCCTCCCACTTGTCCTGGCGCAGGCGCCCCTCGACAAACACCGGCCGGCCTTTGGCGAGGTATTTGGCAATGACCTCGGCCTGCTTGCCAAAGCTGTCAATGTCCACGAAAGTGACTTCCTCTTTTTCCTGACCGTCGGCGCCTTTGAAACGGCGGTTGACGGCGACGGTAAACTTGCAGATGGCCGTGCCGCCGGGCGTCATGCGCAATTCAGGATCGCGCGTGAGGTTGCCCATCAGGAGAACTTTATTGTAGGCAGCCATGAGGGGAGGAAATGGAGTTCGGTCAAGGAGGCGAGGTTGCAGGTTCCACGTTGGAAAATGAAGGAGCGAGGCCGTCCGCAATTATTAGGCCGCCTGGACAATCAACCGGTTGACGTTGCGGTCGAGGCGCAGCTTCTCGCGCAGCGCGGCCGGAGCAGTAACCGGGCCGGTAAAGGTGAAGGTGACGAAGATGCCGTTCGGGTAGGCACGGCTGGGCGGGCGCACGAAGTCGCGCTGGCCGTGGTTCTCGACCTGGGTGACCTCGCCGCGGACGGCGATGATGGCGTCGCGCATTTTGGCCACGAGGGTGTCCACCGGTTCGGTGTAGCCCCGGGTGTCGAGCAGGAAGATGGCAGTGTAGGTGCGTTTGTCGCTGGTGGCGGTCATGGGAAAAGGGTTGAAAGGTGAAGAATGACGGAAAATTGGTCCCAGTGCTAGTTCTGATTAGCGGGGGGTGGTGCTTGGGGGTCGGGCGGGAGCCGGCGGTTGAGTTGGTTCATCGCGGCGTCGGGGCCGGATTCCACCAGCAGGCGCAGGCCGGCCAAAAAATCCGCCAAACGGGAGGTGAGGATGGCTTCCTCGGCGGGGGTGAGCCGGCCCAAGACGTGGTCTTTTAAGTCCATCTCCGGAACGGTTTTGCCGCCGATGCCGACCTTGAAGCGAACGAAGCCGGGGCCGACGTGGGCCAGGAGACTGGCGATGCCGTGGTGGCCGCCGGCGCTGCCGCGGACCGAAATTTTGGCCCGGCCGAGCGGCAGGGTGATGTCGTCCTGGAGGGCGGCTAAGGCGCTCGGTTCGAGCTTGTGAAAACGCAGGAAGGCCCCCGCCGACTCGCCACTGTCGTTCATGTAGGTGGTCGGCTTGAGCAGCCAAACGGAGCGGCCCGCTAAGTCGGCCCGGGCGATTTCGGCCTGAAAGCGCGGTTCGGCGCGCCAGGCGGCGCGGGCTTCGTGCGCAAGGGCGTCCACCAGCCAAAACCCAAGGTTGTGGCGCGTACGGTGGTGCTCCGCGCCCGGGTTGCCCAGGCCGGCGATGACGGCGATGGCCATGATTCAAAGAACGAGGCGCGCCGGTGAGGCGCAACCGAATGCAAAAGTTACTTCTTGCCGCCCGGCTTGCCGCCCGGCTTGCCGGCGGGCTTGGCGCCAGCGGCGGGCGCGGCGGCCTTGGCGTCACCAGGTTTGCCAGCGGCTTTGGCGTCGCCGGGCTTGCCGGCCGCCTTCGCGTCGCCAGGTTTGCCGGCGGCTTTGGCGTCGCCGGGCTTGGCGGCGGCATCGCCGGTGGCGGGCGCGGCACCTTCGGCGCCAGCGGCGGCTTCGCCCTCGACGGGCACCACCTCGGCGGGCGCTTCCTCTTCCTCGGCGGGGGGCACCACGCAAGCGGCGATGACTTCCTCGGGCGTCTCGGCGTAGATGACGCCGGGGATCGGCTTGAGGTCGCGCACGTGGATGGAGTCGCCGGCGTGGAGCGCGGAAACGTCAATGGTGATGAAATCAGGCAGGTCTTTGGGCAGGCACTTGATGCGCAGGTCGTGGCGGCTGACTTCGATGATGCCGCCTTCGATCTTCACGCCGATGGACTCGCCGATGACGTGTACCGGCACGTTGGCGCGCATCTGCTCGTGGGCCGAGACTTCCTTCAAATCAATGTGGACGAACTGGTCGGTGCGCGAATCGCGCTGGACTTCCTGGAGGAGCGAAAGCTGGGGCGCGCCTTGGGCGTCGGCAATTTCCACGATCGCGACCGTGCCGGAGATGGCGCGCATGAGGGTGCGGAAATCGGGTTCGCGCACGGCCAGGTGGCGCACGCCGGACTTGCCGTAAACCACGGCGGGAATCAGCCCGGTGTCGCGCAGACGGCGGGCGGGGCCGCGGCCCATTTTGTCGCGGGGCTGGACGGGGAGCTTGATTTGTTTCATGGCGGCCGGAGGCGGCGCGGGGAACGCGCGCGGGCGGTTTGGGAAAAGGGAAAACTGAGAAAACTAGCGGGCGGGCGGGAAAATGCAACCAAAACTTACGAAAAAACGCCGGAGCCGTTGAACGCCGCCCGACCCATTCCAGACTAAGGACTGCCCCGCCTCAACCACCTGTCACCCACCCTTCCTTTCCCATGAGCCATTCCCGTCTCTCCTTCTTCCTCCTCGGCGCCACGCTGGCGTTGGGCTTTGCCGTCGGCGCCCACCAAATCTCCTCCGCGCTGGTGCGCATCCACCAGGACCGCGAGCACACCATTGAAGTCAAAGGTTTCGCCAAGGAAAACGTGACCTCCGACCAGGGCGCCTGGCTGGGCACGTACACCGTCCGCGCGCCAACCATCCAAGGGGCGTCAGCCGCGCTGGCCACCGCGCGGGAACGGATGCACACCTTCCTCAACGCCCAGGGC
>Ga0182024_10024234_pt1 | contig 10798 bp, 7 predicted proteins | sample P32metaG_FD_120480 | JGI IMG/M metagenome (GOLD analysis project Ga0182024, IMG submission 120480) | Permafrost microbial communities from Stordalen Mire, Sweden - P3-2 metaG (Illumina Assembly) | ecosystem: Environmental > Terrestrial > Soil > Wetlands > Permafrost | place: Sweden: Stordalen...
CACCTTAAGCACCCTCACGCAATTGTCGCCGTTCTGCCCCTGCCAGCTGTCGGGGAACAAGCCGGAACATGAATTGTTGACGAATCTCTTCTTTGGCCAGCTCAACGACGATGAGACGAGTCGGGTTCGCCGTAGAAAATCCCTCGCGCTGATCCTTGAGATGACTCGAGCGATAGCCTCTGACCCCGAGGCGACTCTTGATCCTTGGACCTTTCGTAATTGCTGCTATTGCGCGAGCCTCCCCGCCGGCGCCGCATGGAAAGTTCCAGAGGCACTAGAATCGATTCGAGACGAATGGCGCCTTTATGAACGCAACGAATTTCTATCGGTTGCCTGTCAGGCGCTGCTCACGATATTCGTCCGATCGCTAGAGCTACTGCCAAGCCCGCCATCGGGTGCGGCCATCGTGGTGCACTATTTGCTGGGCGACAAGAACCTCAAGCCGCTTTCCAAGACACCGTGGGTAAAGTATCTCGCTGAACGTCGGAAAGTACTCCCCGCCATAGACGATGCATCTAATCCTAATCATGAAATGAAATTGATGGCGGCGCTCTTTGACCTCGACACAGGCGAGGGTTCGCTTGCTGAACTTGGACGTGGTGCGAAACTGGTACTCGAGGTTCTGGCATCACTGGTAGTGAGGAAAGAAGGCGATGCGTCGCCGCCGTATGGCGTGCTCCCTATTACGCTGACCCTTCTTTCGGAGTATCCGATCAACTTGATTACGTTCGAAGAAGCCGCAATCCGTTGGCGCGACATGAACGTCGGCGAGGTCTTCGAGTCGATCATGTGCGACTGGATTTCCGAGACGCATCTCCGCATTGCTCTGAAAAAGCTCCGATTCGAACATTTCGATACATTCCGATTCTATCCAACCGACCAAGGCCTGAAGCCCCGAGAAGTGCCACCGTTCGGCTACTCGAATCCACGCGTTCGGCAGGCCATCCAGGTATTGAGGGACCTATCTGCTCTCGAAGCCGACGCCGACGGGCGGCTACAGCTAACCGCGTTCGGGGCGCAATGGTTGGAGACAGCGTGTCAAAGTTAATTAGTCTGCTCGATGAATTCCGGGAAAGCGGTGGCTTCGAAGCCTCACTAATTACGACCTTCAACGCCTACTTGCCGTTCTACGAGAGCGTTGTGCTTAGACGGCTCATGGCGGGCGGCTGCCGGCACAACGCGGTACTGATGGATGCGGGCCAGCTCAGCGTTTGCCTTGAGTCCGCCGATTCTAGGCCCACAGGTGCGGGATTCGATTACACACTTGCCCCCATGTGGTCTCCGAGCGCCTTCCATCCGAAGCTCGTACTGCTCGTCGGTCCGAAGCGCGTAGTAACCTTTGTTGGAAGCCACAATCTCACGCTTTCCGGGTTCGGACTCAATCGCGAGACAACTTGCAGGATCGGCGCTGCGATAGGACGAGAGGAGCGCGGCGCCGATTTCGCCAGAGCGGCATGGCGCGCAGTAAAAGCTTGGCTTGAGTTCAACGGCAAATCCCTGCCGAGGCAGACCGTTCAGAACATCCTCGCAATCGAGGACATCGCCCCCTGGCTGAGTGAGAACAATGATCCTCTCGAAGAGACCCAGCTCCTATATCAAGCCCCTGGATCGCTGTCCTTGTGGGACCAAATCCGACGGCTTGTCCCAGCGTCGGTCAAACGAATCACGGTCGTGGGCGCCTTCTTCGATGCGCGCTGCGAATTTCTGACGCGATTGGAGGCCCAATTTCCAAAGGCGAAGCTGAGCATCGGAATTGAGCCGGAAACCGTTCAAATGACAAAGAAGGGGGCCGATCGCATCCGAGGATCCTGGCACGACGCATCGCAGCTCACAGGGTCTGCCGGCTACTTGCATGCGAAACTCATTTACTTTGAGACCGGTGGTGATGCAGACGTGCTCGCATTCGGCAGCGCTAACCCTAGTTCGCCAGCCTGGGGGTTGGGCAGCGGTATTCGCAACGAAGAGATGATCGTCGCATGGAAGGGTGCTAAGGCGAGAGAGTTTGCGAACCAGCTTGGAATTGCAGACGTCAAAGATCTTCCGAAGATTAATGCGAAGGTTCTGCTCAAGATCGACGCAGCCGCCGCAGATCGCCGGCAAGAACAATCGACCATCCACGGTCTAACACAGGGAATTGCCGTCATCACAACTGTCGGCATCGAGATCCCGGTAGAGGCGATTCCAGGAAAAGTTAAGTTCTTGGATGCGCTCGATGAGAGCGGTCAAATCGTTATTGGCCCGATCGGGTGCTTTGTAGATGGGAATATCGTCCGCGCGGATCTATCGGAACTTCTGGCCGACCGCGTGCGGTTCATTCGCATAACGCTTTCCAAAGGAATTCAGGCCCTCTTCATTTGCCACCATACCGAAAGGCGCGACGCGGCGGTACGAACCGGACGACAGGCTCAACTCCGCAAGGCACTCTCGAGTCTTGAGGGAGACCCTGCCAACCTCGCAACATTGATTTCAGCTGTTCAGAATGTCGTGTTCGGCAGCCACACGATCCGGTCACAGGGTTCGCCGGGTTCTGGCGGCGGCACGGTTACTCGTCCAGAAGAGACGGTCACAACGCTCGAAGGGACGACTGATTCCCCCGACAAGAGGCGGGGTAGGACTCGACTCGCGACTGGTGATTTTGGCTATTTGCTGCAAGTGCTCATTCATGAGCTTGGTAAGTCATTGCCGCCCGCGACAAGCGGCGCGGGCTCCTCGGGGCGCACTGAGGAGGAAATGGAAAATACAGACGATGAGACTCCTACGGAACCGCCGAACATCGAAGGCGACCGGGACGTGGCCGAGGCTTGCGGTCGTAAAGTCGCAACCCTCGTAAACCGGATGGTGAGAGTACTCGAGGAAGCAATTGAGACCTCCGACAAGGCGCTTACGACTATCGCCCAACTGACGGCAGTGATCTGTACGCTCCGAGCGCTTCGTCAGCTAGACCGACAGGACCGGTGGCGGCGAGTAGGGTTGTCGTTGGTCCCAGAGGAATGCCGGTACAAGCTGTTCAATGGAATTCTTGATTGGGTTATTGGCGGACCACAGCCTCTGATGCGGCAGCCCCACGTAAAGGCGGCCGCCCATTCGATGGAAGTGGTCCATCTCCGAGGGTTGATGATTTGGCTGGCCTGGGAGTGCAAGTTTAGGGCGGACAAAAAATTCACGTTTGGGGAAGAGATCGAGGATCGAGAAGACAACGTGCTGCAACGTGCAGCACTACTTGAGCTCGTACTTCCCGCGCTGCCAGACGCAGACGCTCGCGAGCAGGCAGAAAGGAGTATTCAAGCTACCGCCACACCTAGCCAGGCGCTCAAGGCAAATCAGTGGGTGCAAACGCACTTTGCGTGGGGACGACACGTCGCGCAGTGCGCTGCGAGCGCGCCCAAACATTCGACCCAAGAAAGTGAATATCCGACAGCGGGTAGCATCGTGGCATTACCTCGAGCGTCTGGGCAGACCTTGTATGTGGTTGCCGGGCGGGATGGCGGAGCGGTTGTCCTGTGTGACTTGCGCACCGAGAATCTCAAACGCGCTTTCTTGCGAAAATCCCTCATTAACGTAGCGGCGCCATAGGGAGCAGATCGGAAGCAGCTGGTTGGAGCCGCATGATGTCCGCGTGATTAACGGATGAAGTATCGCGACGACAGCGCGGTCGAAAGGATTCGATTGTTCGAATTGCGTCGCGGGCACGAGTATGGCTGGAAATAAGCCAATTGGAGTCAGTGTTTCCCTATTCCGACTTGGCAGAGCACTAATTGGATCCATCACGAGCGGCAAAAAGCTAACTGTATAAAAATACAGTATACTCGCTTTTGTCATGGAATAGAGGAATCTCCGTGAGCGAGCGTGAGGCGCTGCGACTGGATCCGGTAGATGATTTACCGACGATGCCCGTCGGCGATTGGGCGAGACAGAAGCATGCCCTCCTCAAGCTGTACATCGAGATAGCGCGCGGAGTGCGCGGAAAATTTGTCGGAAGGGCGGGCGCAACGTTCATCGACCTCTATTGCGGATCGGGCCGTGCATACATCAAGGGAACCAATACATTGATTGATGGGAGTCCCCTGGTGGGCTGGAGAGCCTCAACGGAATGCGGGGTACCTTTCACCGAAATTCACATCAATGACAATGATAGTCAACTCTTGGACGCAGCGTGTTCGCGACTGAGGACGCTTGCAGCTCCAGTATTCAAATACGGAGGAGAAGCTAGCCAAGTGGCGGAGAGATTGGCAACAGAACTCAATCCACATGCGCTGCACTTTGCTCTCCTCGACCCGTTTAATCTCGTCCTCCCGTTTGAAGTTATCCGCAGCCTATCGCGGTTGAAGCGCATCGATCTTCTCATCCACGTTTCAGCGATGGATTTGCAGAGAAACTGGGGTAGGTATACACAACAAAAGCACTCGCCTCTGGACGAATTTGCCCCCGGCTGGCGGAACTCCGTGGATCTCGCGCAACCCGAGGATTCGGCCCGGCTAGCGTTCGTACAGTATTGGATCGGGTTGCTTAAGCAATTGGGATTCGATGCGGATGTGCGCTTCGAACTTATTACCGGCTCAAAGAATCAGCCTCTGTATTGGCTCGTTTTGGTAGCGAAGCATGAAATAGCGATGAAGTTCTGGAAAAAGGCCGCACAACATGGCAAGACTCAGGAAATGTTCTAGAGACCGTCTACACAGCGGAATGATATATGGCAACAGATAGCAACATCGAGTGGACGGAGTTTACTTGGAACCCAGTAACCGGCTGCATTAAGGTGAGCCAGGGTTGCAAGAACTGCTACGCCGAGAGAATGGCAAAGCGACTGAAGGCAATGGGTTCCGATCGATATATCCGCGGATTCAAGCCGACTCTCCACTGGGATCTTGTCGATGCCCCACTGCGGTGGAAGAAGCCACGGTTGGTATTCGTCAACTCCATGAGTGATCTTTTTCAGGAGGAGATACCGGAGATATTCATTCGTCGTGTGTTCGACAGCATGGTTGCCAGTCCGCAACACACCTTTCAAATTTTAACTAAAAGAAGCGAAAGACTACGCGAGATGGCAGCCCGACTACCCTGGCCAAGAAACGTTTGGATGGGCGTAAGTATTGAAGATGAACGTGTGATCACTCGTGCTTTCGATCTTTGCGCGGTACCCGCAGCAGTTCGATTTCTTTCATGTGAGCCACTCATAGGGCCTCTCGAAAGCCTGCCACTCGAAAATATTGAGTGGGTTATTGTCGGCGGCGAGTCTGGGCCCAAAGCGCGCGAAATCAAAGCAGCTTGGGTGAAGTCGATACGCAGGCAATGTCGCAAACACGAAGTGGCGTTCTTTTTTAAGCAATGGGGCGGAGTGCGTAAGGATCTCACGGGTCGCTTACTCGACGGGCGAACCTATGACGAAATGCCTCGCCAGAAAGCCGATTTGCAAAAAGTGTTTGCGTAGTCGATCTACGATATATTTTATCGCGCGCGTGCGGACGCTCCTACGGCACGAGTAAGGGATGTTCAACGATGTTTCCGTCGAAAATATGTATTTCTCTTTGGGCACGCGCCACTAAATGCTGATCATGCGTAACGGCCACGATGGTTGTCCCGTCATGATGCAGTTCTTCGATTAAATCCATAATGCCGCGAGCCATCTCTGCGTCCAAATTGCCGGTGGGCTCGTCCGCCAACAGCACTCGCGGCGAGCCCGCAAGGGCACGCGCAATAGCGACGCGCTGTTGTTGGCCGGCCGATAATTCGAAGGGCTGATGACTAGCTCGCCCCGAGAGACCTACTCTGCTCAATGAATCGGCCGTACGACGAGCCCGATCGGAAGCCGCGAATCCTCTATAGCGAAGCGGCATCTCAATGTTGTCGTGCACAGTGAGATCGGCGATCAGGTTGAACGATTGAAAAATGAAACCGATCTTTTCATTGCGTACGCGCGATCGCTCGTGATCCCCCATTCTATGTACGTTCACTCCATCGAGCCTGTATTCGCCGTACGTAAACCCTTCAAGCATCCCAGCAATAGTCAGAAATGTCGTTTTCCCGGAACCAGAAGGCCCCGTTACCGCGATGAATTCTCCAGTCCGGACGTGGAGCGATAAATCTCGCAGTGCAAAGGTTTCCAATACTTGAGATCGGTACGCCTTAGAGACACCAGTCATTCTCAGCATGGCACGGCTCGCTAACGTTATAGGGATCAGCAGAGAGGGTCAGGTAAAGGACGAGCAATTTTCGTGCCGTAAAGCCTTCCTAGAAATTCAGTGTTCGAGCCTCTACTCGACTAGAGATGGAGGGGACTGGTGTCCGCGGACAGCCCTGCGGACAGTTCCGGACAGTCCCTGTCGTCCAGCCAAAACTAATCGTTTTTGCGCGTAATCGAGCCGTGGCCCTTTGTGGCCACCGACATTCGACGAGAGACCTCATCGCGGGCACTCGATTAGCGTATGAATTGCTGGGCCGCAAGCTGCGTTCGTTCGTCCGTAGCCTCTATCCATCCGCCACCAAGGGCTTCGAAGAGATGAACCACCGCTTGCATGTGTGCAAGCGTGGTCTGAGCCAGTTGGTCCTCGGCCGCGAATAGGGTTTGCTGTGCTTGTAGCACGGTAAGCAATTCGGTAACGCCCTGACGGTATTGAAGCTGCGATATCTTGAAAGCTTCGCTGGCAGCTTCAACCTCTCGCCCGAGATGAATCTCGGCTTTACTGTTGTTGGCCACTTGCCCGAGCGCCGTCTCGACATCAGCATAAGCATTTATGACGGCGCCCTGATAGCTTGCGATCAGCTCCTGTTGTGTCGCCTGCGCGAGATCCTTTTGACCTAGTAGCTTGCCCCCATCGAAGACCGTTTGCAGAAGATTCGCCCCAAAGTCCCACGCGAAATTGGGTCCATGAAGAAGTGCGTTGATGGCCGTGCTGGCGAAACCACCATTACCTGCAAGCGCGAACTGCGGCAGGAAGGCCGCGCGTGCAGCGTCCAGATTTGCGTGGGCACCAGCCAAATTAGCTTCCGCCTCCGCCACATCCGGCCGCCGCCGCAGCAACTCCGAGGGAAGTCCCGCCCGGACAACGGGTAGATGGAACGTGTCGAGATTTCGCGTCTTCACTTCGAATCCTTGCGGAGGCTCTCCGAGAAGCACTGCAAGCGCAACGCGGGCCTCCAGTTCTTGCTCCTCAAGCATCGGAAGTTGTGCCTCTACCGACTCCACCTGAGCCTGCTCTTGAGCTAGATCGAGACGGGAGGACTTGCCGGTCGAGACCCGGAGATTGATAGTATCCAGGATGCCGTTGATGGCCATGATGTCTTCATTTGCAATCGCGATTCGCGCGCGCAACGCCAGCGCGCTGAAATAGGTGTTTGCAACATTGGCGGTGACGGTCAGAGCGACGGCTTGCTGCGCAAAACGAGCAGACTTGAGCGCTTCATTGACCGCGCGTAGATTATCGTGTGCTAGGCCCCAAATATCGATTTCGTAGCTTGCTCCGAACGTCAACCCGAAGGAATTACCGGCAGAATACGACTGACCACCAATCGATTGTCCGCTTTGCCCCGATGGCGAGCGCAGCGCCTGCGCCTGGGCATTGATCTGCGGAAAGAGCGCAGCGCGCTGAATTGTGGTCTGCGCATGCGCTTCCATCACACGCGCGACAGCAACGGCGACATTGCGATTGTCAGCGCCCGCCCTTTCGATGAGGTCGGACAGTTCCGGACTGCCGAATGTGCTCCACCAGCCCGGTTGTGGCCAAACCTGTTCCGACCCTACGACCTGACCCGAGAAAGTCTTCGGCGTGATTTGCGGGGTCAAAACTTGCGGCACGCGCGTTGCGCAGCCGGACAGCAGGAGTGCCAGTGTCGCAACGCCGTAGGATAGAGGCAACCACGCCCGCCGCGGCAAAGGGGCTGATCTACTCATATCGCAGCGCAAAGATGGGACTCGCGCGCGCGATCCGAAGCGCGTGCGCAAAAATGGTCGCCCAGGCGATGGCGAGCGCGATGGCACCGGCGGCGATGAAATAGAGTGGATTGAGCGAAATGCGGTAGGCGTAACTCTCCAGCCAGCGGTGCAAATAGTAGTAGGCGATGGGCCAGGCGATAGCGTTGGCAATCAGCACCGGGATGGAAAATTGCCAAAGCAACAGCCGTACGACATCTTGCGTTCGCGCACCGAACACTTTACGGATGCCGATCTCCTTGGTTCGGCGCTGAGCGGTGAACGCCGCAAGCCCGAAAAGGCCGAGACAAGAGATCAATATGGCGATGCCGACAAACAGAGCGAAGACGACCCCTTGCGTTTCGTCCGACTTGAGCAACTTGTCGAAGGCATCGCTCAGAAAATATCGTTGAACAGCAGAACCCGGCGCAAACGCTCGCCATGTCTGGTCTATAAACGCAAGCGTCTCCGAATTCCGAGCACCGTGTATCCGGATGGAGAGTAGCGTATAGCTACTGGGCGAGACACCGTACGCCGCCGGCGCAACCGACTCTCTCATGCCATCCAACTTGGCATCACCCAAGACGCCGGCGATAGTGACATGCCCGCCGTTACCACCAACCAAGGTCTTGCCGACTGCTTCCTCTGGACTGTAACCCAAGCGCCGAGCCGCCTCCCGATTGATCAGGACGTTGTGGCCGGCATCCACATCGGGTGTCTGCGGAAAAAATGGATACGATGAAAACGCGTCTTCGCCGTGCGTGGCCGATAGTAATCGGCCGGCGAGAAGCCGCATGCCATAGAGCGACGGAAATTCCGGGCTGATCGTTATGATCTGGGTCGCTACGGATTCAGACCGGCCTTGGATGTGAATCGGGATATTTCCCGCGTTGAAAAGATCGAAAGGCACTGCATTGGAAAGCGCAACGTCAACGATCTCCGGATTTGCTTTTAATCTCTGGGCCAGACCACTGGCTGCACTCGCCGTCAGTTTCGACATGTCTCGTAGAATGACAACGCCATCGCGTTCAAATCCCATATCGACACGGCGGGCAAAGCTGATCTGACTGAACACGACGATTGCGGCAATCCCAAGGCCAATGGAAACCGCAAATTGCGAGACGACCAGCACCGTGCGCATCCAGCCAGAGCCGCTTTGGGTTGATGTGGATGTCTTCGATACCGCAGCGGGCCGGAAGCTTGACAGCACAAGCGCCGGGTAAACTCCGCTGAGCAGGCCGGCAACGATCGTGGTGAGGAGGATCGCGAGGAGAAGTGGCCAGTCCGCAAGATAGTTGAATGTGATCGGTCGGTCCATAAACGCGTCATAGACGGGCAGCAGGACCTCTACCAGCGCAAGGGCAATCACGAGAGATACAAGAGCCATCAGGAGCGCTTCTCCCAAGAACTGTACAATCAGCTGGGGCCGGGTCGCGCCGACCGCCTTGCGTAGAGAGATTTCCCGCGCACGGAGTGTCGCCCGCGCTGTCCCCAAGTTCATGAAGTTGAAGCACGCGACCACCACAATCAACAATGCGATGACGGCGAAGCCATAAACCGTGGTCCAGTTTCCTGGCGGCTTCATGCCGCCAAAATTGTCGCTCGTCAAGTGAACATCCCAGAACCGCGTGAGATGAAATTGCTCAAACTCGTTGACGCTAACTCCGTTTACTTGGGTCGTATTGACGGTGCGAGCAAGTATGGGTTTGAGCTTGGTCAATACAGTGTCAGGATCGGCGCCCGGCGCGAGGGCGATATAGTTGTAAACCCCATTTGTACTCGTCCACGCCTGATCTCTAAAGGCTATAGGCAGCTCGTCGGCTTGCGATGAGTTTGGCACGACGAGATCAACAGCGAGTTGAGTATTTGCCGGTAAATCGCGCAGTACGCCCGTGACCGTGAGAGGATGAGCGGCGGTAAGGCAGGCAGCATCGTTCCGATCGCACAGAACCCCACTTCCTGTAACCGTCACAACTTTCCCAACAGGATCAATATCGCCGAAGTATTTGCGAGCTACGCTCTGTGAGAGAACGATCGACTCCGGCTGGGCGAGAACGCTGGCCGGATCACCCTCAATAAGTGGCAACCGAATAACTTGAAAGAACCCCGGATCGACGACCGCCACCGTTTCGAAGAACTGTCGGTTGCCAACGGTCACCGTCATGGGCTCAGGAAGTAAGTGGGTCGTCGCTTTCACTTCGGGTATTTGCTCCTGCATCGTGCGCAGGAGGGGAAATGGGGCCGTGGTCAGGGGCCAAGGGGGCCTGCCGGCCAGGTGAAATGTCAGCTCGATACGATAGAGATTTGAGCTGTCCGCAATCCAGCGGTCGTAGGAGATCTCGTCGCGCAAAAACAGTACGATGAAAATCGCGCAAGCTAGTCCAACGGAAAGACCTACGATATTGATGAAGCTGTAAAGCTTGTGCTTAACGAGATTACGCGAGGCCGTGACGAGGTAGTGACGAAATAGGGTACGGGCGCTCATACAACTCTCCGATGAGTCTTTCTGATCCGATGTTCACTGCCCGACCGGACACATGCCAATCTATTCATAACGCAGTGCAATTATGGGACTCGCGCGAGCGATTCGAACGGCGTGAGCGATTATCGTGACCCAGGCAATGGTCAGTGCGATGAAGCCGGCGGCCAAGAAGTCGAGTGGATTGAGCGTGATCCGATAGGCGTAACCCTCCAGCCAATGGTGCAAATAGTAGTACGCCACAGGCCATGCGATCACATTTGCAATGAGCACCGGGATGGAGAACTGCCACAGCAACAGCTGCACGATGTCGCGCGTGCGCGCGCCGAATACTTTGCGAAGACCCATCTCCTTGGTGCGACGCTCCGTGGTGAACGCGGCGACGCCAAAAAGGCCGAGGCAGGCAATGATGA
>Ga0182024_10024235_pt1 | contig 10797 bp, 9 predicted proteins | sample P32metaG_FD_120480 | JGI IMG/M metagenome (GOLD analysis project Ga0182024, IMG submission 120480) | Permafrost microbial communities from Stordalen Mire, Sweden - P3-2 metaG (Illumina Assembly) | ecosystem: Environmental > Terrestrial > Soil > Wetlands > Permafrost | place: Sweden: Stordalen...
ACTGCCGGATCACCGGGGAGTCTTCGACGATGAGTACGCGAATCTTCTTCATGGGATTAGGCCAACTAGAGGATTTGCCGAATTGCGGCTAGCAACTCCTCTTGGTCAAACTTTCGCTTTACGATATAGGCGTCGGCGCCCAGAGCCAAACCTCGTTCCTGGTCTTCGCGGCGCTCCACCGAGCTGACGATGATTACTGGAATGCTCTTGAGCTTGCGGTCTTGCTTCATCGCTTCGATCAGGCCGAAACCATTCAGCCGAGGCATTTCAATATCGGCAATTACCAGATCCGCCACTTCCTGCCGCAAGCGCGACAGAGCCTCCACTCCGTCCACGGCGACGCGAACCTGATAGCCGTGAGCCTCGAGAATGCTCTTTTCCAGCGCCCTGGTCGTCATGGAGTCGTCAACCACGAGAATGGAGGAATGCGCCGGCTCGGCCACCGGCTCAGGAGCCTTGGCGAAGGATAGCGGCTGTAACTGCGATCGTAACTGGACCGCGCTCTGGATGAGCTCCATGGGGTTGACCACAAAGGCGATGGCGCCGTCATCCAATACCACCCCCGACGAAATCCCTCCACCACATCCGGTGGCAGGCCCCAGATCCTGGATCACCGCGTCCGTTTCCCGGAGTATGGCGTCCACTGCCAATGCCACCCGATGGCTGCCAGAGCGCAGAATGACAACTTGCAGCGTGTCCGGATCCGTGCGATTCGACGAATGTTCCAATCCCAGCAGGCCGTGAATGCTTGTGAGTGGCACCGGTTGGCCATTCAGAACGACAACCGGTTTCCCTTCGACGGTTTCGACGCTGGACACCTTGATGCGTTTCAGGCGCTCGATTCCGAGAATAGGAAGAGCAAAGATTTGGCTTCCGCAATTCACGACTATGAGCCGGTGGGTTGCAATCGACAGGGGAACCGAGAGTGAGATGATGGTTCCTCCGCCGGCTGCCGGCTGGACGTCCAGATCTCCTTGCAGGCGCCGGATGGCCTCGTACACCACGGACAGTCCCATACCCCGGCCCGAGATACTTGTCACAGCCGCCGATGTTGAAAACCCAGCGCGGAAGAGAATCCGGGTCAGTTCCTGGGGCGAGCGATGGGCTGCGTCGGACGCGGAAAGTATCCCATCCCGGACCGCGACTTCGGCGACGCGTGCGAGATCTACGCCACGGCCGTCGTCTTGAAGAGTGACCGCTAAGCGCTGCCCATTGGCATCCACGCGAAGCGTCACTAGTCCGGCGGCTGGTTTTCCTTTCCCGGTACGTTCCGCCGAAGATTCGATTCCGTGGCTCACCGCATTGCGCAGCAGGTGCATGATGGGATCTTTTAAGGCTTCGAGTACTCGCCGGTCCGCGCGCACGCCCGCGCTGGTGGCGCGAAACTCAATTTCTTTGCCTTCGTCGCGAGCGAGGTCCCTCATCATCTTGCGATAGCCTTCCAGCAAGCTCTCGGCCGGTACCATGCGTGCTTGCCAAACGTCGCGCTGGAGTTGCTTTCCAAGCTGCCGCATATTCCAGGAACTGCGCTGATGTAAACGGCGCGTGGCGCGTGCCTGACGCGAGACCGAGCGTAACTGCCGTTCCACGGAGTCCAGCAAAGAAGTTAACCGCGCGCTTTCGCGTCCCTCGGAATGGCTCAGCGCCGCCGCGGCGGAACGGCGCACCCGCTCACCTTCTTTCTCAATCAGTGCGATGGCTCGCGCCAACTTATTCAGTTCCTCGGTGACCTGATCTTGACGCTGGCTTTCAGTAACCAGACCTCCGGCCGTACGAAAGAGTCCATCGAAGTTTTGCGCGGTGATCCTGACCGTCTCAATCGGCTGAAAGCCGGAACCCGGGACCTGCGCCTGGGGAGGCGGTTCGTCCGAGACCGTGGACTGCATGCCAAGGATCTGCTCAATGGCCCGCAACGCTGCCCCGACAGTCTCGGCCGGCCTGTTTTCAGCCAAAGCCACGATGCAATCCTCGCTGGCGTCGAGGACCTGCTGCACCACGCCAGTTACGTCCTTATCGAGAGTGCATTGGCCCTGCCTGACTCGCGAGAACAGGGTCTCCAGACGATGGGCCAGACCCTCGATGGGTCGCAGGTCCACCGCGCGAGCTGCCCCCTTAAGGCTGTGAGCCCGCCGAAAGACCTCTTCGAGTTCAGGCCCCGCCGGTTGCACTCCAGTCTTCTGAATCATCGTCAGGAGCGAACGGATCTGCTCCACATGATCGCGGTGTTCGATCTGGAAAGTGGCCAGGAGCTTCTGCTGGATGTCTTCTTTCAAAGCAGCTCTTCCTTTACAGCCGGTATCTCTCCACTGCCTTTTGCAGTTGCTGTGACAAAGCCGTCATGTTCAGTGCCGCCTTTTCGAGCTGTTGTGTGCTGGCGGCGGTCTGCTGGCTGGCTTGCCCGATGTCGCGCACCGCTTGCACCACCTGAGTGAAGCCGATTTGCTGCTGGTTAGAACCGGCAACAATTTGTTGGAAAGCCTGCACGCTTTGCTGGATACTGTCGGTCATCGTGCGGATGGTGCGGTTCGCCACGTCCGCCTGCTGCTTGCCGGAGTCCACGCGTTTGACGGCTTCTTCGGTCAGCATGACCGAGCTATTGATGCCCTTCTGAATGTCACCCAGGATCACGCGCACTTGCACCGTCGCTTCCCGGGACTGATCGGCCAGGTTTTTCACCTCGCTTGCGATTACGGTAAAACTGCGCCCATGCTCTCCCGCGGCGGCCGCCTCGATGGCTGCGTTCAGCGCCAGCAAGTGGGACTGCTCGGCGAGATCGTTCACCGTAGAGATGATTTCGCCAATGGCCTGGGTCTTTTCGCTTAAAGACACCACGTTCTCGGCGACGGCTTCAGCCTGTTCGCGAATTCCTTCCATGGTTCGCGTGGTGTTTTCCATGGCTTGCAATCCGGCATGACTGGCGGTAGCGGTAGCTTCGGCCGAAGCGGCCACCTGTTTCGCGCGTTCCGAGATCTGGACGCCCGATTGGGTGACCTCCTCCATGGTGATGGTGGTTTGTTGAACCGCGGCAGCTTGTTCTCCCGTACTGGCGGCCTGCTGCTGGGTGGATGCCAGAATCTCCGCTGAAGCGGAGGCGAGGTTTTCGGTTGCGAAACGCGCCTGGGAGGCGACATCCTTGAGCCCGACCACCATTTGGTCCAGACACTTGCCCAGTTCTCCCAGCTCGTCGCCACTCGATATCTGCGCCTGCTGAGTCAGATCGCCCTCTCCCACCCGTCCGACAAACTGCATGAATGTGCTGAGCGGACCGGTAATGGAACGCTGGATGAGAACGCCAACGATGGAGACCAGGAGGAGCACCACCAGGCCACCCACAATCATCGCCCTGGAAGAAAACTCCCCCGTCGCCTTGGCCCGTAAAGCCCGCTCTTGCAGTAGCCCGGTTTCCTCCTGGTCCATTTCACCAATCACCCGGCGAATGTCGTCCATGGAGTTCTTGCCTCGGTCCGTGAGGACTATCTCAAGCGCTGCGTGCTCCTTGCCCTGCCGCCGCAATGTCACGGTCTCGGCCAACTCGGAGAGTTTGTTGGCCACCACTGGCTGCAGTGTCGCGATTCGCGCCTGCTGACGAGGATTGTCCGATGTCAAGTCACGGAGTTTCTGAATGTCGCCGCTAACGACCTTGAGCGCCTCCGTGTATGGCTCCAGATAGCGTTCCTCGCCAGTAAGGAGGAAACCCCGTTGTCCAGTCTCCGCGTCCTTAAGCGCGGAAAGTGTGTCGGCCAGAGCGCCCTTTACTTTGTGCGAGTGCGTCACCCAATCGGCGCTATCCACCAGCTCGCTAATTGCACGGTAGGCAACAATGCCAACTGCGCCGACAACGATCAGCGCTAACCCGTAGCCCACCAGGATACGGGTTCCAATTCTCATGTTCACCTTCATATGGATCGAGACTCCTTTGGAGAAAACACTGCCAACAGCATCGTTTCGACGTCGAGCAACCCCAGGGTGCCCGAGGCAAGCGCTTGAATGTAATGTCCCTGTACGGGACGTGTTAGTTCCTCCGGACGGATCTCGCGGAGGTCTTCCACCGAGTCGACTTTCAACGCCCCTTGGCGGCGCAAGACCAAGACCGCTCCGGAATCAGTGGAGGAACTTCCGGAGAGCACCCGCGCCAAGTCGATCACGGGCCGTAGTTCTCCTCGCAAATTAATCACTCCCAGAAACTGTGTCGACGTTCCTGGCACTGGGGTGCAACCCTGAAATGGCAGCACTTCAGCCAGTTCCTGGAGCGCGATCGCGTACCGTTCCTCGGCCAGCCGGAAGATCAGTGCGGGAATACCACGCGAGGCCGGCTTATTTGCCGCGTGTTCCTTGGCAAGCTGGACCGCTCGTTGGCGGAAGACGGTCCTGATGCGTTCGGGGCTTTCCGAGAGGCTCTCGCGCAGAGAATTCTCGTTCGTCTGGAGCCGCATTCGCACTTCTTCCCATTGAATGGAGCCCTGTTTCATACTTGCACTCGTAGGCTTTCAATTTGCATCTGTGCCATCTTTCGCAGTTCCAGGACCGTGATGCCGTCAGCGTCGGTTAAGATTTCATCGCCCGATAGCGGCGCCAGCAGATTCAAAGCGTTGTTGAAGCTCCGCTCCGCCTGGCGTAGGTCACCCTGCGACCGCAGAAGAAGTCCCAGGTGATAGTGCGCCAAAACAGCTTGCCGGTCCAAGTAAATTGCCTTCCGAAGAGACCGCTCCGATTCGGCATAATTCCCCATCTGTTCCAGCACCAGAGCATAGTTAAAGTGGGCCAGGGCATTGAGGTTGTCAAATTCCAGCAATTCCTTGCCGCGGCGGGCCGCGTTTTGCCAATCTCCTTCGTCCGCACTTTTGCGCAGATCAGCGAGCGTGGGAATTGTGCTCTCCGTCCTTGCATCCACTGCGGGCACTTCCGCATCTGCGGGCCGCGGGGCTACCGGCAGCGGGACTTCCGGCAAGGGCAGGCTTGGAAACGAGACCGCCTCCACGAAATCTGGAGCCGGCACGCCCGGTCTCTGGTATAACGTGACTCCGGGAGCATTCACGGCGCGAAAGGACGTGAAGCAAGTCATATTCGGCTCGCAAGGGCCAACTAACAACCAGGCCCACGGCGCGAGACAGTCATGGAATCGCCGAACAATGCTGCGCGTCAATTTCGGACCAAAATAGATCATCACGTTGCGGCAAATGATCAAATCGAAGGGGGAAGGATCGTTCGGCTGCGGAGGAAAGGCGTCCTCCGCCAGATTGTGGAATTGAAATGAGACTCCCGCCTTGTACTCGGGCGCAATCGTCCAGGCCTTTCCTTTCTCTGCAAAGCAGGCGCGCCTCAGCTCCTCCGGCGTGGAGCGAAGGGTCCACTGCTCAAATCTGCCTTCGCGTGCGGTTGCCAAACATTGCCGATTGATGTCTGTGCCGAGGATGGACACCTCCCATCCGAGGAGCAGATGCGCCAGTTCCCGGCGCAACAGGATGGACAAAGAGTATGGCTCAGCTCCATCCGCACAGCCTGCGCACCATACGCGCAGGCGCCGATTTTCGGCGTTCCGCGCGATAAGATCGGGCAGAACCAGGTCGCGAAGGGCATCGAAGTGCTCGCGATGGCGAAAGAAATAGGTTTCTCCGATCGTGATCTCTTCGATGAGCGCATCCATTTCGGAGGGGCCCTGGGCGGGATCGCGCAATAGTTCAAGATAGGACGCGCAGTTCTGGAAACCGAAGTCCGACAGACGGCGCCGAATGCGCCGGGCCAGGTCGGCGTCCTTGTCGCTGTAGTAAGACAGCCCGGTGGACTCGATCACATACTCCTTCAGGCGCGAAAATAATGGGTCGCCTAACAACTCGTCCGGAGCCTGCGGCGCAGGAATCACGTTTGGCTTGCCTCCCATTCCTGGAGCCGCCGTTGTGCCATGATTTGAAACTCTGAAAGCGCCGCCCTCTCTTTAGCCACGAGTATCCGGATTGGAGACAGCAGGTGAACGGTCTCATCTCGAACGGCCACCGTCGCTTCGGCACACCCATTGAACGAATCCTCCTGGTCAATGGGAAGGAATGCGCTTTCGGGAACCGGTAGAATCTCGCTCACGCGGTCCACCAGCAGGGCGAACCGGCCTTCCCGTGGGGCTTTCAGAATGACTAGCATCGAGTACAAACCCAATCGTTGAGCCGGCAGCGTAAACAACCGGTCAAGCCGCAAAACCGGTATCGCAATGCCGGCCAGATTGAGGATGCCTTCCAGCGCCGAAGGCAGGCCAGGCGGGCTCACAAGTTCAGCCATCGGCGTGATTCTTTCCACGTCTTCCAAGCGAACGGCAGCGACCCGATCCGACAATTGGAAGACCAATAGTGTACTGCTGAAGTGAGGCTCCGGAATATCGATCCCCCCCTTCGCATCGAGTGATGCGGAGAAAGGAGAGGAGTCAGGCATTGAGTCTTCTCTCTCCGAGTGACCCGGCCGTCGTTGACGCTTGGCAAGGGGACACCTGGCTATTAGGTGGCAAATTTCTGTGTTTCACGATGCTCCACTTGCGGATGCCTCCCAGGCCCGGAAAACTACTCGTGCCCGACTACACCAAGGATCGACCCCGCCGCTGGATCGGGAACAACCGCTCGGGCCAATTGCTAGATTACGCAAATATAGTCGGCATAATCGGGTTAAAGCATTAGGTTAAGGTATAAGGTTAAGACATGCAGTTCGCGTGCCCTTTTCTTCCCCTTACCTTTCAAACAGTTCTCGATTCTCCTTGACGCTGACTTAGTGCAGCGACCGTTGGCCGAATGAATAGCTGTTCCACTTCGGTTCGACTCCTCTCCGGAGAAAGGTGTGCCTAAGTTAACGAATCCCGAGGTCGAATGCTCTCCTGTAATTGCCACACTTCAGAAGGAAGTCGACTAACCTTCGCACGGGGAAATTGGAACGGCTGTGCGATCTCAAACGCTCGTTCGGGGGGGCCGGTCAAGTCACCAGTTACGTCGGAGCACTATGCAGGTTGCACACTTCTTCGCCCGTGGCCCTTCGTCATCCCCTCCCTAGGAAAGTGGACAAAAGTTGCATACCTCCGGATAGCCAAGCGCCGCAGCGTGTTGCTCCTTTGCTGCAGCCCTGCCGGGGCACGCATCTGGCGCTCGCAAGAACATTCATTACATTGAACAGCGTATTGCCTTTCCGTCGGCAACCTATTCTAGTTGTGATTTCATCCGTTGAATGAATATCTGAAGAGTGGTAGTGTGAGTGTCAACAAGTTTGCTCGAACGGCTCTGGTGCAAAACGCGTGGACGGCGAGAATGATGGCGGATCGGGTTCTCGGTAACCAGCACTGCCTTCCGGAATTCGAAAAGGTCGGTGGCGCTGCGCTCGGCCCGTTGGTGGATCATGGAAGATGGACGAGACCCATATTAAGCTCGGCTGACAATGGTGTGCTGTGCCGCGCCGTCGACAAAGCGGGCCAGACCGTCGATTTCATGGGGACCTAATTCGCGATCACTAAACATGGCGGGAGTTCAGTCGATCTCGCCGTCGGCTTGAGTTTGCAGCAGAGCAAGAAAACTCACCCTCGACCCATTGTGGCCAGTGCAGAGGGACGTGAAACAGATGCCAGAGTTCAAGATCGGGAAGGCGGCGTTACTCATGATGGACATGCAGGCCATCGTCGTTGAACGGTACACGCATGAGGAAAGCACCGGCGTCTCTTGAGCTACTTTCAGACTTTACTTGACACAGCCACGCGGGGCGACCAACGGCCTAACGGTTTCCGCGTGTATTTCCCGCGGAAGCAAACGGATGACCCGACAAGCCTGTTCGGAGCTAAGACGGGAACTCAGGCTTGGCGCAAAGATGTACCTGTGATAGAACACCTAAAGCCAAGGAGGCTCATATGCCACGTTGGATCTGACCAGGATCGGTACTCCCCCCGCTTGTCGCAATGGTGTTCGTCATGTCGGGTTTTGCACAACTCCAGGAGAGTCGAGAAATGAAAGCCAAAAGCACTACGACGACACATGCACCTCAGGCGCTCACTTTCAAAAGGCCGCCTATTTCAATTCACCGGCCACGCGCAGTGTGACGCTTGAGCCACGTTACGTTCCTTCGACGCGAGTGTCGCTGGAGTGTCAAAGACTCGTGCGATTTTTCCTGGATACCGCAGCATCGGCATCAAACTGAAATGGTCTCTTACGTGCCTTCGAACGAATATGCTCACGAGCCGGAGTCATATAGCGAGTGCCCACCGTTCTATGTAAATCTGACAGCATTCACGCCAGGCGAGACAAGGAGAGTGAAGAATGAAATACCGGAAGATGGGAAATACTGGGCTGATCGTAAGCGAGGTGGCTCTGGGTACGATGCAGTTCGGCGGCAAGATGAATATGGGCAACCTAGGCCAAGAGCAAACCACGCAGATGGTGAAACTGGCTCTGGAGAGCGGCATCAATTTCATTGACACGGCGAACGTCTACAGTCGGGGGGAGAGCGAAATGCTGTTAGGTAACGCCTTGAAGGGCATCAGGGAAGAAATCGTTCTGGCCACCAAGGTCCGGCTGCCCATGGGTGAAAACTTCAATCGGAGTGGCGCTACCCGCGTGAACATCATGCGCGAAGTCGAGGCTAGTCTCGGGCGATTACAGACCGATTATATCGACCTCTACCAGGTGCACGGATGGGACAGCAACACGCCTTTGGAGGAGACGCTGCGGACCCTGAACGATCTCGTGCGCCAGGGAAAAGTCCGCTATATCGGGCTCTCCAATCTGATGTCCTGGCAGGCTGCGACGGCGGTGATGCTCCAGGAGCGTCTCGGCCTTGAAAAATATGTGACGGCTCAGATGTATTACAGCCTCGTCGGCCGGGGACTTGAGTACGAATTCCAATCATTCGCCGAGTACCACAACATCGGCATATTGGTCTGGAGCGCGCTGGCCGGAGGATTCCTCAGCGGCAAGTACACCCGCAACAATCCGGCACCCGACGGGACACGCTACGCGGAGGCCGGTCAGTTCGTGCCTTTCGATAAGGAAAACGGTTACAAAATCGTCGATGTATTGGAAGAAGTCGCCAAACGGCACGACGCGAGCGCAGCCCAGGTGGCCCTGGCGTGGGTGCTGGGACGCCCGGCCGTGAGCAGTGTAATAGTCGCTGCCCGAAAACCTGAGCAGCTGGAAGACAACATCCGCGCCGTTGAGCTGCGGCTCTCCAGTGAGGATGTGCGGCTGCTCGACGAGGTGTCGGACCCAGGTGTTCCCTACCCGAAGTGGATGGTCCTTCAACTCGACACCGCGGAAGACCCGCGTCCAAAAGTGCTGCACCCTGAAAAGTATAGAGAAGACGGACGTTGGAAGGACCTTCGCGGCGGCCGGTGGTCCGGCTGATCGTACCAATTACGGCCATTGCGCATCAATCTTGGCCGGGCAACGTCCGGGAGTTGCAAAACTTCATAGAGCGTTCGGTAAGTCTCTCCAAAGGTCCTGTGCTGAATGGTTCGCTATCGGCTCTGAGATATACGCAGAAGGCATCCGCGTCTGTCACGCTGGAAGAGGCCGAGAGTTCGCACATAATGCAGACTCTCCGGGAAACGGGCGGTGGTTGGTGGTCCGAATGGCGCCGCTGCTCGCCTGGGCGTGCGCCGCGCGACGTTGATCTCCAAGATGCGGCTACGGATCCGTAGCAGTACCGCCCCAGTTGGAGCCGCCGGTGATGCCCGGAAAGGAGATCGTACTGCGCGGAGGCTCGCCTTCCGCGCGGTATTCCCAGGGCGTAAATGGCCCCGAATTCACGCCGCCGCTCTTCTCAACCAGATCGCGGCAGGCTTGCGCGTGTTCGGGCGTCGTGTCATCGGCGGTTACGAGGGTCCTCCGCTTTGTAGCTCATGCGAGCCAGCGGTGGTGGCTTCACCGGGAATGGCTGCGTGGGCCAGGTCACTTCTTCCGGCACGTCGGATTTCGGCACCGGACGCTCTTCTACGCCGAATACGGGCTTTCCCGTGACACGATCCAGGATGAACATCAGGCCGGTTTTTCCTTCTTGCGCGAGGGCCGGAATTTTTCGCCCATCTTTGACGATATCGACTAAACTCGGCGCCGGAGGAAGATCGTAATCCCAAATGTCGTGATGGACGGTCTGAAAGTGCCACTTGTACTTGCCAGTCTGAGGCTGATTCCGTTCTTCGCGATCGACGCTTCATCGTTCTTATCGGCGATATGAATGAATGAAACCACGCTGGTCTAACGCCTCAATCGACGATCTCTTCAACTGGGATCGTGACCGTTCGCATCACGTTTAGTACAACACAACGGCGAGCGTCCAGAACGGCTGCTAGGTCTGCTTCCTCTGTGAAGTTTGACAAAACGTTAATTGTACCGATTTTGTACCGGATGCTCGCCTTTGATGCTTTTGACGATATCAGTGACTTTGTGAAATCAACAAATTACGGAACATCCGAAACCTGTCAATAATGTGGTTCGAATCCATGCCGGGGAGCCAGACATTTTGTTTCAATCACATACACGACATTTTCAGCGTCCGCGTACGAGTTTTGTACCTCGGCTTCCCGACGCAACTCATTGAATCGCGGGGAATAGTTCACAGCGCATGGATTTGAAAATCGAATCCATGCTGTATCGAGTGCGCAGCCAATGCTCGGGCGCGAGCTCGCAACAACTCCTGAAGCCGGCTGCCCAGTGCTCGCCTTTTGCTGTAATGAGTCACGATCTTCCCCGGCTCCGTTCTCTCGATATTCTCCGGCGCATTTCTCACATTCTGTCTGAGGGCGTAGACACCATAGCGCCGGGAGCCCTGAAGCTGGGATAGGATACC
>Ga0182024_10024236_pt1 | contig 10797 bp, 7 predicted proteins | sample P32metaG_FD_120480 | JGI IMG/M metagenome (GOLD analysis project Ga0182024, IMG submission 120480) | Permafrost microbial communities from Stordalen Mire, Sweden - P3-2 metaG (Illumina Assembly) | ecosystem: Environmental > Terrestrial > Soil > Wetlands > Permafrost | place: Sweden: Stordalen...
ATCGAAGCTGTACCAGCCTTTGCCGCTGCCTTGTTTGCCGTAGCGGTCCAGATATTGCTTGCCATCGTCATTCAATACATCGTGCTCGCCCGGCACAAAGAAGACGTCCTTGGCAGGCGCGCCCTTCAAAATTTGGTCGACGGTATCGAATTCTTCGGGCTTCGATAGGTGACTGATGTCGCCCGTGTGCAGCATGAATTCCGGCGAAATTTTCAGTGCGCTGATCTTGTCTACCGCGGCCTTCAGCGTGGCCGCAACGTCTGGATTGGCTGCCTTGTTGAATCCCATGTGGCTGTCGCTGAGTTGCACAAAGCTCAATTCGCCCGCGGAAACTTTGGCGCCACTGCTTCCCGAGGTACCCAGGGCGTACGACTTCAAGACTCCCCCCTGCATCACGCAGAGCGCGCCGGTGCCGGCCCAGGCCATGCACTTCAAGAATCCGCGCCGGTCGATGCCATCATGATTGTGGTCGTGCAATAGTTCGTCCTGCTTCTTCGTTTTCATGCTCTCTCCTCCGTAATCGCCTTGTCCCGAGGCCACTCGTCTTGTGCGTCTCCAAGTGCATCCGTTCGGGGCATCCGCGCTCGCCATACAAGACTTAGCGGCCAGCCTTTTTATTCCGGCCATTCCCCACTCAGGCGGCCTGGGAGGCGAAATATTTTTGTCTAGGGGGCGAGAATCGGGAATAAAGTGTCAGGTATGGCAGTCTCCCCAGTCGACCAGTACGTAATCCCCCAAGGGCAGCCACATCGCCCCTGGAGAGCCGGTCGACCGCGAGAAGTTGCCGCGAAGGGATAGACCTTAATGGATGGGGAGGACCGGGCGCGCTTCGAGCAGGTCGTGATGCCGCATCTTGATGCCGCGTTCAACCTGGCGCGCTGGCTCTTGCGCAGCCGCAGTGATGCCGAAGATGTGGCACAAGAAGCGTTGCTGCGTTCTTACCGTTTTTTCGGCGGCTACCACGGCGGGGATGCCCGCGCTTGGCTGCTGCAGATTGTGCGCAACACTTGCTATACGTGGCTCGAAAAAAACCGCCCGGTGGAACAGATGACGGAATTCGACGAAACCCTGCATTCAGCCGATACACAAGTCATGCCGATACACGCCCAACTGGGCGGCTCGCCGGAAGCGCAAGCCATGGCCAGCGAAGACCGCGAACGCCTGTCGCAAGCTCTCGAGCAATTGCAACCGCGCTTTCGTGAAGTGCTGGTGCTGCGCGAACTGGAAGGCTGTTCGTACAAAGAAATTGCCGCCATCACCGCCACGCCCATCGGCACGGTGATGTCGGCACTTTCGCGCGCCCGCAAGCAACTGCAGTTGGCGCTAACCACACCAGTTGGAAAGGAGGCCGCGCATGAGCTGTGAACTCAGTTCCGTATCGTTGCACGGATACCTGGACGGCGAACTCGACGCCATTCGCGCTTCCGAATTCGAGCGCCACCTCGAAACGTGTCCGCAATGCCTCGCGGAACTCGAAGCGCAGGAGTCGCTCCGCGTATCGCTGCGGCAAGCGCAGCTCCGCGAACGCGCCCCAGCCGCGCTGAGGAAATCGGTGCTGCAAAGTTTGCCGAAAACTCCCGTTAAATTTCGCGTGGCGCAAAATCCTTCGTGGCAATGGCTCGCGGTAGCGGCATCGTTGCTGCTGATCGTCACCGTCGTTGGATGGCGGGTGCTTGCGACGCGCACCGGAACAGACACGAACAGCGCGCTTTCCGCGGAAATTATCGATGCCCACCTGCGCGCGCTGCAACCCGGACATCTGGTTGACGTAGTTTCCACGGACCAACATACGGTGAAACCGTGGTTCAACGGCAAAGTCGATTTTGCGGTTTCCGTGCGCGATTTCTCTGATGAAGGCTTTCCGCTGCAAGGCGGCCGCCTGGATGTAATCCACGGCCGCACCGTCGCGGCCTTGGTATATGGCCGGCGCAAACACGAAGTGAACGTGTTCGCGTGGCCGGAAACGACGTCTGGGGAAGCGCTCTACAGCGGCTCCGCGCGCGGCTATCAGTGGATTTGCTTCCACAAAGACGGAATGGAGATCTGGATGGTCTCCGATTTGGCAGCGCCGGACCTGGAAGTATTGCAGCATCTCCTGGCGCAATAGCCGTCGCCGCCCGAAAAAATTCCATTTCATCGGCACAAATGCAGCGTGCTAGGATGCGGCCGGAGCATGAAAATGGCCACGCGCGCAACGCGAGTAAAGAAAAAAGTCTCCCCGGAACAGCCTGCAGGCGGTAAAGCTCTCAGTGGAAGAATTGCGCTGGTTGCCGGCGCCACGCGCGGCGCTGGCCGCGGAATAGCCGTGGCGCTGGGCGAAGCCGGGGCCACGGTGTATTGCACGGGCCGCAGCACACGCAAACAGAAAGCGACACCCGGTCGTCCGGAAACCATCGAAGAGACGGCAGAGCTCGTCACCGCGGCAGGCGGGCGCGGCATCGCCGTCAGGGTGGACCACACCATTCCCACGGAAGTTAAAAAGCTCGTCAGCCAAATTAAACGTGAGCACAAAGGCTTGGACATTCTCGTCAACGACATCTGGGGCGGCGACCCACTCACGCAATTCGGCAAGGGATTCTGGAGCGCCAACCTCGAAAACGGCCTGCAAATGCTCAAACAGGCCGTGCACTCGCACCTCATCACCGCGCACTACGCGGCGCCGCTCATGTTTGGCCGCCCGGGAGCCATTATTCTTGAGATCACCGATGGCGATGGCTTTTATTACCGCGGAAATATTTTTTACGATCTGGTGAAAACGTCGGTGATCCGTCTGGCCTTCGCCATGTCCAAGGAACTGCGAAAAAAGAAAATCACTGCGCTAGCGTTGACGCCAGGTTTTCTGCGGTCGGAAGCGATGCTCGATCATTTCAAAACCAGCGAAACAAGCTGGAAGGAAGTAGGCAAACGAAAGAATCCACAAGCCAACTCCGCGGATCAGAACGATGCGCCAGAGGATTTCATGATTTCCGAGTCGCCGAGATATGTAGGACGCGCGGTCGTGGCGCTAGCCAGCGATCCCGAAGTAGCCAAGAAAAGCGGCCGAGTCTTTAGCACCTGGGGATTGTCCCGTGAATATGGGTTTACCGATTTAGATGGTACCCAGCCGCATTGGGGCGATCACGCGGCAAAGAAATATGGCGAGCACAAGATTTGTGACGACATCTTTTATTCCTATTGGGAATTCGGTCTCGTCGACAAGATGTTTCCGGACTGGTTCTGACTTGCGGCTTAAGGCGGCGACGTCGCGTGCCGGGACCTTGTGGCGTTTCTAGAATCACCACAATTCCTAGCGTAGGGCTTTACAGAGCGATTCATGGCATGCTAGTCTCCTCTCTCGGTACCGCCATCGCTGCGCCAGGCGGCTAGGGCCTCTCATCGAGAACCTGCCAAACGTTTCAGTCCGCGTGTGTTTAGGCACGTGCCGGGCTGGCAATCGCTCTGCGGTTGCATTGTTGCTGGACCACCCTCCCTCTCCGGGAACACTAAGTCGTCTCTATTTAGAGGCTTGCGCGGCCGCTCAGCTACTCGGGCCGGTTAGCCGAAAGAGACAAAAGAGGACACCTTGTTAAAGCTGCGCAAAGTGGAGATCGTAGGGTTTAAGTCGTTCTGCGAACGCACCACCGTCGCGTTCAGTGGCTCCGGCACCACCTGCATTGTCGGCCCCAATGGCTGCGGCAAGTCCAACGTGGTGGACGCCATCTCCTGGGTGCTCGGCGAGCAAAGCCACAAATCGCTGCGCGCAGGGCGCATGTCTGACTGCATTTTCAACGGCACGCTAAAGCGCCCGCCGCTGGGCCTCGCGGAAGTCACCATCACGATGGAAGACCCGGAGCTTGCGGAAGCCGCGCGATTTGTTTTGGCAGGCGCTTCGGAAGTCGCGGTGACGAGCCACGTCACGCATCTCACAGATTCGCCCGCGGATGGCGCCTGCTCGTCGTCCGAACCCAGCGAAGCGGACGGCGAAATGCTCTCGCTGGAGTCCGCGCAGGCCCCGGACACGAGCAGCGCCGTCGCCGGGGAAACCGCAGCCAACGCGGAAACAGAAGGCGCACGCGAATTTAGCAAGGGCAAGCGCCGCAAGAAATCAGAGAAGCTGGCCATCGCCAGCAAGCCTGGCGAGGTGGTGGTCAGCCGCCGCCTCTATCGTTCCGGACAAAGCGAATATCTGATCAACGGACGCCCCGCGCGGCTTCGGGACATTCAAGAAATGTTCATGGGCGTGGGCCTCGGCCCGGACTCGTACGCCATTATCGAGCAGGGGCGCATCGGACAGATTCTCTCGAGCAAACCGATGGAGCGCCGCGCCATCATTGAAGAAGCTGCGGGCGTAACTAAATTTAAAACCAAAAAGCGCTTGGCGGAAGCGAAACTCGAGTCTTCGAGAGTAAACCTCTCGCGCGTGAACGACATCGTCGTGGAAGTCGAAAAGCAGCTTACTTCGCTGAAGCGTCAGGCCGCCAAAGCGCGGCGCTATTCCGAAGTGCGCGACCAGATGCGCGCCATCGTGCGACAGATGCTGGCCGGAAAGGCTCGCGAGCTCGATGGTGAAGCAGAGCGCATTGCCGCGGCTCTCGAGGAATTGACGCTTGCCGAAGCGGAGCAGGCCGCGAAGATTGTCGAAAAGGAAAGCGAGCACGACCGCGTCAACCAACGCATCTATGAACTGGATGCTGAATTAAAACAAAATCAAAATGTGCTGAACCTGACGGCGCTCGAAGCGGACCGCAGCGAAAATCGCATTGCCTTCAATCGGCAACGCAGCGAAGAGCTGGCGGGACGGCGCGGACAGGTATCCGCGGAAATGACGCAGGCGATCGCGCAAGCGGCGGAATGCTCGGCGCGTACCGATGCGCAGGTAAGCGCGGTGACCGCGGCGAGAGAAGAATCTCTGCTGCTGACTACGCGAGTGGAAGATTTGACGCTGCGCGCCCAATCCCGCAATACGCAAATCGCAGAGTCTGAAGCGCGCATTGCCGCGTTGCGCCGCTCGGCGTCCGAGGCCGGCGAAAGCCTGTTGCGGCTGCACGGCGAACAAAAACAAGCCGAAGAAGCGCTGGTGCATCAAGGCGAAGCGCTGCGCAAGCTCGAGAGCAATGAACACGAGATGCTGGAATCTTCGATTCGCATTCGCGATGACGGCGACCACGCGGCGTACGAACATGAATCGGCCAGCGGCTTGCTAAGCCGACTGAAACAAGACGGCGCGGAGTTGCAAGCGCGTCTTAGCGAACTGCGCCAGGAGCGCGAAGCCACCACGAAGCTCGCCGATGCCGCGCGCGATGCGCTAGCGGGAGTACGCGCACGGCACGCTTCGCTGACAAATATTTTGCACGATCGTTCGTACACCGCCGATGCCGTGCAAAAATTATTTGCCGCCAACGAGCGCGGCGCCGGCGAAGATTTCCGCGCCGTCGGGGTGCTGGCCGATTACGCCGAAGTGGAAGAATTGCACGAAGCGGCGCTCGAACAATATTTGCGCGAAGAACTCGAATACGTGGTCGTGGAAACCTATGACCACGCACGGGCCGGCGTTTCACTGTTGCGCGATGAAGTGGGCGGGCGCGCAACGTTTTTCGTGGACTCGCTGCGCAGTCTGCGCCTTGCGGAATACGAACCGATTGCGAATTTCCGCGCCGAAGATGGCGTTATTTCGCGCCTCGACAAAATCGTCGAATTTCGCGAGCCGCTGGGCGCCGCTGCGAAACAATTTCTGCCGCGCTTGCGCTCTGCCTATTTAACGGAAAGCGCCACCGCCGCTGAAAAACTGGCGCGAGAAAATTCCCAATACGCGTTCGTGACACCCGACGGTACCTGTTATCAAGGCCGCATGGTCACCGGCGGGCGTCCCGATGAATCCGGTCCGCTGGGCATGAAGCGGCAACTGCGCGCGCTCGATGCCGAGCAACTACGACTCGAACAAGAAATGGCAGAGAAGCAGGCCATGCTCGAGGACGTGGTGCAGCAGATGACCGCGACGGAAACGTCTCTTGAGAAAGTACACGAAGAACAGCGCGAAGCGGAACGCCGCGTGATGTCCGCGAAGCTGCGTCACGAGCAGATGCAAAGCGAGCTGGCGCGATTGGGGCTGGACCTGACGGTTTGCCAAAGCGACTTGCTGCACATTCGTCAGGACGTTCGCAATGCGCGAGCGCGCGCCGAACGCGCCGAACTCGAACACAACGCCGCCGCGGCCACGCGTGCGGAAGCGGAAGCGGAAACCGCGCGGCTGTCGGAACGCTTGACGGAATTGCGCGGCTCCATCCAAGCCGAGCAGGATGAACTCGCGGCGGGTCGCGCGGAACTGGCGGCCCTCAATGAACGTCTGGCGGCCGCCGAAGCATTGTGCACGCGATTGACGCAGGAGCGCAGCGAACTGGAACGCCGCGAAGCCGCGCTGCGGCAGCAGGAACTGGCCATCAGCGACGAAAGCGCCGCGTTGCTGAAGCAAAATGAAGAGCTGACTTTGCAGCTCGAGGGCTTGCGCGGAGAAAAATTACGCCTGGAGATTCGCCAACGCGGACTCGAACAAGAATGGGACGCCGCGCGCACCAGCGTGGTGCAAATGGACGATCATCTCCGCATGGCGCGCCAGACGCTGCAGGAAGTGCGCGAACGCCGCAGCCATTCCGAAATCGCGCACGCCAAGAACGATTCTGACCGTGCGCATCTTCGCGAAACATGTATGGCCGAAGTAAACGCGCAACCCGAAGACTTAATCGCCACCGAAACGGCCTTCATGTCCGGCGAAGAACTCGCATTGGCGGAAGCGAACTATCGCGAGATGAAGCAGCGCGTCGAAGCCATGGGCCCGGTGAACATGATGGCCCTCGAAGAATTCAACGAGTGCGAACAACGCTTCACGTTCCTGACGCGTGAGCGCGATGATTTGCTGAAATCCATCAGCGACACGCAGCAAGCCATCGCGGAGCTCGAATTAATCTCCAAGGAAAAATTCGAGCACGCCTTCAACGCCATCAACGCCAATTTTTCCACGGCATTCACCACCATTTTCGGCGGCGGCGTCGCGGAAATGCGTTTGACGGAACCAGACAGCTCCGGCGACGCGGGCATCGACGTAGTGGCTTCGCCTCCAGGCAAGCGTTTGCAAAACGTGCTCCTGCTGAGCGGCGGCGAAAAGGCCATGACCGCGCTTGCGCTGCTCATCGCTATTTTCCGTTACCAGCCTAGTCCGTTCTGTATTTTGGACGAAGTCGACGCGCCGCTCGACGAGGCCAACGTTGGCCGCTTTACGCGCTTGATCGCCGAAATGAGCAGCCAAACGCAGTTCATCGTGGTTACCCACAATCGCAAAACCATGGAAATTGGCAGCGTGCTCTACGGTGTGACGATGCAAGAGCCCGGCGTTTCGAAAATTGTCAGCGTCCGCTGGGAAGGCGAAGAAACTTCCGCGCCGAAGCAACGCCAGGCCGCAGCGTCCGCCGCCTAACGCGACCGGCTACGGCCTCTCGCTTCCCTCGCCCTAGCCTGAAACGTCGTGTTCCTGATCGCTGCACCGCTTGGCGCAAGAATCACACTTCCAAATGTTTTGCGGAAGTCAACGCGTAAAACAAAAAATATTTTCTTCCACCGATTTCCACCGTTCGACCGTTGGACTTCGCGTTCCCGTGCGTTAAAATATCGGCACCAGTCGGGGGAACGAGTTTAGTGGCCGTCAGTCCTTCCATACGCACGATTCGGGAAACGCATTTTGCGGGCATCGCGCCGGTGGCGCGGGGCAAGGTCCGTGATATTTACGATCTCGGCGAGCGCCTGCTCATGGTCGCCACGGACCGCTTGTCGGCCTTCGATGTCGTAATGCCCACGCCTATTCCGGACAAGGGGCGCGTGCTCACGCAGCTTTCGCTTTTTTGGTTTAACCATTTGCACGATTTAATCCCCAATCACGTTCTCAGCGCCACGGATTTTCCGCCACCGTTCAACATTTATCGCGACGAACTGGCGGGGCGCTCCATGGTCGTGCGCAAAACCGAACCGCTGCCCATCGAGTGCGTCGTGCGCGGCTACGTCTCGGGCTCCGGCTGGAAAGATTATCGCGCCACGGGAAACATTTGCGGCATCGCGCTGCCCGCCGGTTTGCGCGAATCCGACCGCTTACCCGAACCAATTTTTACTCCGGCGACGAAAGCCACCTCTGGCCACGACGAAAATATTTCATTCGCGCAAGCCGCCGCGTTAATTGGAAAAGACCTTGCCGACCGCGCGCGCGCCGTCAGCCTGGAAATTTATCGCCGCGCCACAACTTATGCCGAACCGCGCGGCGTGATTCTTGCCGACACAAAATTCGAATTTGGCCTGTACAACGGCGAATTGATGTGGATCGATGAAGCTCTAACGCCAGACTCCTCGCGCTTTTGGCCCGCCGCTCTTTACCGTCCGGGAGGCGCCCAGCCTTCCTTCGACAAGCAGTTCGTTCGTGACTATTTGGAAAGCATCCGGTGGCCGAAAACCCCGCCCGCCCCGGAATTACCCGAGGAGGTGGTCCGCGCTACGCGTGAAAAATATCGCGAAGCGTACCGCCTGCTCACGGGAAGTACGCTCGATTAAATACAGGCCCCCTCAATATCAACAAAGTGTTTGCGGAGCGAGGAAATGGTGAAGGATCAGCTGGAAGGATTAGTGACACAAATGGTGGAACATGGCATTCAGTTCAACGAAGCCGTCGGCGAATTTGAAAAACGCTTCATCAAGGCCGTCCTCGATGGCGCGCGCGGTAATCAATCGCGCGCCGCGGCGCTGCTCGGCATGCACCGCAACACCCTGAGCCGCAAAATCGAAGTATACAAACTCGATCACAACGGTCATCGCCCGAGACGCTCGCGCTAGCCGGCGAACCAACGAAAAATACACCAAAGAAAAACGGCTCTCCAGCAAACCGGAGAGCCGTTCCTTCGTTTACAAGAATTCAGCGCGGCTTTTTCGCCACGGGATGCCGCACCGGCTTTTTGCCCTTTTCCTTCGGAATATCTTCTTCGTTCACTTTGCCTTTTTCCCAATGCAACATGAACGCGGGATCTGGATCGTACGCCGCCAAGGTCGCGGTAAAGCGCACAGGATTGTCTTTCTCGACTCTTACCGCGTCCGGCTGCCCGACCACCTTTACGTCCATGTTGGGAGTCGTGGCGGCATCAAACTCGGCGTCACTGGTCACGAACGCCACTTTTAATTGCGTCAGGTCCGCGCCCGGCGTCACTTCGGTTATTTTTCCCGGCACGTCGGGGAACTCCAGACCGCAGGCAGCCAGCCACGTGATTTTTCCTTTGTCTCCGCCAGCCTTCAGCTCGGTGATCACCGAAGCGATGGTCATATCTTTGCGCGCGGCGTCCAAGTCCGCGGCGTTCGGCAGCGTGTAACTGTCCGGACGTGTCGGTGCGCTAGCCGCCAATTGCAGCAGTTCATTCAGTTCGGCGTCCGTCAAGTTGTCGCAAGCCGCTTGTTGGTAATTGGCAATCAGTTTACGTAAATAGGATTTCAGCGAATTGGCCTGTTGCGCGGTCGCGGTCTTTGAGCTGGCCCCGCGAGCAATGGACCAGAAGCCATCAAGCGTTTGCGGCGGCGTGGTTTCCAGTTCTGCCTTACCCAGGTTGTACTCGAGAATCGCATCATCCGGCTTCAAAGCCAGCGCAGCTTTGTAATAGCCGATGGCGTCCACATAATTCTTCTGCACCATGGCGGCTTGCGCGGCCACGCCATTCAGGAAAAGTTGCAGCGGCAATTTCTGCGCGTTGAATGCATCATCGGTTACGTTGTCCGGCTTCTTCAAATCGTTCAGCGCTTTTAGCGCGTTGGCGGCCGCCGCTTGGCAGCCTTTGGCCAGCGCGGGATCCTGCGCCGCGGCCTTATTGGCAGGATCGGAAACAATCGCGTTGCAGGCCAAAGCGTGCGCGTAGTACGCGCCATACTTGGCGTTGGGATCCAGCTTGTCGCCGAGCGCGATGGTCTTGTCCGCATACTCCATCATTCTTTGATAATTTTTTTGCGTCAGATACGCCTGCGTGTAGAGCGGATAGATGTAAACGAGCAAAGCGGAATTCGGATATTTGGAAACGAAATCATCGAGGAGTTTGACCTGATTCGCGGGACTTTTTTCGGCAGCGGCGGCCTGATACGCGTTGTACTCCGCCATGGTGTACGGCGGCTGTTTGCTGGCCCCTGCGCCGGCATCCTGCCCAGCTCCCAACTCTTTCGCCCTCACCGCCCCGGTCACACCAAAACTCAGTGCCGTGACCACCGCGAGGCTTGCCAATTTTCCTATCGCTCTCATTCCCACTCTCCTCGGATCTATTCACTGTCGCTGGAAGTTTGCGTACTTCCGGTAAGCACTCTGCCGGAAACCACTGGACCTATCGGGAAACCTTGGAAGTATAGGAAAGCTGCCGGGAGTACGCAAGCCGCCCGAGTACGGGGTTACGTGTATATTACGAAAAATCTTCCCCGAACTCTCCAACTGTTTTACTTCGCTGCGTACCCGAGGCGTTCCAAGTACCGTGGAAACGGCTAATGATAAGATGAGTGTCGCACGAAAAGAGTGGCCAGTACGAGGAAGAATTCTCATGGCAACGATAAGCGAAACGAATAGCGGCGAGCGCGGCGCCCCGTTGCAAGGCTTGTCAGCGCTCGTGACCGGTGGCAGCCGCGGCATTGGGCGGGCCATTGCAGTGCGGCTTGCAAAGTTAGGCGCCAAGGTGGCGATTTGCGGGCGTGATCAAGCCGCTCTCGGTGAAACACTCGCCGCGTTACATGGAATCGGTGGGCAAGCGCACGCGCAAATTGCCAACG
>Ga0182024_10024237_pt1 | contig 10796 bp, 11 predicted proteins | sample P32metaG_FD_120480 | JGI IMG/M metagenome (GOLD analysis project Ga0182024, IMG submission 120480) | Permafrost microbial communities from Stordalen Mire, Sweden - P3-2 metaG (Illumina Assembly) | ecosystem: Environmental > Terrestrial > Soil > Wetlands > Permafrost | place: Sweden: Stordalen...
CGGCACGTGGATGCCCGGGCCAAGCCCGGGCAAGGGGCTTTTTGTGGTGCCAATCCGGTGCAAACTGTCCAAACAGCAGCTCAAAAAGTTTCCCCGGACAGCCCTGCGCTTGCGCGGGAATGACGAACATTGTTGGCTTCACACCCGCGGCAGATGCGGCGCCAGACGGCCGCCGACCCGCACCGGCTCGATATGGCGAGCCAGGCCGCTCACCTCGTCGATCGTCACGAAGACGCCGCACAACGTGCCGTCTCCCTCGCTGGGCTTTGCTTTTTTCTCCGCCGGCATCCTCGTGACGAAGCGGTGAACCGAGGGCGCCTTCTCCAGGCCGATCACCGAATCATAGTCGCCGCACATGCCCGCGTCGCTCAGATAGGCGGTGCCGCCGGGCAGGATCTGCGCATCGGCGGTCGGCACATGGGTGTGGGTCCCCAAGACCGCCGAGACGCGGCCGTCGGCGAAATGGGCGAACGCCATCTTTTCGCTGGTCGCCTCGGCATGAAAATCGACGACGATCGCGCTGACGCCGCGGCCGAGCGGGTGCTGCGCCAGAATCGCATTGAGCCGCGCGAACGGATCGTCGAGCGCGTCCATGAAAAGCCGCCCCATGAGATTGACGACCAGCACGCCGCGCCCGTCGTCGAGCGGGTGGAGGCACCAGCCGGCGCCGGGAGTTCCCTCGGGGAAATTGGCCGGCCGCAGCAGCCGCCTGTCGCGCGCAATGTAGGGAATCAGCTCGCGCTGGTCCCAAACATGGTTGCCGGTGGTCAGGATATCGGCGCCGGCGTCGTAGAGTTCGCCGGCCAGGCGCTCAGTGAGGCCAAACCCGTGCGCCGCGTTCTCGGCATTGACGATGGCGAGATCGATCGCCAGGTCACGCTTCAGTCCGGGCAGATGCCGCTTAACTGCGTCGCGCCCCGAGCGCCCGACCACATCGCCGCAGAGGAGGATGTTCAAGACTGCTCCTACCACTCGACCTCATGGCGCGCAAGATTGAAAAGCGATGGGTGGAGCCGCCTCGGCCGTCGACCGTCTAAACCTCCGCGGCCCGCCATTGCAGGTGGGAGCCATATACCGGAGCCACGACTCCGACAGGGACAGCCCCCATGAGGTAGGTATCGGCCCCGGGGTAACATGCGGTCTAACGCACCGCGCAGCTCCACCCGCTCTTTACCTAGGCTGTCTCGATGCGCGCCGCAATGGCCTCGATGCGCTCGGCGATGCCGAGAATGCCGGAGGCGGCCCTTTCGGTCGCCTCGCCTCCCGGATTGCCCGCAGGAGCGACGACGGGTCGCGTGCGCAGGCGCTCCTGCTGCACCGCCTCGTTGGCGTCCGACAATTCATCGGCGATGACGAGCGCCGCCAGGAGGATCAGCCGGGCCTCGCCGATCTGCCCCAAATTCTTGGCGAATTCGCCGATTTTGCCGTCGACATATTGCGCCAGGCGGCGGATGCGCGGCTCCTGTCCGTCAGCGCAGCTGAGGGCAAAGTCGCGGCCGTTGACCTTGACGACGACCTCGCCCATGTCACTCCTCCCGTTCGAGCAGCAGCGCGAGCTTGGCGAGCGCGGCGTCGATCCGCCCGGCGAGCGCCGCGACGACATCAGCCGCCCGCTCGTCTTCGGCGGGGCGCTTTAGGGGGTCCGCTGCCGCCTCGAGCCGCGCAACGGCCGCGCCGAGCCTCCTGATCGCGTCGTCGAGTTCGCTCATCGGTTCACCCTGGCCGGCAGCTTAGGGACCGGTGGACCGCACCGTCAACGCGCCTTCAAATCCCTCGGGCAAATCCCTTGGGCCTAGGGCACCTTCTGGTATTTCTGGAGCGAGCGGATGTAGGCCGGACGCGGCGTCTCCGGGAAGAATTGCGGCCATTGCGTCCACGACACTTCGCCGACATACAGGTCGCCGCGCGAATCGACGGCAAGGCCGTGCGGCCCGAGAAACGAGGTCGGCGCGGTGCCGGCGTGCATATCGCCGAACCGCGACAAGAGCTTCCCCTGATTGTCGACGATGCTGACCCGCGGCCCCAAATTGGGGCTGTTGCGGTTGACCGGCTGCACCGGGCCAAGCTCGCCGATATAGCAGACCGGTCGGTGCGTATGGGTCATGCAGATGCCGCACGGCCGATGCAGATTGTTCCACTGCGCCTCGTACTTGCCGTTGCCGTCGAACACCTGGACCCGGTGGTTCTCGCGGTCGGCGACATAGACCCAGCCGTCGGCATCGGTGCAGATATTGTGGACGATGTTGAACTGGCCGGGCTCGGTGCCGGGCTCGCCCCACGACATCAGGAGCTTGCCGTCGGGCGAATACTTGTGCACTCGGGCGTTGCCGTAGCCGTCCGAGACGTAGATGTCGCCGTTCGGCGCGAGCGCGGTGTGGGTGCAGCGGTGGAACGGCTCGCCGCTCATATAGGGCGCGGGCTTGCCGGGGATGCCCAGCTCCAGTAGCACTTTGCCGTCCTCCAGCCGGCATTTCCTCACGAAAGACCCGCCATCGTCGGTCAGGTAGATCGAATCGTCGGGGCCCATATGGACGCCGTGGGCGCGCGGGTACTGACCCTCGCCCCATGAGCGCAGGAACTTGCCGCCCTGGTCGAACACCATCATCGGGTGCTCGCCGCGATTGAACACATAGAGGTTGTCCTCGGCGTCGACCCCGACCGCGCCGACCTCCTTGAACGACCAACCCTCGGGCAACTTCGCCCAGTCCTCGACAATGCGGTACCGGTAGTCGCCCGTCCCGACGATGGTTGCCATGCAATCTCTCCCGTTTGGATCAGTTTCGAGCCACCCATCCCGTCGTCATGGCCGGGCGTGACCCAGCCATCTCCGGGGCGCCCACAGATCCCCGGGTCAAGCCTGGGGACGACGAGAAAGGTGGGGTGTGTCCTGGCTCAGTGAATTCTCTCGTATTTCTGCAAGGCCCGCAGATTGGCCGGGTGCGGCTGGCCCGGGAAGAGGCCCGGCCATAGGGTCCAGCATACCTCGCCGACATAGAGGTCGCCGCGCGAATCGGCGGCGAGGCCGTGCGGCCCGATGAACGAGGTCGGCGCGGTTCCGGCAAACGGGTCGCCGATGCGCGACAGGAGCTTGCCCTTATTGTCGACGATGGTGACCCGGGGCCCGAGATTGGCGTTGAGACGGTTGACCGAAAGCTCGCCGATGTAGCAGACCGGGTTATGGGTGTAGGGCATGTAGAGGCCGCACGGGCGGTGCAGATTGTTCCACTGCGTCTCATATTTGCCGTTGCCGTCGAACACCTGGACCCGGTGGTTCTCGCGGTCGGCGACATAGACCCAGCCATCCGCGTCGGCGCAGATGTTGTGGACGAGGTTGAACTGGCCCGGATCGCTGCCGGGCTCGCCCCACGACATCAGGAGCTTGCCGTCGGGCGAATATTTGTGCACCCGGGCGTTGCCGTAGCCGTCCGAGACATAGATCTCGCCTTTCGGCGATAGCGCGGTGTGGGTGCAGCGGTTGAACGGCTCGCCGCTCAGATAGGGCGCCGGCGTGCCGGGCACGCCCAGCTCCAGTAGCACCTTGCCGTCCTCGACCCGGCATTTCCTCACGAAATGGCCGCCGTCGTCGGTCAGGTAGATCGAATCGTCGGGGCCCATATGAACGCCGTGGGCGCGCGGGTACTGACCCTCGCCCCATGAGCGCAGGAACCTGCCGGTGCGGTCGAACACCATCATCGGGTGCTCGCCGCGCCCGAAGGCGTAAACATTGTCGTTTTTGTCGACCCCGACCGCGGCGACCTCCTTGAACGACCAGCCCTCGGGCAGCTTTGCCCAGTTCTCGATGATGCGATACCGGTATTCGCCGGTCCCGACGATGGTCGCCATGCGGCTCCCCTCTTCGCCCTATGCCACGCCGATGGGACGTTATCGGACGGCTCCGCGCTAGGCAATCGGCAGAGGGGCTCGCCGCTTCGTGCCAAATGTCGCGAACCCCCGCACGAGGGCCGCCCGCCGAGGCGGTGCTGCGTCCGTCTTCCGGCATGGTCAACCTTAACGTCAAATACCCGGGAAATATTAATCTAACATACCCAGTATAGCCATATTTCAGACCTAATTTTGTCAATTATTGTTACAAAATGCTTGGCAACCGTTACAAAGCTGCCCACCTCTGCCCTTCCCAACAAGGACACGGCACCAGCTACATGATCGCCAGCACCGCTTCTCTATTGATTCCATTGGCTTTGACAACCAGCCTCGGTTCCGCATCACCTTCCTTGCATCACGACGTTCGGGCGTTTGTCACCGGTTACAATACCGTTGCCGGCCAGACCGACTCGACGCCGTGCATCGCAGCGTCCGGCGCCGACATTTGCGGCCGCCGCGACGCTGTCGCCTGTCCGCGGCATATCGGCTTCCACACGGTTGTCGAGATCAGGGGCACGACCTACCAATGCGAAGACCGTCTGGCGAAAAAGTTCGATCGCCGGTTCGATATCAGCTGCGACAAGGACATGGCCTGCCCTTACGAGGTCGCGGGATGGGCGGTCATAAAAGTTTATGACGACGAGCGCGCGGACCAAGCGGCCGCGCCGAGGATCGTCAATGTATGGTATCGCCAACGCTGGGCGGAGCCGACAAGGGTCGGCCGGTACAACCGTCCCTACGCGCGGGCGAGATACGTCTCGCGGACCGTGGCGAGCGCCGCCAACACCGGACCGGCCCCGCGCGGCCGCGGCTGACCCAGGCGGCGCGCGCGACGGCGGCAATCCAATCGGTTTGCTCGGAGGGCAAGCCAGGATAGATTGCCCCCATGAACACCGCCCTTCCCCCGCTCCCCCCTCCCGTCAACCCCAAATTGCGCCGCATGGCGAACGCGCTGCGCGCCCTCGCGATGGACGCTGTCGAGCAGGCCAAATCCGGCCATCCCGGCATGCCGATGGGGATGGCCGACATCGCAACGGTGCTGTTCACCCAGTTCCTGCGCTTCGATCCTGAAGCCCCGGACTGGCCCGATCGCGATCGCTTCATCTTGTCGAACGGGCACGGCTCGATGCTGCTCTACGGCCTCTTGCACCTGCTCGGCTACGCCGACATGACGCTCGACGAATTGAAGCGCTTTCGCCAGCTCGGCAGCCGCACCGCCGGGCATCCCGAGCGGGGCCTGGCGACCGGCATCGAAGTGACCACCGGGCCGCTCGGCCAGGGCATCGCCAATTCGGTCGGAATGGCGCTCGCCGAACGCCTGCTCGCGGCGCAGTTCGGCAACGAGATCGTCGATCACCGCACCTACGTCTTCTGCGGCGACGGCTGCCTGATGGAGGGGATCAGCCACGAGGCGATTGGGCTCGCCGGACATTTGAAGCTCAACAAGCTGATCGTCTTCTGGGACGATAATTCGATCACGATCGACGGACCGACCAGCCTTTCCGTCTCAGACGACCAGCTCGAGCGCTTCCGGGCGCATGGCTGGGCGGCGGAGCGCATCGACGGCGAGGACACCGACGCGATCGCGGCGGCGATCCGGCGCGCGCATTTGAGCGAGCGGCCGGTTCTGATCGCCTGCCGCACGACGATCGCGTTCGGCGCGCCGACCAAGGCCGGCACCGCGGCGGCACACGGCAGCCCGCTCGGCGCCGAGGAGATCAAGGGCGCCAAGGAGCGGCTCGGCTGGGAATTCCCGGCCTTTGTCGTGCCCGACGACGTCCGCGCGCAATGGCGCGAGGCGGGCGGCCGCGGGGCCGGAATCCGGAAGGCCTGGGAAGAGCGGCTGGCGGCGGTCGCGCCCGACCGGCGGGCCGAATTCCTACGCCGGCAGAAGGGCGAGTTGCCGGCCGATTTCGACGGCCTGATCGCCAGGCTGTGCGACGATTTCCGCGCCAAGAACGCGAAGCTGGCGACCCGCCAGGCCTCCGGCGAGGTGCTGGAAGCTCTGGTCCCGGCGGTGCCCGAGCTGCTCGGCGGCTCGGCCGACCTCACGCCCTCCAACAACACCAGGACCAAAAACGACATCGATGTCCGCCCCGGCGATTTCTCCGGCCGCTATATGCGCTACGGCATTCGCGAGCACGGCATGGCCGCCGCGATGAACGGCGTCGCCGCGCATGGCGGGCTCATCCCCTATGGCGGGACCTTCCTCACCTTCACCGATTACGCCCGGCCCTCGATCCGATTGTCGGCGCTGTCGGGGTTGGGGGTCATTTATGTGATGACCCACGATTCGATCGGGCTCGGCGAGGACGGCCCGACCCATCAGCCGGTCGAGCACCTGGCGGCATTGCGCGCGATCCCGCATCTCATGGTGTTCCGCCCGTGCGACTCGGTCGAGACCGCCGAGTGCTGGGCGCTCGCATTGAAGCATCGGCACGCGCCGTCGATCCTCGCCTTGACCCGGCAGGGTCTGCCGCTCTTACGGACCGAGCCCGGCGGGCCGCAAGGCTCCGACCAGAATCTGAGCGCCCGCGGCGCCTACATCCTCGCCGCGGATGCCGTGGCGCGCCAGGTGACGCTGCTGGCGACAGGCTCCGAGGTGTCGATCGCAATGGCCGCGCGCGAGGCGCTGGCGAAGGACGGCATCCGTGCGGCGGTCGTATCGATGCCATGCTGGGAACTGTTCGAGGCCCAGCCGCAGGCCTATCGCGCGGCGGTGCTCGGCACGGGCCCCAGGGTCGGGGTCGAGGCGGCGGTGCGCCTCGGCTGGGACCGCTGGCTCGGCGAGCGATCGGCCTTCATCGGGATGAGCGGGTTCGGCGCCTCCGCCCCGATCGAGGCGCTCTACCCGCATTTCGGCATCACAGCGGAAAAAGTTGCGGAGGCGGCGCGCGCGCTTCTATAGCTGGCATCAGCTGGCATCGCTTTTTTCAGGAGCGGACGATGGCGATCAGGGTTGCGATCAACGGGTTCGGCCGCATCGGCCGCTTGGTAATGCGGGCGGCATTGGAGCACGCCAGCCGGGATCTGGAAATCGTCGGCATCAACGATCTGGGGCCGGTCGAGACCAACGCGCACCTATTGCGCTACGACAGCGTGCACGGCCGCTTTGCCGGCGAGGTCACCACCGGCGAGAACTGGATGGACGCCGGGCGCGGCAAGATCCGCGTCACCGCCGAGCGCGATCCGGCAAAGCTGCCGTGGAAGGAACTGGGGGTCGATGTCGCGCTCGAATGCACCGGCATCTTTACCAAGCGCGAGCAGGCGGCAAAGCATCTCGAAGCCGGGGCCAAGCGGGTCATCGTCTCGGCGCCGGCCGATGGCGCCGACTTCACCGTGGTGCTCGGCGTCAACCATGACGAGCTTAGCCCCTCGCACCGAGTCATCTCGAACGGCTCCTGCACGACCAATTGCCTGGCGCCGGTCGCCTATGTGCTGCACCAGAGGATCGGCATCGAGCGCGGCTTCATGACGACGATCCACTCCTATACCGGCGACCAGAGCCTCCAGGACACGCTGCACAGCGATCTGCGGCGCGCCCGGGCGGCGGCCCTCTCGATGATCCCGACCTCGACCGGCGCGGCGCGGGCGATCGGGCTTGTCATGCCCGCCTTGAAGGGCAAGCTCGACGGCACCGCGATCCGGGTGCCGACCGCCAACGTGTCGCTGATCGACCTCACCCTCGATGCGGCGCGCGAGACCTCGGCCGACGAGATCAACACGCTGATGGAGGAGGCGGCCAAGTCGAACCGGCTGAAGGGCATCCTCGGCATCAACCGTGCACCGACCGTGTCCGTTGATTTCAACCACGATCCGCACAGTTCGACCTTCGACGTAACCCAGACCCAGGTGCTCGATAAGCGCTTCGTCCGCGTCCTCTCGTGGTACGACAACGAATGGGGCTTTTCCAACCGGATGGTCGAAGTCGCCGCCTATTTCGGCGCAATGGCCTGACGTTTCACCACGAAGATTAAAGGACAAACGCGTCGTCGTCCCGGCGAAGGCCGGGATCCACGGCCCCGTGGATACCGGCCTTCGCCGGTATGACGGTGTTGGGGAACCAACTGATGGATATTATCCGCTAAACTAAACCCCTTCTCCGCGCTCTCCGTGTCTTCGTGGTTCAATCCAGCAACACCCCTGCCATCGTCGTCCACTCGCTGGCGCATGCCGTCGCGACGCTGAGCGCGGCGGCCGAGGCCGGGCGGTCGGTCACCCTCCTCAGTGCGCCGGACGCCGGGATCTATGCCGGTCCCGGCTGGTTCGGCGCGCTCGTCGCGGCGGCCCGTGATGCCGAGCCGGCGGCGCAATGCACGGCGCTCCTCGATTGCGGCGATGATGCCGGCGCCGCCCAGGCGGCGATCCGCGCCGGGATCGAGGGGGTCATCTTCACCGGCCGGGCCGATGTCGCCGAGCGCCTTGGCGATATCGCCGGCCAGCGCGGCGTCCGGCTATTGACGGTCCGGCCCGACGCCACGCTCGACCTCGCCGCGCAATTCCTCGCCTCGCCCGAAATGCTGCGGCGCCGCTGCGGCGAGGTCTTGAGGTACAAAAGTGGCCGTCGAACGATCAGGCCGGCAGGCTCAAGGCCCGCAGGTGCCGGTGAATGAATGCCTCTTCATCGGGATGCGGTCCGGCTGCGCGGCGATGCGCCATCCATGCCGCGATGTCGGCGTCGCGGCGTTCGGCATAGGCCTTGGGATCCCACAACCGAGCCAACTCCACGCCAACCGACCTGAAACCGGCGATAGAGGCCCGCCCGTCCAGCACCGACATGCCGGCCCGGCGGATGACGCGGCCAGAGGGTGACATCGCCGGAACCAACCCGCCAGCCGCGTGCAGATATCCCAGCGACCGAGCGCGCAGACGCAGCGAGGCGGCAAGCAACCGGTTGCGCGGCCGTCTCGCCAGCACCACGACGTCCGAGCCAAGATGCCCCAGCAGCTGCAGCGCATGCAGCGCCGAGCCTTCCGAGAAGATCAGGCATCGTGCCCGCCGGTAGAGGCGAAGCTGGGCGTGCAGATCCACCGTCTCCGGGCGAAAGACGGTCACCCCGGCGGTGGTCAGGAGCTCGTCGAGATAGGATTCGCCGGCGAAGCGTCCTTCCGCCAGTCGCGCCCGAGAGACATAGACGTAGTCGAGATCGCGCTCGCCCGTCGCCGGCGGCATGGTGATCTCGTCCATCAGTCTGAGGTGACGACGGCTGGGGCCGCCGCCAACAGGCCGCTCGGCTTGCGGCAGCACCGAGAGCCGGCCGAAGTGGGTGGGCTTGCGGATCAACATGACCCGCGCGCGGTCCACGCGCAGATGATCGATGATCTCCCAGAAATAGGGAGGCGGCGTCAGCGAGCGCAGCGGCGGCATGCTGAAGACCAGTGGCATCGCCGGATCGACGCGGCTGGATGCCGCGATCCGCATCCCGTAATCGGCAACCATGTGACCGAAATGATGGATGATCGGGCCGCACCAGATGCCCTCGTCGGCGGTCTCGGGCGCCCCTTCCGATAACGGCGCATGGGCGTCGGCTGCATCGGTAAGCCCGGCGATCCCCCTCCCCTGATACTCTGGCAGTGCCCTCGCCCATGGTTGCTGGAGAAAGAGCTGCGGGTCGTAGAAGGGCCACTCCGGCAACGCCGGCAACGGTTTGGTATCGACCGGCCTGGCTATGGCGCCGCGGCATTGCCGTGCAAAGATTTGCGTCTTGAAATGCGGCCATTGTGGGCCGCCGCGAAAAAACGCCCCGTCCGGATCGTTCATCTCCTGGGTCGGGTGGACCAGGATATTCTTGAAGACGCGCAAATGGTCGTAAAGAAAAGAAAATGCGCCCATGACAGGATGATATCCAGACGCGCCAAGGGCGCCACCTGGCCTTGTTCCACGGCAATTCGTCCGCGGGGACCATGCCGCCCAACGCCGGCCGGATCAAGTCGGATCGCTGGTATCTCAGGTTCAAATGGTCAACCAGTCGGCGTCCTTCGAGACGCCCTTGCGCGGTTTGCGTCAGGGCAGCCGGGATCCGCGTTCATCCTCGCCTCGCGCCCGGCGTTTTGCTAAAAGGAACGCATCCGTCGGCCCGCCAGGAGGAACGCTGCGATGAAGATCAACGGTCAGGTCCAGAAGATCCTCAGCCACTACGAGAGCGACAATCCCGGCACCAAGGCGAATCTCGCCCGCATCCTCTTGCACGGCAAGCTCGCCCGCATCCTGTGCAGCAGCTAAAAGCTCGACCCTTGTCGAGGTAGATCTTGTCGAGAAGGTCGAGCGCCCGGACTTTGGGTAGCTGGAAGGTGTTGCGGCCGAGGATCGAGCCGTTGGCGCGGCCGTGGCGGACCACGCGGACCTCGGCGAAGACATCGTCGATCATGGAACGTGGGCCTCGCGCGGCCCGCCAATTTCGCTAATATGCCGCTGAACGCTACGGATTTCGCACGGGAGCGATGATCATGGCCAATGACCAGATGATGGCCCAAATGTCCAAGAAGGGCGGCTTTATCGCCGCCCTCGACCAGAGCGGCGGGTCGTCGCCGGGAGCACTGCGCCTCTACGGCATTCCGGACACCGCCTATGAGGGCGAGGCCGAGATGCTCCGGCTGATCCACCAGATGCGGGCGCGCATCATGACCGCCCCGGCCTTTACCGGCGACAACGTCATCGGCACGATCCTGTTCGAAGGCACAATGGATGGCGAGGTGCGCGGCAAGCCGACCGCAGCCTATCTCTGGGAAGAGCGTCAGGTTGTGCCGTTTATCAAAGTCGACCGCGGGCTCGAGCCCGAAAAAGACGGCGTGCAGCTGATGCGGCCGATGCCGCAGCTCGATCAGCTGTGCGACCGCGCGGTCAAGCTCGGCGTCTATGGCACCAAGATGCGCTCGGTGATCAATCTCGCGTCAAAAGAAGGGATCGCCGCGATC
>Ga0182024_10024238_pt1 | contig 10796 bp, 13 predicted proteins | sample P32metaG_FD_120480 | JGI IMG/M metagenome (GOLD analysis project Ga0182024, IMG submission 120480) | Permafrost microbial communities from Stordalen Mire, Sweden - P3-2 metaG (Illumina Assembly) | ecosystem: Environmental > Terrestrial > Soil > Wetlands > Permafrost | place: Sweden: Stordalen...
CCGAGCAAAAACACAATGAGAACAACGATCAGTATGGTTTCCATGTCTCTACCTCGCTTCTCGGAGGAATCTGGTTGACTCGCCTTACTTCCTCCTAGGCACCATCATGAACGAGACGAAGATGGATATCTGTGCGCTTAGAGACATTGTCGCGTTTTGTTCGCTTTTCCGTGAGGCAAAAACTAATTTAGTCGTGCAGGACAACACTCAGGAGGGAATCGTTGATGTGGATCTCGCCGTTGTATGTGATGAAGCCCAGTTTCTTGAATTTGTTCATGAACAGATTGACCCGGGACCGCGTTGTGCCGATGATCTCCGCCAGCATTTCTTGTGATACTTTGGGAAGAACCTTTTGCGGATGGCCTGCCGCGCCATAGCGCGCGAGCAGCAGCAGAGTCCGCGCGAGGCGTTTCTCAGTGGAGTTGAAGAGCTGATCGACGAGATCTTCTTCGACTCGGATGTTTCGCGCCAGCATATGAGCGATGAAGCGGTCGGAGAACTCGTGTTCCCTGTGGAGGACTCGAATCATCTCGTTTTTCTCAATGACGAGCACGGTGGTGGGCGCAATTATAGTGGCGCTCGCCATGCAAATAGACTGCCCCGCAAGGCAGCCTTCGCCAAAGAAATCGCCGGGCCCAAGGATCGCTACGACGGCTTCTTTGCCGGTTTCATTAACCACAGTAAGTTTCACGCCGCCGTCCTGAATGTACATGACCGTCTTCGCGGGATCGCCCTGCGCGAAGACGGTTTCTTTTTTTTGAAATGTGTTTATTTTTCTGCCCAGCCCGGTCGAGTCGAGGAACAATTTCACATCGAAAACAGGGATTTTTGAATTCGCTTTTTTGGGGGAGCGGCGGGCCTTATTGGATACACGTCGAAACGCTGCCAACGACATGATGTACAAGATTTTAGCATGGATATCCGTCGCCTGTTCAATTTTGGACAGTCGGCGCCCACGGCACCGTGTCCTTAAGTGGAACTCCAATGACTCCTTAGAGTTCCGCGGGTTACAGGTGACTCCTAGCGGCGCCGGAGAACTTTCCGCAATGACTGGCGCACTTCTAATCCGCCATCGTAATCTATGAATCCCTTCTTCCTGAATCGATTCATGAACATATTGACGCGCGGGCGCGTGGTGCCGACCATCTCCGCCAGCACTTGGTGACTGAGGATGGGAATCTCGACAAATGCTGGGCCTTTTTTATCCAGGTGGGCGAGGCGCAGGAGCACGCGCGCAAGTCGTTGTTCCGCAGAGGAAGTCAGCAGGTCCGCTACGTGATCCTGGTAGTTCTTGACGCTGGACAGCAGATAGGCCACCAGAGAATTTGACGTCTTGTTCTTTTTCCGAAGCATTTGCAGCATCTTGTTTTTCTTGATCGTCCGTATGGAGCTGGCGGCCAACGCGACGGCCGTGGACACACGAAGGGGATAGCCTGCGAGGCAAACTCGCCAAAAAAATCTCCGACACCCAGGATCGCGGTAACCGCCGGTTGTTGATGTTTGGTTCGGGAGGTCAGGCGCACTCCTCCTTCTTGAATATAGAAAAGTGTGTAGGCAGGCGCGCCTTGCGTGTAAATGTTCTGTTTGTTCCGATAGCGCGCGACCTTGCCGCCCAGGCTGGCTCCGGAAGAGAAACTGCCAAGATGGGAAGTCATTGGTTCATGCGTTTCAGAAGTCGCTTCGCTCCTGACCAAGTTTAATGATGCGAGGATTTCCCTGTGGTGGTGCGACGGGGCCACGCATCCTTAAGGCTTTCCCGTTGACTGCACTGATTTCCGATGAGCTTCCTCGGACGACTGGAACGCTCTATTGGCATGTACAAGTGCCTGTTTGGAATGCTCGTGTCCGGTCTGGTGATCTTCTTTCCCGTGATGCACGGCGGCAGCACGGTGCACGTGTGCGGCGAGTTCGTGGAATTCAGCAGCACTTTGGTGCGAGTCCTTTGGCATAGTATTTTCCATCCTCGTTTCCATCTTAGAATCATTCCATTGTCGTAACTGTCCAATTAAGGACACTCGCGCCGCGGCCACTCACTTTCGAATCACATTAAAAAAGACTGTCGCGTAGAAATGGAATCGACTCCAGCCGCTGGGTTGGCAAAGCTTCATGGGGCGCGGCGGGATATCCATAAAACGCTGTCGCACTCTGAATTGCTCATCGTCATGACCGAATCAAGGACCTCAACCGCCGCAATTGATGAAGATAGCTAACCGACAGGGCGCGAGACAGTTGGTCTGGGCTTTGGACTGTCATAGGGGCCCTCATCGGCGCGCTCGAATCTAGCCGCTAGCGAAAAGCCACTGCCATATGCGTACGTTTGTCCCACACGCAGTCTCGTCATCACAGTTAATCGAGTCGGTCATCTTTTCGTGTAAGTGGTTCGGATCGTGGGGGAAGGCAAGCTGGATTAAAGTTATACAAACTGAATCAACGATTCCACTGCGGGCTTGGGTGCAGCGTCGGTGAGGAACCTGACTTGTTGCATGGCGTGCGCCAGAGTCCTTGAAACTTCGGCATTGGCGATGCCGCTGATCCGATGGAGGTGGCCGCACACCCGCATAGGACTCTCTACAAACGTGCGCTCCCACACACTTGCAGCTCTCCTGGAATTAGGTTTTTTGTCCACCTTTCTCGGTCACCCTGGATAGAAATCGAATCACGAATCGAGTAAGATCAAGCAATGCGACTGGACGCTGCCCTCGCGCTGCTGGTAACGTTTCTCCTTCTCACAGTCTCATCCTGGGCTGCGGCGTGTGACGTATCGTGCTCTCTTCCCGGATATCATTCCGAATGCTCAGGGCCGATGAAGGAGATGGCCCAGTCGCACTCTTCCCCCAGCGATATGGCAATGGATATGGCTATGGACATGAGCGGTCAGCACGGGGGACACGAAACTACCAAGCCCGAGCCCGGTAAGAACAATCCACATCCGCGGATGACTCCCGCCTGCATGAACAATGCATGCAGTGGCTTTGCAGCTTCCGTATATCCCGGGAAGAACGCATCCGCAGCGCTGCGGCAACAAGCTCAGTTCATGATCGCCGCCGGTCCCTCGGAGGCTCTAACGCGTGCTGAGCTGTTCACCGTTGATACTTCTCCTCCTCCCCAATTCATAACGAAGCCTTCCTTATTCACGCTTCGCATTTAAGATCCGCTCCAGATCCGCGCGCAAACTATTTCCATTTAAATACCCCATTTTATCGCCGATCGCACGATCATGCAGGCGCAGCGCGCCTAAAGAGAGGATTTGATGAAGCGAATCGCCGTAATTCTGGCGACGTTACTGTTTTCTGCGTCTGTTAGCCCCGCTCAGCAGAGCAAAGACGACGACATGCAAAACATGCCCGGAATGAACATGGCCCCCACGCAGGACGTGCAAATGGATCAAAGCAAATCGATGAATATGCAGCCGCGAAATTTCGTCGACGAAATTCTGCAGCATGAGACATCTGGCACAACCGCCCAGCCGAACTCCACACCCATTCCCATGCTGATGCGGAAGAAAAACGAGTGGACGCTGATGTTCCATGCCAATGTCTTCATCCTTGACGAGCAACAAACCGGCCCGCGGGGCACCGACAAATTCTTCTCAACCAACTGGGTCATGGGTATGGCGCAGCATCGCATCGGCCCAGGCACCTTCACTGCTCGTGCCATGCTGACACTCGAGCCAGCCACCATCACCGGCCGCCAGTACCCCCTCCTCTTCCAGCAGGGCGAAACTGTCTTCGGAAAGCCCATCGCAGACGGCCAGCATCCTCACGATTTCATTATGGAATTGGGCGTCCTCTACGACGTGAAACTCGCCACGGACACACTTCTCTCTTTCTATTTTGCCCCCGTGGGGGACCCCGCTATCGGACCGACCGCCTACCCTCATCGAGCGTCCGCCGCGGAAAATCCGGTAGCAGCCCTCGGTCATCATCAGGAGGACTCAACCCACATCGCTGCCGACGTCGTCACCGCGGGCCTTACCTACCGATTCGCGCGTATTGAAGCCTCCGGCTTTCACGGCCGCGAACCCAACGAATTTCGATGGGATATCGACCAGGGCCGCATCGATTCCTGGTCGCTCCGCTTCACAATGCAACCCGAACAGAACTGGAGCGGTCAATACTCCTACGCACGCATCCATAGTCCGGAGTCCCTTTTCCCAAACGAAGACCAGGAACGCATGACTGCCTCAGTTATGTACAATCGCCCGCTTCTCAATGGCAACTGGGCCAGCACCATCGTCTGGGGCCGAACTCACTCGCTTCAGGATGACTCGACCTTCAATAGCTTTCTTCTCGAATCGACACTGCGCTTCCGCACGCGCAATTACATTTGGACGCGCATCGAAAACGTCGATCGCTCCAACGAACTCCTGCTCGGCGAAATTCCGCTACCGCCCAATTTCGAGGAAAAACCCATCGGCCGCGTCCAGGCGTATACCTTCGGATATGATCGCGACTTCGACGTGATCCCGCACCTTGCCTCCGCGATCGGAGCGCAATTTACAACCTATGGCGTTCCCGGCACGCTGCAGGCCCTGTATGGCTCCCATCCCTTCGGAGTCGCCATGTTCGTTCGCTTGCGTCCTTACTCAGGAGCAGCTCGATGAAAAGCTCCCGCACAGTTTTTTGGATGCTGTTCGTAGTTCTTATTCTCGTCGGGGCGGCCGCCTACGGTCTGGCCCTCGTGCGCCGAGGCTTTAGCGCCAAAGAGCGGCCTTCGCAACTCGAAACCGCTGTCGCTCGCACGGTACGGAATCTGGCGATCTCAAGCGACGCGAAGACGGCTGCGAATCCTTTACCACCATCGGTAGACAATTTGAGAGAAGGCCGCGAGCATTTTGCGGATCACTGCGCTTTCTGCCATGCGAATGACGGTAGCGGCCAATCCGAGACCGGCCCGAACCTGTATCCCAAGCCACCGGATCTACGCCAGTCTCAAACGCAGAATCTCACCGACGGTGAAATCTTCAGCATCATCGCGAACGGTGTCCGTCTCACCGGCATGCCTGCTTCCGGCCACGGCATCGACGAGAATTGGCGGCTGGTCCTGTTCGTCCGCCACTTGCCAAATCTAACTGCAGCTGAAGAAAAGGAGATGAAAAGTATCCACCCAGACGACGCCCATGATGAGGAGCACCACCACGACGAGGCTGGTGAGGCTCCAGGGGCACAGCATCACTAAATTGCGCGGTTGACCTCACAAGACTCAAAGAAGTAGGGTTTTTGTCCACTCTCCGAATCCGGGGTGTGATTCATAACTGCCCTTCGACCATTGTCAATACGGAATCTCGGAGCTCCGAGTGTCCGTTGCCGCCAACAAAAACAGAGCGGCATACTTTGAGAGGAATTAAATGGTCAAGATCGGCGGCAAACGAAGACTGCTTGTAGCATTCTCGTCGTGGAAGGAATAACTTGCGTGGGTACAATAAGCTTAGGGGTTCGACCCCACCCCGGGCACCAAGTCATTTGGTTTGTTTTCATTCAGTTGGTTCGCCTTTCTTTTTCGTGTGCCGAACACGTGCCCTATGCCCTGGAGCCACGAGCGGATCTCGGTTCCAAACCTGCGTGAACTCAGCGTCAAGCTTTTAAAGGGCGCCAGAGTAGGTTGTGAGTGCTTGTCCCAACCCCTACAGAAAGGAAAGCCCTCTCTGGCGAAGAACGTCGATCCACTATGGGACAAGATTTATGGCAATCGATACAGAGTTGCTGCCCACTTGAAGGATGGAACATACCTACGCTGCGTGGTTCTTCAAAGTAAGCAAGCTCAAGTGGAGCTTGTGCTGCGCCGATATGAAGAACTTCAGTCAAAACCTTCGCAATTCAGGTTCGGTGGTCGATAGCCTCATTCCATGTTAGACTTTACATGTAACTAGCTAGCTGACAAGACACATGACAAGGCCCAGCTCACGCACGTCCTCAAGCAAGAAGATGCGCCCACACGCCCGCCCGGATGCCGCCGACCAACGCCGCCAGCAAATGATTGAATGGGTGCGAAGCCACCGCGCCCCCGTTCAGGGCAGCGAAATAGCCGCGCATTTCCGCGTAAGCCGCCAATGCGTCGTACAAGATGTTGCAATCCTGCGCGCCGGAGGCACCGAAATCCTGGCAACCCCGCAAGGATACCGCTTGCCGGAAAACGCCTCCCATTCGATTCGAGCGATTCTGGCCTGCCGGCACACGCCTGAGAGAACCGAAGAAGAGCTTCAGATTCTGGTCGACGATGGCGTTCATGTCCTGGATGTCATGGTGGAGCACCCTCTTTACGGAGAGTTGCGCGGCCCTCTCATGATTGAGTCGCGCGCGGATTTGCAGGATTTCCTCGATAAGGTGCGGGATACCAAGGCGATGCTGCTCTTGTCCCTTACCGGTGGCATTCACCTGCACACCGTCGAGGCCTCGCGAGAGGAAATGATTACGCGGGCCAAGGCGAAGCTGCGCGCGCGGGGGTTCCTCCTGAAGTAGGGAAAACGAGGATGGATCTGACCGCGACACGAGAGCAGCAACTGGAACAGGCCCTCTTCCGGGGAGCCACCCTTACTCTGCAAAATCCGGACTATGCGCGGGAAGTCCGCGCGCTTACCGACGCGCTACTTCGCGTCGATCTGTCGCCGAAAGACCTGACCGTGGCAGCGCTTGAAATCAAGAGCAAGACCGTTTGCGCCTCGGTTTTGGCGCGTGAGTCCGGCGTAGCGGGCGGGCTTGAAGAATTCGCATTTCTGCTTGAGGCCCACGGAATCGCAATTGAGTTCGAGAAAAGAGACGGCGAAGCTTTCCAAGCGGAAGACACGCTGTTGCGTCTGGAAGGGAACCAGAACAAATTGCTCTCGCTCGAGCGAGTGGGACTCAATTTGCTGCAGCGAATGAGCGCAATCGCGACTCGCACACGCTGTATCGCCGAGCGAGTGCGCAGCCGCTGCCCGTCCACTCGAATCGTCGCCACGCGGAAAACTTTATGGGGGTTGCTCGACAAGCGAGCCGTGCACCTCGGCGGCGGCGGAACACACCGGATCGGGCTCGGCGATGCGATTTTGATTAAGAACAACCATCTGTCGCTGATTGCAAGACGCGAAGAGCAGGCTGCACCTCTAGCGCTCGCGCGTGCTTGGAATTTTCGCAAAGAGGCCGCATTTATCGAGATCGAAGTGCGAAGCGAAGGCTCGGCCCTAAGCGCGGCCGGCACGTTTCGCAAGCTTCAGAAAGAGTCCGGCGAGCGCTACCCGTGCTTGCTCATGCTCGACAATTTAACACCCCGTGAAATCAGCCCGATTCTCAATTCGCTTCGCCGAGAGCGCCTGTGGGATTACACGCTGATTGAGGCGAGCGGCGGGATTTCAGAGGAAAATATCGAGGCGTACGCGGACACCGGCGTGGACGCGATTTCACTGGGGGCCCTGACCCATTCGGCACGAGCGCTCGACCTGTGCCAAAGGATTTTATAGTTCATTTCGGTCGCAGCCAGGAGGGAAAGCCAATGTCTCAAATAGAAGTGCTGCAAGAATCCTTTGAAGAGCGTTATACAGTCCCGCCCGTTGAAACGGTCCGTGATACTCCGGATGAAATCCGCCGAAAGCAGCAGCGCGTGCGCGAGCTTTGTGCAAAACACAACGCCATCTTGCTCGCGCATCATTATCAGCGCCCTGAAGTGCAGGAAGTCGCCGATGTAGTTGCCGATTCGCTGAAGCTTTCGCAAGCCGCCGCGAAGACCAATGCCGATGTGATCGTTTTCTGCGGCGTGCATTTCATGGCGGAAACGGCGGCAATTTTGTGTCCGGACAAAAAGGTCCTGCTTCCGGATTTGCGCGCGGGTTGCTCGCTCGCCGCATCGGTCACCGTGGAAGAACTTCGGAAGTGGAAGGCGAAATTGCCGGACGCTGTCGTGGTGGCCTACGTCAATACTTCGGCGGCCGTCAAGGCGGAAAGCGACTACTGCTGCACTTCCGCGAATGCGGCGAAAGTGGTCAGCGCAATCCCGGCGGACCGTCCGATTCTTTTTCTCCCGGACAAGTTTTTAGCTTCGGTCGTCGCGCGGCAAACGGGCCGCAGCAATATCGTCGCGTACCCAGGTTATTGCCACGTTCACAAGACAATTCGGCCCGAGGACGTTCTGGAAATCCTCGACGAACATCCCGATATCGAGCTTCTTCTCCACCCCGAATGTGGATGCGTGAGCTCGTGCATGGCAAAAGCGGCCGATGGCACGCTGCCACAGGACCGGACATTCTTCCTCTCAACCGAAGCGATGCTCCGCCACATCGGCCAATCGCCCGCAAACGAGTTCGCCGTGGGGACCGAGCTCGGCATCATGCACCAGCTCCGCAAGAAGTTTCCCGAAAAGGAATTTTACCCGGTGAATCCGAACGCAATATGCGGGTTTATGAAAACGATTACGCTGGACCGCGTGGTGAAGTCTCTTGAAACCATGTCGCCGCAGGTAACCGTGCCCCAAGACATCGCCCGAAACGCACGACGCGCCATCGACCGCATGCTGGAGCTCGCGTGAACGGATCGGGTTCGCTCCGGGTCGGAATTTTCGGCGTCGGGTCCATCGGCCAGACTCTTGCCACTTCACTCGATTCCAGGCGCATTGGAGCGGAATTGGTTGCGATATCGGACCAGCAAACCGAAAAAGCGGAAGCCTTCGCCGCTCGACTCGCGGTACGTCCGCGAGTGGTTTCCCTCCATGAATTACTTCAGCGAGCGGACTTGGTAGTGGAGGCGGCCAGTCAGGACGCGTTGCGGGAATTTGTCCCGAAAGCCCTTGCCGCCGGACGCGACATGCTCATCATGAGCGTGGGCGGTTTGCTAGGCCATGATGATTGGTTTCAGCAGGCTACCGAAAAAGGCTGCCGGATCTATGTGCCCTCCGGAGCAATCGCTGGACTTGACGGAATAAAATCTGCTTCCATGGGCTACTTGCAGTCAGCGGTATTGACCAGCCGTAAGCCGATCGCGGCGCTGAAAGGGACTAAGTACGTCGTCGAGAATAATTTGCAGCTGGAGAGTTTCAAGGAAGAGACACTGATCTTCGAAGGGACGGCAGAAGAGGCGGCGCGGGCCTTCCCCACAACTTCCAATGTAGCTGCTGCTTTGCGATTTGCCGTCGAGCGCACCGTACCTGTGCTCGTCCGCGTGGTTGCCGTGCCGGGCGGGAGCAAAAACGTCCATGAGGTTCGCGTGCAGGGTGAATTTGGGAAGCTATCGGTGGATGTCGAAAACGTGCCTTCCAAAGCCAATCCGCGCACCTCCCAGTTGGCTGCTTTCTCGGCGCTAGCGATCCTGACGAATCTGACTCGTGCCCTGCGTGTAGGCACCTAGCTGCTGCTTTGCTTTGCCAACGGTACGCATCACATGCGCCGCGTAGGGCAGAAGTGGTCTAGAATGGCGCAATGGCATCGCCAAGCCAGCAAACCAACCTCGACAGCGCTCGTGAACGCGAGCGATCCCGTGAACGCAAAGCTGCGGCCTGGATCCTAGTTCTGTCCATGGCGATTTCCGCAATCGTCGCGCTGTTATTAACCGCTCTTTTCCAGCGCCACTAGCCCTTCTTTTCCCGCAACTTCGTTTAGGTCGACTGAGCCATCTAAATCGTTTTTGTCATGCCGCCGTCGAGATCGATCATGGCGCCCTGAAGAAGCCGGGACTGGGGCGACAGTACATAAGCCGCGAGATTCGCAACGTCCTCCGCCTCGCCTATGCGCACGATATTTGCCTTGCGGGCAACTTCGGTAGCGGCGGCCTCGAGATCTCCACCGTGCTCGGCGGCTTCCTTTTCGAGTAGGTGGCGCAGTCGATCGGTGCGGACCCAGCCGGGATTAATCGCATTCACCTGTACGCCGTCGCGGATGCCAATTTCCGAAAGCGCCTTCGTGAACGATAGGCACGCGCCGTTCACCGATCCCCCGATCGTAAAGCTCGCCCCGGGCGTACGTCCCCCAGTGCCAATAATGTTCAGCACCGAGCCGCCATTTTTTTTCAGCTGTGGCCATGCCGCCCGTGAAAGCCGCACGGCCGAGAAGAACTTTAACGCAAAGCCATCTGTCCAATCGGCCTCGGATAGATCGAAAAAATCGCCGTGTTTGGTGGCGCCTGCATTGTTCACGATGCTGTCGATCTTGCCGTAGGTGCGAAGCGCGGCTTCCACAGCCGCCGCCGGCGCATCGGGCAAACGCAGATCGGTGGGAAAGGGCGTGGCTTTGCCGCCGCCTTTCGTGATCTCGTCCACAACTTTTGAAAGAGTTGCGGCGTTTCGAGCCACAAGCATCACCGTCGCTCCGTCGCGCGCGATACGGAGGGCGATGGCACGACCAATCCCGCGGCTGGCCCCCGTCACGATGATCGCCTTGCCCGCGAGTGGTCCAGCTTGTTCATTTGTCATTCTTGGATCTCCTAGGATGTCGTCCGGATTGATGGAACCGGTCGCTAATTTTACAAGGAATCTTTCATGTCCGTCCGGGATTTCGGTGGGGAGCCGCTAACCCGTAGCGATGTTTACCGGATGCGGAAAGATTGAGCGGCAGTTTCTCATCTACTCCGACTCAGTCAAACACAGCCGTTTTTCGTCCCTAGGGGAGCACTCGCGATTCCAAATGAAAGCGTACGGCGCGGGCTAACACAATTTTCTCCAGATCCCGTCCCTTGCGGATCAAATCCTCGACAGTATCGCGGTGGCTGATTCGGACAGTATCCTGCTCGATGATCGGCCCATCGTCTAACCGCTCGGTGACGCAATGGCTCGTCGCGCCGATCAGCTTCACGCCGCGCTCATAAGTCTGATGATAAGGGCGCGCTCCAATAAACGCA
>Ga0182024_10024239_pt1 | contig 10796 bp, 7 predicted proteins | sample P32metaG_FD_120480 | JGI IMG/M metagenome (GOLD analysis project Ga0182024, IMG submission 120480) | Permafrost microbial communities from Stordalen Mire, Sweden - P3-2 metaG (Illumina Assembly) | ecosystem: Environmental > Terrestrial > Soil > Wetlands > Permafrost | place: Sweden: Stordalen...
AGATCCGGGCCTGGGAGAGGCAGAGGAATGAAGCGGCGTGCAAGATCAACTGGCGCTTCACCACCAAGGACGCCCGCATTAAGCTGAAACGACTCTACCCGTCATTTCAGTTCGGTTGAGGCAGTAGGCCTTTCAAACTCAGAGGCGCGCGGACGCAGATTTGTTTGAGAACGTCCATATTCGCCCTTTCCACGCCGACTGCGAAGAAGGAGAAATCCTTGCCTTCCAACTGCTTGACCAGGTCCGCGGCGGACTTCCATTCGTCGGTCGGGCCGCCATCGGTGATGAGAAAGATCCAGGGTTGGAAGTACATGATGCCGTGAGCGCGGTACGCCGCTTTTCGCCGTTGTACCATCTCAACGCCTTCCCGGATCGCCTCTCCCATCGGGGTATTTCCGCTGGCGGCGAGGACGGGCGGCTGGAAACTATCAGCCGTTGTGAAATCACAGACCGTCTGCACCACGCCGCCGAAGGTCACGACAGCCACCTCGACGCGCTTCGAGGCGAGGCTGTCTGCGGCGAGATCCTCTTTGTAGGCCGTCAGGCCCGCGTTCAACCCATCAATCTTGGTCACTCCACCAGACACGGCGCGGTAGGTCTGACCATCGCTCTGGATGGTGTACCCGAGATCTTGGCCTGCGTTGCCGACGATCTCGCCCATCGAGCCGGACACGTCGAGGAGGAGGACACAGGCCAACCTCTCTTCGGGGTTGTCTCCGAATATCTCGGCATCGGTCCTGAAAGGAACTTGTTCCACTGTCGTGCTCCTTTTCTCCGGCCACGGCCAATCGCCGGACGGACACCGAACGTCCCAAAGAAGGACGGTGAGGACAGTGTCCATTTTCGTCTTTTCCGGATCGATGTCAAACAGTTTCCTGGTCGAGTGTCGGAATTTCGCTCGCGGGGTCGGAGGTTACTTCTCCGCCGATTTCTCCACAAACCGCCTCACGCATTCCGTAACCGCTCACCGGATTTTGATACATTTGTACATTATTCAGACAGCTCTGGTAGATGAAATCCGCCAGGATTTTGCGGCTGCTTCTCCTCAAAAACAGGGTTTTGAGTTTGTTGCCAAAATCTCCCCTCTCCCTCGGGGGAGAGGAGCCGGGGTGAGGGGGGGCCACCCCCACTCCCTAACCCCTCTCCCCCAAGGGAGAGGGGCTTCCAGAACAGATTCTGAGTCGAAGGCGGCCGAAATCGCGGAGAAATGGAAGTACGTCCGCGAAGAGGCGATAGCGATTCAGGTGAAGCCGCGCAAGGCGGACGTACATGTGACGCACTTCGGCCTTGGGTGGGCGCCGCACTTGGGGGCGGCGCCGGCGTATCGATGAGGCGAGCGGCGCGGCGTCAGCCCGCCGGTGTAGAATAGCGCCGCGGGACGGATGCTACACCGGCGCGCTGACGCCGCGCCGCTCGCCCGTTCGTTCTCACACCAACTCCCGTATCGGCTCTCCATACGGCAATATCGCCATCGGCCGCCCGCTGTGGTCGGGAAATGTCGTCTCCGTGTCGATGCCCAGATGCCGGAACGCCGTCGCCCACAGGTCGTTCGGCGTCAACGGCCGTTCCTTGGGGTGTTCGCCCTTCGAGTCCGTGGCGCCGACCACCTGCCCGGTGCGCATCCCGCCGCCGGCCACCAGCATCGACATGGCGCTGGGCCAGTGGTCGCGGCCCGGCTGCTTCACCTTCGTCGCGGTCCCTTCCGAGTAGCTGATGCGCGGCGTCCGGCCGAACTCGCCCGTCACGATCAGCAACACCTTTTTGTCCAATCCGCGGTCGTACAAGTCCTCGACCAGCGCCGTCACCGCTTGGTCGTAGATCGGCAGGCGGTACTTGGCGTCCTCAAAGAGGTGGCAGTTGACCGCGTGCGAGTCCCAGTTGTAGCAGGAGTAAATCGGCATCGTGGCGCCGGGCGGCGTCGGATTTTCCAGCACCATCGTCACCCAGCTGCTGCCGGCCTCGACCAGCCGCCGCGCCAGCAGCGCCCGTTGGCCCCACGGGTGTCGGCCGTAACGGTCGCGCAGGGCGTCCGGCTCGCGCGATAGGTCGAAGGCGGTGCGGGCCTTCTCGCTGGTCATCAGCTGGAGCGCCTTGCGGCTGTATTCGTCCATCGCGGCCATGACGCCGTTGCGGTCGGCCGCGCGGCGCAGGTCGTCGAAGCCGTGCAGTAGCCGTTCGCGGTCGTCGAGCTGGCCGGCCAGGGCCGCGTTCATGGCCAGGTTCTTGACCTCGAACTTCGGGGCGTTGGGGTCGCCGACCACGGTGAAGGGCGTGGTGGACGGCCCGAGGTAGGCGGCGCCGAAGCTGAACACGTCCACGTCGCTGCGGCCCTGGTCCACGCCGGAGACGTAGTTGGGCAGGCCGACGTTGCGGCCCTCGCGCATCTTGGACGCCATCGAGCCGACCATCGGGAAGTCGTTGACGAAGCCGGTCGGCTCCTTGGGGTCGCGGCCGGTGAGGAAGCGCTTGTGGCCGCCGCCGTGGTCGGCGAAGTTGTGGGAAACCGAGCGGATGAGCGTGTATTTGTCGGCGATGCGGGCGTGGCGCGGCAGGTGCTCGCAGACTTCCATTCCGGGGACGTTGGTGAGGATCGGCTTGAAGTCGCCGCGGTACTCGGCCGGGGCGTCCGGCTTCATGTCGTAGGTTTCCATGTGCGGCGGCCCGCCCGGCAGCCAGAGCAGGATGACGGATGTATCCTCTACGGTATGTCCGGATTCCCTGGCTCGGGCGCGGAGACGGAGCAGGTCGGCGAGGCCGAGGCCGCCGAGCGTCAGGGTACTGGCGCGGAGGAAATGGCGGCGCGTCACGGCGGACGGGGAACGAGGTTCCATGAGGGAGCCTCCGTGGGGTGGGAGGGCGAGTCGGCGGGCAGGCGGGGGGCGAAAACTCTACCGGATGAGATTATATCACAATCGCGTCGGCGCATCCAGCGGGGTGCGACGGAAAATCGACGGCGGCTTCATCCGAGCCGCGCCCGTCACCACCGCGGCGGCTTCTCCGTCGCCGCCCGCGCCGCCGACTCGACGGCGATGGCGGCCACGGCCGAGCCGTAATCCAGGTCGATGTTCTCCATCGTGTCGTGCGTGTCGTGGTATCCCTGCCGATTGATGTCGTAATTCTCCATGAAGAGCACCACCGGCACCCCGGCGTCGGAGAAGATCAGGCCGTCGGTGTTGTACAGCGTGCTCCGCGGGTCCATCGGCGTCCGCACCTCGCCGCGCAGGACCGGGTGGGCGGCGATCTCCGGCACGACGCGGCCGGTCGGACTGCGTCGGCCGCGGCCCCGGCCGCGCCGCGCCGGCTTGCGGTTCCACGTGGGGGCCGACTCGTTCCAGATTTCCGCGGCGGTCTGCGACTGCCGCGCCAGCCACAGCGACGGCGCCCCCACGCCCGGCGACATCTGGAATACGTCCTTATCGCGGTCGTTGTTGTGCGCGATCATGTCCATGACGTAGACGCCGCGGACCTCCGTCTTCGACAGGTCGCGCGTCTTACCGCCGGGCAGGTGCAGCTTCAGCGTCCCCTCCACCAGCCGTCGCGTCAGCGCCCGGGCGCCGAGGCAGTCCGACGGGAACTCCTCGCCGGTCAGGTGGACCAGCCACACGTCGCAGCCGAGCCGGCCCTCCTTGCTCAGGTCGAGCAGCACCGGCGCCGCCAGCATCAGCGTGGCCGTCGCCGAGTGGTTGTCGTCGGCCCCCGCCGCCGCCACGCGGGCGCCGTCGCCGCCGTACTCCTTTTCGTAACAGTCCGCCATGTAGGCCGTGTCGTAGTGGTCGGCCAGGATCACGGCCCGCCGCCGGTCCTTGCCGGGAATGACCGCGATCAGATCGCGCTCGTAGTGGCGGCCGTCCTGGTTGCCCAGCCAGCCGCCGGCCCACGGAAATTCAAAGTCGGTGCGCCAGTGGAAAGGCACTTCGCCGGCCAACGCCTTGCCCGTCATGCCGGCCTTGGCGATCGCTTTCTCGTAGTAGGCCAACAGGTAATCGCCCAGGGCGTCGAGGTCGCGGTAGTCGTGGCTCTCCAGATGGCGCGTGGCGGCGTCGCGGATGCAGTCGGCGTTGTTCTTGTTGCGATAACGGTCTTCGGCGAGAAAAGTGATCGTCTTCCAGTAGGACACCTCGAAGGCGCGCGTGGCCGTGCGGCCGTAGGTCAGCGAATCGGGCGCGCGGGCGCCGGGGCCGCGCGGCAGGGGCGCGTCTTTCGGTTCGAGAAGCGCGTTCACCCGTTCGGCCATGCGCTCGCCGGCCTCGCCTCCGCCGGCCGCCGTCGGCAGCGCTTCCAGCCATTCCTCCAGCGTCATGTGTTTGGGGGCCGCGAGCAGGCTGTGGGCGAACGAACGCGGCAGGGGTTTCTCGCCGAACAGTTCCCAGGCGTCGGCCAATTTGCGGACGCTCCAGGCCGCCCGGTGGGCGTGCGGCGAATGGTTGTCCTGCAAGACGGAGGCGGCCGCGCGCGGCAGGTCGCGGCGCAGCAGCCGCGGCCACAATTCGACGGCCGGCTCCGGCTTCTTCGCGCCCTCCGGGTAGGCGGTGAGGTAGCCCGTCGGGCCGTCGGGCAGCACGGACGGGGCGCCCGATTCGGCCAGCCACGCGACCAGCGGCCGGTGCCAGTAGACCTCGTGCCGGCCGACGCGCATGGCGGGGTAGACGAAGCGGTAGCCGAACATGCCGCCCTCTTCGACGGTATGTAAGGTCGCTTTCATGTCCATTCCGGAGGCGCCGGGGCCGTCGAGCAGCAGGCGGTGCTCCCGCGTCCAGAGCTGGACGTTGCGGGCCATCGGCTTGTCGTAGAGGCCGAGGTCGTCGGGGATGGTGCTGAACAGGGCGTGCAGCAGCTTGTCCTCGCGGCCCATCAGGGCCAGCTCGTCCTGGTCGCGGAGCACCTTGGCCCAGCGGTTGGTGCGGCGGAAGGTGTTGCGGACGGGGCCGTATTCGTGGTCCGGCTCCTTATGGCCCGGCTTCGATTCGTGCATCCAGCCGGCCTGCGGCACCCGCAGGCCGTGCGGCGCCTCGTGGCGGACGATGACGTTGAGCAACGGCGTTTGCAGCGCCAGCGGCAGGCCGACTTGCAGGTTGGCGACGTCCGGCGCGCCCCAGAAGATCAGACCGCCGGGGTAGGGCAGTAGGTGCAAACTTCCGTCGAGATACGCGCTCTGGATTGCCTCCGGTAAGCGGCCGAAGGGGCGGAACGTGAGCAGGTATTTCACGCCGCGCACCGACTGTCGCGGCCGGAGCAGGTAACGCGCCGTCCACGCCGGTAGCTCTTCCCCCGCCGGCCAGTGCAGGGCGTCGCGGTCTTCGGTCGGCAGGATGCGGAAACCGGCGCGATGGAGGTGGTCGGCGTCGCCCGTCTCGACGCCGTAGACCTCGGCCAGCAGACGGCGGATGAAATCGGTCCCCTGTTCTTCCGGCGCCTCCTTGCCGGGGGCGGTGAAAGAGCTTCTCCAGAAGGCGCGTTCCGGCCCCTGTTCGCTGCCGCCGAACAGCGTCCAGCGGACGCGGCCCTTGTCGTCCTGGGTGCGCGACAGGGCCAGCGGCGCCAGGACGACAAAGCGCTCGTGGGGGAGGCCGCCGGCCTTTTCCGCCAGGCGCAGCGGCCAGTAAGGGTTATCGAGGAGCTTTTTCGGCGCGATACCGTGGCCGGGCCGGCCGCGCGCCAGCCGGGACAGGGCTTCCACCAGCTGCCGGCCGACCTGCTCCAGGCCGGGGCCAAGCTCCAACGCCTCCTGATACTCGTCGATGATCCAGCCGTGGGAATCGTCGTCCGCGAAGGGCAGGAACTCGCGGCGCGCGTGCCGGTACGGCTTGAGGCCGAGGCGCGGCGGCGGCATAAATTCGGAGTAAGCGGCGATGGGATAGCCGTCTTCTCCGGTGAACCAGGGGGCGCCGTCTAGGAGCACCTTCCAGCCGGCGGGGGTCATGCGAAGTCACCGTCGCGGGGAAACGGGATCGGCCACAGGGCTGAGATTAGCGTTACGGCCGGCGGCGGCAAGCGGGGCGGCGGGTGCGATTCTTTTTCTTCGGTGTTTTGCAGCCCCGTGAGGGGCGGCGGTGAATAGCCAGGGGTGAAACCCCTGGAGGCCGGCGTGTGCCGCGCCCCCGATGGTCCAACCGGCGATGGGTATTCAGCCCCGTGAGGGGCGGCGGTGAATAGCCAGGGGTGAAACCCCTGGAGGCCGGCGTGTGCCGCGCCCCCACCGAGGCCATGGGGTCGGCACCCCCCCGCCGCGGCCATGAGGTCGGGGGGATGTCCGGCCCGCCGCGGCCGGCCAGGGGTTTCACCCCCTGGCTATTGACCGCCGCCCCTTACGGGGCTGAATCGAATAATGGATAACGCCCCTCTCCAGGGGTTGACACCCCTGGCTATTGACCGCCGCCCCTTACGGGGCTGAATCGAATAATGGATAACGCCCCTCTCCAGGGGTTGATACCCCTGGCTATTGACCGCCGCCCCTTACGGGGCTGAAAAGGCCGCGCCCGATCACACCAAACTTCCTGAACTGCACACCAGGCCGCCCTCCTCACTTCTTCTTGTCCTTCGCGTCGAGGTATAGGGCCAGCGCGTCCGCCAGCGCCGGGAGGCCGGCCGGGTTGTTCTTCAGCGGCACGGCCAGCGCCGTGAAGGTTCGTTCGGCCTCCTTGGCGTACTTTTCCTCTCCCGTTTTGACCCACAGGCGCACGAGGTCGTCGGCCGCGGCGCTGTTGCCGCTCGGCTGGGCGCCGTCGAACTGGTCCTTGGCGCGGGCGAACAATTTCTCCGAATCGTTGGCCGTGTAAAAGAAGCCGCCGGCGTCCTTGTCACCGTGGCAGCGGATCATCTGGTCCGTCAGCGCCTTGGCCTCGTCCAGCCAGTGCTTGTCGCCGGTGGCGTCGTGCAGGTTCAAAAGGCCGTGAATGAGATAGGCATAGTCGTCGAGATAGCCGGTGACGCGGGCCTCGGCCTTCCGCCCCGGCGCGGCGCCGTAGGTCCGCAGCAGTCGGCCGTCCTTGGCGCGGAGGTGGGTGAGTAGGAAGTCGGCGGCGCGGGCGGCGGCCTCGACCGGCTTCTTGTCGCCCAGCGCCCGGCCGGCCGCCGCCTGGCCGGCGATCATCTCGCCGTTCCAGGCGGTCAGGATTTTCGTGTCCAGGAACGGGCGCGGCCGTTTGGACCGGGCGTCGAACAGTTTCTGACGCATCGGCGCCAGCCGCGTTTCAAGCCGCTCTTCCGTCGTCTTCATCTCCTTGGCCCGATCCGCCAGCGTCATCGGCAGCAACAGGATGCGCTTCGACCCGAAATTCGGTTCGCCGTCGGCGCCGTAGACTCGTTTGAACAGCACCGCGTCGTCCTTGTCGCCGAGGGCGGCGTCGATTTCCTTGTCCGTCCAGACGTAGGAGCGGCCCTCCTCGCCGTCGGCGTCGGCGTCCAGGGCGGAGTAATAGCCTCCTTCCGGAGCCGTCATGTCGCGTTCCACGAAGGCCAACGTCTGCCGCAGCACACGCTCGTAGGCGGCCGATTTCGTGGACCGGTAGGCCGCGGCGTAGACTTCGAGGAGTTGGCCGTTGTCGTAGAGCATCTTCTCGAAGTGCGGCACGGCCCAGGTGCGTTCGGTGCTGTAGCGGTGGAAGCCGCCGCCGAGGTGGTCGTAGATTCCGCCGCGGGCCATGTGGTCGAGGGTGATCTGGACCATCTCGTCCGGCAGGGGCGGGGCAACCCCGCCCCTACGGTCGCGGGCGGCCTCATGCCGGAGCAGCAGCAGCGACGGCGGCATGGGGAACTTGGGGCCGCGGAAGCCGCGCTCCGCCGAGCCGAAGCCGCCGTAGGCGCGGTCGAAGCGGTCCTTGAGGGCGTCCACGGCGCCGCCGACGAGGTCGCGGTCAAGTTCGACCAGGGCCGCCCCACGCGCCTCGCCGGCCAGCAACTGCTTCGTCTTGGCGGCCACGTCGTCGGCCTGTTGCTCCAATTCTTTCGGCTTCTCGTCGCGGAATTTCTTCACCGCCTTGAGGATCGTCTTGAAGCCGGGGATCGTGTCGCCGTCCCGGTCGCGGTCGTCGGGCGGCAGGTAGGTCGCCCCGTAGATCGGCCGGCCGTCGGCGGTGAGGAACAGCGACATCGGCCAGCCGCCCGGCCGGCGCATGGCGGTCAGCGAAGCGATGTAAATGGCGTCGACGTCGGGCCGCTCCTCGCGGTCCACCTCGATACTCACGAAATCGCGGTTCAGGAGGTCGGCGACTTCCTGGTTCTCGAACGACTCGCGCTCCATGACGTGGCACCAGTGGCAAGAACTGTAGCCGACGGAGAGGAAGACGATCTTATTCTCTTTCTTGGCCTTGGCGAAGGCCTCGTCGCCCCAGGGATACCAGTCCACGGGGTTATGGGCGTGCTGGAGGAGGTAGGGACTCGTCTCGCCGGCCAGGTGGTTGGCCGGCCGATCCGCCGCGGCGACGGACGCCGCCAGCAGGACGAAGGCCGTCGCATACGTCATGGTTGAATCCTCTGCCGTAGGATAGGTTTCCAACCTGTCCCAACGAAAGGACAGGTTGGAAACCTATCCTACGCCTTGAGCATCTCGTCGTGGCGCATGCCGCTGGGCGGGCAATCGGCCTTGCGGCAGTTGGCCAACGCCGTCTTGGCCCCCGCGTGCTGCTCGGCGTCGTTGTCCTCCCACTCGATGCTCACGGCGCCGTCGAAGCCGATGCGATTGAGTTCAATAAAGATCTCTTCCAAACTGTTGGCGTCGCGGGCCGTGCCGGCCGTGACGAAGTTCCAGCCGTTGGCCCAGTGGCCCATCGGCCGATGGCCGCCCAGCCGGCCGGCCCGGCAGTGCTCGCGCACCACCTGCACGCCCTTGACGTGGGCGCAGTGGATGCGCTCCCCGAACTCGCGGATGAACTCGATCACCGACACGTTCTGCCATTCCATGTGCGAGCCGTCGAGGTTGAAGCCGACCGCCGAGGCGTAGCCGGCCTTGTCCATCGCCCGGAGGTAGTCGTTGGCCGACTCCAGGTCGCCCATCGCCCGCTCGCTCGGATGACATTCGAGATCGTAAGTGGTGCCGTATTGCTTGCAGAGGTCGAAGACGGGGCCGAAGCGCTCGACCAACAGCTCTAGGCTGACCTCGCGCGCGTCGGGGATGTCGTGGCCGCCGATCGACGACGGCAGCGGCGGGAACAGGAACCAGTGGCTCCAGCAGTGGGCCGGCGAACCGACGAAGCCGGGCACGGCCACCTTGCGGTCCTGCAACTTGCCGAGGTGGCCGGCCAGGCGGACGACGGCCTGGAGGTCGCGCGTCGCCTGTTCGTGGACCTTCTTGCCCACGTCGTCGGGGACGTAATAGGGGTCGGTGCGCGGCGGCTTGTTGCCCTTGGCGCGCCAGGCCCTGTAGGCCTCGACGGCGTCGCCGCCGACGAATTGCAGCGTCTTGGCGCTCGGCTCGTCGCCCAGCGCCTGGCCTTGGAGGTGGGCGGCGACGGTAAAAATTTCCAGGCCGTGCTTCTTCGCCAGGTCCACGCGCTCCTTGGCGTAGGCGGCGGCGCCGGCGTCGGTCGTACACTTGCCGAGGTCGAGTTCCCAGCTGGCCTCTTCCCAGCCGTCGAAGCCCGTCTCCTGGACGAACTGAATCCATTGGCCCTCCGGCACATTGCCGAACTGGCCGCGGACCAGACCGATCTGATGAAACGAACCCTTGCCGTACCGGTGCTTGGCCGTCTGCTTGTAGCCCATGTGGCCGTCCCCCTGTTTGCACGCCTTGGAGAGAACCTTGGTGACGCCGCGGTGACTATCCTACGGTTTGAGGCGCGTCGATCAAAGCCGGTGCAATTCCTGCGTCCGGGGCAAATCCTCCAGGCTGCGCAAATGGAACACGCTCAGGAAGCGCGGCGTGGTGCGGTAGGCCGCTTCGGGCCGGTCGGCGTCGCCGCGCTGCACCGCGATCAGGCCCAGCCGCACCAGCTGCCGTAAGGCCGCCCCGGATTCGCCGCCGCGCAAACTGTCGATCTCGTTTTTGCCGACGGGCTGCCGGTAGGCCACCAGGGCCAACACGTCCAGGGCGGTCGGCGACAGCCGAGCCTCGCGCAGCGACCCGTAGAGGCGATCCAGGACGCCGCGGAAGCGCGGCCGCAGCGCCAGCTCGAACCCCTGGTCGCGCGGCTGGATGCGATACGGCCGGCCCTGCCGACGGTAATCGCGGTTGAGGCCTTCGAGGACCTGGTTAAATGCCGCCGGCGTCAGGCCGCGCACCGCCTCGCAGGCCCGGGCGGCGGTCAGCGGCGGCCCGCCCACGAACAGCAACGCCTCCACGATGCGCGACAGCGGCGGCGGCGACGACCCTTCCGGCGGGCCGGACGCGGCGGCCCCATCGCCGTCGGGAAGGTCCGCCCACGGCTGGGCCAGCACTTCGCCATACGACCGGGCCAGTTCATCCGCCGTTCCTTCCCGTCCGTCGGTCATGGTCATTGCCCCCATAGCGCCGGAACCGCGTCGGCATTGTCCCCCGCGCGGCCGCGAACCGCAAGGCCGGCCGATCCAAGGCGAGCGGGGGGCGTCAGCCCCCTGATTTAGTATGTCGTCTCCGACCGCACGAAGAATCAGGGGGCTGACGCCCCCCGCTCGCCGGGTTTCCGACTGAGCAGGGCGCCTTCTGTTTGACACGGCCTGAATCAGAGCTAGGCTTGGACCGTTGGTGCAACGTAATGCAAAGTAGAGTTGTAGCGCAATAGCTTTTCGCCAGCTGCGCCGTACTGTATCTGGCAACGTGGAGGTTGCCAGATGTTCGCTTACGATTCCTTGGCTCGTTGCCCCAGCGCCTTCCGGAGCCTCAC
>Ga0182024_10024240_pt1 | contig 10796 bp, 8 predicted proteins | sample P32metaG_FD_120480 | JGI IMG/M metagenome (GOLD analysis project Ga0182024, IMG submission 120480) | Permafrost microbial communities from Stordalen Mire, Sweden - P3-2 metaG (Illumina Assembly) | ecosystem: Environmental > Terrestrial > Soil > Wetlands > Permafrost | place: Sweden: Stordalen...
CCGGCGCCGCGGGAACCGGCGCCGCGGGAACCGGCGCCGCGGGAACGGGCGCACCGGCCCGGTCTCCGGATGGCGCCACGGCGCCCGTCGAAGGAGACGCCTGCCGTTCGGGACGCCAGGTTGAGTCCGCTACCCGGCCTCCGCGCCGCCGGCGACCGAGGCGCGTGGCGCCGTAGCCCGCAGCGGCGATCAGCAGGACTACCAGCAGCAGGAAGCCGGGCCCAATGCCGCCACCAGCCCGCGCAACGGCCACGCAGTGTGAGCCCAGATCGCATGAGACGTTCATGGCAAGCAATCGTGGGCGATCGGCGACGCGCTGTCATCGTGCCCGGGAAGCACGAGCGCGTCATTCCCGCGAACGACGCCCGGTGATCCACCGCTCAGGCCTGCGTGGCGAGCCCCGACTGGTAGGCGAGGATGACCAGCTGGGTGCGGTCCCGGGCACCGAGCTTGGTCAGGATCCGGCTCACGTGCGTCTTGGCTGTCGGGAGGCTCACATGCAGCGTCTGGGCCAGCTCGGCGTTGGACAGCCCTTCGGCGACCAGGGACAGCACCTCGCGTTCGCGCTCGGTCAGCTCCGCCAGGCCGGGGGGCGTTCTGGCGGGCGTTCTCGGCTGGCCGGCAAAGTGCGCGATGAGCCGGCGGGTCACGCTCGGAGCCAGGAGCGCCTCGCCGGCGGCGACGGTGCGGATCGCGTTCAGCAGCTCGTCGAGCGGCCGGCTCTTGAGCGCGAAGCCGCTCGCTCCCGCCCGTAGCGCGTCGAAGACGTACTCGTCGACGTCGAAGGTTGTGAGGATGAGCACCCGCGCCCCAGTGCGCCCCCGGTCTGAGGTGATCTGCCGGGTGGCCTCGATCCCGTCCATCACCGGCATCCGGACGTCCATCACGACGACGTCCGGCGCGAGGATTGCCGCGAGCTCGACCGCCTGCCTGCCGTCGGCCGCCTCGCCGACGACCTCCAGGTCGTCCTCGGCGTCGATCAGCGAGGAGAACGCGGTCCGCAGCAGCGCCTGGTCGTCGACGACGAGGACGCCGGTCGTCACGGTGCCGCCTGGTTCGCTTGTCCGCCCGCTGCGGGTGCGTCGCTCACCTCGCGCCCTCGATCGGGACCTCGGCGAGCACGCGGAAGCCGCAGGCGAGCGGTTCGGCCACGAGCCAGCCGCCGAAAGCGCCGATCCGCTCCCGCATCCCGACGATCCCGTGGCCCGTGCCCGGGATGTCGGACCGTTCCTGATCGCCTGCCGTAGGCCCGCCTGTTCCTCCGTCGTCGGCCACCTCGAGCCGGACCTGCGCGGCCGAGACCGTGAGGTCGACCGTGGCCCGGGCGTGCGGCGCATGCCTGACGACGTTGGTGAGCGCCTCCTGGACGACCCGGTAGAGAGTGAGCTCAAGCGCCTGGGAGAGCTGACGATCGGTGCCCGATGTTCGCAGCTCGACGGGCGTTCCCGAGGCCCGCATGGTGTCCGCAAGCTCCTTGAGGTCGGCGAGCCGCGGCGCCGGCGCGAGCGCGGCGGCTCCGGCATCCTCGTCGCGCAGCAGCCCGAGTACCACCCGCAGCTCGTCCTGGGCGGTCCGCCCGATCATCTCGATCGATTCGAGCGCGGTGCCCGCCTCCTCCGGGCGCTTCGCCATCAGGCGCCTGCCCACCCCGGCCTGGACGGTGATCACCGCGAGCGTGTGGGCGACGACGTCGTGCAGCTCGCGGGCGATGCGCACCCGCTCCTCCCTGACCTCCTGCCGGGCGCGCTCGGCCTCGGCGGCTCGCTCGCGCTCCGCCTGCTCAGCCAGCCCGGCCACGTAACGCCGGCGCGCCGCCACGCTGTCTCCGATAAACCATCCTGCCGCCAGCGGCAGGAAGCCCAAAACAGCCCCGGCCGCGAGCGGAGTGACCCCTTTCGTCATCCCGGCGTACACGAGCGCCGCGCCGAAAATCGCCGCCGCGGCCAGCACCGCGCGGATCGACAACCGGCGCGGGACACCCGCGGCCACTGTGTATCCAGCCACGCCGAGCAGCACGCTCACCAGCAGCGATGTGGTACCCGACGCCATCTGCGCAGCGGCGGCAGCGCTAGCCAGTGCGAGGACAGGAAGCGGCCGCCGCCTGCCGAATGAGATCGCCGGGACGCACAACAGGACGGCCAGATCGAGCGCCGGACCGGGCGCGCGCCTCTGATGAATGATCACCAGGGCCATCGCGGCCGCGGCGGCGAGCGCCGTCAGGGCGGTGAGGCCGAGCCGCTGCCGCTTGGTGATGGCCTGCAGCAGCGGCGGCCGCGGCGGCCTTGGCGGCCCTACGGCCGAAGAATAGGTCGGCACCTAACCGACGGTAGTCACCGCCCCCCGCTACCGCATCATTCCCGAGGATGACGGCCGGCCCGGCTCCCGCGCCGCGGTACCGTTCGCGGGGTCCCGCCGCCCGCGGGGCTGCCGCGACCGTTCGCGCCCACAGCCGCCCGCCGGCTGCGCGGACGATCACAAGGCGAGGTGGCCGGCCAGGAGTTCGCGGTGGTAGGCGGGGGCGCCGAGCAGGATCTCGGAGGACCGGGCCCGCTTGAAGTAGAGCTGGATGGGGTGCTCCCAGGTCACGGCGATCCCGCCGAAGACCTGGATGGCGGCGTCGGCGGCGTGCCGGTAGGTCTCGGAGCAGACGGCCTTGGCCAGGCTGGCCACTGCGGCCAGCTCGTCTTCCCCGGACTGGGAGGGACCGGACTGGGCCGCGGCGGTGCGCATGGCGTAGTAGGCGGCTGACCTGGCGGCCTCGACGTCGACCAGCACCGCCGCGCAGGTGTGCTGGACCGCCTGGAAGGAGCCGATCGGCCGGCCGAACTGGTGCCGCGTCCGGGCGTGCTCCACCATCAGCTCCAGCACCCGCTGCGCCCCGCCGGCCTGCTCCGCCGCCAGCCCGACCGCAGCCCGCCGCAGTCCGCGCCCGATGACGCCCCACCCGGCGCCGTCCTCGCCGATCAGCCGACCGCCGGCGGCGGTGAAGTCGAGCCGGGCCTGCTTGCGGGTCTGGTCCATGGCCGGCAACGGCACCCGGGTCACTCCCTCCGCCGATCCGGGCACCGCGAACAGGCTGATCCCGGCCGGCGTGCGGGCGGCGACCAGGATCACGTCCGCGGTGGCCCCGTCGGGCACGAATGTCTTGCTGCCGGTCACTTCCCAGCAGGACGCGCCCTTGGTGGCCTGCAGCTTCACGCCCGCCTCGTCCCACCGGCCGCCGGCTTCGGTGAGCGCGAGCGTGACCGTCAGGCCGCCTGCACAGATCCCTTCCAGCAGCTCGGTGGCAACCGGGTCGCCGTCGGGGGCGGCGAGCAGGGTCTGGGCGGCCAGCACCGCGGTGCTGAAGTACGGGCCGCCGCACAGGGCGCGGCCCATCTCCTCCAGTACCACGCCCTGATCGGCGAGGGACCCGCCGCCCCCGCCGAACCGCTCGGGGACCGCGATGCCGGGCAGGCCCAGTCCGGCCAGCTCCCGCCAGGCGCCGGGGTCGGTGCCGGCCGGGTCGGGCATCAGGGCGCGGACCCGGTCCTCGGACGAAACCGCGGCCAGCAGGTCGCGGGTCGCGTCGCGAAGCTGGGACTGCTCGGTGGTGAACCCGATGAGCACCTGGCCTCCCGGAGAGACGCCCAGACCACAACGGCACGCTGACCAATAACGGACTGATCGGCGTCGGCCTGGTCAGCAGAGTCTAATCAACGCTAGTGTTGACAAGCTCTGAGTCTGGCTGGATGCTGTGAGTATGTCAAGGTGGCGGCGGCGGACGTGATTCTCGACTACGAGGGCGAGGCGGCCGGTTTCCGGGCCGAGGTCCGCGCCTGGCTGGCGGAGAACCTGCCCGGGGACTGGCCCCCGCAGGCGGGCGAGCAGTCCCCGGAGGAGCGTGCGAAGTTCCGGCAGGAGTGGAACGAGAAGCTCTACGCGGCCGGCTGGATCTGCGCGTCCTGGCCAGCCGAGTATGGTGGCCGGGGCCTGTCCCAGCTGGAGTCGCTGATCCTGGCCGAGGAGTTCAGCCGGGCCAAGGCGCCGCTGCGGGCCGACTGGTTCGGTGACACGCTGGTCGGCCCGACGATCCTGCGCTGGGGCAGCGAGGAGCAGAAGAGCACGTTCATCCCGAAGATCCTGCGCGGCGAGATCTCCTGGTGCCAGGGCTTCTCCGAGCCGGACGCCGGGTCCGACCTGGCCAGCCTGCGTACCTCGGCCCGGCTGGAAAAGGCCAGCGGGGACCAGGACGAGCACTGGGTGATCAACGGCCAGAAGACCTGGACCACCCGGGCCAACGAAGCCGACTACATCTTCCTGCTGGCCCGCACCGAGCCGGACGAGCCCCGGCACAAGGGCCTGTCCTACCTGCTGGTGCCGATGCGCCAGCCGGGGGTGGAGGTGCGGCCTATCGAGCAGCTGGACGGGGCGGCGGAGTTCAGCGAGGTGTTCCTCACCGACGCCCGCGCTCCGGCGGGCGCGGTGGTCGGCGGGCGCGGCAACGGCTGGACGGTCGCGATGACCACGCTCGGTTTCGAGCGGGGCGTGTCATCCAGCATGAGCCACCAGCGGTTCGAGAAGGAACTGGCCGGCATCATCGACCTGGCCCGCGAGCGCGGCGCCACCGCGGACCCGCTGACCCGCGATCGCCTCGTCCAGCAGTGGATCAAGGTCCAGCTGATCAAGTTCGGTAACCAGCGGCTGCTGTTCGACGCACTCAACGGCACCCACCAGGCCGATGCGCTCCGGGCCACCACCAAGCTGTGGTGGTCCCGGACCCACCAGGACACGCTGGACCTGGCCATGGACCTGCTCGGCCCGGACGGCCAGGTCCTCACCGGCGACCCGGACGGGGACGGCAGCTGGATTCCCGGCGTCGGGCTGCGCCGTGGCCGGGCGGACTACCCGGCGTCGGCCCTGCAGCGGGCGTTCCTGTTCTCCCGCTCGGATACGATCGGCGGCGGGACCTCCGAGATCCAGCTCGGCATCATCGCGGAGCGCGTCCTCAAGCTCCCCCGCGCGCGGTAGTCCCCCGGGACGGCCGCCCGGAGATCAGGCGGTAGTCCCCCGGGACCGCCGCCCGGAGATCAGCTGCCTGGACGACTAAGCAACGGTGCCCTCATCCCGGAGGCCGGCCAGCTCGCCGCCGTCCAGGGACAGCCACTCGGCGAGCACCTCGTCGGTGTGCTCGCCGGGCCGCGCCGGCGGCCGCTGGATCGCGCCGGGGGTGGCGCTGAACCGGGGCGCCGGAGCCGGCTGGATGATCCCGCCGTCGCGTGCGAACGTGCCCCGCGCCTGGTGGTGAGGGTGCTGCGGCGCCTCGGCCAGATCAAGTACCGGCGCGAAGCAGATGTCCGGCTCTCCCTCCAGCCGGGCGCACCACTCGTCCCGGGTGTGCTGGCGGAACACCGCCGCGAGTCGTTCCCGGGCGGCCGGCCACTGGTCCTGGTCGCGCCGGGGCGGCAGGTCGTCCAGGCGCAGGCCGAGCACCTCGATCAGGCGGGCGTAGAACCGGTGCTCGATCGGGCCGACCGAGACGTATTTGCCGTCGGAGCACTCGTACACGTCGTAGAACGGCGCGCCGGAGTCGATGACGTTGTGCCCCCGCTCCAGCGAGTAGAGGCCCTGGGCGTGGTAGCCCCACACCATGGTCATCAGCGAGGACACGCCGTCGATCATCGCCGCGTCCACCACTTGCCCCCGGCCCGTCCTTCGCGCCTCGAGCAGCCCGCAGACCACGCCGAACGCGAGGAACAGCCCGCCGCCGCCCATGTCGCCGACCAGGTTCAGCGGCGGCACCGGCGGCTGCCCGGCCCGGCCGATGTGCGCCAGCGCGCCGGCCAGTGCCACGTAGTTGATGTCGTGACCGGCATGCCGGGCCAGCGGGCCGTCCTGCCCCCAGCCCGTCATCCGGCCGTAGACGAGCTCCGGCCGCCTGGCCAGGCACGCATCCGGGCCGACACCGAGCCGCTCGGCGGCACCAGGCCGGTACGGGTCGAGCAGGGCGTCCGCGTGGCTGACCAGGTCCAGGACCAGCGCCGAGCCGGCCGCCGACTTCAGGTCCACCGCGATCGACCGGCGGCCCCGGGTCACGATGTCGCCGGGCACGGCGGGGCCGGCCTTAGCGGCGGTGTCCGTCCGGTCCACCCGGATGACGTCTGCGCCCAGGTCGCTCAGCAGCATGGCCGCGTACGGCGCGGGACCGATGCCGGCCAGCTCGATAATGCGGAACCCGCGCAGCGGCCCCGAGGCGCCAGCCCGGCCTTCGTTGTCCACTGACTGCTCCCTTCCCTGCCAGCCGCGTGGCCAGCGATGTCGTCACCAGTGTCCAGGGTGACGAGTGATCACAGGGCCCGCCCCGGGGCCGCGTTGTCGCCCGCCGGTGAGCCGCGCAGGCCAGGAGACTGGCCGTTGGCCGATCCGGGCGGGCCACCGTCGGCCGGGCCAGGATCAGCCCCGGCCGCGGACGACCCGGCCGGCTGGGCCGGGGTCGGGTCGGCGCGGGCCCGGCGCTGCCGCCAGACCGCGAAGGACACCGCCACGATCAGGGCCACCCCGTTGAACATGTCGTTGAGCCACTGCACGCTGGTGATCAGCTGAACCCCGTAGACCCCGGTGGCCAGTACAAAGACAGCCAGCACCGTGCCCCACACGTTGAACCGGCCCGGGCGCAGCTGCGTCGAGCCGAGGAACGCGGCCGCGTAGGCGGGCAACAGGAGCGCGGCGCCGAAGGTGAGCGAAGGCCCGCTCTGCGACGAGAACAGGACCCCGGCCAGGCCGGCCACCGTGCCGGAAAAGATCAGGGACAGCCACGTCCAGCCGCCGACCCGGACCCCGGACAGCCGCGCGGCCACGCCGTTCCCGCCCGTCGCGTACATGTACCGTCCGGCGGGCGTCCGCTCCAGGAACCACCAGCTGATCAGGGCGATGATGATGACGTAGAAGAAGATCGCCTGGAAACCGAAGATCTGGTACTGGGTGAGATCGGCCCAGGCAGGCGACGTCGGCGGCTGCGGCTGGCTGTTCCCGCTGACGATGGTCTCCACCGCACCCACGATGGTGGCCATGCCAAGCGTCGCGATGAAGGCGTTCACCTGGAGCCGCACGATGATGAAGCCGTTCACCGCCCCGATGAGCACCCCGATCAGGAGTGCCACCGCGATGGCGGGCCACATGGACCAGTGCTGTTGCGACTGGAGGATCGCGACTACCACGGCGCTGAGGTTCGCGGTGGCCCCGATGCTGAGGTCGAACGCGCCGGTGGCCAGGGGGACCACGACGGCCAGGCCGAGGAGCGCGGCCACGGCCTGCTCCGACGCGATCGAGTGCACGGTGCCGAGGGTGAGGAAGAGGTGGGGTTCCCAGATTCCGAAGATCAGGATGAACAGGCCCAAGAGGTACAGGCCGCTGAAGCGGTCGAACCCGAAGCCGAGCCGCTTACCGCTGATTCTCACTGGCCCGCCGGCCTTTCCTGGTCGAGGGAGCCTCCGCTCGGGGAAGCACTGGTCAAGGAAGCACCGCTGATCGTGGACGCACTGCCCAGCAGGCACTCCCGGCTGATGGCACGGGCGGACACCTCACCGCCGCGCAGGTCAGCGGCGGCCCGTCCGTCCCGGCACACGATCACGCGCTGGCAGAGGGCGGCCAGTTCGTCCACGTCCGAGGAACTGATCACGACGGCGGCGCCGGCCGCGGCCGCCTGGACCAGCTGGGCGTGCAGCACGGCCTTGGCGCCCACGTCCACGCCCTGGGTCGGCTCGTCCAGCAGGAACACTGCGGGCTCGCGCCGCAGCCACTTGGCGAACATGATCTTCTGCTGATTGCCGCCGCTGAACGATTCCAGCGGCAGGTCGACCAGATCCGGCGGCCGGACGCCGAGCCGCTTGAACCACTCCAGCGCGGTCCGGCGCTCCGGGCGGCGCCACATCGTGGCGAACCTGCGGAACGGCCGCAGGCTGGACAGCGCGATGTTCTCCCGGGCCGAGAGGCTCAGGATCGCCGCGTTCCGTACCCGGTCCGCCGGCAGGTAGGCCAGGCCGCGCCGCATGGCCAGGTCGGGCCGGGACGGCGCGAGCCACACACCGGCCGCGGTCAACACCTCGCCGGTTCGGTCGATGGCCCCGAAGGCGGCGCCCAGCACCGTTTCGCGGCCTGAGCCGGTGATGCCGGCGATCCCGGTGATCTGGCCGGCCCTGAAATCGGCGGAGAAGCCGTCGAGTGAGGCGGCCGTGATCCCCCGCAACGACAAGGCCGGCCGCTCCCCGTCGGACGGCCCTTCCACCTGGGAGGGCCCCTCCCGCTCAGACTGCAGGGCCTCCGCCTCATGGTGCGCGACGGTCAGCTCCTCGCCGACCAGCAGGTCGACGAGGCGGCGGTGATCCAGGGTGGACGTCGGCACGGTGGCTACCTCACGGCCGTCCCGCAGCACGGTCACGTTCCCGGCGATCGTGAAGATCTCGTCCAGCCGGTGGGTGACGTAGAGGACGCCGACCCCCGTGGCCGACACCCTCCGGATGATCTCCATCAGCCGCTCGACCTCGGTCGCCGGCAGTGTCGCGGTCGGCTCGTCGAGGACGAGAAGGCGCACCGGGGAACCCGGATCCTCCCGCAGGGCCCGGGCGATGGCCACCCCGGTCCGGGTGGCCGGGGACAGGCTGCCCACGCTGGCGCCGGGATCAACGGCCAGGCCCACCCGGGCCAGGTCCGTCCTCGCCCGCTCACTGCTGCGCCGGGTGGAGATCGTGCCCAGCCTGGTCGCGAAGCCGGCCCCAATGGCCAGGTTGTCGAGCACCGGGATGCTGTCCACCAGGCCCAGATCCTGATGCACGAAGCGGGCGCCCAGCCGGTACGAGCTACCCGGGTGCCCGAAGGGGAGGGGCTGGCCCGTGACGGTGACGGTACCGGCATCAGGCCGGTGGAAGCCGGAGAGGATCTTGATGAGGGTGGACTTCCCCGACCCGTTCTCGCCGAGTACGGCGTGCACCTCGCCAGGGCCGATCGCGAGATCCACGTCCTGGAGGGCGACGCTGGCGCCGAAGCGCTTGCTCAGCCCGGTGACCGCAAGGGCCGGTGCGGTGTCGGCCGGTGCGGTCATCGGGTCATCCCTGCCTTCCTGCTGCCCGGGCGGCGGGGCGTCCGGGGAGAATGCCCAGGACTACGGAAGCTTCCAGAGCTTGCGGAACTCCTGCGGGTAGTTCGCCGGCACGTCGTAGTCGGCGGCCGGGCTGAACTGGACGGTCTTGGTCAGCAACTGCTTGGGCTGCGTAGCGTCGTAGGGGTCGAACGTCATCCCCTCCGCGTGCCGGATGGCGATGTCCAGGTACTGCCAGCCCCCGATGTGCAGCGAGGCGCCGGTGAAGGCGGCCTCGGTGCCGTTCTTCACGTCGGTCAGGTTCTCCACGTCGCCGTTCTCCCCGGCGATCTTCACCTTCCCGGAAAGGCCAGCCGCGGAGAGGGCAGCAGGCAGGCCGTCGATGAAGGGACCTTCGGTCGCCACCACGTAGCTAATGGACGGGTTCCGCTGCAGATCGGCCACGATGGCTGAGTTCACCTTGCCGCCAGTCGCATCCGCCACGGACATGTCCAGGTTGGTTACCTTGCAGCCACTGCACTGCTTCTGCACATCAGCCTGGAAAGCGTCGCTGAACGTCTTCAGGTAAGGAAGCTCGTCGGTGCGAACGTTGAGAGCTTGTCCCTTGCCACCCGAATCGGCGATGAACCAGTTAGCCAGGATCTGGCCGGTCTCCACGCCGTCTGGCGGCCCGCTGATGTTCCCGATAACCGTGGAATTCATCGCGAGCGGCCCGACATACCCTGCGACGATCGGCACTCCTGCCTTCTTGTAGGCGGGAATGATGCTCGACCACACCGCCTCGGGGAGTCCAGAGAGGCCGACGGCTGCCGGATGGTAGTTGAGCGCGAGTTTGAAGGCGCTCAGGACCGTGGCCGGGTTGGCCTGCTGGTACTGGACCACCTTCAGATTCCAGCCTGCGGCGCTGGCCGCCTGCCGCACACCAACCAGGATCTGGGCACATGCGGAGAGCTCACAGTTCAGCCACACGAACGTTTTGCCCTTCGGCGGGGCGGTCTTCAGCGGCGTGGTCACCCCCAGCTGGGTAGGCGCCTTCTCCCACTTGGCCGCGACGGCCTGCGCTGCCTTGACCGCAGGCGAACTCGCGCTGGTCGACGCCGAACTGGCGGAGGCCGAACCGCCGGAGCTCGAACACGCGCTGAGGATAACCATCGCAAATGCGCAGGACAGGGCAGCGAAAATCTTAGGCCGTGCAATAACCCTGGTGCGGACAGGACTCGTCATCGTGGTTCCCGCCTGTGGTTGAGTTCCCAGGGACAGCAGAAAGTACGGAGGCTGTCTCATCACTTATTCCAGACTGTGATGTGGACCATAGCCCAGCTCTCGAATTCTCGTCAACACTCTCGTTGAAAAATTTGTAACAGATAGGAAACATCCAGGCATGCATGACGGCAGGGCCAAAGAAGGGGATTGCCGGTGATGGCAATCCCGGATTCCCAGTTACTGACTGGTGGGTAACTACTTAGCAGGGACACCTAGTTCGGCGACGGCGCGCTTGCGCAACGTATTCAGATCGACCTTGCCCGTGGGCCCGCGGCCTATAGACACGACGAAGATGACTTCGCGCGGCGCTTTGTAACCCGCCAGGTTCGCCTTGCAGTGGCTGATGACCGCATCGGCGGTGAGCACATGCCCCGGCGCGGTCTGGACGACCGCGACCACAGCCTGGCCGAAGCGCTCGTGCGGGACGCCGATGACCACGGCATCGGCCACGCCGGGCAGG
>Ga0182024_10024241_pt1 | contig 10796 bp, 8 predicted proteins | sample P32metaG_FD_120480 | JGI IMG/M metagenome (GOLD analysis project Ga0182024, IMG submission 120480) | Permafrost microbial communities from Stordalen Mire, Sweden - P3-2 metaG (Illumina Assembly) | ecosystem: Environmental > Terrestrial > Soil > Wetlands > Permafrost | place: Sweden: Stordalen...
AGGCCAGCGCCGCGAAGGCGAGAGCGAGCCGTCCTGGCGTGGCCCAGCGGGGCGCATAGACACGGAAGGCGAGCGCGATTCCAGCGACGCTCGCAAGGAGCGAAGCGATCAGCCAGATGCGTACGGTGGTAGGAAACGGCAGCGCGGTCAGCGGCGCGCAAACCGCGGCGAGGAGCGGGGGGTGCACGAACGCGGTCGGGGCGTATCCGCTGAATCCCAGTTCGCGCGCGGCCTGCTCGAACTCGGCGGAGTCGGCGATGTTGTAGTAGCGGTCGTTGTGGTCGTAGAGGTGCGCGGCGCCCCCGTCGTGCCAGACCTTGGCGCCGACCACCAGGGCGGATAGATCGTAGCCTGGCGCGTTCCACAGGGCCCTCGCCGTGCATGCGATCCACACGAGGAGCACCGCGGTCAGCAGCAGTCGACCCGTCCAGCAAGTCCGACGTCCGCCCTCGAAAGCGCGCCTTGACCCGGTCATCACCCCCGCTCCTTTACTTCCGTCGGCCACCCGAGGAAAGCGGCATCCCCGAGCATCGACGACGCGTTCCGTGGCTTACGGTGCGCAGGCGGCTCAGTTCTCGAGGCCCAGCTGCTCCTTCATGACCACCGAGGTGTACGGATTGAAGGTGGAGAGCAGCGAATACAGTGTCAGGGTCGAAGAGGATGCGTCCCAGGTCGAAAGTGGCTCCATGGGGAATGCGCCGTAGGGGAAGGACGTACCGTCGCATGGCCCGAATCCGTACGTGGAGGGCGTGTAATCGTCGTCGCAGCAGGGGAGCGACTCGGCGTTGGCGCCCGCATCCTCAAGTTTGGTGCATATGCTGTCGGAAAGGTCCACGACCGCGGGCACGCATTTTCGGTGGACGTAGTGGCAGAGCCCATGGTCCGCGTCCTGGTCGTAAAGGACGATGCGGGGAGACCAGGGCCCGAGCGCGTTCGTGGCCACGCGCACCTGAATTTGCCCGAGGTAGACCGGAGGAAAGTGTCCCTCTTCGGGTGGGAGGCATTGTTCGATCATGAGCCACCGTTGCATCTCCGGTACGGGGATCACCGTGAATGGACCTCGGCAGTTGTACGTGGCATCGGGTGTGTAAACCTCGGGCGCAGAGTCGATGTCGGGGCCCCATCCCAATGTGCCGTCGCTGCTCAGGACCGAGTATCTCCAGGACGACAGATCCCCGATTCGCCCGAGCGGTGCCGCCGCCAGTATCGGCGGGTGGACGCGCCATCGTCCCCACATCAACACGGACTGCGGATCGCTCCAGAGCGCGGCGAGCCCGGGGACATCGGCGGTCTGGACCACGCGCGGGGCCACGAAGGCCATGGGGTAGGGGAGGGACACGAGGCTGTGGAAGGCCGGTGAGTCATCGGAAGAAATTGCGAGGACCGCTCGCCCGTGGTCGATCAGCGGGTCGAGATAGTAGAAGATGTACATTGACGAGCCGTCGCTGAAGCCCGACTGGGGCACCTCGTTGGTGCATCGCGGCACGCCGTCCAGCGTCACTGGTTGGTAGAAGCCATCGGGCGCGAGTGGGTAGCGGAGGGGAACGGGGGCACCTCCCCCCGCCGACCCTGGATCGTCGAGGAACGCCAGGGAATCGGCATCACGAGGACGAAGGCCTGTGCACGGTGTGGAGTTCCCACTGGCGTCCCCCCCGTTGCCGACCGGCAGCGGGGAGGCCTGGGGCGTCGGAATGGTGTCGCCGAAGAGAAAGACCAGGCGTCCCCTGTGCAAGAAAGAGAACCCCAGGTCGGCTCCGACGATCCCCACGGTGGTCTCCGTGCGGAGGGGCGTCGGTTGCGGGGGGTGGTACTGGAGGTCGAGCTCACCCAGGAGCTGGTAAAGCTTGGTCGGCTGACCGACTCGCTCGACTCCGAAGGAGTCCGGCGCGTTCGGCAGGGGGACCGCCACGACCGTCCCCGAGTCGTCGCACGAGACGACGAGCAGCGCAGGCAAGAAGGCCAGGGCCGCGGCCAGCGCGAGGCGACGCATACGAATCGTTTCGTCTTATTCGCCGCCCTCCACCGCGTCAAACCGGGGCTGCCACCAAAGAAGTAGAACGCACGCACCCGAACCAAACTGCGCGCTCGCGGCACCCTCCAGGTCGCCGGAGCCCGGATCCGATCAAGGCCGATGGAGGATGACGTAAGGCCCGAACACCGCGCGGCGCTCGAATCCGCGACTCTCGTAGAACGCGGCGGATTCGATGTCGGCACGCGTCCGGAACCAGTCCCACTCCCACGGGTCGAGCACCGGGGGCAGCGCAACCACCCACGTCGGCGCGACGCGCTCGAAGTCGCGTGCGTCTTCGGCCAGCCATTCGTCGCGCCGGTACGCGCGCCGCGGCGAGGTGAGCCAGTCGCTCCAGAAGAAGCGGCCTCCGTAGCGCCGCGACGACAGGACATAGATCTCCGGCTCGTAGCTGCGCACGAGAACGCGCTCGTCGGGAGCCGTGTTCGCCGAGCCATCGCGCTGCCTCGCGTGCATCGTGCTCGTCGAAGAAGCCGGGGATGTCGAAGGTGTCGTCGAGCGCGTCGCGCGTCAGCCGTCCGGTGACGAAGGCGGCGGCGTTTGTTGCCCGTCGAGTCCACTCGACGACAGTGTCGCCGCCACCGACGATCTGGAGGACGCCGGCTACGGCCGCCAACCCCGTGCGGCAGGCCGAGGCCCCGAACGGGGCCGCGTCGCCGGCGATTGATACCGCGTCTTCGGTCAGCCGGGCCACCGCGAGCGCGAGTCCGACCAGCAGCGGCACGTAGTGGTACGGAAAGAAACGGAGCTGGGACCAGACCCCGACGAGGGCGAGGGCCATCGCGGCGAGTGGCTCGCCGTACCTCCACGCAAGCTCCTGCTTCCCGACAGAAGACCCCCGCCGGCGGCGCCCCAGCGGTGTGCCCATCGGGCCATCACGGCACGCGAACCAAGCAGCGCAACGACGCCCCACACTTCGCAGCTTCCCGTATCCGGAAAGCGCAAGGACGTAAAATAGAATATCGCTGCGACGAGCACGGTAATTCCGGTGACACCCTTCGCCGAAGGGGTGCCCACTGACCTCGACGCCAGCGTCGCGAACCAGCCCGCCGCGAGGACGAGCGCGACCTCGAGGACCCGCAGCGCGAGCACGTCGTTCGCGGAAAACGAGGTGAGAGCTCCGTGCACCAGGAAGATGAAGGGCGTCTTTTGCTCGAACGTGTCGCGATACGGGACTTGCCCCTCGTGGAACCAGGCGCGCCCCACATAGGCGAAAAGCGTTTGATCGCGGCAGAACGGGTAGGTCAGGGACACGGCGCCGACGAGCGCTCCAACCGACGCAAAGGCGATGTCGGCTCGCAGGCGACGCCAGAGGGATAAGGACTGCGTGAGCGTCCGCGGAGTTGCCATGAGGCGTGGAGATTGCCGCCAGCATTGTCGAGGCGCACGTATCGTCAACGAAGTTGGGATGGGCCGCCGCGCGGCGATCGCGGATCTCCCACCCTCGTTCCGGTCATCCGATCTTGCCGCCCATCATTGAGTGCGGGAACACCTACGAGAGAAGCGCCGCGTTGGTCCGATGCGTCGCGGTCAATTGGAACCAGGCGCTTTGCCATGGGATGCAGGCTCCGCGCTGCACGCAGCCTCCAATCAGAACCGCCCCCCGCAACCCATCCCCGTGCCCAGGAACGAACACGAAAGAAGCGCCGCGTTCGTCGGACGCTTGGACGCTTGGACGCGAGAACGAAAATCATCCCCGAGGCGATTCCAGCCGCCGCGCCGAGCGCGTATCCGACGACGGCGAGAGCGCTCGCTGCCTCCGCACGGTCTCGGTAGCTGCCGCAGCGCTGGTCGCGGGAGAGATCGCCATAGAGACATCGCGCGTCATCGTTGTAGACGGACGCATTCGCGCTGCCCACGACGTTCGCCGTGGCACTGCCGAGGACGAGGGCCCCGGCCGACCCGAGCAGCACCCAACCAAGCGTCGTCGTGGACCGTGACTCGGAGCGTCCCGGGGTCGGCAGCGGCGCAGCCGACGGGACTGGCGACGCGCTGGGCATCGGGACAGGCTCGGGCAGAGCGCTGGCGATGGGGCGAAGGATCAGAGTCTGCCGCAACTCGCCTCCGGCGGGGAGCACGACGACCTGCTCCACCGGCTCGAAGCCGTCCGCGATCACCCGCACGTCCAGCGAGCCGGCGATCACACGCAGCGGGGCGGCGATCGGCAGCTTCGCGCGCACGGTTCCGTCGACCCAAATCTGCGCGCCATCGACGTTGGCTCGAATGCGAAGGCTGGCGAGATGACTCTCCACGTCGCGGAGCGCCGCCCCGAGTGCGTCGGCGTTGCGGGCGATCCAGGGATCGTCGTCGCCCGCCGCAGCTGCGATGTCCTGCTCGGCATTCAGCCAGTCCGACAAGGCCTCCTCGGCGAGGCCCATCTGGGCGCGCCCCCGCGCGGTCGGATCCAGGGTATAGGCGCGTCGAAAAAGCGCGAGGGCGTCCGCATCGCGGGCCGCGCGACGAAGCTCGACCCCCTGCCGTATCAGGTCTTCGGCGTGCACCGGCTGGGCGTGCGCTGGCGACGCACCCAGCCACGCCACCACGGCGAACGCACACGCTCGCAATCGAGGGCGGCAACGGCGGTTCGCAGGTTGGAATGGCGACATCGGCCACGCGCGCCTGCGCAACGCCCGCAGAGACACCGCGAACACCGTGTGCCCAGAGCGCCGCGGCAGACGCGCCGACCACCCCCGCGACCAGCGCGGTCAAGACGAGCATCCGGCGCGTCGGACCCGTCGCCGGGGGGAGAGAGGAGCCGGGACCAAGCGGCGAGGGTCCCCGCGCCGGACTCGGTATCCCCGGCCGAAGCATCGAGGCGATGAATCGCGCGCGACCGCGCGACGTCCGCTCTCCAGGCCAGGGCGGCGCTCACGCTCGCAAACGGCACCTCCCCCATGAATACGAACAAGGCGTGGCCCATCTCGAGGACGTCGCCGACCCTCAGGCGGTGCACGGTGAGGGCAGTTTCAGCCACTTAGACGGGGTGCGTGACGGAAACGACGCGACTTCGCGTCCAGGCACGGGATCCGACTCGCGTACTTTCGCGCATCGGGTGACCGAAGCGGAGGCCGAAGCGGCTCGTTCAGGCCATGCTGGAGGGGAGGGGGCTGGTCGCCGAGGAGCTTGCGACGCGGCTCCGAAGCAGGAGGGAGAAGGCGGAGCGCGGCAAGGTCGATCCGATTCGCCGCACCGCTCGGTGACCGGCGCCGCCACACCCTCGCATGATTCAGGAATCCGTCAGCGAGCCGTCCCATAGCGTTCACCGTGCCGCCCGATCGCCGAGGCCCTGGCGATTCTATCGCATCTCGGCGTCCTCCAAATGGACTACAGGTGCCGTCTAGGCACGAAGGCGGAGGCGTGACTAAGATCCGTCTCGCGAGAGGCACCTGAATGGCCGACGTACAAGCGCTCGGTATGGACGTCGTCACCGAGAAGTCGGGCCACAGCGTGGTCGGAATGGCGGTGAGCGTATGCATCACGCCCGCGGCCCCAGCGCCGCTGCCGATGCCGTACCCGCTGACCGCGTCGGCCTCGGAGGGCATCACGGACTCGCCCCTGCGCACGAAGATCTGCGGCGTGAACTGCGCGACCATCGGGTCGGTCCTCAAAACGTGCCACGGCAACGAGCCCGGCACGCTGAAGGAGGTGGTCAGCCTGAACCAGATGGGGCCCGTGGCGCCCGTCACCGGCGCCTTCACGGTGCTCATCGAGCTTGGGCCGGCGGCGATCACGGGCTCGCTCTGCGACATGAACAAGGCGCCAACGCCAGGCGTGGGCTCCAATGCGAGCGACGCCGGAGGTGCAGGGGGTGGCGGCGGAGGGGGCGCGGGAGGGCCTGGTGGTGGCGGGAGCCCGGGGAGTCCGGATGGGCCGGCCGGAGGTGGTGGGGATAGCGGCGGGAGCGCGGACGGCGCTGCAAGCACGTCGTCGGCGGCGCAGAGCGAACACACCTGCCAGGGTGGTCACCCAGTCGATCTCGCAACCGGTGCGGTCGTCGACAAGGCGACCGACCTGGAGATCCCGGGGCTCATACCGCTGGTCTTCAGGCGCTACTACTCGTCGCTCCGACACGACGAGGAGAATTCGTCGCTGGGACCGGGCTGGGCGCACTCGTTCGATCAGCGCGTCGTCCCGCACGATCGGACCGTCGCGCTCCGTGACGAGCAGGGCCGCTTCATCCGCTTCGAGAAGGTGTCCGTAGGCCAGTCGAGCTTCCACCGTCGCGAGCGGATGACGCTCACGCGGAGCGGCGAGCTGGAGTTTCGTGTCTACACACACGAAAAGCGCCACACGTCGGTCTTCGCCCCCGTGCGGCCTGATGGCCCGGCCGTCCTGCGCCGCATCGAGGACAACTACGGCAACGCCATCGTCTTCGAGTATCGCGCCGATCGCCTTGCCCGCGTTGTGGACACGGCGGGGCGCGCGGTCAACGTCGCCTGGCGCGGCGGACTCCTTGCATCGCTCACAGTCGCCGCGGGTGGAATCGTGGTCAGGTACGAGTACGGCCGCAACGGCTGCCTGGCCGCCGTCCGGAACCCGCTCGGTCACGTCGAGAAGTACCGCTACGACAGGATGAATCGGATGGTGTCGACGACGACCCTGTCAGGAGCGGAGTTCGTCTACGAGTACGACGGAGCGTCCCCGCGGTGCGTGTCGAGCTACGGACCGGAGGGGCTCTTCGAGGTGCATCTGAGGCGTGACGCCGAGAAGCGGATCACTGTTGCGGACGCCGAAGAGCCGCGCGTCATCGTGTGGAACGAGTTCGGGCTGGTCGAGAGATTGATGCTGCCGGACGGAACGTTGCTCGACGAGGCCGCGTACGACGATGACGGTCTGCTAATCGCCAAGGCAAACGGTGCGGGGGAGGGAAGCAAGTACTGGCACGACAACTGCGGACATCGGATTCGATCCATGGATCCATGTCAGCAATTGACGGCATTCGAATACGAGGGCGATCAGCTGGTGCGGGTCGTCGAGCCGGACGGGCAGGTGACGCGGTTCGCATACGACGAGAAGGGGTCGCTTACCGCCGTCGAGTACCCCTGGCGAGAAACCTACTTCCTCCGGTACGACACGCGGGGGCGCCTCGTCGAGATGACCGGTAACCTCGGTCGGGTCGTCAGCTACGAATACGACGAGCAGAGCAACGTTGTCGCGGAGACTGACCCGCGCGGCGCGCGGACCACCTACCGGTACGACGGAATCGGTCGACCGATTGCGACGCGCGATGCGCTTGGACGCGAGACGCGCGCGAGCTGGAACGCGGTCGGCTCTCAAGTCTCGATCACGCGTCCTGACGGAGCAACGACGACGTTCGCGTACGATGCGGCCCAGCACCTTACCTGCGTGGTGGATGCGCTGGGCCGGCCGACGCGCTTTGTCTATTCCGGTTTCCACGCACTGACGGGCGTGATTGAGCCCAACGGGCAGCGTTGGACCATAGAGCATACGAGCGACGAACGTATCAAGAAGATCGTGAATCCGCGCGGCGAGGAATACTGCTTCGAACGCGACCTCGCGGGACGCGTTGTCGCCGAGAGGACGTTTGACGGCCGCGAGATGCGCTACGAACGCGACGCCGCGGGGCGAGTGGCGCGCGTTCTGTACCCGGACGGAACGGACCGACAGTTCGGTTACGACCGCGCCGGTCGACTGGTGCACGACGCGACGCCTGACGATACTCGAAGCTTCGCGCGCGATCCCCTCGGACGCCTGATGAAGGCCTCCGTCGAGAACCAGGACTCGTGCGAGGAGGTGCGACTCGAACGCGACGTCTACGGACGCCTCCTCGGCGAGGCGCGGGGCGGTCGCCGAATCCTGTACGAGCTCGACGCCCTTGGACGACGCATGGCGCGGGTTCTGCCTGATGGTGGGACCACGCGCTACGCGTACGACGCAGGCGATGCGCTCATGGCAGTCGAGCACGACGGATTCACGTTAAGCTTTCAGCGAGACGCCCTCGGGCGCGAGACGGCACGCGGGAATGGCGCCGGCCTGAGCATCGTGAGCAAATACGACGAAGTCGATCAGATAGTGGAGCAGTACGCCAGCGCACCCGGCTCCGACGGCAATCTGCCGCGCACGCTGTTGGAGCGAAAGTGGAGCTACGACCGGCTCGGGCGCGTGCAGCGCGTCGACGACCGTCGCTGGGGGCTCACCACCTACGCTTACGACGCGGTGGACCAGCTGGTCGAAGCCAAGCGAGGCGCGCGACAAGAGATGTTTTCTTATGACGGCGCGGGTTCCATTCTCGCGGCGCTCGAGACACTGGATGGCACGCGGCATGAGGCGAAGCACGAGATTGCGCCCGGCAATGTCCTCATTCGCGCAAAGGATACGAATTACGCGTACGACAAGCGTGGACGGCGTGTGCGGAAGGTGAGTCTCGCGGAGCCCGAGGCGCCTCAGACCACGGAATACGCGTGGGACGCCCGAGACCAGCTCCGCGCCGCGACCTTGCCGGATGGGACGCGCGTCGCGCTGACGTACGACGCGCTGGGTCGGCGGGTACGCAAGGAGGTCGTGCCGAGCGGGCGCGCCGCAGGGCGATCCATTGACTACGTCTGGGACGGAAACGTATTAGCCATGCAAGTGGATTCAGCCGAAGGAATGCGCGTCTTCGTCCACGCGCCGGGGACCTTCATCCCGCTCCTCCACCAGGAACGCGGCCAGGTTTTTGCCTACGTCGTCGACCACATCGGACGACCGATGGAGCTGCTCACGGGCGACGGACTCGTCGGGTGGTCGGCCGCGCCTGCCGCCTGGGGGAACGTCGTCGCGCAGTACGCCGACTCCGCGGCGGTCGCTCGTCACGGACATGTCGATTCGCCCTTCCGATCCCAGGGCCAGATTGCCGACGCTGACCTCGGAGTCTACTTCACGCGGTTCAGGTTGTTCGATCCGGCCGTTGGCCGCTGGATGAGCCCTGATCCGATGGGCATCGAGGGTGGACGCAACATGTACGCTTTCGACGGCGCTCCCAGCGTGGTGGTCGACCCGTGGGGACTGGCGGCGACGAAAACCCCCGGAGATTCGCACGGAGGCGCCGCGGGGAACCCCCGGCCGGAAGCCAAATATCTCGGGTCCGGAAAGCACGGTGTTAATTGGAAAGAAGGACCCGCCACAGCGAAGAGCACGGGAAAGCCACAGGGACAGTGGAGCCAGGCGGATCTTGCCGTCGCGAGCGAGAATGCCGGAACCCTGAAACCGGGGGAAGGACAGTCGTTTCCCTTGCCAGCGGGGAGCACCTCGATCGTGCATAGACCCGACGGTACGACGGGCCAGGCCACTAGCATGTGGGTCAGAAATAACGGGACAGGGACGTTCCACGGATATCCGACGGAGTGATGCGATGACGTATAGATTTGCGGTTCAAGCCAGTAGTCCGGGTAGGCTCGGCTGCTTCGACGCCGACGACGTAAGTCTCTCGGATGCGATCCAGACGGTGTTTCCATTGGAAGCGGAGTACGCCCTTATCGTCTGGAACTGGATCTACGTCCCGCTGAGCTACAAATACGACCTGAGCTTCATGGCAGAGGACTTGATCGCGCTGATCGGCGCGATGATCTCGGAGCCAGCCGGCCATCGAGTGATCCAATGGGCCTCGAACACGTTTGCCGGTACATGGATCGTAGACTGGGGCGGGGAGCGAACGACTGTGCATGCCACATGGGATTGCGTATTAGGCAACACCGAGGGTCAGCTCAACGCAAAACCGACGATTATCGTGGAGACCGGGCAATTTCTTGGTGAGTGGCGGCGACCGCTGGAGGTTATCGTGGCCGCGCTGGATGCGGCCGGTTACACGACTGCGCGAATTGCGAGCCTCGCGCCGATGCGGCAGATAGTCGAGAGCATCGATCATTACGGAATCCTTTACGGCGAGCCCGCTGGTCCGTGACCGTTGCGGTACAGCGTGAGCTCGCTGGACCGATGGGTTCCGTCAACCTCGAGGCGCTTGGGGACGCGGTCGACATGGACGATCGGCTTTTCGTTCTCAAAAGACGACGGCACGAGCTCGCGAGGCGCCTCACTGGCGAGGCGCCTCAGTTGAGTATTCGAAGGCACGGCGGCGCAACGCACCCGATGCCGCAAGGGTCGCCGGCCGCGCATTCGCACCTCCCATTGGAGCCAGTTCTCGCGGTGCGTGCATCCGGGCGCGAGCCAGAGCAGGCACGGTCACGAGCCCGACCAGCCACGCCCAGGTGATGGCGGCCCGGGTCGCCGCGCGCCGAGTCGGCCCGCGTTCCCGTGTTCGATTCATGCGCCGGCGAGCCTACGCGGAAACACCCGCGAAACGGAGCCACGATAAGGTCCACGGCGTGCGGCTCCTCATTCAACATCGCAGCCGCTACGAGTACGGCCAGCCTGCGGCGCTGGGCGCTCACACGATCCGGCTCCGGCCGACGTCGCACGCCAAGGCCAAGGTGGAAACCTATGCGCTCCGCGTCGAGCCGGACTGCAAGCTGCGCTGGCAGCAAGATCCCGCGAACAACTACGTCGCCCGGCTGACGTTTCCGCCCACCCTCCGTACGCTCGCGCTCGACCTGCGCGTGGAGCTTGCGGTCGACGTGAGGCCGAACAATCCGTTCGACTTCTTCGTCGACCCTCTGGCCAAGGAAGTTCCCTTCGCCTACCCCAGCGCGATCGCCTCCGACCTTTCGCCGTACCTCGATACCACCGACCCCGCGTTCGCCGGCGGTCCGCTCCTCAAGGCCTTCCTCGACGACCAGCCCCGCGAAGGACCGACAGTCGACTTGATCGTGGC
>Ga0182024_10024242_pt1 | contig 10795 bp, 7 predicted proteins | sample P32metaG_FD_120480 | JGI IMG/M metagenome (GOLD analysis project Ga0182024, IMG submission 120480) | Permafrost microbial communities from Stordalen Mire, Sweden - P3-2 metaG (Illumina Assembly) | ecosystem: Environmental > Terrestrial > Soil > Wetlands > Permafrost | place: Sweden: Stordalen...
CGGCACCGTACGCGACCAGACTCGGCCCCGCATCGCATCGATCACTTCTCGCGGGTCGCCGGCCAGAACGACCTGCCCCCGATCGATGATCGCCATCCGCTGGCAGAGTTCGCGGACGTCGTCCACGATGTGGGTCGACAGGATGACGATCACGTCCTCGCTGATGTCGGCCAGCAGATTGAGGAACCGGCGGCGTTCCGTCGGGTCGAGCCCCGCGGTCGGCTCATCGACGATCAGAAGCTGCGGCTGTCCGGCAAGAGCGATCGCGATGCCGAGGCGCTGTTTCATCCCGCCCGAGAACCCGCCGACGCGCTTCGCGCGCACGTCGTAGAGGTTCGTCTGGTGGAGCAGGGCATCGACCAGCGCTTTCCGCTCGCGCCGGGCACTCACGCCTTTGAGCGAGGCGAAATGATCGAGCACCATCTCCGCGGACAGGTTCGGGTAGAGCCCGAACTCCTGGGGCAGATAGCCCAGCAGCTTCCGCACTTCGTCCGGCTGCGCCAGCACATCGAGCTTGCCCAGACGAATGGTCCCGGCGTCCGGACGCTGCAGCGTCGCCACGGTCCGCATGAGCGTGGACTTGCCGGCGCCGTTCGGTCCGAGCAGGCCGAACATGCCGTTGGGAATGGTCAGGGAGAGGCCCGCGAGCGCGCGCACGCCGTTCGTGTATGTCTTCGACAGATTCTGGATGACGAGTTCCACGGATGGCCTGGTTGGTTCAGGATCCTGCGTCAACTAGCCAGTTGGGTTGCAGTTAGACCGGCAATGAACCGTTGGGGGGCCATAGCGCGTCGCAATTGGTGGTCGCCCCCCGGGTGTAACAAAGAGCCCTCGCGGCCGTAGTATTGAACGTGGTGGCCACCATGCTAAGCCCGGCGAGCCCGGGTCGTCTTGAACGATCGTGCGGGGCCTCGCCCAACGACTGGATCCGCTTCGCGCCATCCCGCCCGGGCCTGGAGCGGATCGAGGCCGTCTTCGGAGGCTATGCCTTCGACCCGCATCGCCACGACACCTATGCGATCGGGTACACGGTGAACGGGGTGCAGTCGTTCGACTATCGGGGCTCGCGGTGCGACAGCACGAAGGGCCAGGTCATCGTCCTGCATCCCGACGAGGTCCACGATGGACGTGCCGGAGCGAGCGGCGGCTTTCGATACCGGCTGCTCTACATCGAGCCTCGCCTGATACGGAATGCGTTGGGCCATGAGGCGGGCCCGCTGCCTTTTGCACGGAGCCCGGTTCTCCGGAATGCGCGTTTGATGACGGCGCTGTGCTCGGTGCTGGACGATCTCGATCACGAGTTGGACGAACTGGCGACCGATCGAGCTGTCCTGGCTATCGCGGAAGCGCTGCGCGCGCTCGACACGTCGATCGCGAAGAAGCCGTTTCCCGCAACGTGCGCCACGTCCGTGGAACGCGCGCGCCAGTTTCTCGACGCGCACTACGAGCGGGTAGTCGCGTCCGCCGAGCTCGAGGCTGTCACGGGTCTGGATCGGTATATGCTCGCGCGCCATTTTCGCACGACGCTCGGCACCAGCCCCTATCGGTACCTGACGCTCCGCCGTCTCGACAAGGCCCGATCGATGGTGCGCGCCGGCCATTCACTCGCGAGCTCGGCGCTCGCCTGCGGCTTCTCTGACCAGAGCCACATGACCCGGCAGTTCAAGCAGGCCTATGGCTTGTCACCGAGCCGCTGGCGAGCGACCTGGCAGCCGGCGACACGAGACCCCGCCGGCCAATAACACTCGTCGGCTAGAGCGCCGAGGGATAGGTTTCCGGCGGGGTGGCAAAATCGGGCGCTGACCCTGCGGATACTTTACGCGGACAGGTAGCCGGATCGCTGTGGCCCGCGCCGGAAAGGTGTAGATCGGGCGATCGCCCGTCGAGATGCTTTGCGCGACAGCGAAGCGGTGCTGGCTGGCCCGTCCAGGAGGCGCAGTATGTCTTCTCCACCCGACCTGCGAGACGCAATCCTCGGCGCCTGGAAAACCAACAATCGCGTAACGGTCTACCTGATCGAGCGCATGCCAGCCGGTCTCTGGGACGAAAAGGTCCCGGGCTCACCGCGCCGCACGATCCGGATGATCGCTGGCCACCTGCACAACGCCCGCCGCTTGTGGATCCGCACACTCGGTAAACAGCACGGCGTCCCGGTGCCGCGAAACGTCGATCGTTTCAAGGTGAAGCCGAAGGAACTCGCTCGGGCGCTGAGCCAGAGCAGCGCAGGTGTCCTGGGGGTGCTGCAGCTCGGTCTGGAAAACGGAGGAGTGATTCCCCCATCGTCAGCATATGTGTGGCGTAACCTGCCGCTCGACGTCGGCCACGTGCTGACCTACCTCATCGCTCACGAAGCACATCACCGGGGGCAGATCGTGATGCTCGCCCGCCAGCTCGGGCACCGCCTTCCGGCAGAGGTCACGAACGGTCTGTGGCACTGGACGACACGTACCCGTGAAGCATAGAACACCTCTGACATGCAGGATATGCTAGACGACCGCATCGTCCAGGACGCCCGCGTCGCACTCCGGGCTCTGCGCCGCAATCCCACGTTCACCGCGTCGGCGGTGGTGATCCTTGGCCTCGCCATCGGCATGGCGGCGGCGATGTGGACCGTGTTCAACGCCGTAGTATTGCGGACTCTGCCGGTGCGCGATCAGGATGCCATCGTCGTCCCGAGTGCGTTCGACCAGAGCGGCACAGACATCGCGCTGTCGCGAGCCGACTTCGACCAACTGCGTGACGAAAGCCGCACCATGCGCGATGTGGCCGGCTTCGCGCATTGGGGCGCCTTTGCCTTCCCCCTGGTCGGCCGCGGGGGCCAATCCGTCGTGCTCGCTTCGTCTCAAGTCACCGGCAACTTCTTCGGCGTACTCGGCGCGCGGCCAGCCCTCGGGCGGTTCTTGCAACCTTCGGACGATGTCCAGGGTGCCGCACCTGTCATGGTGATCAGCTTCAGCACCTGGCAGCGGCAATTCGGCGGGGACCCCGCGGTCATCGGTCACGTGCTGACCGATCCGGGGGCTCAGATCAACTATTCCATCGTGGGCGTCGCACCGCCTGGCTTGGACTATCCCGTGGGCGTCGATTGCTGGATCGCCACCGCTTTACACGGCCGCCCATTTCTAAGTGTCTTCGGTCGCTTGGCTCCGGGGAACTCGATAGCCGCCGCACGATCCGAGTTTGCCGCCTTCGCGCAACACATGGACCGTGAGGATCCGGGGCGCTTTCATCCCGTCCGGTTCGAGGCTACGACACTGGCGACCGCCGTTGTCGGGAACGTCAAACCCGTGCTCGTCGCGCTCACGGGAGCCGTGGGACTGCTGCTCCTCATCGCCTGCGTCAACGTCGGCACCCTGCTCCTGATGCGCGCGGCCATGCGCTCGCGCGAACTCGCCGTTCGCGGAGCACTCGGGGCGACCTACAGTGCGATCGTCCGTCTCCTCCTCACCGAGAGCGCGCTACTCGGCATCGGAGGCGGATTGCTCGGCCTGGCGTGCGCCGAAGCGTCGCGCCGAATGCTCGTCGCCCTTGCGCCAACGCAACTGCCCCGCGTGGACGTCGTGAAGGCCGCAGGTCTCCCCGTCGGCGTGGCCGCCGCCGTCTCCGTCCTGGCCGTGCTGCTCTTCGGCGTCGTGCCGGCGTTCGTCGCGGTGCGACGCAATCCCACGTCGCCCGCGCGGCTCGATGCGCGCGGTGGAAACGATTCCCGGCAACGCCGCCACGTGCGGCACGGGCTCGTGGCGGCACAGATCGCGTTGGCCGTCGTGATGCTGGCCGGGGCGGGACTACTGGGCCGCACCCTGCAACGGCTGGAGCATCTCGATCTGGGCTACACGGCCGGTCACCTGTCCATTCTCGAGCTGTCGATTCCGTGGGCGAAGTACGATTCGATGCCGTCCATATTGCGCCTGTACGATGCCATCGGCCCGCGTCTCTCGAGCGTGCCGGGCGTCGTATCGGCGACTCCAGTGCTCATCCCGCCGTTTCTGGGATTGAGCGTTTGGATTGCTCCCTGGGAAGCAGAAGGGCGGACGGCGGAGTCAGACCCGGCACCAACGGCGCCGTGGGAGGTCGGTGACGCCCAGTATTTCCGTACCTTCGGCATTCCCATCCGCCTGGGCCGTGGCTTCCGGGAAACCGATCGAGAGAACGCGCCTCAGGTCGCGGTGGTCAGCGAGACGATGGCGCGCCAGCTGTGGCCTGGTCAGGATCCGATCGGCCAACGCCTCCGGGTGAAAAACGACAGCGTGTGGCGCACGGTCGTCGGGGTCGCCGGGGATATCCGCATTCGCTCGCTGCGTGATGCGAACGCGACCGTCTACCTGCCCTATCACCAGTTCAACTGGCAAGGATTCATCGCGATACGAACCTCCAGCGACCTCGCGACCGTCCTGCCCGCCATACGGCGCACGCTGAGCGACGTCGACCCCGGCGTTGGCCTCTGGCGCGCGCGCACGATGGATCAGTTCCTGGATGCGCCACTCGCGCAGCCGCGGATGAGCGCGCTCCTGATGTCAGGGTTCGGGCTCGTCGCGCTACTGCTGTCGGCGATCGGACTGTACGGCGTCATGGCATCCGCGGTTCGCGAACAGACCCGAGAGATCGGCGTCCGCATGGCGCTGGGGGCGAGCCCGAAACGGCTGCTCGGCGATGTCCTGCGCCGCGCGATGGGAGTGTCGGCGGCCGGTGCCGCCGTTGGGCTCGCTGCTGCTGTGCTGGTGTCCCGCTTCGCGCAATCGTTGTTGTTCGAAGTGGGCCCCAACGACCCCGTCGCCCTACTCGGCGCCTGCACCCTCCTCCTCGTCATCGCGCTCATCGCGGCATACGTGCCCGCCCGGCTCGCCAGTCGCGTCGATCCCGCACGGGCGCTGCAATCTGACTAGCAGCGCGAGGCCGGGAGGCCCAGAATTGCGGCCCTAAGCAGCGGGGGCCGTTCGCGAACGGCCCCCACACAGATACCCGCCGGATATCTCCGCCCCACACAGATCCTGCGGCCAGATATCTCCGCTCTCACACCGATCTCGCGGGCGAGTGCCCGTCCCCGCTCTCCGGCCGCGAAGTATCCTCCAACCGCCGCCCACGGGTCGACGGTCCGAAGATGACGACGACTATAGCTCCGGCAATCAGGATCGAATCGCTCATGATGAAAATCAGCGATTTCCCCAGACTCTTGAACAGGAAGCCGAAGACGAGGAGCGCCGTGATCGCGCCAACCTGTCCCCATGCCGACGCGATTCCCATACCGGTGACCCGCACCTCGGTCGGGTACAGCTCCGGGGTGTAGGTGTAGACCGCGGTCGATCCGAGGGCGAGCGCGAACGATGTCAGTCCGCCGAACAGCATGAACGCCCACGGGTGGGTCGAGAGGCCGAAGAGCGTGCCGAACAGCGCCGCGGCCACGAACGACACAAGGATCGCATACTTTCGGTCGATCCATTCCGCGATTTGCCCGCCGAGCACGAACGCGGGAATGGCTGCGCCGAGGATAACGACCGAGTAGCCGAATGATTTGATGATGGCATAGCCCTCGCCAGCGAGTATCGTCGGCACGAACGTCTGATACAGATAGAAGATCGCGAATTCGGCGAACCACGCCGTCCACAGCATGAGCGTCGTGGTCCGGTACGCCCCGCCCAGAAGATCCTTCGGAACCAACATGGGACGCGACACGCTCTGTGGTTCCGCTGGACGTGTCTCGACCGCAGGTAACGCGCGACCGCTCTGGCGCTCGGCCTGCGCCTCGATCGCCGCCACCACAGTATCCGCCTCCCGAAGACGGCCGGCCCGCGCGAGCCATCGCGGAGACTCGGGCAGCCGGGATCGCATCAGGCCAGCGGCCAATGCGAACGGCGCGGTGAGAAAGAACGCCCATCGCCAGCCCAGGTGCGGGATGATCAGCAGCGCCCAGAGCGGCGATAGCGCGATCCCGATGCCGAAGAACGACATGACCACGCCGTTCATCTTGCCGCGCACGCGCGCGGGCCAGAACTCTGCCAGATACGGCGGCACCGTGGCACTCTCGGCGCCGATGAAGATGAACGTCAGGAAATGCAGTGCCGCCAATGTCGCGACGCCGTTGGCGAGGCCGCGCGCTCCGGAAAACAGCGAGTAGCAGACGAGCGTCAGCAGCACGGTCTTCTTGCGCCCGATCCGGTCCGCGACGAACCCGCTCGCCGCCGCGCCCACGAGGTACCCGCCAAACCCGATGGCCGAAACGACGCCGATCGTGGCGACGTCGATCTGCCAGACCGTTCGGAGGTTCGAGAGCACGAATGTCATGACGACGCCGTCCAGGCCATCGAACAGCAGCGACGCGGCCGCGATCCCGAGCAGCACGAGGTGGAACCGGAACACCGGCAGCCGGTCCAGGCGCGCGCCGACATCATCGGACGGATTCGGACGGCGGAGGGACTGCATCGCCGCCAGAGGATAACGCAGTGGGGGCCGTTCGAGGAACGGCCCCCACTCACTACCTAGCCAGCCCTCCTAGAACACGCGCCTTAGGCCCCACGACGCAGAATCCAGTTCAGGATCGCACGGCGGCGGCCGCGACCCGTGCGGTCCTTCGCCGCACGAGAGAACGCATCGCCGAACGCCAAGGCGGTCGTGTACCGCCGGTCGGGATCGTACGCGAGTGCCTTTGCGAGCACCCGCTCGACCGACGCGGGTATGTCGAGGTCCGGGCGCTTGGTGCGGATCGGGATCGACGCCCCTTGGAAGCGCGCGATCATGATGTCTCGCTGCGTGGGCCCGTCGAAGGGGAGTTTCCCGGTGAGCATTTCGTAGACCATGAACGCGAGCGAATAGACATCGGATCGCCGGTCGAGCGGGTCGCCGCGCAACTGCTCGGGACTCATGAACTCCGGTGTGCCGACGACCACCCCGGCGGCCGTGAGCTGCAGTTCGGGTCGGAGGTGAAGCTCCGTCGCAAGGCTGAAATCCATCACCACGGCGCGCTCCGATCCGTCGGGTGCCGCGACGATCATGATGTTCTCTGGCTTGAGGTCGCGGTGGATGATCCCGAGCTCGTGCGCCACGTGAAGTCCGGCGCACATGTCCCGCACGAAGGCCGCCGTCACGTTCAGCGGGAGCTGTCCCGAGCGCGCAGTGCGCACGCAGAGCAGATCCCCCTCCACGAAGGGCATCACGATGTAGTCGAAGCCCGCGGTGGTCTCCCCGAGCCGGATGATGTGGCAGACGTTTGGATGCGCGAGCTTCCCGCCGAGCGTTGCCTCACGGCGCAGGCGCGCCATGGCTGTACGGTCGCTGATGAGCTTGGGCAGGAGGATCTTGATCGCCACCCGCTCACCGGTGTGCGTGTCCTGAGCGAGGTAGACGAAACACATCCCCCCTTCGCCGACCTTCCTCTCAACCTGATAGCGGTTGTCGAGGAGGAGCCCCGTCAGGTCGCCGACGTCCGGAGCGGACGACTTCGCGACGTCAGGCGACGTCATGGGTCGTGCCACGTCGGTCGTGCTACTTCGGCTCCGGCGGCGGCGCCGAATCGCGCGCAAACCATCGCTGGCGCGGAATCCCCGTCGCTTCCGATAGGCGCCACAAGAGATTGACGGGCCCCCCACCCCTTTTCACGTCGTCTGGCGTGAGCTCGATGGCATCGATGTTCTGCCCCGAGAGACGGCGGACCGTCTCGCGCTGATCGGGAGTCAGAACGATGCGGACGGGTTCTTCCTCGGCCATAGGACACCTCTCGTGAAGGACGCGGACCGGATCTGCCCCCGATTGTAGCGCGAATATATCACGAGACTGTAACGGCGACTTCCCCCACGTCAGAGCCGGTCAGGGCGGGAGTGGCGGCCCGCATATTCCCGCCGAGCTATAACCCTACGCTGACTACACTTCCCGAAGAGGCGCGGGCCGGAATCGAACCGGCGAATAGCGGTTTTGCAGAACGTAGTCCGGTCGCGCACGGGGTGCGCGCGTAGTCGTCCGCGCGCACGCGAACCCAAGATCCTGCTTGATGTTGAGTCATCACGCCGCGCCGTAGCGCCGTCCATAGTCGTTTGCACTCGTCAGACGATCCCACCGCGCTCGGGCTTATCTCAGGTCCTACCGTGATGGTGCGGCGGGCTTCGCGCGATGCAGCGCTACGCGAAGATCCGTTCGGGCCTGCTTGTCGTCGGGATCCCGCCCAAGCCGGAGCAGCACCAGATCGTTGCCGAGAATGGCGTGGCTCCGAAGCAGGCCCGGGTAGGACTTCAGCTCCTCCCACAGAACCTCGTAGTCGCGCGGACGTCTTCCTGCCGCCGGGGGATGGTGGATGCGGTCCGCCTCCGCCGGGAGCAGCGGAAGGAGTTCATCCGGATCGGTCTGCGCCGCACGCGCCAGGCAAGCCGCCTCGGTGACGACGCGGCGCAACTCATCCGACGTCATGTCGGTGAACGCCGGCGCGCTCTGGCGGGGAGTCCGATAGGGGAGTCCATCGTCGCGCATGGCACGTAGGATGTCTCGCCGACGAGGCCCACCCGACTGCGTGCGCAGCATCGGCGGCAGCAGCAGAGGAAGCAGGCTCTTCTCGTAGGCCGAAAGGTCTGCTCCCGCTGAGACCAACGCCTCGGTGCGCCGCGAACATTCGGCCTGGAGAAATGAACCCGGCCCCTCCAGCTGCTCGCTGGAACATCGTCCAGGACCAGCGCCGGCACACCGCTCTGCGGCCCCACGGCGCCGACATGACGGCGACCGTGGGGCGATGACACGCGTCAGTTCCCGACCGCTGTGTGCTGACGCTCGTCTGTCGGGGGCGGCGCAAAGTACTTGTCATACCACTGCATACTGCGGGTGAGTTTGTCCACCTGATGCCCCGTCCCGCGGATGCCGTGGCCTTCATTCGGATAGAGCACCAATTCGGTTTGGTCGCCGGCCTCCTTCAGGGCGATATAGAATTCCTCCGCCTCTACCCACGGCACGTCGTTGTCGTTCGCGCCGTGGATGATTAGCATCGGCGTCGTCACCTTGTTGGCAAAACGCACCGCCGAATGATTCCAGAGGATGTCCTTGCGCTCCGGCGAATTGAAGCGCCCCTTGTACTCGGACGGCAGGTAATCGTGGTAGTAGGAGACATAGGTCTCCGTCACCAGATTGGACACGCCGGCGGTGGGAATGCTCGCCTTGAAGCGCGTCGTCATGGTGGGGATGAAGTCGGCGACCTGTCCACCGTAGCTGGTGCCCTCGACGCCAAGCCGGTTGGGATCGAGCCACGAGTACTTGGCCAGTGCCGCATCGACCGCCTCGAGCACATCGCGCATCTCGCCGCCATCCTGGTCGTTCAGGATCTTGTCCTCAAACGCCTGACCGTAGCCAGTCGAACCGCGGTAGTTGACCATCAGCGTGGCAAAACCGTGGCCCGCATAGATCTGGTTGGTGGAGTTGAACTCTGGTCCTTGCTCGCCGTGCGGGCCCCCGTGGGCGTTCACCACCAAGGGCACGGAATGGGCCGCGGGCGAGGCGCCCACGTTCGCTGGACGCGTGAGGAAAGCTTCCACCGAGAGTCCGTCCTTGGTCTTGACCTCCAACCGCTCGACTGGCGCGATCTGCTTGCCACCTAGTACGTCCTGGTCGAGATGAGTGAGCTGCTGCGGCGAACCGGTTCCGCTCGCCACATACAGCTGCGGCGGCGACGTGGGCGTGCTGTACGCGTAGGCCACGGCGCCCGTCTTCGCCAGCGACCATCCGCTGTATCCCAGCGAGCCCTCGCCTCCGACCACCACCTCGGGCGCACCGCCGGCGGCGGGCTCGCGCTCGAGCCTCACCTGCCCGTGGTCCTGCAGGGTGAAGTAGATCTGCGAACCGTCCGCCGACCACTGCGGCATCCCGTAACGCAGATCTGCCTGCCCCGTGACCAGGTGCGATTCCGATCCATCGGCGTTCATGATGTAGAGGTGGTCATCCTCCGCCGTCGTTTCCATCGAGGTGATCGGGCGGACGGTGTGGGTGTAGGCGATCTTCGACCCATCCGGCGACCAGACAGCGCCGTACTTGGGACCCACCTGATGCGTGAGCCGGTGAATCGCGCCATCGCTCACGCCGGCAGTGAGAATGTCGTAGTTGAAGTTCTCGTCCGCGTTCTCTTCCATGTTCGACTCGAACAGAATCCGGTCACCGGAGGGCGCCCACGCGATGGAATGTTCGTAGCGGTCGCCGCTGGTGAGCTGGTGCACCTGCTTGGAGGCGACGTCGGCGATGAACACGTGCAGCCGCTTGTTGTCCTGGAAGGGATGGACGCCTTCCGCGGCGTCCGGCTTATAGAGGTACCGGGTAAAGACGTGCGGATCGCCGTCGGCAGCCGCCGTCTCCGGGCCCGGGGTGGAGGAGACGAAGGCGATCTGTTTGCCGTCCGGCGACCAACTGATGGCGTTGCCGGCCCCCGGCACGGGCGCGTTGGTTCCGTCCATGGGCGCGATGAAGGTGGCGCCCGAGCCGTCCGCCCGGGCCACCCACAGGCCGGACTGACCATTGGCGCTGCCTTCATAGGCGATCGATTTGCCGTCCGGGGACCAGTGCGGCGCGCTGCCGCTCGATTGCGCCGGCCCGACAGCGGCAGGCTGCCCGCTCGGGAGCTCGATCACCATCAAGCTCGGCGTCGTCCGCTGGGGTGAGTCGTGATGACCTACGGAGTACGCCACGCGCTTGCCATCCGGGGAGATGGCGACGGACGACACGGACTCCAGATGGTACAGATCGGTCGGTTGCAGCGCCGGGCCAGACGACACTGGTGGGGGAACGAAGGCCGGCGCGGCGTCAGCCGGTGAAGGCTCGGTCTTGGGGCTACAGGCCGCCA
>Ga0182024_10024243_pt1 | contig 10795 bp, 6 predicted proteins | sample P32metaG_FD_120480 | JGI IMG/M metagenome (GOLD analysis project Ga0182024, IMG submission 120480) | Permafrost microbial communities from Stordalen Mire, Sweden - P3-2 metaG (Illumina Assembly) | ecosystem: Environmental > Terrestrial > Soil > Wetlands > Permafrost | place: Sweden: Stordalen...
GATCACCGAGTCCATCTTCCCGCTCAAAACCTGTTTAGCGAGGCTGAGGGTGAAGCCTTCCACGGCATGGAACGGCAGATGCGACGGCAACGACAGCGCGTAGGAATCCACCACCGCATCCACCACCACTGGACCCCCGTTATGCGCCAGCGCCGCGGCCAGAGCCTCTCTCACGTCGCCCGGTTCTTCAATGCGGATGCCCTTCGCGCCCATCGCTTCGGCAACTTTGGCGAAATTCGGATTCTTGAAATCGACGCCGAACGGAACCACGCCGGCTTCCTGCATCTCGATTTTGACGAAGTCGAGCGATTCATTATTGAGGATGATCTGAACCACCGGCGTCTTCCGCTGCACTTGCGTCAGCAGGTCTCCAAGAGCCAGCATCGTGAACCCTCCGTCGCCGCACAGCGCGATTGTCTGGCGGCCGGGAAAGGCCAGTTGCGCGCCGAATGCGTTGGGAGCGGCATTAGCCATGGATGCCCATGAAAACGAGCCGAAGATCCGCCGGTTCGTCCCACCCTTCAGATGCCGCGCGGCCCAGATGCAAGCCGTGCCCGTGTCCACGAAAAACATGGCGTCGTCGGAGGCAAGCTCGCTCAGCGTTGCGGCCAGGAACTCCGGACGAATCGGCTTGATGCCCGGTCCTTTCTCGACGTAGTGCTGCAGAAGCTCATGGAACGAGTTGGTTTCGGCGACGTGCTTTTCCAGAAAGCGGCTCTCGATCTTGTCGCGTACTTTGGGCAGCAGCGCGGTGACGGTCGCCTTGACGTCGCCCACAAGCCCCAGATCGACCGCCGTTCTCCGTCCGATATGTTTCGGGTTCCTATCGATCTGGACTTTCTTCACGTCGCCGCCCGGAAGGAATTCCGAAAACGGAAAATCGGTTCCGAGCAGCAGCACCAGATCCGCATCGTGAATGGCCTTATAGGCGCCGCCGTAACCCAGCAGACCGGTCATGCCGACGGCGTTGGGATTGTCGTGCTCCAGCCATTGCTTCCCGCGAAAGGTGTATCCCACCGGCGCCTTCAGTCTGGCCGCGAGTTGTAGCACTTCATCGCGCGCATCGCGGCAGCCGTCGCCGCCGAAAATCGCCACCTTTTTCGCAGTCTCGATCATTGCGGCCAGCTTGTCGAGATCCGCGCCGGCTGGGCAAAGCACCGGCCGGGCGGGAATCGCGACCTCGTAGGAATGGTCCGGCGCTTTCGCCGATGCGATGTCGCCGGGCATCGAGATCACCGTCGGCCCCTTGTCGGCAACCGCGGTCAGAATCGCCGTTGTGAACACCGCCCGCGCCTGTTCGGGGTTGACGACCCGCCCGACATAGAGGCACGCGGTATCGAAAAACTTGTAAGGGTTCAGCTCTTCGAGGGCGGCGGTATCCATGAGCTTGGTCTCGACATCGCCGGCGATCGCGATGATCGAAGCCCCCTCCTTGCGCGCGTCCATCAATCCATTGAAAAGGTGCGTCACGCCTGGGCCGGCCGTGCCGCATACCACCACCGGGTTGCCGCTCAGGTAAGCGTCGGCGACGGCGGCGAAGACGCCATATTCTTCATGACGAACATGGATGAACTCGATCTTTCCATTACGCCGCAGCGCGTCGATCACCGGATTCAACGCATCTCCGACGATGCCGTAGCAGCGTTTGACGCCCGCGTTCGCCAGCATCTCCCACATGACGTCCGCAACTTTTCGGGCCATTCGACACTCCTTTTTTGTGGAATCCACGCAGGAGCCAGGTGCAATGCCCGCAGTCCATTTTGGCTCCCGGCTTCAGTATACAGTGGGGTGGGGCCATGCCCTGCCCACGCGGGTTCCCTGGACCCGCTGTTCCTTTCCGGGTTCCGGATTGAGGCCGGATCAATCGACCTATATAAGCCTTGTTCAATCAAGCCGCCTAAGTTAGCTGCGTTCGCGCTGATCAATTATCGCGCGTTGCCCGGGCAACTTACGAATGCGTGCACACATCGCGGCGGGTGGACCGGATTGACCTCGAATCAGGATGCCTGAGTTATATGTATCTGGGTTGTAGGACACGTCACCGGTCAGGACGACCCGCAGGCCGGCGACGCGGAGTTGAATGTGTCCGGCGGTCATCTTATCGGCCTCCAGCTTGTCGCGGATGGCGGCCTGAAGTATGACGTCAACTTAGCTGGATGACTCGGGGTGGATGTATACGTCAAGGGCCATGGTCGCCAGCTCGGGATCCTTTCTGCAGTGGATTGAGCCACTGCCAATAACATCATGACTGACAGTAAGTATCTCGGCATAGGGCTAACGCTTTGTAACTCGTTGAACAACGTAAGTAAGATCGCGCAACAGGGGCGCGGGCTCGCGGCCGTGACCGCCCCACAAGATGCGCACGTTGGAATCCACAGTGAGACCCGCGACGCCACTGAGGGTGAGCAGCACCGGGATTGCACCCGACCCTGTTGGGCGCGAAAATCCAGCGCCATGTGTTGGTACTGCAAGGCCCGTGGCGGTTGCGTAAGGTTGAGGCGGCGGGTCAGAAGCTGCACTGTCAACCCGGCGACCTCGGAGATCTCGGTTTCGGGCTCGGCTTCGGGCTTCCCGGGTCGCAGGCCATGGGCTGGCCATGGGCCCGCGCCACTTCTTGGAGGCGTTCCAGCTCTTGGCTGGCCCGGTGGTAGGCGCGGTCGCAGGCATTGGCGATCCGTTGGAGGCGCTCGAAGGCGCCGGAATCGGTGGCGAAGGCGTCTTGCGCCACGATCTTGGCGATCCGCGCGACAATGAGAGTGCCTTCGATGAAAGATCCCGCTGCCGTCTATGTGGAGCTTCGCTCCCGCCGTGAAGAGGAGATTTCGCGGCTCGACCGAAGCCACGCCAAGCTGGGCTATGCGCGCCTCGCTACGGTGACGTGCGCGGCCATCGCGGCGTGGTGCGCTCTCGCGCGCGGCTTCTCGATCCTCTGGATCCTCGTTCCGGTGGGCGCATTCGTAGCGTTGATGGCAGCGCATGAACGGCTGCTGCGCCAGCTCGAACGGCAGCGGCGAGCGGAGCGCTTTTTCGACCGCGGGCTGGCGCGGCTGCGCGGCGATTGGGCAGGGCATGGAGAAACCGGAGAGCGCTATCTGAATCCCGCCCATCCCTACGCGCCCGATCTCGATATCTTCGGCAAATCTTCGCTTTTTGAAATGCTGTCCACGGCGCGGACGCACGTCGGAGAAGACACGTTGGCGAGCTGGCTGCAAAAACCCGCGCCGCCGGAAACGGTTCTCGCGCGACAGGCGGCGGTGGAAGAACTGCGCCCGCGGCTGGACCTCCGGGAACGGCTGGCGGTGGTGGCGGAAGAGGCGCGTACGGGCGTGGACCCGGTGGCTTTGGCGCATTGGGGCGAAGCGCCGGCGCAACTGGCTGGGGGCGGCCTGCACGCAGCGGTGTGGGCCTTTCGCATCTTCGGAGTGGCGTCGCTGGCCTTGGGAGGCGCCGCGCTGGCCGGGGAATTCGGAGCCTTTGCGCTTCCGGAAAACTTGGCCATTGCCGGGCGGGATTTTTTCCTGCTGGCTTTACTGGTGAACGGGATCTTCTTCTACCGGATCCGCGCGCGGATGGAATCGGTAGTGGCGGCGGTGGACGAGGCGGCGCATGAATTGCGCCTGGTCTCCGAAGTGCTGCTGCTGCTGGAAGGGGAAGCCTTTCACGCGGCGCTGCTGGCGGAGCTGCGATCGTCTTTGGATGCGGAAGGGGCGCCAAGCGGGGCCGACCTACGGCATGCCAAGGCGGCGCCATCGGCGCGCCTGGCGCGGCTGCGACGAATCGTAGATTGTCTCGATTCGCGCGAGAACATCTTCGTGCGGTTGACGGAGCCGTTTTTTCTTTGGACGCCGTATTGGGCGATAGAGGCCGAAAAGTGGCGGCGGGAATCGGGCCGCACGGTGCGCCGCTGGCTCACGGCGCTGGGCGCCATCGAAGCGCTCTCTTCGCTGGCCAGCCATGCCTATGAGCATCCGGACGATACGTTCCCGGAACTGGCGGCGGAAGGGCCATGGCTCGAAGCGGAGGGGATTGCGCATCCCTTGATCGCGGAAGGGCGCGCCATACGCAACGATGTGCGCCTGGGCGGAGAGCTGCGCGTGCTGATCGTCAGCGGCTCCAACATGTCCGGCAAGAGCACACTCCTGCGCACGCTCGGAACCAACGTGGCGCTGGCGCAGGCGGGCGCGCCGGTGCGGGCGCGGCGCATGAAGCTCTCGCCGCTGGCGTTGGGCGCATCCATTCGCGTCACGGATTCGCTGCAGGAAGGCGTCTCCAGATTCTATGCGGAGATTCTGCGATTGCGGCAGATACTGGACGAGACTTCGGGGAAACTGCCCGTGCTGTTTCTGATCGACGAGTTCATGCACGGGACCAATTCGCACGACCGGCGCATCGGCGCCGAAGCGATGGTGCGGGGCTTGGTGGAACGCGGCGCCATCGGCCTGATCACCACCCACGATCTGGCGCTGGCGGATATCGCCGATGGCTTGGGGGCGCGCGCCGCCAACGTACATTTTGAAGACCGCGTGGAGAACGGCCGCATCGAGTTCGACTACATAATGCGGCCAGGCGTGGTGCGCAAGAGCAACGCAATCGAGCTGATGCGTTCAGTGGGGCTCGAGGTTTGACAGCGGGCGCGATTCGGGAGCTGGCGCGCGCCTGCGGCTTCGAGCTGGCGGGCGTGGCGGCGGCGTCGCCATCGGCCGACCGCGCGCGCTATCACCAGTGGACCGCCGCCGGATTCGCGGGCGAGATGCGGTATCTCACGGATCGCCGTGCGCAGGTGCGCGACGATCCGCGGAATCTGCTGGCATCGGCGCGGTCGGTGATTTGCGTGGGCAAACTCTATAACACTCCCCTTCCTTACTCCACGGATCTGCACGACGATACCCTGGCGTGGATTTCGCGCTACGCCTGGGGCGACGATTATCACGACACGGTGCGGCGCGGGTTGGAACGGCTGGACGGGATGCTGCGCGAGCGGGCGGCTGGGGCGTACGAATCGAAGCTCTGCGTGGATACGGCGCCGCTGCTCGAGCGCTCCTATGCGCGCGCCGCCGGTCTGGGGTGGATCGGAAAGAATACGTGCCTGATCAACCAGAGCGGCGGTTCGTGGTTCTTTCTGGGCGAAATTCTGATCTCTTTGGAGATTGCGCCGGATGCGCCGCCGCCGGACCGGTGCGGCACTTGCACGCTGTGCATCGACGCGTGTCCCACGGCGGCGATCGACTCCGGCGGCTACGCGCTCGATGCGCGGCGATGCATTTCGTACCTCACCATCGAGCTGCGTTCCGCGGTTCCGGAAGAGTGGCGCGCGGCGGTTGGCGGGCACGTGTTCGGGTGCGACATCTGCCAGGATGTGTGTCCGTGGAACCGGCGCGCGGCGGTGAGTGACGACGCTGCCTTCACCCCGCGCGAGTTCGCGCCGCGCCTCGAGCGACTCGCGGCGATTGAGGAAGAGGAGTTCCGCGCCATGTTTCGCGGTACGCCGGTGACGCGCGCAAGGTATTCGGGCTTTCTGCGCAACGTCGCCGTGGCCATGGGAGCGCGCTGCCGCGAGGAGTTTCGCGCGCCGCTGGAGAAGCTGGCGGAATCGCGGGACGAGCTGGTGGCGGAGCATGCGCGATGGGCGTTGGCGCAACTGTAGGACAGACCATCGCCTTTCGTGGTCTGTTACCGAGGGTCGTCGGCCCGCGAAATTTCATGAAAAACCGATGCCTAAGGTAGGGCATGCTTCAGCTTGCCAACCGGCCGGAAGGCCGGGTTTTTCGACCCTGTCACCGAGGGTCATGTTTCGCTAAAGTACGGCCGCCTGACAGACGACAAAAAACGATCGTCTGTCCCACGTCAAAATGTGCCGCTATAATACACGAAGGAGAAAAAACCGTGAGAGTCGGAGTATTTACCGCACTGCTATCGCAACTGCCGTTGGAAGACGTGCTCAAGAAAATGAAGAGTCTCGACATACACACCGTGGAGCTGGGCACGGGCAATTACCCGGGCGATCCGCATTGAAAACTGTCGATGCTGAAGAGCAAGGTGGAATTGAACGACTTCAAGAAGAAACTCGACGATCAGGGAGTCTCGATCAGCGCGCTGAGCTGCCATGGGAACGCGCTGCATCCCGACCGGGCGCGGGCCCGCCACGATGCCGAGGTGAGCCGCCAGACAGTCCTGCTGGCGGAGAAGTTGGGCGTACCGGTGGTGATCGATTTCAGTGGATGCCCGGGCGATTCGGCCAGCTCGAAGTGGCCAAACTGGGTGACATGTCCGTGGCCGCCGGATTATCTCGAAATTCTGAAGTGGCAGTGGGACAAAGTGGTGACGCCCTATTGGACAAAGCACGGGAAGTTTGCGGCGGACCATGGGGTGAAGATCGCGATTGAGATGCATCCGGGATTTGTGGCGTACAGCCCGGAGACGATGCTGAAGCTGCGCGAAATTGCGGGGCCGTCGGTGGGATGCAATTACGACCCGAGCCATATGTTCTGGCAAGCGATCGACCCCATCGCCGCGATCCGCGTGCTGGGCGATTCCATTTTCCACGTGCATGCGAAGGATACGCAGATCTACGAGCGCAATCTGCCGATGACGGGGGTGCTGGATACGAAAAGTTACACGGACGAGCGGAACCGCGCGTGGATCTTCCGCACCTGCGGGTACGGGCACGGCGAGGGATGGTGGCGGGAGTTTGTTTCGACGCTGCGGATGTTTGGGTACGACTACGTGTTATCGATCGAGCACGAGGATAGTCTGATGTCGCCGGAAGAAGGGCTGACGAAGGCCGCGGCGTTTCTGAATGGACTTGTAATCCGGCAGCAGCCAGCGGCGCCCTGGTGGGTGTAGGAGTGTGGGGCGGGCCCATGGCCTGCCGTGTCCCGAGCGGCGCCGAGCGCTCGGCCTTAGGCTAATAGTCTGTGAGTGAGTGTGAGCGAAATTGGCCCTCACAAATAAGCGCGCCATCCGTTCGCCAATAGCAGGTACAGAGCTTCGCGTGTTTGAGGTGCGACAGTCGTTGTGGGGAAGGTTGCGCGGCGGGTTGTCAACCGCCGCTGTCACCGTATTCTTGCAGCTCTCGATATGCTCAGACCGGACCTGTGATTAACAACCGGTGGGCGCGAGTCTCTCACGTGCCGTGCCCGTTGCCCATGCGGACACGTATTTTGCCGCGCGAACCGCAAGGCCCACTGAGTGACTGGCGCCACAGCCCAATTCTCAGCGGAACAAGCCAAGCAAATAGCAGATGAGGACAATCACTAATACTGTTCCCAGCCCTATTCCAGCCCCTCCACCGGGGCCCCAGCGGCTATGGCCGTAGTATCCTCCACCGCCGCCAAAAAGCAACAACAAAATGATGATGAGTATTATCACTACCGTTTTTCCTCTCTTCCGATCTTTGAGGGCCGCGGCCGGCCCGGAGCGGATCTCCGTGGGTCGGGCCGCGGCCAAGCCTATCTAGGGCTCAAGCACTTTTTCAATCTGGCCGACTTTCTTTTGGACCTTGCCGGCGAGTTTTTCGTCTTGGCCATCGGCTGCCATGCCGGGGTTGTTCGTGGCCTGACCCGCCTTCTCTTTGACCGCGCCCTTCACTTCATGAAACTTGCCTTTGATCTGATCTTTCGTGCTCGGTGTCATGTTCCCTGCCTTCAATACTACGTCTGCATCTTTAAGGCCACTGTTGACTATGGATTGGAGCCGCAAACCGATCTTATGTGTGATTCCGCCCGTGACACAAGCTGATTGAGTGCACTCGCAGCCGTCTTCCCGGCGCGGCAGGCGCAATACTCTGCTATTTTGCAACTCTCGCAGCGGGTGCAGTAGTTCCGTGACCGGGGGTTTTGCGCTCTTGCGGAAAATCACTCGCTTACGGTCGTGGCTCCGATCGCGAGGAAGAATGAAAAAGCCCGCCGGAAGGGCTGGCGGGCTGTAGGTCCGGGATAGGCCCGGACTAGCTCCGGGAACCCAACTCGATCAGAATTCGATATTGGCTCGAATCTCGATGCGGCGCGCGGTAGTGACGAGGGTCGTCGATTGCGAGAAACTCAAGCTCTGCGCAGCCAAAGTACCCAGTGCGAACGCGGGGTGATTGAAGACGTTCAGGAATTGGCCTTGCAGCGTCATGCGAAGCGATTCGCGAATCGGAATGCTCTTGTTGATCGACAGGTCGTCGTTGAACCAGTGAGGCCCGTAGACGTAAGGATTGGCGCCAAACACACCCGGAGTAGTGTTGGGAGTGTAAGTGCCGGCGGTGGCCACTCCACCGTTGGCGGCAAGCAGGCTCGGGTTAATAGTATCCACCCAGGCGTTGCCAGTGCGGTATACGCCGATGTTGTTCTGTATGGTTCTAGCGGTAACTCCCGGCGCAAAGTTGACTCCGCCGTCGCTTGCATTCACGGTCAGGTAGCCGCCGGTGATCTGCGTAGGCGGGCCGCTTTGAATGATTAGAATGGTTCCCAAGGTCCAGCCGCCCACCACTTCGTTAGCCAGCTTGCTGTTGTTCAGGAATTTCTGACCCTTGCCGAACGGAAGGTCATACGTGCCGCTGGCGTGGAAGATCTGCCGGATGTCATAGGTGCTCGGCCGGTAGCTCAGCCGGAAATTGCGGTCGGTCTGGAAAGAGCCGCCCGCGTTTGCCTGATAACCGTTGACGGGGCCCTCAACCAGAGAATGCGAGAACGTATAGTTCATGTTGAACTGCATGCCGTGATTCAACCTTTGGCGAAACTCCACCTGGGCCGAGTTATAGTTGGAGCTGCCCATCGAATCCAGATAATTGAGGGAAGATCCCGCGGTAAAGGGATTCACTTCAAAGAAATTGATGGGGTAACTGGTTCCGGCGCCGCCCAAGCCGCGGGATGCGCATGGAGAGAACTTCGCTCCGAACATATTGCAGATATAGCTTTCGGTGCCTGCGAGCGAACGCGCGACCGACCCCGCCGCGCCGGTCTGCAATTGAGTGGTGAACTGATTGTAGAGAGATCCGCTGGTTGTGCCGAACGCCGCCGCAAAAATCGGCAGCGCGTTCTGGCCGGGCAAGCCATTGTTCGCAAATGACGTGCCTTTTCCATTGGCCTGGTTGATGGCCAGGTTGTTCTGAGCGTTTTGGAACTCCTGCAGGAAACCGTTATTGGCGATATCCACTTCATTGAGATTTTCGCTGAACCAGGTATGCAGGGCCAGGTTACCCACATATCTCACTTCGAGCGCGCTGCCGCTGCCCAACTGGCGCTGAATGCCGAAATTCCGCTGCTCCACATAAGGTTGCTTGATGTTCGGATTCATGGCGAAGAACGAAGAGTTGAAAGTCAGGGTGGATTCAGGCAGCGTTGGCGCCCAAGTAGTTGGAAATAGCGAGTAAGCCGGTAGCGTCTGGCCCAACTTCAGCGATCCGGGCTGGAAAGTTCCCACGGCCCCGCTGGTATCCGCCGTCAAGCTGCCTTGCTGAAAGAAGAAGGAACCGGAGTTGGAGGCGAAGGCCCAGAAATTCTGCGCGCCTTCCTGGTAGCTTCGCAGCGAGTAACCGGTACGGACAACAGTCTTGCCCGAGGGCAGGATCTTGCCTAGGAAACCTTCGAAGTGCGGGCTCCAGGCGAGCGCGATGGCCGGCGACGGATTCACCCATGACGTGTTATAAGCGTGAGACTTGGCAGTGAAACTCGGGTTCTGCACGCCGCCAAGGTTACCCGGTTGGAAAATGGCGCCAACCGGAGTCGGTCCCCAGAAATCGCCCACCGATGTTGGGCTGCTATAAGCTCCGTTGACGTCGTGATCGTCGCCCACGATGTCCCAGCGAAGGCCAATATTCAAAGTGAGATTCGAAGTCAGGCGCCACTTGTCTTGCACGAACATATTACCGGCTTGCATCGATTCATCGAGGTTGTAGGAGCCGAACGGTTGGTACTGTCCGGTAGCTGCATTAAGAGGCCGTCCTCCGCCACCGATACTCACGGCCGATACTCGTCCAGTGAGGGTCGCATAAAGGCCTTCCGCGCTGGTCTGCTGGGCGTTGGTGAGGCCAGCGGCGCCCAAGGCGGAAGTGAAGGGGGAAAGAATCGGATCGTTGCTGGTGATGCCAAGACTGGTGATAGGATAGCCGCCGGGACCGTTCCAATAGTGATCCTGTTCGTGGAACCATCCACCGCCAAAAATAAACGAGTGGTTCCCTTTTTGCCAGTTCAGGCTGTCCGTCCAACTGAACAGGGGATAATACGACGAGATCGGCTGCCGGGGATAGATGTTGCTGTTATATACGCTGGTTCCATAAGCCCAGGCTTGCGGAAAGACCGCCGCGAGATTGATGCCTTCGTTTTCGGGGTCGAACACGCTGTACTGATACATGAACCCGGTATGAAACTGGTTAATCAGCGTGGGGCGAATGGTCCAATCGAGGCCAAAGCCGGCAATCTTGTCGTTGCTGTTGCTGCTGGTAAGATCCGTGGTATCGATCCCGCCCGGGAACACGGCCGCGTTGGCGCCCGGATAATTCGTCTTGGTCTGCGAGTAGGACAGGTTGATGTGAATTGTGTCGCTTAGGTTGTAGTCAAAACGCATGGCCGGATAGTAGATGGTCCTCTTGGCCGCGTATTGCCAGTTGAGAGTGGAGATGTTGGGATCTGAAGTTGGCGACAGTACGCCGTCGCCCAATACGCCATTGATCGCGGACAGTTGGCTGCCAATAGCCGAGTTGACGGTGGAGGCGCCCCCGGCGCTGCCGCCGATTTGCAACACGTTCACGCCCTGAATGCTGCCATTGGTGGCCTTGTATTGGAAGGTCCCGGCCTGTGCCGTGGAACTAAGC
>Ga0182024_10024244_pt1 | contig 10795 bp, 11 predicted proteins | sample P32metaG_FD_120480 | JGI IMG/M metagenome (GOLD analysis project Ga0182024, IMG submission 120480) | Permafrost microbial communities from Stordalen Mire, Sweden - P3-2 metaG (Illumina Assembly) | ecosystem: Environmental > Terrestrial > Soil > Wetlands > Permafrost | place: Sweden: Stordalen...
CAGAGTCACATCGAGAATATCGCTGGCCTTCGTGGTAATCTCTTCAATCTGGCGGCGGCTCATATCGACCGTGGCGGTGGACGTCAGAACCAGCGCCTCTACCTTCGGCAGCATCGATTCCACCTTGGGAATCAGACGCTTCACATGCTCTTCGGTGGTCCGAGCCGATTTGAAGATGCCGTACAACATGCCCGCCTGAATACAGAGGGCGATGGCCGAGATGCCGACGAAAACCGCAATAGTAATGTTTTCCATTTGTTTAGTGAAGGCGTGCGGCGAACGGGTCCGCACGCCCATCGAGTTAATCTCCCTGAGTTGTTGTCGTTGCCTCCCGGTAGGCTTGTTTGCCGGCCTCTACGGCGGAGGCCAAGTTCTCTTTGTGCTTCTGAATGGTCTGCTTACTTCGCTCCAGCGCTTCGGCGGCCGTTTCCTTGATATTGCCCGCCTGCTCCTTCACGTAGTCGCCGCCTTCCTCCGCTTTGCTGCGCAGGAACTCGCGCGTCTCAGCGCCCGATTTCGGCGCAAACAGTACGCCTATCGCAACTCCCAAGCCGAGGCCCAGGAACAAATAAGACAGCCTGCTATCATCCTCCATGTTGCGTCACTCCTTTCTTTAGAATGGACTCTTAGGGCGTATGATTGTTTCTTCCAGAATCATTCACAGCATACCAAATGGCTAAGCAGCTCGATGTTCATGGTTTGATGTCATTCGCCGCGCAGGCGCTGTCCGTGCGGGCGCTGACCGTTTCAGAGTTGCGGGAAAAGCTGAAGCGCCGCGCGGCGGAACCAGCGGACGTCGACGCGGTGCTGGCCCGGTTGAAGGAATCGGGATACTTAAACGACCAGCGCTTCGCCGAATCCTACGCGGGTTGGCGCCGCGACGACGGAGGCTTCGGGAAAATGCGGGTGCTGCGCGATTTGATGGCCCGGCGCGTGGCGCCCGCTATCGCGAAGCAGGCATCCGAAAAGGCGTTTGAGGGCGCCGATGAAATCGCGATGATTGAGAAATTCCTGGCGCGAAAACATCGGGGCAAGGATTTGGGAGCGCTGCTGAAAGAGGAAAAAAACCTCGCCTCGACGTATCGAAAATTGCGATTGTCTGGGTTCAGCACGTCGAACTCGGTAAGAGTGCTGAAACGATATGCGGAGCAGGCCGAGCTGCTCGAAGACGACGATGATGAGCCTTAATCGACCCCAATCACACCATTGCGCACGGATTCGATAATTCGCCGATCTCAGCCACTTTTATGGTCACGATATCACCGGGGGCGAGAGCGGCATCTTCCTTCACGATGATTCCCGTGCCGGTCAAAACCACGGATCCGGCGGGCACTGGGTTCGACCGCAATAAATACTCGACCAGCGTCTCGAAAGTCCTTCCTAACCGCGAGATAGGACTTTCACCGGCGAATATTTCTGCGCCGCGACGATCGATAGTGCAGGTCATATGGAGAGAGCGCGCATCGGCGATTTCATCCACAGTCACCATCACCGGACCGAGCGCGCAGCAGGCCGTATATGTTTTCGATTGAGGCAGATAGAGAGGATTCTCGCGCTCAATATCCCACGCCGAAACATCGTTCGCCAGAGTATAGCCGAGAATTCTTCCCTTGGCGCCAAGTACCAGAGCCAATTCGGGTTCAGGGGCGGTAAATTTTGAATCGGCACGGATGCCGATGGGCTGGCCCGGGCCGACGCAAACGCGGGCGGTGCCTTTGAAAAAAATCTCCGGACGATCGCTTTTGTATACGTGCGCGTAAAAGCCTTCGCGAGTCCCATGCTCCGCATCCCGAAATGCCGCGCTGGTTTCATAGGTGCATCCGCAGCCCCACACTTCGCGAGGCTGCAATGGAATGAGCGGCTCCGCCAAAACAGACTGGCGCGAGGCGAGTCCGGCGGCCAGCTCGGGGAGCGCCTCGCCTTCTTTTTCGGCGCGGCAGATCAGATCCAGCAGCGTGTAATCGGGGATGGGGCGCGCGGCGGCGCCGTTAAAAATTGCGGCGGTGGTGGCGCCGTTCCACTTGATTTGTCCTAGTTGCATCAGTATTTGAGGTAAATCGTTTTCCAGTCGCTGTAAAAATCCATGGCGGCGGGGCCCTGTTCTTTCGGGCCGAAGCTGGATTCTTTCGAGCCGCCGAAGGGAAGTTGATATTCCACGCCGGCGCTCGGGAGGTTCACCGTCAGCAAGCCCGCTTCGGCGCGCTCGACGAATTCGAAGACGCGAGAGATGTTTGAAGTTTGAATTGAGGATGACAGGCCGAAGGGGATTTCATTCGCGATTTGCATGGCGTCCTCGAAATCGGCCGCCCGCATCACGGATAGCACGGGTCCAAAAATTTCTTCCTGCGCGATGGTCATTTTTTTGGTGACGTTGGCGAAGATTGTCGGAGCGACAAAAAAGCCTTTATCGTAATCGCCGCCGGTCAGGCGATGGCCGCCGCACAACGGCTCGCCTGCTTCTTTGCGTCCGATTTCAATGTAACGGAGATCGGTTTCCAACTGCGATTCGTCGACGGCGGGGCCGATATCGACACCGGGTTCCAAGCCGTTGCCAACTTTCAGCTTCCTGGTTCGTTCGACGAGAGCTTTCAGAAAGCGATCGTAAATGGCATCTTCGACGATGACGCGGCTGGTCGCGGTGCATTTTTGGCCGGTCGAGAAAAACGCGGCGTTGACGGTGTTTTCGACGGCCTGTTCGAAGTTCGCGTCGGCCAGCACGATGGTCGGATTTTTTCCGCCCATTTCAAGCTGAATCCGCAGGCGGCGCTTGGATGCCTCGGCGTGAAGCCATTCGCCCACTCCGCAGGAACCGGTGAAGGAAACGGCTTTTAATGCGGGCGCTGCGATGAGAGCTTTTCCCAATGTTCCGCCCGATCCGGCGACGAAGTTCACCACGCCCTTTGGGATGCCCGCTTCGCGGCACGCTTCGACGATGCGCCAGGCGCAGAGAGGCGACGCCGACGCAGGCTTCACTACAATCGTGTTGCCGCAGATCAAGGCGGGAGCCATCTTCCACGCGGGGATCGCGATGGGGAAATTCCAGGGCGTGATGAGGCCCACGACGCCGACGGGTTTGCGTTGCGCCCACATGTGGACGCGATCGCGCTCGGATGCGACGACCGGGCCGGGCATGCGCGAGCCTTCTCCGGCGAAGTAGCGGAAGATGTTGATCGCCCGGCGGACTTCGCCTTTGGCTTCAGGAAGAGTCTTGCCTTCTTCCCGCGTCATCTCTTCGCCGAGTTGATCGAATTTACGCTCGAGGCCATCGGCCACGCGGTAGAGTAACGCTCCTCTTGCGGGGGCGGGCATGGCGCTCCAGGCCGGGAGGGCGCGGGAGGCGGCGTCGACGGCGTCTGACATGTCCGTGGGGGTGCCTGATACGAATTCGCCTACGACGTCAGAAGTGTCGGCGGGATTGCGATTTTCGAATGTCTGGCCGGCGACCCATTGGCCGTCGATGTAATTTTGGAATGTGGGTGAAGGCATTTCTTACGAGTGGCCTGTCTCAGGCGTTTGTGGCGCACGCACTCGTGCGTGCCGCGTCGACACTCGTGTCGACGCCTGAAAGTCGCCTGCGAGTCATGCTAACTAATTCCCTACGACAAGCCACTAGAACTTAACCTTAGGCGCTTGCTTGGCTGCGTCGTCGGCTTTGAAATAGGCGTCTTCGCGCTTGAATCCCCAGATGGATGCGGCGATGTTTTTGGGGAAGAGCTCGATGTCGGTGTTGTATTTTTGAACCGTCTCGTTGTACTTGCGGCGTTCGACTGCGATGCGGTTTTCGGTGCCCGATAGTTCGTCCTGAAGGCGCATGAAATTTTCGTTGGCTTTCAGATTGGGATAGTTTTCGACGACGACCAGCAATCGCGACAAGGCGGAATCCAGCTGGCCGTTGGCGGCGATCTTGTCCTTGGGCGTCTGCGCTCCACCGAGGGCCGCGCGCGCGGCGGTTACCGAGTCGATGGCCGTTTCCTCATGCTTCGCGTAGCCTTTCACGGTCTCGACGAGGTTGGGAATTAAATCGGCGCGGCGCTGCAACACGACATCCACCTGGGCCCACGCGCCCTTGATGGCTTCGCGCTCCTGCACCAGTTCGTTATGCGTGCCGAACAGACTGCCGGCCATTATGATGCCGACCAGTACGATCAGGCCGACTACGATCAATGCGATCAATCCTAATTTCATAGTTCCTCCGTTAATGATGAGACACCGCTCCCTGTGGCCGCGCCTCGTTGGGCGGCTCCAGGGCGTCGACGAACTCGACCAGGCGGCGGATACAGTCGAGATACTGCGCGAACAGTTCGCCGGGATCCCCGGGGTCAACCCCCGACTTATCTTCTCTCACATCCAGCAGAGTGTTAAATGGCTGCACATCCATTTGAAGAGTGACACCTAGTTGGTGGACGACGGCGCGGCGCTCGGATTTGGCGTGCACATCCGACAATACCAACGCGTGACGGGCCAGCATACAGAAGGTTGAAACCGAATCCACGCACAAGGTGAACAGCTTTTCCGGCTCCGACAAGACGGCGGCGGCTTGTTGTCTGAGACGAAATAATTTGGCCCGAAGCTCATGCTCCACCTGAGCGCGATAAAACCTGGAATCGATATGAACGTCGGCGATAACGTCGGGACCGTACAACATTTTACGGCGGTCCTTCATATCGTGATATTCGATGGGGAAGCAATCGGCGGAGTGGTGCACTTCCTCCTCACTCATCAGCAGAGGCGCGGGGTGTTTGTGTTCGCGCCACCAGCGGAAGATGGGCTCGCTCTCGCCGAGCTCGCGCGGGGTGATCTGCTTGAGGACGCAGAGGACGTTGAGGTCTGAAAATTTCGCGTGATGATCCGCCGAGGCTCCGGAACCATAGAGGATCACGGATAGGAGCCGGTCCTGATAGGCGCGCTCAAGTTTTGTGACCAGTTCTTTTAGTTCGTCCATTGGCACTCCATATTATCCAACACAGCGCGAAAACCGGGACTGACCACTCTGTCCCGAGGCGCACACAACCTCCCGCAAAAGCACTAGCACGCCCGGCGCCGAGTGGACAGAGCGGTCTGTCCCGGCTTTCGCCCCCGTCCGCAAAGCCAAGCTACCGGCCATTTACCAGTCACTCGATGCGCCGCCGCCGCCGGAGTCTCCTCCGCCGAAGCCGCCGAAGCCGCCGGAAGATCCTCCGCCGCTGGAGCCTCCAAAACCTCCGCCACCCCAGCCGCCGCCGCCGCCGCGTCCCATCATGTTACCGAGGAACATGCCGGTAAGGAAACCGGTGAAGCCTCCGCCACCTCCGCCGCGCCCTATACGGCCGAGCATCGAAAGGATAAAGAAGATACCGATGACGATCAGGGGCCAAGGGATCGATGGGCCCCGGCTGACAGCCGTGCGGGTGCGGACGCGCGCGTCGACGGGAAGCGCTACGTTCTTTGACTCGGCGATTTTTGCGCCGAACTGCTGGGCGGCCGCGAGCGCCGCGGGGCCGTAGGTACCCTGGCGCAGAATGGGACGAATGCCGCGCATGATGGAGCCCGAATCGGCGTCGGTGATGACGGGCTCAAGGCCGTAGCCGATTTCGGCGCGATCCTTTTTGTCCTTGATTGCGAACAGCAGCAGGATGCCTTCGTCGTTCGGTTTTTTACCGATGCCCCACTGGTGATAGAGCTTGCTGGCGACGTCGGCAACGTCGTCGCCATCGAGGGTATCGACGGTGACAATGGCCATTTGGGCGCCGGTACTACGTTCCAAAATTCCGCAGTAGACAGCTAATCGCTGCGCGTTGGCGGCGTCGATGGCGTGGGCGAAATCGTTGACGTAGCCAGTGGGCTTGAGCTTGGTAAGGTCTAGAGCGTGGGCGGTGATGGCGAGTAGAAGCGGGAGAAGAATGTGGACAGGGCGAAAAAAGAGGACTGATCTCTCTATCCCAAGGTGCCGCGTGGACGGAGCGGTCTGTCCCCTTTTTTCGCCCATCCTCATATGGATCGCATCAGATCCTGGCGGCGGACTTTGAAACCTTCGAGACGGCCTAGCATGGCGATTGCCATGCGCTTGGGGTCGAAAAACTGCTGCGCTAACGCCAGGACTTCGTCGGCTGTGACTTTTTCGATGAGGGCGAGCATTTCGTCCAGCGAGAAGAAACGCTTGAAGTATAATTCCTGACGCGCGAGGTTGCCCATGCGGCTGGAAGTGGACTCGAGGCCGAGGACGTAGGAGCCTTTGAGATGATCCTTGGCGCGGCGCAGCTCCTCCGGAGTCACTTTGTGCGCGGCAATCTCGCCGAGTTCATGGACCACCGATTCGATGACCCTGCCGGCGGTCTTCTGCGAGGTTCCGGCGTAGACCAGCATGCAGCCGGCGTCGCGATACATGGTCAGCTCCGAATAGACGGTGTAGGCAAGTCCCTGCTTCTCGCGAATGTTCTGGAACAGGCGGCTGCTCATGCCTCCGCCGAGGATCGCGTTGAGGATGTAGCAGGCGAAGCGCTTTTCGTGAGGCATCGAAATCGAGGGCACGCCCAGGTAGAGATGGACCTGCTCCAGCGAATTCTTATTGCGGAACACGAGCGGCGCGTGTGGCTGCGGAGGAGCCTTAATGGAGCGGAGCTTGCGCGGCTTCAAATCGGCGAATTTTTCTTCGGCGAGCGCGACCAGCTTACGATGGCTGAGATTGCCGGCGGCGGTGATGAGAATATTCGACGGGCCGTAGAATTCTTTGTAGTATCTTTCAACCTTGTCGCGATCGAAGCCGCGGATCGTCTGTTTGGTGCCTAGGATCGGGCGTCCAAGCGCGTGTCCTTTCCAGAAACTGCTGGAGAAAATCTCGTGGATGAGGTACTCGGGGTTGTCGACCTCCATCTTCAACTCTTCGAGGATGACGCCCTTTTCCTTCTCAATATCGCCCTTCGCGAACAGGGGATTGCGGACCAGGTCGGCCACGACATCGAAGGCTTCCGGCAAATGCTCGTCGAGGACTTTCACGTTGTAGCTGACGAGTTCCTTGGAGGTGAAGGCGTCGAGGCCGCCGCCGATGGAATCGACGGAGCGGGCGATCTGCTCGGCGGAGCGATTCTTAGTGCCCTTGAAAACCATGTGCTCGATGAAGTGGGTGAGGCCGCTTTCTTCAGGCGTCTCTTCGCGGGAGCCGGTGCCGATCCAGATGCCGACAGTGACGCTGCGGACGTGGGCCATCTGCTCCGTTACCACGCGGACGCCGTTGGGCAGGACGGCACGTTCAATGTCTCGGATTTTATGCGTGGCCATTTAAATTCTAGTTTACCATGCTAAACTGGGGGTATGCCGCAAAGTATTGTAGGGATGGAACTTACTGACATCCAACAAGCTTTGGGAACTACCGAGCCGGGCTTTCGGGCGCGCCAGATTTACGAGGCGGTATATCGGCGACGGGTCACGAACGTTGCGGCGATCTCCAATCTTCCCAAGGCCTTGCGCGGTCGTTTGGAGCTGGGTTTGCCCGAAATCGAGCGGCGTTTTGAATCGACGGACGGGACTCGCCGGTACCTGCTGAAGCTGGCCGATGGGAAGACGGTCGAGACGGTTTGGATGCCGGAGGGGGAGCGGTCGACGATCTGCATTTCGAGCCAAGTGGGATGTCCGGTCGATTGCAAATTTTGTCTGACGGCGCTGCTGGGGCTGGAGCGGCATCTGACGGCGGGCGAGATTGCGGGGCAGGTATTGCGCGTGGCGGCGGACAACGCGCTCGAGGCGGGGACGGATCGGATCAACATCGTGATGATGGGGCAGGGCGAGCCGCTGCTGAACCTGGCGAATGTGATCAAGGCGACGCGGTTGATGGTGGATCCGGAAGGCATGGCGATTTCGTCGAAGCGGATTACGCTGTCGACCTCGGGGATCATCCCGAAGATCGATGAACTGGGTCGCGAGGCGGTGCGGCCCAGATTGGCGATTTCGCTGAACGCGTCGAATGAGGAGCAGCGGCGGGAGCTGATGCCGATCACTCGCAAATATCATTTGAAGGAATTGATGGAGGCCTGTCATCGGTATCCGCTGCGGCCCTGGGAAAAACTGAGCTTCGAATACGTGCTGTTGAAGGACGTCAACGATACGGACGCGGACGCCCGGCGGGTGGTGAAGTTGCTGGCGAATCTGAATGCCAAGGTGAATCTGATTGCGCTGAATCCGGGTCCGGGGATTCCATTTTCGACCCCCCTGCCGGAGCGGGTGGAGTCGTTTCAAGCGATCGTGCGGAAGGCGATGCCTTGTTTCGTGCGGAGGCCGAGGGGACTCGATGTATTCGCGGCTTGCGGGCAGTTGAAGAGAATGGAACTGGTGCAGGTGGGATAGCTGCTTCAAGGCCTCGGCCTCGGTGTTGCGTCGCCGTCGATCAGCTTCATGGCCCACTTGGTGGCTTCGCGATACATGGTCTGAATGTCGGGGCGGTCGTAGACTTCTTCGCGGTGGCCGAAGGTGGAATAGAAGACGCGGCCGTTTCCATAGGTCTTGACCCAAGCGACGGCGAAGTCTTTGTCGGTGCGATGCACGTTCTTGTTGGCCAGATCGATCTTGTTTTCGTCGAGGCGGGCCAGCACACGGACTTTTTCGCGAGAGAATTCCTTGCTCGGCTGATAGATCTCGTCCATCATGCTGAAGGTTTTCGGGAAGTCTTTCATGGCGGGGAAATTGGGGTCTTCGATGATAATCGGTGCCATGAACTGGCCCCACGGGTGCTGATCGAAGTACGCTCCCATCATTTCGCCGTACTCGGGCCATTTGTAGAAAGTATCGATGGCGGAGTGGCCACCGATGATTCCTTTGCCGTCGTCATGGACGAACGACAGGAGGGCGGCTTTCTGCTCGTCGTCTAGAGGCAGTTCGCCGGTGGTGTAGAGATAAATCGCATCGAAATAATCGAGATTTTTTGCGTTGCCGGCCGCGAGCTTCTTTTTGGTGATGAGCTGCGTGTCGGTGCGGATATAGGTATCCCACAAGCCGGTATCGTGGCCGATTTTCCACATGGTGGCGAGGCCGTTCGAGACGGAATCGTGCTGATATCCGGCGACTGCGCCGATGGCGAGCAGCTTCTTCTTTTTCGGAGCTTGAGGGGCCTGGGCGAACGTCAGGGCGGCACATGCGGCCAGAGCTAGAAAAGTCTTCATGGTTTCCAATCTGCGGTGAAGATATTGAATTCGTAATGGCTAGTGGATTTGTAGCTGGACGCGAAGACGATCTTCGAGCCGTCGGGGGAGAATTCCGGGAACGAGGTGAAGACGCCGTAATCGGTCACTTGCTCCAGGCCGGTTCCATCCATATTAATAAGGTATAGCTCGAAGTCGCTGGAATCGCACTTGTGTTTGTTGGAGGCGAACAAGATTTTCTTGTCGTCGGGGGAGAAAGTTGGGGCGAAACTGGCGCAGCCGAAATTGGTGATCTGTTTGGTTTCAGAGCCGTCGGCGTTGGCGACGAACAGTTCCATCTTCATGGGCGCGGTGAGATTTTCTTTGAGCAGCGCTTTCGACGTAGCGGCTTTCTCCGGGGTATCGGGATGATGGGCGCGCCATACGATCTTTTTCCCGTCATGCGAAAAGACTGCGCCGCCGTCGTAGCCTTCCGACGTGGTGATGCGCGTTTTATGCGACCCGTCTTCGTTCATGGTCCAGAGATCGAGGTCGCCTGAGGCGAGAGACGTGTAGATGATTTTCTTCGTCTTCCAATTGATCGTAGCTTCCGCGTCGTAACCGGGCGCGGTGGTCAGCTTTTTGAGAATCTTTCCGGCGTCGGTGGCGAGGTAAATATCGAAGGTTGGATAGACGGCCCAGACGTAGCCTTTACTGCGATCGGGACGAGCGGGGCATGCGTCGCCTCCTTCATGGGTAGAGGCGTAGACAATGGTTTTGTTGTCGCCGAGAAAATAGCCGCAGGTGGTGACGCCTTTGCCGGTCGAAACCATTTTCAAGTCGGAGCCGTCGGCGGCATTCATGATGTAGATCTGATCGCACTCGTGGCCGTCGCGAGTGGATTGAAAAATCAGGCGCTTGCCGTCGGGCGACCAGTACGCCTCGGCGTTCTGGCCTCCGTGGGTGATCTGATTGAGGTTTGCGATGTGCTGCGCGGAACATGTTAGGCAAACCAGAAACAGGAGCTTCATAGAAAGGACTATTGTATGCCACCGGGGATGAGCCAGACATCACGGAGTGGCCCCACGCTGACGCATGGGGCTAGGCGGCGTCGTTGTGGTGGTGGTCCCAGGCTTCGTCGGTGAGGCGGTCGCGGTTGCGAGCAAGTATTCTCTCGTTGATTTGCGATTCTGAAAAAACGAAGCCATCTTCCGATGGATCGTAGGTTTCTCCTTTGGACTCGTACATTTCCATGATGTCGAGAAGGTTGTCCAGGTCGTGCTTTTCCTGGTCTCGGCGGGTTTTCTGGAGGTCGCGAAGCTGCGCTACTGTCCTTTCGAATTGACGCGAGAGGCGCTGGCTATGCATGCTCAGGTTGGCGAGCGCTTTCGCCTGGTCTAGGAGGCCATCCACGAGGCCCGCTGGGGCGTATGTGATGCTGAGGAGATTGGTTTCCAGAGCCGCGACGCGGTTGAGGCGCCAGGAGGCGTCGGCCAGGGCTTGGACGAGATGGGATTCGGTTGCGGTTTGGGGGTCGTATTCGTCGGTGAAGGAATTTAGATGGGACTGATACGCTTGCAAGTCTTCGGTGGGCATGACGACGATTTGGCCGGTGAGTCCGTGGCGGAGTGCGTTCAGGGAAGATTGCTTTTTGCCGGCTTCGGTTTTGGGGCCGGTGGAGTGCTGCGAGTTGGCTCGGTTGATTTCGA
>Ga0182024_10024245_pt1 | contig 10795 bp, 8 predicted proteins | sample P32metaG_FD_120480 | JGI IMG/M metagenome (GOLD analysis project Ga0182024, IMG submission 120480) | Permafrost microbial communities from Stordalen Mire, Sweden - P3-2 metaG (Illumina Assembly) | ecosystem: Environmental > Terrestrial > Soil > Wetlands > Permafrost | place: Sweden: Stordalen...
ACTCCTTGAGAATCTCCGTGCCGCTGGCTGGCTTATTGCCGATGACCTTGCGGCCGATGGCCCGTTCAAATTGCTCGATCAATTCCTTCGGAAAGCCGTGCGGATAGACGGGGAAGGCTTGAGCGAGCCAGATGCCGGCCATCTCCCAATGGCCCGTGGTGGTGTCCTTGCCGGGCGAGTGCGTGGCGCCCTTGCCAAAATATCCAGCAGGCGCGTGCGGCGGCGTCAAGTGCGCGAGCGACTCGATATTGGCAAGCCCTAGGCGGACCAGATTCGGCAGGGCGAGCGGCCGGGAACGGGCGATGTGCCCGAGCGTGTTGCGGCCGGCGTCGCCGTATTCGGCGGCGTCGGGTAGCGGACCTATGCCCACGCTATCAAGCACAATCCAGATGACTCGCGAGAACGGCACGGCGCACCTCGGCGCGGGCTTCTGTATGCTCTACGGCTCCAATCTAACACAGGAGACTCCCGACCTCGGCGGGATGGCAATACTCTCCGGCAGGCGCCTGTTTGCCGTCGAGCGGGCGGGGACGTATACTTTTTTGTTTGGGCTCTGTGTGCGGAGCCCGCTGTGGAGCCCCCCGGTGACCGAGGAACGCAACGCCAACGCCGAATCTTCCGTGATCCACGTTTCGGGCGCGCGTGTGCACAATCTCAAAAACATCAGCTTCGATATCCCCAATAACGCCCTCACCGTGGTTACCGGAGTTTCCGGCTCCGGGAAGTCCAGCTTGGCCTTCGACACCATTTACGCGGAAGGGCAAAGGCGATACATCGAATCGCTATCCGCGTACGCGCGGCAGTTCCTGGAGCGCATCGAGAAGCCGGACGTGGATGAAATTACCGGCATAGCGCCCGCGATTGCCATCAAACAGAAGAACTCCACCCGCAATCCGCGGTCGACGGTGGCAACCGCGACCGAGATTTACGATTATCTCCGGCTGCTCTACGCCCGCGCCGGCAGCACCTTCTGCACGAACTGCGGACAGCCCGTGCGGCGAGACAGTCTCGACGAAATTACGGCGCGCGTCATGGGTTTCGAGCCGGGCCGACGGTTTTATGTGGTGTTCCGCTTGGCGCTACCGGAGCCTGTGAAGAAGGGCGCCGGGCGCAAAGCTGCTCGTCCGACCGGCAGCGTGGTGCAGCAGGCGCTCTCCGATTTGCAACGGCGCGGATTCAACCGGCTTTACCAGGACGGCCGCGTGCACGAGTTCTCTTCCCCGGAAACGCTGCTGGACGTCGATTTCGCAAAGCCAGTTTTTGTGCTGGTTGACCGTCTGGCGGTCTCTTCCGAGATGCGATCGCGTTTGGCCGATTCGATCGAAATCTGTTATCGCGACGGGAAAGGCGAAGCCATCCTGGTTTTTGTGCCGCCAGCCGAGACGGCTGGGCCGGGCGCAGCGCCGGCGGCGGCCACGGCGGAAACCCCGGCGGAGGCGGAGCGGTTGATCTTCAACGAGCGCTTCGAGTGCAAGACCTGCGGGATCGTCTATCAGGAGCCTGAGCCGCGGCTTTTTTCGTTTAACAATCCGTATGGCGCATGCCCGCGGTGCCAGGGATTCGGCAATACGATCGACTTCGACCCGGACCTGGTCATTCCGGATCGCGGCAAATCGATCAACGACGGAGTCATTGAGCCGTGGACCAAGCCGCGCTACCGCGCGGTGTGGCAAGAGCTCAAGCGTTTTGCGCGCGCGCGCGGCATTCCGCTGGACATACCCTACCGGCAACTGACCGCAGAGCAGCGAAACGATATTTTGGAAGGAGAGCCGGACGGGGACTTTCCCGGCGTGAAGGGCTTTTTCGCCTGGCTGGAGCGCAAGAAGTACAAGCTGCACGTGCGCGTGTTTCTGAGCCGTTATCGGGGCTACGCAACCTGTCCGGAATGCCGTGGCACGCGGCTGCGGCCAGAGGCGCGCGCTGTACGAATTGGGGGCAAGTCCATTACCGAAACGTGTGCGATGACCGTGTCCGAGGCGCGCAAATTTCTGGACTCGCTAGAGTTAGAGCCGCAGCAAGCCGCCATCGCTGACAAGATTCTCGAAGAGGTGCGGCAGCGTCTGCGTTTTCTCGACGAGGTGGGGTTGGAGTACCTCACACTCGACCGGCTGACGTCGACGCTTTCCGGCGGTGAGGCGCAAAGGATTCAGCTGGCCACGTCGCTGGGCTCGCATCTGGTCGGCGCGCTGTACGTGCTGGACGAACCTTCCATTGGCCTGCATCCGCGAGACACGCACCGGCTCATCGAGATTCTCCGGAGTCTTCGCGACCTGGGCAACACGATCCTGGTGGTCGAGCATGATCCGGACACCATCACCGCCGCTGATACCGTACTCGATCTAGGACCGGGAGCAGGTGAACTCGGGGGCAAATTGCTTTTCGCCGGGCCGCAACGCGACCTTCTGGCGTCGCCACACTCGCTGACTGCGCGCTACCTGAACGGTGAATTGCGCATTCCCGTGCCCGCACTGCGGCGCAAGCCAAACGGGCGATTTCTGCGCATTTTCGGCGCGCGATCGCACAATCTACGGAACCTCGACGTGATGATACCGCTCGGCATGATGGTCGCCGTGACCGGCGTTTCGGGTTCCGGAAAATCGACGCTGGTCCATGACGTTCTGTACAAGGGCCTTGCAATCAAGCGCGCCGGCGGAAATTTGCGGGACATCTGCGATCGCATCGAAGGCGATCTTGGCGTGACGGATGTGGTCCTGGTGGACCAGTCGCCCATCGGACGCACGCCCCGCTCGAACCCCGCGACGTATCTCAAGGCCTTCGACGCCATTCGCGAAGCGTTTGCCGCAACTCCGGAAGCGAAGAAGCGCGGCTTCGGCCCCGGACATTTTTCCTTCAACATTCCAGGAGGGCGTTGCGAGGCTTGCCAAGGCGACGGCACCGTGACCGTGGAGATGCAGTTCCTCGCGGACGTGGAGCTGATCTGCGAAGAGTGCCGTGGCACACGCTTCAAGAGCAGCGTGCTCGAGGTTCGCTATCGCGATAAGAACGTGCACGAAGTATTGGGATTGACGGTGCGCGAAGCGCTGCACTTTTTCAGCGGAGTTCCCAAAGTTCTGAGCAAGCTCAGCATCCTGGATGAAGTGGGACTCGGCTACCTGCGCCTGGGCCAATCGGCCACGACCCTTTCCGGCGGCGAGGCACAGCGGCTGAAGCTGGCAGCACACCTGATTCACGCCTCCCATCCGGCGAGCCTCTATATTTTCGATGAGCCCACGACCGGCCTGCATTTCGACGATATCCAGAAGCTGCTGGCGGCGTTTCGCAAACTACTGGATGGGGGCGCGTCCATCGTAGTGATCGAGCACAATCTGGACATCATCAAGTCCGCAGACTGGGTGATCGACCTGGGACCTGAAGGAGGCGTGGGAGGCGGACAGATTGTGGGCACCGGAACACCCGAACAGCTCGCGCGCAATCCACATTCGTATACGGCCAAGTATTTGGCGCGGGCGCTCAAGAACAACCCTAACGGGCATAAGGAAGCGGCAAACAATAAGGCGGCGCTGGCGCGCTCCCGTAGCATCGGCAAAACGCAGGAGCCAACCCAAAACGGTCCGCGAGGCGAATGACCTAACGCCGAAGCTTCGCACCCAGCGCTACGGTCGAAGTCGAGTTACGGCACAACGAGTTGGTTCGCGGGGCTTGCTGCGATAAACTTAGTGTGCGCCTAATTCCCAGCCAGGCGCGTTCGGTCCAAATTCCAAATGTTGTCGGAGCCCGGTCGAAGGCACATGGCGTGTAGCACGATCTGTCGCTCTCATCCCTACCGGCGACTCCTTTCGAGCTGTCTCCTGCTCTCCCTGCTCATCGCGTGTGGCGCAACAGTTGATGCGCAAAATACGGCACTCAACAAACTGGAAGTGCAGTGCCAAAGCGAAACGAACCCGGTGCGAAAGGCCAAGTTGCTCGCTAAGCTCGGCCCTCTCGAAGTGGACGAAGCGGCCCGGCGGATCGGGGAGAATCAGGATGAAGCGGCGATGGCGTCGCTCGAACGATTTCGCGACGATGTCCGTAGCACCGCCGATGCGCTCACCGCCATGCAAGTGAATGCGGCGCGGCACCCGGCCGGCTTCAAGGAACTGCAGATCGGGCTCCGCGAATCGCTGCGGCGACTGGGCGACCTGGTTCTGCAGGTGTCGAGCGATCAACAGCCTCGCTTCGAGGCTCTGCGATCCGACCTTTCCGCAACACAGAATTCGCTGATCGAAGCTCTCTTCCCGTCCCCCAAGGAGAAACGAGGGAAGGATGGGAAGGCCGATTGAGGAGGCCGTCATGCGCTCGCGAACTTCCACTGTACACTTCGCTTTCGCTTGCTGCGCGCTGCTGCTCGGACTGAGCGCACTGGCTTCATCTGCACGCGCGCAAAAGAAGGACTACCTGAGCGATGCCGAGGACGCGCAGATTCGCGATTCGGACACGCCGGGCGATCGCATCAAGCTGTTCATCTCGTTTGCCGGCGACCGCCTCAAGAAATTGCAATACGAGCTGGCACATCCGGGCGACAGCCTCCATCGCGCCGACCGACTGAATGCCCTGATTAATGGATACGCCGGGTGTGTCGACGACGCGGCCGACCTGATCGAACTCGGCACGGACAAGCAGCAGAACATCCGCGACGCCGTCAAGGACATGCAGAACCACGCGCCAGGATTCCTCAGCGATCTCAAGGAGATCGAGACCAAAGGTGGCGAAGCGGCCGACTACAAGGACAATCTCGACGACGCCATCGACGCCACCAACGACGCCATCCGCATCGCCGATGACGCCATCAAGGACCTGGCGCCCCCGCCGGTGCGACGGAAGCCCTCATGAAACTGCCGAAGGGGCGCTCGGACATCGTACCGGGCGGAGCGCAAACGTTTCACCGCATCTACACCCGCCTGGGTTGCCAGGGCCGGCCTCCGCAATTCGTGGTGGAGTTTTACCCCTACGCGAATTTGATGCACACCATTCGCGTGAAAGAAGAGGCTGCCGAGGTGCGCCTCTGCGACGCTCTTCGCGGGGCGCCTCTGGAAGTATTCGAAGCCACCGCGGCCATTTTGCTCTCGCGGGTTTACCGGCGCCGCGCTCCGCAGGAACTGCTGGCGGCCTACCGTCGTTACACCGCCGATTCGCGCACGCGCCGGCGCGTCAACCGGCTGCGTCGCACTCGGGGGCGCATCGTGAAGACCGGGCCGCAGGGGAACATCTACGACCTTGTAGACATATTTCGGCGGCTGAACCGTGAGTATTTCGGCGGGCGTCTGCGCCAGCCGCGCCTGGGTTGGAGCACGCGGGCGTGGCGCGCGCAGTTTGGATGCTTCGATCCGGCGCTCAATCAAATTGTCATGAACCGATGGTTGGACCGCGGCGCGGTGCCGAGCTATGCGGTGGAGTACGTGCTGTTCCACGAAATGCTGCACGTGAAGCACCCGCTGCGGGCGGCGCGCTGCGGCATTGAGGCGCATTCGATGGCCTTTCGGCAAGAGGAAAAGCGGTATGTGCACTACGAACGTGCGCGGAAGTTTCTCGACCACTAGCTAATGCCTGTCGGTTTCGCGTTTGGATTCGGCTTCGAGTTTCTCGATGCGTTTGTTGACCTTGTCCGCGTTCGGCGCCGTGCGGAGCAGTTCGAGATATTTGCGATAGGCGGTGATGGCGCTGGCCGGGTCGTTTTTTTTCTCGTAGGCCTCGCCCATGAGCAGGTAGGGTTTGGCTAGCTTCGGCTGCCGCTGGGCCGCGTCCTGGAAACGATCAATGGCGGCGTCGTAATTCCCTTTTTTCAGGTAGAAGGTGCCAACGTCCACGCTCCTGCCCGCGCCGACCGGATCGAACGTGGGCTCGGTTGGCTCGGCAGGTGCAGCGGGTTCCTCCGGTTTGGCAGGGCCGGCGGACGCTGGGTCAACCGGCGCTGATGCTGGCGCGGGCGCTGGCTCTGACGCTGGCGCGGGCGCTGGCTGCGCGGATTCGTCCGACGGCGGAGGCGGGGGCCCGTCCGCCAGTTTCGAGTCCTGCGCTCTGGCGGGAAGTGCGGTTAAGCAAAACCAAGCCGCGAGTGCGGCGAGAAGGATGGCCGCACGAGTCCAGCGGCGAGCGATGCCCGTTGCGCCTGGCATGGTATGCGTGAGTGGGATTCGCTTTGCTATCATGAATGTTGCCCGTGTTCCGGGGCTGGCTGACCCGCCGATTATTGTACTCCCGCTATGGAACTCACGGAAAAAGCCGCGACCCTGCCCACTGAGGCCGGGGTATACCTTTTCAAGGACGCGCTGGGGACGATCCTCTACGTCGGGAAAGCGGCCTCGCTGCGATCGCGCGTGCGCTCGTATTTTCTCGAATCCAACTGGACCAACGCCAAGACCGGATCGCTGGTTCGCGAAATCGCGGACATCGACTATATCGTCGTCGACAACGAACGCGAGGCGCTGGCGCTCGAGAACAACCTGATCAAGCAGTACCAGCCGAAGTTCAACGTGATGCTGCGGGACGACAAGACGTATCCGTACATCCGCTACACCGCATTCGAGAAATACCCGCGCGTGTACGTCACGCGACGGCTGCTCAAAGACGGCTCGCTGTACTTTGGCCCCTATTTCCCGCACAGCCTGGCCCATCGCATCGTCCATTTTATTCACAAACATTTTCGAGTGCCTTCGTGCACCGTGGACTTGACGCGCGACCACCCGCGCCCCTGCCTGCAGTACTACATTCACCGCTGCCTGGGGCCCTGCGTCGCGGGACTGACCACCGATGAGCGCTACGACGAAGCGGCGCGGGACACACGCACGTTTCTCGAAGGGCGGCGCCACGACCTGATCGCCAGCCTGCGCCAGCGCATGGCGCAGGCGTCCGAAGAGCAGCGTTACGAGCAAGCGGGGAGCTATCGCGACCTGCTCCACACCATCGAAGAGATCGAGGAGCGGCAAAGGGTGGCTGCGGCAGCAGGCGATGACACCGACGTGCTGGCCTGGTACGCCGAACCTCCCCAAGTGGCCGTCAATCTGTTTCACGTGCGCGGTGGGCGCGTGGTGGACCGCAGGGATTTCTACTGGGAGGATCTCGAGAACTTCAACCCGGAGGAATTTCTGCCGTCGCTGCTGAAGCAGCTTTATCTCGATGCAGCCTACCTGCCGCGAGCCATCCACGTGCCCTTCGATTTCGAGGATCGCAAATTGCTCGAGGAAATCCTTTCCGAGCGTGCGGAGAAACTGGACCTGCCCTACCGGCGGGTCGAAATTGCGGTGCCGCAGCGCGGGCCAAAACACGCCTTCCTCGACCTGGTCGAGAACAATGCGAAGCACTCTTTCGACCAGCGTTTCCGCGTGCTCAAGCCCAACGCGAAGGCCGTCGCGGAGGCACTGGAGGCGACGTTCAACCTGCCCGAACCGCCGAAGCGCATCGAAAGCTTCGACATTTCGCACCTGCAGGGCGCCGATACGGTGGCCTCCATGGTGGTGTGGGAAAACGGCAAGATGAAGAAGTCGGACTACCGCAAGTTCATCATCCGCGGTGAATGGGGCAATGATGACTTTGCGAGCATGCGCGAGGCCGTCGAGCGCCGCTATCGCCGGGTGCAAGCAGAACACAAACCGATGCCAAGCCTGCTGCTCATCGACGGCGGACTGGGACAACTGCACGCCGCAGCGCAAGCGCTGGAAAAGCTCGAAATCATCAACCAACCGGTGGCCAGCATCGCCAAACAGGAGGAAATTCTGTACGTGCTGGGACAGGAAGACGAACCCATCCGCGTGCCTGGACATTCGCCGCTGCTGCACCTGGTCCAGCAGATCCGTGATGAGACGCACCGCTTCGCGGTGGGCTTTCACCGGCAGCGGCGCGCGCGGCGCACGCTCACGACGGAGTTGGATGGGATCCCCGGCGTCGGCGAGCGGACGGCGCAGAAACTGTTGCGCCGCTTTGGCAGCGTCGCGCAGGTGCGGCTTGCGAGCGTGGAGGACCTATCACGCATCGTGGCCAAACCACTGGCGCGGCGAATTGCCGAACACCTGCACGGCGCGCAGGGTGGCGCATAAGTGCGCCGTCCGCAAAGCAAACGCACCTTCAGCACACTTCCTTGCATCGAATTGGCCTGTATGCTACGGTCAGCGATGGAGGCAAATCATGGGGGATAACGCGGGATCGAAGGTCAGCTACTTTCTGGTCGGTCTGGGAATTGGCGCGCTGGTGGGAGTTCTGTTCGCGCCCAAAGCCGGAGAAGAGACGCGCGACTACTTGTCCAAGAAGGCGGAAGAAGGCAAGGAATACGCGCAGCGCAAGGCTCGCGAACTGCGCGAACGGGCGGAGGACCTTGTCGAGCGGGGAAAGCAAGCCGCGTCCAAGCAGAAGGATTCACTCAACGCCGCCGTGGATGCGGGCCGGGATGCCTACCAGCGCGAGAAGACCAAAGCACAGTAAAGGCGAAACCGCATGGAAAGCTGGCTGCCGTTCTTTGTAATTGTCGCGTCTGTCTCGATCATATTGCAGACGGTTATCCTTGCGGCGATGTTCTTCCAGTTCCGCCGGCAGGGGCGGCGCGTGGAACAGATTGCCGAGGAATTTCGCACGCGCGTGATGCCCATCCTGGGACGCGTTCAGATACTGGTCGAGGACGCGCAGCCGAAGATTTCCAGCATGCTGTCTGACGCCACGGAAATCACACGCGTGGCGCGCACTCAGGTGCAGCGCGTGGATCGTGTGATGATCGAGGCGGTCGATCGTCTGCGCCTGCAACTCGTGCACGCCGATCAGATCCTTACGGGAACGCTGGAAACGATCGAGGATACTGGAGCCAAGCTCCGCAAGACGCTATGGGGTCCGATACAATCGGTGAGCGCCCTCGTGCGAGGAGTTCAGGTGGGCCTCGAGTTTTTCCGCGGCGTGCGTATGCGTCGTCCGCCCGAGAGTCCGGCCGAGCAGCCGGACGAAAGCCTCTTCATTTAGCCCCAAGTTCGTACTTAGCCAGCATTAAACGGCTGCGCAAATCCAGCCGCCGCCCAAGACTCGTTCACCCGAATAGAATACGGCAGCCTGACCGGGCGTAACCGCGCGCTGGGGTTCGATGAAACGCAGACGAACCCCAGACGCCCCGAGAGGCTCGACGACCGCGGCAGCCGGCTGGTGCCGGTAGCGAATCTTGACCATGACCTCGAGCGGCGACGCAGGCGCCTCACCGGCAATCCAGTTGACGTCCCGCACCTCGCAAGCATCACGGAGCAATTCGTCTTCGCCGCCGACGGTCACGCGGCGCGAAGCGGAATCGATGTGCACGACATAAAGCGGCCGTCCGGCCGCGATTCCCAAGCCGCGGCGCTGGCCAATGGTGAAGTGATGAACACCGGCGTGATGGCCGAGCACTTCTCCAGACGTTGTGACCAACTCGCCTTGTTCTTCTAGAGCCGTATCTTCGGACGCTGCCAGCCCCTGCTCGAACCGATAAGCCTGGATAAATTGCGCGTAATCGCCGGAGGGAACGAAGCAGATCTCCTGGCTTTCTGGCTTTTCCGCCACCGGCAACCGGGCGCGCCGCGCAATCTCGCGGACTTCCAGCTTGGTGGCATCGCCGAGCGGGAATCGCGTGCGCGACATCTGTTCCTGCGTCAGACCAAACAGAAAGTAAGATTGATCCTTCGTGGCATCGAGCGCGCGCAGCAATTCGTAGCGCCCTGAGTCTTGCTCGAAACGAATGCGGGCGTAATGGCCGGTGGCGATCTGCTCGGCGCCAATCTGCCTGGCGGTTACCAGTAACTGATCGAACTTCACGTGCGTGTTGCAGAGCGCGCACGGTATCGGGGTCCGTCCGGCAAGGTAATCGGACACGAATGGCCGGATGACGGTGGCCTCAAACTGGCGCTCAAAATTCACGACATAGTGCGGGAAGCCAAGGTGTTCAGCGACGCGACGCGCGTCATGGACATCGTTCAGGGAACAGCAGCGCTGCCCCACCGGCTCGCCGTCTCCCATTTGCGGCAAGCGCTGCTGATTCCACAACTGCATGGTCAGGCCGACGATGGGCGCACCAGCCTCCCGCAGGATGGCGGCAACCGTCGAACTATCCACGCCGCCGCTCATGGCCACGGCCGTCAGGATCGAGGAATGCGCAGCGGAGTTCACGCGTGCCCCACCGTTTCTCTCCGCGTGGGCGAGAGTTCGCGTTGCCGCGCCACGGCCTCTGGAATCGCGTCCAGCGCAAGGGCAACGTCTTGATCGGTTGTCGGGCGGCCAAGGCTCAAGCGAATGCAGCCGCGAGCGTCCGCAGGCGAGAGGCCGATCGCAGCGAGCACATGGGACGGGTCCACAGCGCCAGATAGGCATGCTGCTCCCGCCGAACAGGCTACTCCCCGCAGATCCAGAGCGATAACCAGCGATTCGCTTTCAACTTCGGGAAACATGATGTTGCAAGTATTGGGAAGACGCCCTGCCGCGGCGCCACTGACGCGGGCTCCGGATATGCTGGCCAGCAGCCCCTGTTCAAGATGATCGCGGAGCGCCGCAACTCTTGCGCTCTGCTCGTCCAGGTGCGTCAGGGCCAGCTCGGCGGCTTTGCCCATCCCTACGATCCCGGATACGTTTTCCGTGCCGGCGCGCCGGCCACCCTCGCCACGGCTGCCGTACAGCAACGGCTCAAGTTGCACTCCCTTGCGAACGAAAAGCGCGCCGATGCCCTTTGGCCCGTAGAATTTGTGCGCGGACAGAGACATCAGGTCCACGCCCATGCGCGCCACGTCGAGCGCGACTTTGCCCGCGGACTGCACCGCATCGCTGTGAAAGCAGACGCCAGCCTCCGCGGCGACGCCGCCAA
>Ga0182024_10024246_pt1 | contig 10794 bp, 4 predicted proteins | sample P32metaG_FD_120480 | JGI IMG/M metagenome (GOLD analysis project Ga0182024, IMG submission 120480) | Permafrost microbial communities from Stordalen Mire, Sweden - P3-2 metaG (Illumina Assembly) | ecosystem: Environmental > Terrestrial > Soil > Wetlands > Permafrost | place: Sweden: Stordalen...
CAATCCCTGGTATTTGGCTTGGTATTTGCGATACCACTGCCCGCACAGGTGCCCACAACCGTCGTATGGCACGGATATTTGCGCAACTCAGGCAGCGCACCGGTCATGAACGCCAAGGTGCGCCTGACCGGTGTGGCCACAGCCGAAGCCAGCACGGCTCCTGACGGTGCTTTCACTCTCCCCGCGTTGCCACCGGGAAAATACAAGCTAACCGTGGAGGCCGAGGGGCGGAAGGTTGTCTTTGCACAGACGATCGACCTGACGCCTTCCGCACCCGTTGAATTGATCACGCTGTCGAATCGCGGTGAGATTGAGGTTACCGAACAGCAACAGACAGGTGCGACCGGTGGTGTGGCTCTTTCGAGTCAGGCGGTGAGTGAGTTGCCGCTGAACAAGCGAGACTTCTCGTCCTTGCTATTGCTAGCGGCAGGCACAATGACCGACACAAATGGCGCCACGAACTTCACCGCGCAATTTGCAATCAACGGGCAGCGCGGCGTGGAGGCCACGTTCGCGATGGACGGAGCAGACATTAGCGACCCGGAGATGGGCGGCGCCACTCTTTCGAACTTCAATGTGGACGCGGTTGAGGGTATCGACTCAAACTCGGGTTGGATGCCGGCTGATATTGGCCGCGGGGCCGCAGGCTTCACAAATATCCACACGCGTTCGGGTGCGAGCGGTTTCCACGGTTCGTTCTTCGAGTTTGTGCGCAACTCGGCCTTTGACGCGCGCAATTTCTTCGATCATCCGACGCCTGCGTACCCGGGACGCATTCCCCCGTTCCGTCGTAACGAATTCGGATTCACAAATGGCAGTCCTATCTATATCCCTCATCTCTATGACGGGCGTAAGCGCACCTTCTACTTCACCGAGTACCAGGCCTTCCGTCAGGTGCTGGGAACCACCCAGGTCATGCCGGTACCCACGGCTGCGCAACGGCCTTCCGGAGGTTCAAATATCGTCTCCGACACGGTGAGCTTTCCCGATGGCACAACAGATTCACTGGCCATTCCGGTGAATCCGTTCATTGCTGCGATATTGGCTCGATATCCGCTGCCGAATCTTCCTACTGGCTCCTTCGGTGCGAATACCTACGCGACCGCGTCGAAGGTGAGCACCAACGCCGACCAATTCTCGTTGCGCATCGACCACAAACTTTCAGCAAAGAACCGGTTCTTTGCGCGCTTCACCATGGACAACCTGACGGGACCGACGACAAATCCGGATCAGACAGCGATCGATCCCGCCTTTGCCGTCGAGTACCTCGACCGGCAGCGCAACGTCGTCGGCACACTCACAACGACGTTCACGCCAAAGCTTGTGCTCGAGTCCTCGCTCTCGATAACCCGATCCACCCCGGGCTTTCCTACTCCCGATCACACGGACCCCGCGGTGAAGTTTGAAGACGGTCTCTTCGAAGCCTTCAACAGCGCCGGCGGATCAGTGATGCAGGCCTACGGCAATCTATTCCAGGAGCGGGAGAACATCAGCTATAACGCCGGACAACACACTCTGAAAGCGGGATTCGAGGTCAGGAAGAATGTGGACACCACCTATTTCGGTATTCCACCGAACGGGGAGTACGATTTCGGCGGCGGTACCGCCTACGCTACGGAAGCGATCGCGTCCGCGAGTGGCAAGCACAGCATCAACGTAGGTGATCCTCTACCGGATACGCTCTCTGGTTTGCTCTCAGGTTCGCCATTTGCCTACATCGTAGCCGTTGCGCCGCCAGGAGTTTCAGATGGCGCACACATCGGTCCGGCTGCCATCAACCGCAGCGATTACAACGCCTATGTCGAAGACAGTTGGAGGGTCACGCCAAAACTGACGCTGGACTACGGTGTCCGCTGGGAGTATTACACCCCGATCACAGAGCGTGCACATCGCACTGGCTCCTTCCGCACCCTGAATGGAGCCTTGGACTATGTTGTCAACCCTCAGCCCGGCTATTCAACCACCTGGAATGGATGGGGCCCCAGGGTGCAAGTCTCCTGGGCGCCGCTTAAGAACTTTACCGCGCATGCAGGTGGAGCGGTGATGGTAATTCCGCCTAACATCTGGCAGGACAACATGCTCACTGGTTCTACACCTTTTTCCATCAGCCCACGGCGTCAATCCTCCTCGAGCGCGCCGCTTGCGTATGGGTTCACGGTCACCCCATCGATGTTGCCCATTGCCTACGATCTGAGCGGCAATGGCATTCTGGCGAAGGGCGCGAAGAATATCCCTGCCAACACGCCAATGGACGTAGACCGCTACGAGAAGGATTTGGCCAACGTGACTTCTTCGGGTGCGGTGAGTTCTCTGAACCTCTCCGGGATCGATGCCAAGTTTGGCAATAGCGCACTTTACACCTGGACGCTCGGCCTCGAACGCAAGATCGCCAACCTGACTGCGGACCTGGGCTACGTGGGAACTGTGGCGCAGAAGCTTCCGCGCATCTCTTTTCCGAACGCCTATCCCGGCGCAACCCCCGGGTTCGCACCCTACACGCAATTCAACTCCGCGGGCGATGTAACCGGCGGCTTTGGGGTGATGAACGTGATGACGAATGATGTGCACTCCAACTACAACGCGCTGCAGGCTTCGCTATCCGGTACCGTGGCTCATGGCGGACCCGGCATTCAGGCCTCGTATACCTGGGGTAAGTCGATCGACACTACTTCGGTGGTGCTGAGTGGTACGGGTTCAACAGGTGCTACGAGTTCAGGAGTTTCACAGGACCCGTTCAATCTTCGCGCTGAGAAAGGACCGTCGGCCTTTGACGCGACGCACAATTTTGGACTGAGTGTGGCGCAGGATCTGCATATGGAGAGCGCGAGCTTCTTGAGCGTACTTCCGCGGAGCTTTACCTATGGATGGGAACTGCTTTCCATCTCTTCGATATCTTCCGGTGCTCCGTTCACCGTTTACTCGGGTATACAGCAGACGGGCGCGGGCGCGAACGGCGTCGACCGTCCGGATCAGATTGCCGAGCCGAAGCTCTCAACGGCGCGCACAAATCGACAGGACTACTTCGGGATGGGCGACGCCAATGCCGGCACCTACTTCAGTATTCCAATTCATATCGCGGCAGGCACCGGACCGAATCAGGGGCGATTCGGCACGCTTGGACGCAACACCTTCCGCGGGCCGGCCTACTACGACTACGATTTCGCGGTGATAAAAGACACACCCTTTGGCAGAAGATCTTCTGGCGCGGAGCGCATGGACCTGCAGTTCCGCGGTGAATTCTTCAATCTGTTCAACATCATCAACATGGGGCTTCCCTCGAATATCCTGACTGGGTCTGGTTTCGGCGAAATATCCAAGACGGCCGGCACTTCGCGGCAGATTCAATTGTCTCTGAAGTTGATTTACTAGACAGAAGTCCCCTTGACACGCAACCACCTAACAGCCGGTCGAAAAGAAGCCGTACGAAATGAGGAAAAGGCCCATGAATCCCATCAAATGCGCTGCAATCATCGCGGCATTGCTGGCCACAGCGGCGGTCGGATGCATCTCCGCAAACGCGCAGCCTCAACTCTTCAGCCCAGAGGCAAAGCAAAAGGCTCAGGCGCTCCTGAAGAAAATGACTCTGGAAGAGAAGATCGGCCAGCTCAATGAATCATCGGGGATGGTAATGCCTGGCATTGCAACAGAGAAGCCAGACGATCTCATAGTCAAAGGTGGCGTTGGATCGATTCTCTGGCAGATGAACGTGCAGGAGATTAATCGGCTCCAGCATATTGCTGTCGAACAATCCCGTCTGCATATTCCCATTATCTTCGGTTTTGATGTTATCCATGGATACCGCACAGTCTTTCCTGTCCCGCTTGCGATGGCGTCATCTTGGGATCCATCGGTTGAAGAGCAGGCGCAGCATTTCGCGTCGCAGGATGCGCGCGCGGCCGGACTTCAGCTTATGTTCACTCCGATGGTTGACATCGCCCGCGACGCCCGCTGGGGGCGCATTGTCGAAGGCGCCGGAGAAGACCCGTACCTCGGTGCGGCCATGGCGCGAGCCCAAGTCAAAGGCTTCCAGGGGGACCATCTCAACCCCGATGGGACGGTGGTCTGCGTTAAACACTTTGCCGGCTATGGCGCATCTGAAGGCGGGCGCGACTATGACTCGGTGTATGTGCCTGAAGAACTGTTGGAGAACGTCTATCTGGTGCCCTTCCACGCAGCCGAGCAAGCCGGCGCTGGCAGCTTCATGAGCGCATACATGGACCTCAACGATGTCCCTGCCAGCGGCAATCATTGGCTGTTGACTGATGTTCTGCGCAAGGACTGGGGTTTCCAGGGCTTTGTTCTCTCCGATGCATTTGCTGTCGGCAGCCTTGTGACACATCACTATGCCAAGGACGGTGAAGACGCAGCCTATAAGGCGCTCTCCGCTGGTGTCAACATGGACATGGCGAGCCTGACCTACGTTCACAATCTTGCGCAGGCAGTGAAGGAGGGGAAGATCACAGAGTCCTACATTGACCAGATGGTTCTGCCAATCCTCGAAACCAAGTACGACCTCGGCCTCTTCGAGCATCCTTACGCCGACGAATCTAGGGTCGAAGCTGTCCTGAGCCGTCCGGAAGGGCTCAAACTGGAGCGCAAACTCGCCGCACGTTCGATGGTCCTGCTAAAGAACGACAATCACACGCTTCCGTTGCAGAAGTCACTCAGGAGAGTTGCAGTCATCGGACCTCTTGCCGATTCGAAGCGCGACGTTGAGGGCGGATGGACAGTGGAAGGTTTGTTCGGACCGGGCGGAAAGAGCCATCCCATTACCGTGATCGCCGGAATCAAGAACAAACTTGGTCCAGATGCTCAAGTCACGCTCGTCGACGGGCCACGGCCGTCCAAGGTCTATCTCGGCATGCTGGACACGGTGACGGGCGAGAAACCGACTTCGCCGCCTACCCCTGAGGAAACCGCTGACTGGATAGCAAGAGTGAAGGCTGCTGCGAATAACGCAGACATGGTCGTCGCTGTGATGGGCGAACTCGCCAGCATGAACGGAGAAGCGGCTTCGCGGGCTTCACTCGACCTCCCGGATATCCAAGAGCAAATGCTGGAAGCGGTCGTGGCCACAGGTAAGCCAGTAGTACTCGTTCTCGAAAGCGGCCGCCCCCTCGACATCCGCTGGGCATCGGAGCATGTGCCGGCGATTCTCGAAGCCTGGTATCCGGGGACGGAAGGTGGAGATGCAGTGGCCGACATACTCTTTGGGGATGTGAACCCCGGCGGGAAATTGCCTGTGAGCTGGCCTCGCACGGCAGGCTCCGAGCCCCTCTATTACAACCACACCCGTACCCACGATCCCGAAGATGCGCCTAGATTCACATCACGTTATTGGGATATCAACTCGAAGCCCCTTTATCTCTTTGGCTACGGACTCAGCTATTCCACATTCAAGTTCGCCAACCTGCGACTGAGTAAAACCAGCATGCGAGTTGGCGATTCAACCGAGGTGAAGGTGGACGTAACCAATACCAGCGCCGTCGCCGGCGATGCCGTCGTGCAGATTTACATCCATCAGCGCTACGGTACCGCATCGCGGCCCGTTCGGCAGCTAAAAGGATTCGAGCGCATCACTCTCGAACCAGGTGAGAGCAAGACACTCACTTTCCCGCTTGGCAAGGACGAACTCAAGTACTGGAATCCACAGACGAAGCAGTGGATCGTCGAGCCGTCAGACTTCGATGTCTGGGCTGGCGATGATTCTACGGCGAGCCTGCACGCAGATCTCATCATCACGCAGTAGAGGGAACGCTTCATGGGCCCAAGAACTGCTTGATTACGGATCCAAGCTTTTGAGCGAGTAGCAAAACCCAACATAGAGTGAGTGAATCCGATGGTCCACCTAATCCGTAGTGTTTTCGTCCCTCGATCCAAGTATCTCGGGCGGGGACTATCGATGACACCGATTGTGACTCATTCGCAAGCGAAGCTGGCGACCAGGTTAGCCTTCATCGCTGCAGGATTCGGGGTGGCCTGCTGGGCGCCTCTCGTCCCTTACGCGAAAGCTGGTTGCCAACTGGATGACGGAACGATGGGCTTGATCCTTCTCCTCCTGGCAGCGGGTTCGATCCTCGCGATGCCGCTCGCTGCTAATCTCAGCGCCCGATTCGGCAGTAAACCAATCGTGCTTTCGGGGGGCGTAGGATTGGCGATCGTCTTGCCCCTATTGAGTGAGGCAGCATCACCGATCTTACTCGGAGCAGCGTTGTTCGTCTTCGGTGCCTCATTGGGGTCTTTGGACGTTGCAATGAATTTGCATGCTGTAGACGTTGAGCGAACTTCAGAAAAGCCATTGATGTCCGGCTTTCATGCGCTTTTTAGTATCGGAGCATTCCTCGGATCGGGATTCATGACGGCTCTACTGTCTCGACGCGTATCACCCAGCATGAGCACGATTCTGAGTTCCATAATTCTTGCGTTGCTCCTGCTCTTCGCCTTCCCACGCATGCTCTCGAACAGAGAAGGAACTTCGCAACCTCTCTTCGCTATCCCCAGAGGAGTTGTCCTTGTGATCGCTTTACTCGCTGCAATTTCCTTCCTGGTTGAAGGCGCTCTTCTCGACTGGAGTGCGCTACTGCTCGTTGGAGATCGCCTCCTTTCTCAACCGCGCGGCGGTTTGGGATACATGCTCTTCTCCATCGCGATGACGTTCAGCCGATTGATCGGCGACCGAATTGTGTCTCGGTTCGGAAATCGCACGGTTCTCACGATGAGTGGCGTGACAGCATTTGGTGGCTTATGTTTGCTCCTCCTTTCACCGGTCGCGTCCATCGCGTTGGGAAGCTTCATCCTTATTGGTGTCGGGGCCGCGAACATTGTGCCCATTCTCTTCAGGCTTGCGGGTACTCAGCAGGTGATGCCTAAAGGACTCGCTGTAGCGGCTCTTACCACTGCTGGTTATTCAGGCATGCTGGCCGGGCCTGCTGTGATCGGCTTCTTGTCGAAAGGAAATGGGTTGCACAACGCTTTCTGGTTTTTGGCGGCGCTATTTGTGTGTCCACCACTACTCAGCAAGTATGTGACCTCGGAAACTTCTACCTAATTGTGCTGCGACGATGTGACTCACCCGCCGTCAACGCGTCAGGTTGCAGGGAGTATCACCACGGGCCCCAGTGACAAGGATGGTCTGAGCGCATGCGATTCGAGTACTCCGCAGGCGCGACATGTCTAACTCGTTAACCAGCGACGATCGCAGTCGACAATTGAGAGGTCACTAAGATGGAACGCAGAAGCTTTCTTAAAAGCGCTGCTTTTGCAAGCGGACTTTTAGCCGCGTTACCGCTTTCCCGCGGCTTCGCCGAGCCGGCAGATGACGGGTTCCCTTTGATGGACCTCCACGTTCACCTCACGCCAACTTTCACTATCGACCAGGTGATGGAGATTGCCAAGAGGACGGGTGTGCAGTTTGGCATTATGGTGAATCCTGGAGGAGCCGTGCATGATGATGCGAGCCTGAGACAGTTCATCGATTCGCTGAAGTCGTATCCCGTCTACTGTGGTTTGCAGCCAATGAGCCCAGGTTGGTCCACGAGCTTTTCGCCCGAAACCATTAAGCTGCTGGATTACGTAGAGATGGACCCCCAGACTATTCCCAATGGCAACGGGTATGGGGAGACGCTGCGCATTTGGAATTTCGATACCTATATTGATGATCCACAGAAGTTCATGGAGATCTACATGGCTCACAACCTGGAGGTCATCAACAACCCGGAGCCGCTGAACATCTTTGGATGGCCACTATTCCTGCCGGTCTGCATTGCACGTGACTACTACAAACTGTGGACTAAGGAAAGAATGAAGACGATCATCGACGCCCTTAAGAGGCGAAATCTGGCAGTCGAAATAAATGACACCGCCCATACGCCACATGACGAGTTCATCCTCATGGCGAAAGAACAAGGATTGAAGTTCACGTTCGGTTCCGACAGTCGCAATCAGCAGGCCGGCCGTCTTGACTACTGCAAATACATTGCGAAGAAATGCAAATTTAAGAGGGATGACTTCTTCATCCCTAAGCGTGCACTGAACAGAGTCTAGACACATGGCGTGGAGTTCCCCTCGCCGACCCCGAAAAGCCAGCTCGGAACGCTCTAGCTCTTTCGGCGACCTGATTTAGCACTGAGTTTCGGAAGCTTGATAACAAGCACAAGCGGGTAGTGAATATGGCCTGTAAATCTGTGGACGCGGAGGGTCGATGAATAGACCGAAGATGCCTGTCTGGTTCCTTGCCGGCGGGTTGATCATTTTGCAGATGATACTGGTTGCCGTTATCGTTCATGGTGAGTCGCCCACCTTTGATGAGGCTGACCATATCTTCGCTGGCTACATGATGTGGCATAGCGGCGACTACGGTCTGAATCCCGAGCACCCGCCGCTGGTCAAACTGGTGGCGACGATGCCCTTGTTGCCGGAGAAGCTTTGGGTGCCTCCGTTGCAGCAGCGATTTTTCAAGGCGGAGGCGTATCGGGGCGGCCGCGATTTTCTGGAGCGTAACGATGGTCCTGCACAACGGCTGCTTTTCCGCATGCGCCTTGCGGCTGGAGTCTTTGCCGCGGGACTTTCGGCGATTGTGTTCCTGATGGGGATGGAGTTCTTTGGAGAGCAAACGGGCCTGCTCGCTTTGCTGCTGGTGGTATTCGAGCCCAATTTGCTGGCCAATAGCGACTTGGTAACGACCGATATGGGCGTCACTTGTTTCTTTCTGGCCACAATTTATTGCTTCTATCGTTATGCAAGGCAGCCCTCCGTGATCCGCCTATTGCTGACCGGCTTGGCTGCGGGACTTGCGCTTGCGTCTAAACACAGTGGGATTTTGCTGGCCCCGATGGTGCTGGCGCTTACGCTGGTGGAGATCGCCTGTACAGAGCGGGGGCGGCGCAGACGCATCGCCGGAATGCTGTTTGGTGGACTCGCAGCCGTCGTGATCATCGCTGTCGCGGTGCTATGGGCTTTCTATGGATTTCGCTATGCGGCCAGACCGGCAGGGCTGGTCATGAACCCAACATTGAGCGAATACGCGGCTTCTCTGAAGGGGATAGACAGTTGGGTGATCGGGCATGTCGCCAACTGGCGATTACTGCCGGAATCCTACCTGATAGGGCTGACGGACGTGCACTATGCGGCTCAGGAATATCCTATCTTCATCCTGGGACACAATTATCCTCACGGCGTGTTGTGGTATTTCCCGGTGGCGTTGACCATCAAAACGACGCTGGGCTTGATCGGGCTGCTGGTGCTGGCTGGTATTGCGCTTGCAGGCAGACGGCTCAAGCAAGGGCGGGAATTGGCATACCTGGTTGTGCCAGGCATTATCTATCTGGCTGCGGCGATCGGGAGCAAAATGAACATCGGTATTCGCCATGCTCTGTTCTTGTATCCGCTGGCCGCGTTGCTGGCCGCAGCGGGTCTCGTGACGCTCGTGCGGTACAGCCGCCGCTGGATTTGGATTGCCGGGGGATTGGTGGTTTGCCACATCCTTTCTTCCATGGCCGGATTTCCCGCGGAGATAGCTTACGCCAACGAAGCCTGGGGCGGAGCGGCGAATACTCACAAATACCTGAGCGACTCGAGCGTGGATTGGGCGCAGCAACTGTTGCACGTCAAGCGATGGGTAGATGCCCATCCTGGCGAGGAGTGCTGGTTCGCCTATGCTGCGTATCCGGATCTTCGCCCGCAAGCCTATGGCATTCCTTGCCACCCGCTACCCACAGCCCATACCGGATGGGAGATATTGCCGACCGAGGTGCCAGAAACCATCCACGGCAACCTGCTGTTGGCCGCAGACGATCTGGAAGCCTGTGACTGGCCCAGCGAACAGCTGAATGTATTCCAGCGATTTCGGTCGATGCCGATGACGGAACAGATTGATCACAGTGTGTTTGTCTACCGCGGCGACTTCCATGTACCCGAAGCGGCTGCGTTGGGTGCAGTCCAAGCGTCGCAGGTTCTGCTGAGAGAGAAAAGGCCTGCGGAGGCTTTGGCGGCGGCGGAGAGGGCGGTAGCTTTGCAGCCGGAGAATGTACTGGCTGAGACGGCCTTGGGAGACGCCCAAAGAGCGTTAGGCGACAAGAACAAGGCACGAGCTGCTTACACATTGGCGCTGGTGGCGGCGTATCGATTGGAAGCCGACGTTCAGCCGCAGTTTGTGCCGGATTTAAAGCGGAAGGTGAATCCATGACATCGTCATAATGTAAGCCGTAAGGGTATTGTTCTCCATCCGGAGTCGATAGGGAAATTGGCCCAATTGCGGAACCTTCGTTACGTTGCAGAATGGGCTTTATCGAAGACTTCTCCAGTAGCTCGCATCTTGAAGGCAATTTCACCCTAGAAGAACTCCCTTCGTCGCACCACGGCACTCCTACCCCGACGCAAAGAACGGGTCATACATCATCTCGGGAATTGCAACGCGAGGTCAGGCAGGCTTCGCGGAAATGCCGTGACCCGAAAAAATCAACCGTTGCAAACAGGTCGAGTCACTCATCTAGGCCGAAAGACGGCTCGGGGCAGAGGTTTACAGGGCAGAGGACGTGGGTCCGATAAGGGTGCAATAAAGCTTACCAAGCGTGTCTCAGGGAGCCAAGAGGTGCCATCCGGGCCTCCTGATTTCTGTTAGTTACGCGATTCTTCCTTGCTGTCACGGCGGAGGTCAGCAACCACATGGACGTGTAGTCGACTTTCCGGACACGTGGCCGTTCGCCACTGACTCCGAGTTCCGTGAAACGACGTTTTTGGGAAACTTCGACCGGATCGGAGGGCAAAGAACCCAAGTTGCCGAAATCCTAGACTTTC
>Ga0182024_10024247_pt1 | contig 10794 bp, 17 predicted proteins | sample P32metaG_FD_120480 | JGI IMG/M metagenome (GOLD analysis project Ga0182024, IMG submission 120480) | Permafrost microbial communities from Stordalen Mire, Sweden - P3-2 metaG (Illumina Assembly) | ecosystem: Environmental > Terrestrial > Soil > Wetlands > Permafrost | place: Sweden: Stordalen...
CGGTCAAGTTCGAGACCGGTCCAATCTATATCGCAGATCAAGGTCCATCGGACTGGAACGCCCGTCCTACACTGGCTGTTTCGGGATCGAATGTTCAGCTGGTCTGGCAGGGCGGTGGTACCGTCCGCACCCGCCGGGTTTCCTTCGGCCCCGATGGCTGGGTCATGGGCCCCGTTACCGATACCGGCGCCAAAAGCGAAGGCCGCGACGTCGGTGACTCTATTGCCATCGATGACAAGGGCGGCATCCATATTGCCACGCCGAGCGGCGTCTATAGTTATTCCGGCGATGGCGGCAACAGCTGGAAGAACGAGGGCATCCCGATTCCGCCTGGCGAAAGCATCAAGACCCAATCCCTGGCAGTCGATCCGGCTGGCGTGGTGCACATTGCCTTCAGCGCGCCTGTGGCGGCTGACAACCCGGCGTCCGGTGACGCCGGCGGATACTGGCAATTGCGCACCATAGACCGGACGCCTGATGGACATTGGATAAATGCTGCCGACGTGCTGGGGAACATCCCCGGCTGGCAGGAACCGAAGAAAGGAACTGGCGACGTGCTGGCGGATTGGGCCCGCATCGCGGCGGACCGGCAAGGCGGCCTGCATCTGACGTGGCACGGCACACTCTACACCCGCAAATTTGCCAATGACTCGTCCTTCTATGCCTTTAAGAAAGCCGGCGGAAACTGGAGCGTTCCGGTGCGACTGGTCCCACAGACGCCAGGAATACGGTTTTCCTATGCGCCATCGCTGGCGCTGGATGGCGATAGAGCATTGGCGCTGACATTTTATGAGAGCGTTGCCGGTTCCGATTCTCCGGGCTTCGATTCCCGTTTGGTTCCATTGCGTAATGGCCGCCTCGATGGTCCATCAATTCCGGTGACGCAATTTGTCAGCGCCGCCATTGCCTCCAAAAATCCGGAAGCCTCGATGGGATCGCGGTTCCCCGGCACCGGGCCTACCCCGTGGCGGACGGCCGACGGCCGTGCCGGCGTGGATATTCTGGAATTGATCCAGTCTCCCTTCAAGCCGGACGGCCCCAGCATCGTGGTCTATCAGCGGCTTGACCTGACGTCCGCGTTGCGCCAGTGAACGCGCGAGCGTCCGCTTTCGGTCAGAAGCGGTCATTCAGCTGATGTCCGCTTTGCACCAATACCGCGCATCGAGTGGTTGCGCTTCGCGTGATCTCCGCCTGGAGCGAACGCATTTCGTCCTTGGAATGCTGGACGGGCTGCTCGGCCTGTCACACACTCCGTCCTATGGTTGGAAAAGAAAATACCAGGACGGTCGGCAAACCTGCCCGAAAGTCCAAACGGGCCGCCCATCCACGCGGCGAGAAAAGCAACCATAATCTCGTCTTGGTCTCGACCCGCAAGGGTGCGTGGCTCTTTTACGGCGATGCCGCGCGGAAGAATTGGCGCGCCGATGGGCCGCATTTTCTCGGCCAGGTTATCAACCATTTGGTACTCGATCCGCGCGACAGGAGAACTTTGCTGGCCGCTGCCAGTACCGGCCATCTGGGACCTACCATCTTCCGCTCCACCGATCTCGGCCGCTCCTGGAGAGAAGTGACCAGACCGCCAGCCTTCCGCGAAGTGGGCGAAGGAGCAAAGGGCCGTACCGTCAATCATACGTTCTGGCTGACGCCCGCGCACGCAAATGAGCCCGGAGTCTGGTATGCTGGCACCTCGCCCCAGGGCCTCTTTCGGAGCGAGGATGGCGGTCAAAACTGGGAAGCTTATTCCGGCCTCAACGACGATCCCCAATATCGTGCATGGATGGGTACCGAGCAGGACGGAACACCCGACGGCCCCAAACTCCATTCCATAATCGTGGACCCACGCGATCCGAGGCATTTGTATTTCGCCATGTCCAGCGGCGGCATACATGAAACAACGGATGGCGGCAAAAGCTGGGCGCCCCTGATTGACGGAATGGAGGTGGTGGAAGGCCTTGATGTAAAAAATATCGCCTTTCACGATCCTCACTGCGTGCGGCTTTGCCCTTCCAATCCAAACCGGCTCTATCAGCAGAACCATTGTGGCATCTACCGGCTCGACCGCCCCTCTAAAACCTGGAAGCGCATCGGCCAAGGCATGCCTAAGGAGATCGGCGATATTGGCTTTCCGGTAACCGTCCATCCCCGCGACCATAACGTAGTCTGGGTGTTGCCGATGGACGGACAGACTGTCTGGCCGCGCACCAGTATCAAAGGCGAGCCCTGCATCTATGGAACGCGTGACGGCGGAAGAAGCTGGAAGCGCTTAGCTAGGGGACTCCCAAAATCTCAAGCCTGGTGGACGGTGAAGCGTCAGGCCATGGCGGCAGACGCCGGCGATCCGGTTGGGCTTTATTTCGGCACAACCAGCGGTGAACTTTGGATGAGCCGTGACGAGGGCGGATGGTGGGATTGCATGGTCCGGCATTTGCCGGAAATTTACGCCGTCGAGACCGCCGCCCTGAGATAGAAAAAACGATATGCAGGTCTTTATCCCCACGCCGCTCCGCTCCTATACCGTCCAACCCTTCGTCGAGGCGCAAGGCCGCACCCTGGACGCGCTTCTCACCGATCTTGACCGCCGCTATACCGGCATCCGCTTTCGTGTGGTGGACGAACAGCAGCAGATCCGCCGTCACATCCGTATCTTCGTAAATGGCTCGCAAATCTTTGATCTCGCGCACGGCCTTCAGCCGACCGACGAAGTCTATGTTGTTCAAGCCCTCAGTGGGGGATAACCGCTAGCGATAACCCCAGTTATCGCCAGTCGCGCCGGCAACACCGGGGTGTCAGCTTTGCGCCAAAACCGGACTTGCTGCCAAGACACCGCTAAGCCGATAATATGCGGCGGCACCACTAGACCGACCGTTGTAACAAACACCGCAAGCGGCAACGGCCTGCTGCTGATACTGCGGTGCAGATCGTTGCTACAGGGCAAAGGCGAGACGGGCCATGACCGGCCATTTAGTGGATGGCCGTTCCATGTTATGGATCCTCCATGGCCGGCAAATTTGATGATCAACTCGGCGAGGGCGAAACAGCGAAACGCCGGGACGCGGCGGTACCCAAAGCGCTAAAAACGCCGCCCAAAACCCTCAAACAGGTTATCGGGAAGCGCCGCGGAAGTCCCAAGAGCAAGCCGCGAATCTCCCGCCATCAAGGCAGGTAGGTGAAAAAGCACCTCACCCTCCTGATTTGGAGCTTTGTGGGCCTTCTGTTGGTAATCCTGTTCGACCTCTTGCGGGGCGCGATAAGGCTTTAGGGGCCGTCACAGTAGTTTGCTAAGAAAAACCCCACTGCGAGCAAATCGAGCGGTGCGAGGCGACCGAGAACAGGGGTGGCCTGTCGGTTGGCAACAACGTTTCCCGCCTTCATGACAGTTCGTAGCATGGCCATTCCGCCACTCCCCATCGGTCAAGCCCCGTGAGATGCTATTGTCGCGCGCAAGGAAGGCAAGTTGATGTTCACCGTCGAGTACTTCCTCATGGAGCCGCCCCATGCGCGCTGAATTATCTAAGCCTTGTTTACAAAATGCAGATTGGTCGGCGCGTGTGACCATCTAATTCTTCCGGCCCGGCGAGATTTAATTCCGCGATTTAGTCGAGCTGGGCGAACCCATGCGCAACACGGCCGCCCAGCTCTAGCCCAGAGCTCCAGCCCCAGGTTGGACGCATGTTTTCATTTAGAGGAATGAGCGCCAACGCAAAATCGAGAGACCGGTTACTAATCATGAAGCCCAATCGCTTGGTTTTATTGAAATTTGGGCCCTGGTACAGTTTGACCTTTAGGCGTGGTTGATGTGTTCCTGGCCGCGTCCTAGGCTTAATGCTGGGGAGGGAGGAATGGTCCCCAACGAAGCCAGGATTCCCTTTGAAGCCACCCCTCCCCAACGATTACGGATGCCGATGCCAAAGGGATACCAAGGCCCGCAACCGCTCTCTGACCTGCAAGCCTTCATGATGTCCAATTTGAGGGCGCAGGCCACGCTCAAGGCCGAGCTCATATGGCTGGACATTCGTCCGGCGCGCTGGGGATCTGAGGTTTATTCTCGGCGCAGAGCAGAAATACAAGCTGACCTAGCCGCCCTAATCGCCTTAATTGCCGCGCGCCGCGATCAGGAGAAGCTACATGCCAAAGGGCCCCAAGGCCAGTGACAGTATTGGACCAAGTGCGGGACTTACTCATACGGCTATTGGAGCACGAGCAGGCTAGGCGCTTAGATTACAGCTTTCCCGGCCTTTGGAGAACAGAGAGAACGGAAGAACAAGCTAAATGCATTTCAACCCAAGTCTCGATAATCGGGCACTACAAGATTTGCCGAATAGAGCCCTGCAGATGAGTCCTCTGGAAACGGTTCCAGATAGCAAGGCTCATTAACCATTAAATCCCTCGTTCTCCAACCTCATTTGAAATCGAATTTAAAAGCGCGAGTTAGTCACCGCTAACGTCGTATATTTTCCCAGTTAAATGCCGTAAAACACAATCGTCCCATTCTGGTACGAGTTTTGACCTTCACGTCACAGAGCCTGTCCTGATTGAGTGATCAAATGGCATCATACTCTGAATCGAACATCGACTCCGGCAGAAGTGTAGACCTTAGCTCAATGCCGTTAGCTGATCTTCCGACTAACGAAATGCGAGTAGAGTTGTGGCGCGAATTTGACGAACTCGGCGCGAACGAGATTCGAAGACGCATTGATCTTAAAAAATATGATGATGACACAGCCGAATGCGCGCGAGAGTGGCTTTCTCGCCGCAAATTTTTACACTTTGATGATAGCAACCGCGCCTTAGACCAGGCGGTGCAGCAAGCCAAAAATATTGCGCGCGATTCCAACCTGGTGGCCCATGATGCCGCGAGCCTGGCGCAAGGGTCAAATTCCTTGGCCCGCGCGGCTAATAAGATAGCCGAGGCGGCGACAAGAGAAGCCCGTACTGGTACGACGATTGCAATATTAGCCCTAATTGTTGCTGTTACAGCAATGGCCATTGCAATTGCGGTTTTCGGGAAAGTGTCAGGTCTATCCCCCTTCTGATATTGTCAGGCTCTAGCGGCGTACCAGCGTTATGGAGAAACGCCCGCATCAGCGCGGCAAGATGGGCTGGGGAAAAATCCCCATACCCGCGAAGAAAACTGGCGACCGCGCTTCGTCGCGCGCAAACCACGTCCATACCGACTTGTGGCCTCTACCGTTGTCCGGCTCACAGAAGGCCGTCGCCGGCAACTGGCGGCGGTTTTCAATCTTACACAGCCAGGGCATTCAGAAGCGGCTTAACAATATTGGCATTAACGCGCCGGCAAGGTGCAATTATTCGCGCCGCCGAAGGCAATCGCCTGACCGATCGTTCCAGTTGACTAAGACCAAGAGTTTTGCGGGACTCGCCGCGCATTTCTCGCGCTGGCGGCAGAAGCTATGAGATTCTCGCTGAGTTTGCGCTCTTCCTCGTCCGTGGCTTGTCATTTTGGAGAGGAAGTTCAAAATTGTGCTTTTCAGAATTCTGCGCGCCTGTTGTGGTGCTTGGCGGAACACCCTTGCACCGCGTTTCGTTCACAAAACTGACAATCTGACTTAGTTCGGCAGCAGAATATTCCCGCATGATCGTCCCTATATTGGGTTGACATGGCGAGCTGGAGGATAGGCCGCTGCCGGTTAACGATGTGTTTCGCTATCTCAGAGCTAGGCCGAATGCGCCTTACGGTGTTATTTGGTCTTTTAGATTCGCCGGAAAAACCAGCAAAAACCTATATTTTATGGTGCTAACGCGCTTACCTTCTCCCGTTCTAAAAGACCGAAGGGCGTCTCAAATAACCGAAAAACGGTTATTTGCGGGACGCGCTAACTCTGATGGAGGGGTGCGATGGCAAATAGCGAAAAGGCGACATTTCGGTTCACCAAGAAAACGATTGACGGCCTTGCCGCGCCCGATCCGTCTGGCAAGCAGCGGCTCTTTTGGGCGATGAACTTACCGGCTTCGGCATCCTGGTCTCAGGCGCCACCAGCAACAAGACTTACATCGTCCAGGGGAAGCTAGCGGGCGGAAAGACCCGGCGCGTGACAATCGGGGCGACGAACGTCCTGAAGCTCGACGATGCCCGGGAGAAAGCAAAGGCCGTCCTTGCGCAGTTTTACGAAGGCGTTGATCCTCCGCGCTAAAGGCAGTTATATCGAGATTGCTTCTAGCTTGGGGATTGCGGTGGGAACGGTGCGAAGCCGACTACACCGGGCTAGGACGGCTCTCGTGAAGTTGCGCCAAAGGCGCTTTGGCCGTGCCGGGAATGGAAAAACTCAGGATATGGCGCACTAGGTTGCCTTCAGCCGGCAAACGCTGGCGGTCAACTTTGCGGCCCTGCGTCCTCTTTCGCATCCCACATCACGACTCTAAGCGCCCCCGCTGGCGGCGGCTTCTGTAGCTCCCGCGCAATTTCCCACGGCGCATTCATCCACTGCTCCCGCGCGTCTTGGTGAATGGGTCCCCAATGTTCTCGGAATGAAGGCATCGAATATTCTTTCTATGACTAAGGGCGCGGCCGATGCGGCCAGTTAAGCGATTGACTCACTGAGAGGATTTTCAGTGCCATGAGTTGCCCGTGCAGCGCGCACAGGAGAAAGCGCGCCGGTATGTGTTCTTCGGTGGTTGTTAAGAATACGGTCCATAAAGTCATCATCAAAGGATTAGCTACCCCAAAAATTCAACCACTTACCTACGCCCATAAAACTGCTGCTTTTCAAGTGCTGGGCAAAGCCGGATTTGGAAAGAGCGCACAAAAAGAAGAAGGCCAAACAAAAATGATCGTTATGGAAATTTTTTTCGGCCAGCTCGTGCTCGGAATCCTTTGTGGCTTTCTGACTGAGTATCTTAAAGGGCTGGTAGGATGACCAATTTCGTCCTGCTGGTGCAGCTTGACCGAGGGTCGTATTGCTAGGCTGCTGGCCGGGGACCGGAGGCCGTGGGCTAGGCTCGTCGGCTCGCCCATATATGCAGTCCAAATCTCGCCAAACTTCAAAGGGTCGTGCCTCGGCCATCTTTCTAGCCGCCCTGATGGCGGCATGATCGGTGAGGTGCATGACCTCAATTACCGTTGCGGTTGTCTTATCGGCGCGCAAAACGCGGATTTCGTATTCCAGCTCGCCGGGCTCGGCCCGGTTCGAGCTAGAACGTCCGTTCCGAACCCAGCTTGCCAATTAACCAATTGTTAACCATAATTTCTTTGCGGATGGCCGGGCCCACAGGCGACCCACGCCAGGGCGGGAGTTGGGCTTGGGGAGCAACGCTTATGCCTCGTGGGGCACGCAAGTTGGACGATGAGATGTTTGGGGTGGCCGAGGCCGGAAATACGGTTCCTAGCGCTGATGCCGAGGCCCTGGTGGTCGCCCGCGCCTTCGAGAAACGTGCGCGCCAAGTGGCTCAATCTCTTTCGGGCCGGTTCGCGTGGCGGACCATCCTGTGGTTCGTAGGCGTTCTGGCGGGATGGGGCATAGTCGCCGCTCTTACGCTAGGCGGACATATTTCGTACTGGGCTAGCGTCCCGATCAGCGCAATCCTGATCTATTTCATCTTCGCGCCGCTGCATGAAGCGGTCCATGACAATATCGTCGGCCGGTACAAGCGCCTTCGTTTCCTGGAAGTCCTGATCGGGCACATCAGCGGCTTTGTCCTGCTTGCCCCCTATCCCGGATTTCGCGTGCTTCATCTGCATCATCACCAGCATACCAACGACCCCATGGAAGACCCGGACTATTGGGTGAAGAGCAACAATTATTTCATGGTCATCCTGCGCTGCATGGTGATTCAACACATCTACATCGTGCATCTCTTCAAGATCGCGCGGAACGCGGTGATAATGCGGGCTTTCATCTACGAGATGATATATATCTTGGCCTACTTTGCGATCATTGCCATGGCCTATGCGGTGGGCTGGGGCACGCAATTGATGCTTCTCTGGATTCTGCCGGGTTATCTCGGCGTCGTCCTGTGCCCGCTAATGTTCGATTGGCCTGTCCACCATCCTCATAATTCACAGGGACGCTACACCGGTTCTGCCATTTTACTTTTCCCAAAACCGTTGCGGTTCTTCCTGGAGATTCTCTTCCTCGGACATTCCTATCATCTAATGCACCACCTATTTCCCCGAATCCCATTTTACCATTATGGAAAGGCTTATTACGCGCTTGCGCCTGAACTGGCCACGGTGGGTGCGAAGGTGCAAGACCTCGCCTTTTAGGCATTTGCCAAGCGGCGACCGGTCGTGGTGTGCCGGCTTCAGCGCCTGGTAAAGAGTGCGGTCACAAAAATCCAGAAGCATTCAGAATCGTAGCTACGACGGGACTTCGCCAACTTGATGCGCGGAACGTAGCAGCGGCGCAAACGGATATCCCTGCAGCCCGCTCCGGCGTCAGTTCGTCCATCCCAAAATCGTCCTCTCCCTCGCTAACCACGAAACACCTTCTACTGCGCGGCGATGCGGCGGCGTTTCTCAAAGTCCTGCAGACTCACCGCGACATGGCCCTTAAGCCGACCGTCCACGGCCTGGGCGATCAGGTCATGCCTGGCGTCGCGCGGGCGCTTGTAATCAGTGATGATCGGCTCCGGGCTGCAGCCGGGCCGCTCCACGTCCGTCAGGACCAGCTTCCAACCGGCCTGTTCTTGCTCGAATGCGTAGCTGTAGCCGCACCGACACGCGATCTGGGCGAACGCCTGCTCTAGGGTCTGGACGATACGGCCTTTGGCATCGGCGGCGTCCTCAATCTCTTCGGCAAACACGACATACATGCGCGACCTCCCATCTTGACGCTGAGAACAAAATAGGAACACATGATCGAATGAGTCCAGCGCGAGGCGCTATTCGCGGCACCGGCCCAGTATTTGGAACCCTTTTGTGCTTCTAGACGTCTCATAATTACCGAGGCGTTAACCAATTGCCGCCCCGGCCACTCTTCGAGCCCGGCGCTCGATCCCAAACACCGAGCCCGGGCTTTTCTTTGGCAAGGCGCATTCCATGACCATGGCAAGTCAAATCTGCAACCTAATCCGGGAAGCAAAGGCCTCGGACAAGACGGTCCACGTTTCAGACTTTCAGGTCAAAGTCGTGGAGAATGGCGCCGTATTGATCAACCTGAAAACTCGCGAAGCCGCGCTAATTAAGGCGGACGCGTCGGATGATTTTTCTCCGGAAGACGATATCTCTGAATAGATGGGCGTCGCTACCCGTCATGCCCGCTTCACGGATTTGTCCTAAGCCACACCACGTTCCTTAGCGCCCTCCGCATTCAGCCGAGTAACGAGACGCGTGCTCTGCCATATCTCGATATCGGCAGGCGCGTTCAATCGCTGCGCAAATTCCAAAGCGGCCAAGTCATCGGCGCAATGCGCAATCTTCGTCGATTGGATTTGTGACTGCTGGTCTAGAAAATAGAAATGGTATTCCCGCATGACATGCCCCCATGTCGAACACTTCGAATGTTCGCCATAATATTCGGTTACGGCAAGCGGAATCGAACGATTTATCGCCGCACAGCGTAAGCCATTGAGAAACAATGATTGGCGCTGCAGGTGCACTTCTATTGTGCTGGTCCCAAGCGAGGGTCATTGCATATTCGCGTTTTGCAGTAGCAACTTGTTTGGTTGACATTATGAGGTGTCACCGTGCGCCATTTTCTGACGCTCCTAGCAATTTTTGAGATGATGGCTAGTTCGCCTGCGTTTGCGGCTTGGTCCATCTTTAAAGACCCAGGACAGAATTTCACTTTTGAAGCCCCAACCAAAGTGACTGTAACTAACAGCCAAAGCGTGTCTCATTCGGGCATGGTGATCCCATCCATTACCTACACAAGTGATGAGGGGTTAATAGCGATGGGCGTCATAGATGGGGAGATGGTGGCGGACCCAGCCATCAGTATGGTTTTTACGCCACAACAGATAATGGATCAGGATGTAGCGGGTATTCCGCAAGCTTATGGTGGAAAAGTATCCTCAGTGCAGACTGAGTTACTTGACGGTCAAGTGGGGCGCCGCGTCGAGATGGAAGGGCCAGACAATACCGTTTACACGTTTCGGATTTTTGTTTTGAAAGACCATCTGTATACGGCGTTTTCTGGTTACAGGCCCGGCGCCAGCGACAAATTAAAAGCCGACGCTGTTAGATTTCATAAATCGTTCCATCTTTCTTCGGCGCCGTAGACGTCCTAGGGGTTCGCTCATGACGCTTTCTTTTCTTGAGCGGGCGTCATGCCCGCTTCGCAGGGCTTCCCAGATCGTGCCCCTGGCGTCCGCGCCCGGCACATGGAAGAGAACCGTGATTTTGCGGCTCCCGCAATTTGGACATCGCAGACGACTGCCTACGATGTTCAAATGGAAGGCAAAGCAAGCACGAAGAACTGCGCGGCTCGGTCGCGCAGAACCTTCGGTTGAACGGGTCTAGGTTCTCCGCAATACTGTCTCCAAGGCCGGGGCCGATCCAAAATGCCGACTAACCTGACAAAGGACGTCATATTCGGGCTGTCCTTCGTATTGCTCAGTTTGGCGCTTGAGCCGCTGTCACCATGGCTGAAGGATCGTATCGGACAGCCGCTTACCTCTCTGGTCTGGATACTCTGCGCAGGAATCTTCTTAGCGGGGTTCATCGCCTTCCGTCGCTATCTCGACATCCTCCAAGGGGGCGGAAGGCTCGAAGGGTCGCCGCGCCGGCAATCATATGATGCTCTCAGGAGGTCGCTCGGCGAGGGTGGCACCCCAGCCGTCATCTATGCCGCATGGTTGGAAAAGGCGCTGCACGCCGTCGAACGCTTTTTTGGCGAC
>Ga0182024_10024248_pt1 | contig 10794 bp, 8 predicted proteins | sample P32metaG_FD_120480 | JGI IMG/M metagenome (GOLD analysis project Ga0182024, IMG submission 120480) | Permafrost microbial communities from Stordalen Mire, Sweden - P3-2 metaG (Illumina Assembly) | ecosystem: Environmental > Terrestrial > Soil > Wetlands > Permafrost | place: Sweden: Stordalen...
CGCCCGGACCCCGCCGCTTGAGCCTCAAGAGTCCTTGGTCGTGGTACGCCGGCCCACCGAGCAGGCCCATCTGGTTCTCGGTGTCCGCTCGGCATCGCGCTTCGACGAGCAGCGCTATGCCTTGTCCGTGCTCAATCACGTGTTGGGAGGGGGCCTGTCGAGCCGGCTGTTCCAAAAAGTGCGCGAGCAGCGGGGTCTCGCCTATTCGGTCTGGTCGGACCGGACCGGATACCAAGACGCCGGGACCCTGGCGGTGGTGGTCGGCACCGCACCAGGGCACGTCGGCGAGGTACTGCGCATTGTGACCGGCGAACTCGAAGACTTGGCGGCGTCGGGGATCACTCCTCGCGAGATGGCCATCGCCAAGGGCAACCTGCGGGCCGAGACCCTGCTCGCCGGGGAGGACTCCGGTGCGCGGATGAGCCGGATCGGCTCGGCCCTGTTGCTCCACGACAAGGTACGAACGGTCGAAGAGATCCTCGCCCGCATCGACGAGGTCAGCCTGGCCGAGGTCCAAGGTGTCGCCGAGCAGGTGGCGGGCGCCCCGAGAACCCTCGCCGCCGTGGGGCCCTTTGACCCGGATGCATTCGACACGGTGGCTCTCGGGCTCGCCGGTCGCACCGCCTGACCCTCCAAGCAATGGGCGTCCCCACCGAACTCGCTCCGGTACCTCTCGAGGCGCCCGGGCGGCGAGGGACCGTCCGGCGCTGGCTGCATACAGCCGATGGACGGGCAGTGGCCGTGCTTGTGGCAGTCCCCCTGGCCCTCTTCGTCATCCCCGCGTTGTTCGGGAAGCCGGCGATCGCCGGGGACAACCTCATCCAGAATTTCCCCCTGCGGGTCCTCTCGGGCGACCAGATCCGCCAGGGCCACTTGCCGCTGTGGAACCCGTACATCTGGTCGGGCAGCCCGTTGCTCGGTGGGCTCAACGCCGGTTCGGCCTACCCGTTCACCTTCCTCTTTGCCGTCCTCGGGCCGGTGGCCGCGTGGATCGTCAATCTGTTGGTGATCTACTGGGCGGCGGCCCTTGGGCTCTACGCCCTGCTCCGTCAGTTCCGACTCCGTCCCGTTGCCTGCGTGGTGGCCGCGCTGACCTACGCCTTCGCCGGGGCGATGTCGGGCGAGATGGTCCACATCGGAGTGGTCCAGGGCATGGGTTGGATGCCGCTGTTGGTGCTGGCCCAGCTCCGTCTCTCCTGGGTGGTCTTCGGCGTCGGTCCGGCCAGCGGAGATCAGCTGGTCGACCGGCCGGACCCTGACGATCCGGACGGGGCACCGGTTGTGCCGCCGGTCGGACGCACCGGCTCGCCATGGCCCTGGACCGTGCTGCTGGCGGTCATGGCCGGCTTCGTCTTTCTGACCGGCGAGCCGAGGTCCATGGCCGAGGCCGAAATCGTGGCCGGCTTCGTGTTCATCTGGCTCGTGCTGCGCCCCTACGCCGGGGCGGGGGTCCCCTTTGGACGACGGGTCCGCTATCTCGGCTACAGCGCGTTGGGGGCGGTCTGGGGGGCGGCCTTGGGGGCGGTGCAGTTGCTGGTCGGCTGGCACTTCATCAGCACTTCGCAACGCTCGAGTGAGACATACGCGTTCTTCTCGAGCGGGTCCCTGCGTCCCCCGTGGTCGGTGCTCATGTTGGTTCCCGACCTATTCGGGGGTGACGGCATCTTGCACCAGCCGCCCTTCTTCAACAGCTACAACCTGCCCGAGGTGACCGGGTACATCGGGCTGCTGCCCTTGGCGGCCGGCCTCGCCCTGGCCACCCGCTCATTCGGTCGACACCGCGACCTGCGGTCGTCCGACTGGGGCCTCTGGCTCGGCCTGGCGGTCCTCGGGACCCTCTTGACCTTCGGTTCGTTCACCCCCCTCGGACCCGTTTTCGGGCACATACCGTTCTTCAACAAGGTCCGCCTCCAGAGTCGGAACCTGGCCATCGTCGATCTTTCCCTCGCCGTCTTGTTGGGGTTCTGGGCCGACCGCCTGCTCGGCCGCCGATCCGAAGACGCGGGGATCTCGGGATGGCGGCGATGGGTCACCGTCTCCCCGGTGCTCGCGGCGATCGCTCTGTGCGTGGTGGCGATCGCCATCCCCGAGCAACTCGAGAGGTCTTTCGGCTCAGTGACCACCATCGCTCGTGCGCTATCACCATGGTTCATCGCCCAGCTGGTGGTGGCCGTGGCTGCCGCGGCTCTGTTGCTCTTCTGGCCGCGCATCCCTATCAAGTATCGGGCGCGGTTCCTCGTCGCGGTGGTGGTCCTCGATCTGGTGCTGTTCACCGTGTCCACGTCAGTCGGGCTCAGCGACGGGAACGCCACTGCCCAGCCGACGACCCGACAGGCGACGGCAGTCCTCGGAAACTCGGGTCGGTTCGCCATCTACGACACGACTGCCCTTAACATCGACGATCTGTCCAAAATCGGCCAGCCCGACCTCAATGTCTTCACGGGGCTGTCGAGCGTGCAGGGTTACGGCTCGATCCTGTCAAACTCCTACGGGTCGGCGACAGGGACCCATGACCTCGACACCCTCGACCCCTGCGCTCTGTCCCGGGGCGCGTTCGTGCCACTCCGGCTGACCAGCCTCTTGAGCCTGCCCGAGTTCCTCGCGCCGGAGACCTACTCCAACGGCACGACCGCCTTCCAAGAGGGGAGCCCACCGCCTGGACCCCCGGGCGGCTGCCCCGGGGCGGTGCGTCCGGGCACCCCCCACCAGCGGACCTGGTATCTCGGTCAACCGATGGTCATCCGCTCGATCCGGATCGGCGTCGCCCCGGATCGTGACGGTCATCGCCCCGGTCTTAGCGGCACCCGCTTCGGGGTATTGACCGCGCCGAATCAGATCCGCTGGCCCAAAGAGCGCCTGGTGGCCGGCCCCGGCGCGACGATCAGTGTCCTGTTCGTCCATCCCCAACGGGCGCTCGGCGTTGTCGTGCACAGTGCCTCGGGGCAGGCCTCCCGCTTCACCGACGACTCGGTGGTGGCGACCACCAACGGGCTTTTCTACAGCTTCAACGGAGAGCTCCAAGACGCCCTCGGGGTCGGGGGGTGGCGTTTCACGGGGCGCTGGTTGGAGTACGCCCGCTTCGAGCACCCCATGACCCTCCCCCCGGTATGGGTGGCCGGTTCGCCCGACGGCGCCGCGGTGCAGCAGCTTTCGGCCGGGGACCAAGGAACCGAGGTCGATCGGTTGAACGCTCCTCGCCCGGTGACCGTCGTGCGCAGTGAGGCCTACGCGGCCGGCTGGCACGTTGAGGCCGTTCCGGTCGGCGGCGGGCCCACCCGCTCGTTGTCGGTGTACCCGGTGGGGTTGGTCCAAGGGGTGCGGGTACCTGCGGGCCGCTGGACGCTGACCTTTCTCTACCGCCCAGCGGGACTCGATCTCGGACTGGCCGGCACCCTGGCCGGTCTCCTCGCGCTGGTGGGGTCTGCCGCGTTGGCCGGGCGCCGTCGGTCGTTGCGCCGTTCGCTCGACGGCACCTCACGGGGCCCAAGCGCGGACCGGTAGGGTGCAGCCATGTTGCGGGTGGGCGTCGCGGGCGCCGGTGGTCGAATGGGCCAGGAGGTCTGTCGGGCGGTGCTCGCCGCCGACGGATTGGAGCTGGTAGCCGCCGTCGACCCGAGTGCGGCCGACATAGACCTGCGCCAGGTGCTCGGCGGAGAGGTCCCGGACCTGCCGATGTCGGGTCAGATCGACGCCTTGGCCGACGCCGGCGCCGAGGTGGTGGTCGACTTCACCGTCGCCGAGGCGGCCCGCAAGAACCTGCCCTGGTGTGCCGAGCACGGGATCCACGCGGTAGTGGGAACCACTGGACTGAGCACCGCTGACATGGATGTGCTGGCACGCTGCTTCAACGGCGAGCCGGCCAACGCCATTGTTGCCTCGAACTTCGCCATCGGGGCCGTGCTCTTGATGCGCTTTTGTGAACTGGCGGCGCCGTTCATGGACGGGGCCGAAGTCATCGAGCTTCACCACGACGCCAAGCGCGATGCGCCGTCAGGCACCTCGCTGCACACCGCTGAGCGCATCGCGGGAGCCCGACGCCGAGCGGGCCAAGCGCTGCCGGCCGACCAGACCACCCAACTCGTAATCGATGGTGCTCGCGGTGCAGCGGGACCCGGAGGAGTGCGCATCCATTCGGTCCGCCTTTCCGGGCTCGTGGCCCACGAGGAGGTCATCTTCGGGGCCCCCGGGCAGAGCCTGACCATTCGCCACGACTCCTACGACCGCCGGTCATTCATGGCCGGCGTCGTCCTGGCCGTGCGCGACGTGCGTGGGCGGCCCGGCCTCACCGTGGGGCTCGACTCCCTACTCGGGTTCTGATCGCCCGTGGCCGCCCGGGACGCCGAGGAAGTCCGCCAGGGCATTTTGGGGGCCACCTACTCGTGCGTGGCCCGCTGGGGTCTGGCCAAGACAACCGTCGAGGACGCGGCCCGCGAGGCGGGAGTGTCGAGAGCCACCATTTACCGCTACTTCCCTGGCGGCCGAGATGAGCTCATCAACGCGGTGGTCTCCTGGGAGTATGCGCGCTTTTTCACCCGGCTCTATGAAGAGGTGCAGTCGGCCGATTCCCTCGAAGAGGTCATGGAACGCGGCCTGTCCTTCGCCGGCCGCTCCATCAAAAAGCACGAGGTCCTCCAACGGATCCTCCAGACCGAGCCCGAGGTGCTGCTCCCCACCCTCACCACCGAGAGCACCGGGACCCAGGAACTCATTGCCGCGTTCTTGGTGCCTTATCTGGAGCGCCACGAACGTGCCCCCGGCGTCGACGCCCAAGAGGCGGCCGACTTCTTGGCCCGGATGGTGCTGTCCTACATCTCCTCGCCCGGACGCTGGGATCTCGAGGACCCGACCCAGGTGGCCCGCCTGGTGCGGGCCGAGCTGCTGGCCGGCATCGTGCCCTCGGGCGCCCACTAGCTGACCGGCTTGGCCAAGTCCGCCTCGGCGTGGCCGGCGGTGAGGTGGCCGATCAGTCTCGGGCCAGGACCTCGCCGTGGACGACAGCGAAGAAGCCGTCGGGCGACGCCGCCCATCGCAGCCACGCTTGGGCGATGTCTTCGAGTTCGGCCCGGTTCGAGAGCCCATAGGCGAGCGCCTGATCGGCGAAGGCGGACAGCCGCACCCGGTCGGCCCACAGCTCCCCCCACCATTTGCGGCGCTCGGCGTCGGCGAAGGTCCAGGTTGAACTGGTGGCCACGACCTCGCTGAATCCGGCGGCGTGGGCCCAGCCGAGCAGGTGACGTCCGGCGTCCGCTTCGGCGCCGTTGTGTCGTGTCACCTCGTGGTACAAGTCGAGCCAGCGGTCGAGCAGAGGATCGGCCGGTGCCCACGGGTAGGCAGCGAAGTCGCCGTCGCGAACCGCCACGACGCCTCCAGGACGCACCACCCGGCGCATCTCGATGAGCGCGTCGACCGGTCGGCTGAGGTGCTGGAGAACCTGATGGGCGTGGACGATGTCAAAGGAGGCGTCGTCGAAGTCGAGTGCGTAGACGTCGCCGGTGGTGAAACTGAGGTGCGAGAGTCCGCTCCGAGCGGCGAGGTCCTGGGCCTGGGTCACGATTTCCTCTGAGACATCGATGCCGACGACACGACCCGGTGCGACCCGGGTCGCAAGGTCGGCGGTGATGGTCCCCGGACCACAACCGATATCGAGGAGGTCCTGACCCGGTGCCAATGCATCGAGCAGGTAGGCCGCCGAGTTGTCGACAGTGCGCCAGGTGTGGCTGCGCAGCACCGACTCGTGGTGGCCGTGCGTGTAGGTGTCTGGCATCGGGTCATGATGCCAGCCCGGCCCCCAGTCGGCCCCCGAGCCCGGGGGGGGAGGCGGAGCGCCCGACCCGGCGTCGTTGACAATGAGACAGATTTCGCCGTAATGTTTCACTGATGCCTGGAGCCGAGCTGCACCTGCTGGCCGGGAGCGGCCCGGCCGAGAGTCCGGCCGAGGCCGGTCCACCCGGGGCGGCTCCCGACCTGGGCGTGGTCAAGGACCTGGCCACCGACGACCGTTCCTCCCCGCGGGTCCGTGTGGTCGACGCCGCCCTGCGCTGCATGGGCCGCCACGGGACCCACAAGACGACGGTCGATGACATCGCCCGGGAGGCCGGGGTGTCCCGGGCCACCTTGTACCGGACGTTTCCCGGCGGCAAGGACGCGGTGATCGACGCGGTGGTCGAGACCGAGGTCGCCCGCTTCTTCTCGGGCTTGGCGGTGGTGATGGGCGAGGCCCATGACCTAGAAGACGTCCTCGTGGCCGGTATCGTCGCCGCCGCGAACCGCCTCTCCTCGCACGAGGCACTCGCTTACCTGTTGGCCCACGAACCTGACGTGATCCTTCCCCACCTGGCCTTCGCCGAGATGGATCGCGTGCTCCTGGCCGCCAGTGCCTTCACCGCACCGTTCTTCGGTCGGTGGCTCGACCCCGACCAGTCCGCCCGTGCCGCCGAGTGGGCCGTGCGGATCGTCGTGTCGTATCTGGCAACTCCGAAGGCCGGGGCCGACCTCACCTGCGAAGCGGACGCCCGCCATCTGGTGAGCACCTTCGTGATCCCCGGGATCGAAGCCCTAAGGACCGCCGGGGACCTCCGGTGACCGACACGCGGACCTTCCTCGACCACTTCCATTCAACCCAGCCCACGACCACCCAGAACAGCCATCCACCACACACAGACTCGAAGGGGACTGCCAGCCATGACCACCGTTGACAACGAGCGCGACGAGATGCGGAGTAACACCGAGCTGATCGGTCGAGCGGACATCAATGACTTCGAGGCCATTCTCGCGGTGGTCGGGCACCAAGAGGCTGACGGGCGCCACTTGGTCGACGACAATTGTCCCGCCGAGTTCACATGGGACTACGAGAAGGGGAAGCGGGCCCAGCTCGACAAGCTCTACGAAAAAGCCAAGAAGGCACAGTGGAACGGTCAAACAGACCTGCCTTGGGAGACCGAGGTCGACCAAGAGCGGGTCGTCGTGGCCAACGCCGAGGCCAACGGTGACGCCACCCGGTGGGCTGACACCGATGTCACGGGCACCGTTCTCGAGCACTGGAACGACAAAGAGTGGATGGAGTTCGGCATCGAGAACCAGAACTGGATGCTCTCCCAGTTCATGCACGGCGAACAGGGCGCGCTGCTGTGCACTGCCAAGATCGTCGAGACGGTCCCGTGGATCGACGCCAAGTACTACGCCGCCACCCAGGTGGTCGACGAGGCCCGCCATGTCGAAGTCTTCTCCAAGTACCTCGACGAGAAGCTGTCGGGCCACTACCCCCTCAATGGGCACCTCGGCCTCTTGCTCGACGACATCATCAGCGATTCGCGCTGGGACATGACCTACCTCGGCATGCAGATCATGGTGGAGGGCCTGGCTCTCGCCGCGTTCGGTTTCATCCACGCAATGACCACCGAGCCGCTCCTCAAGCAACTGCTCCGTTACGTGATGGCCGACGAAGCCCGTCACGTGGCCTTCGGCGTACTCAGCCTGAAGGAGTACTACCAAGAGCTGTCAGCGCCCGAGCTGCGTGAGCGACAGGAGTTCGCCTTCGAGGCGGCGATCCGGATGAAAGACCGCATGGTCATGCAGGAGGTCTGGGAACGTCTCGAAGTCCCCAAGGCCGACGTCTTGAAGATCGTGTCCCAGGCTCCCGAGGGCGACGATTTCCAGATCCTGCTCTTCTCAAAGATCGTCCCCAACCTGAAGAAGTTGGGCCTGCTCGACGCGGCCGACGGCTGGCTGCGCGAGAAGTTCACCGAGATGGGTGCGATCGCCTTTGAGCACCTGACCGACACCACCCAGGACGAGGACGCGTTCGCCGACGGCTCGCCGGCCGACCGCCAGGTGGCCTAAACCGATCACAACGCTCCTCCTGGCCGGCTCCGGGCCCGCCGGGGACGGCTGGTAGCGTGGGTGTGCGATGACCCGGCGTGACCACACCCCCACGTTCGGGGCCGTCGTCACGGCGATGGTCACGCCCTTTGACGCTGAGGGTGCGCTCGACGTCGACGGGGCGGTGACCCTGGCCCGCTGGTTGACCGCGCATGGCAGCGATGGCCTAGTCCTGGCCGGCACCACCGGCGAGGGCCCGGTGCTGAACGACGCCGAGCGGATGGACCTCTGGCGGGCCGTCGCCGAGGCGGTGACCGTGCCGGTGATCGCAGGAGCCGGCACCAACGACACCCGTCATTCGATCGAACTCGCCCGAGCCGCTGGTGAGGCCGGGGCCGACGCCGTGCTCGCGGTGACCCCGTACTACAACCGTCCCTCCCAGGCCGGCATCTTCGACCACTTTTCTGCGGTGGCCGGGGCCACGCACCTCCCAGTGATCCTCTACGACATCCCCGTACGCACCGGGCGGCGTATCGCCCCCGACACCATGCTGCGACTGGCCGCAGAGGTCACCAATGTCGTCGCCGTGAAAGACGCGGCGGGCGACCCGTTCGGCTCGGCCCGTCTCCTCAGCCACGCGCCCGACTCTTTCGAGCTCTACAGCGGCGACGATTCGCTGATCCTGCCCCTGCTTTCGATCGGGGCGGTGGGGGTGATCAGCGTGGCCTCCCACTGGGCCGGTCAGGAGCTGGGCGAGATGATCACCGCCTTCGCCAACGGCGATGTCGAGGGGGCCCGGTACCTCAATGCCCGGCTGATCGAGTCCTACGAGTTCGAGTCGACCCAGTGCTACCCGAACCCTCTGCCCACCAAGGCAATCTGCCGGGCGCTCGGCCTTCCCGCTGGCGAGTGCCGCTTGCCCATGGGTGTCGCCCCCCCCGAACTCGATGGTGAGGCCCGGCGGATCCTGGTTCGACTTGGGACCACGGCGTCGGTAGGCGGATTCGTTGGCTGAGTCGAAAAAATCCGGTCGCAAGGAGAAGCCCACGGTATCCACCGGGGCCAATGGGCCCAAGGGTTCCCGCTCGAAGGGGTCCCCGCAGCAGCAGGGGCGCGGCAGGGGCCAGTCCACCGGCAGGGGCCAGTCCACCGGCGGGGGCCAGCAGAAGAAGGCCGCGGCGTCCACCGGCGGGGGCCAGCAGAAGAAGGCCGCGGCGTCCACCGGCGGGGGCCAGCAGAAGAGTGCGGCCCGACCCACCGGCGGCGCTCGACCGGTGCGGGTCGTGTTCCTCGGGGGATTGGGAGAGATTGGCCGCAACTGCGCCTGTATCGAGGTCGACGGACGCATCCTCGTCCTTGACTGCGGGATTATGTTCCCCGATCAGGACATGCCCGGCGTCGATCTCGTCCTCCCCGACTTCTCCTATCTCCGCGAGAACGCGGAGCGCGTCGATGGAGTAGTGCTCACCCACGGGCACGAAGACCACACCGGCGGCCTTGCATTTTTGCTCCGCGACCTCTCCATCCCCATCTACGGCTCCGAGCTCACCGTCGGACTAGCCCGGAACCGCATTGACGAGGCAGGTCTTTCGGATCGCACCGAGTACATTGCGGTGACCGACGGGGAACGGCGACGCATCGGCCCCTGCGATGTGGAATTCATCCCGGTGACCCATTCGGTTCCCAACGCCTTCGCCATTGCCTTCCATACTCCCCAGGGCGTCATCTTGCATTCGGGTGACTTCAAGCTCGACCTCCAACCGGTCGACGGTCGCCGAACCGATCTGGCTCGCATCGGGGCCCTGGCTGAGGGCCCTGGCATAGCCTTGTTGCTCTCGGACTCGACCAACGCCGAAGAGCCCGGCTTCACCGCCTCGGAGAGCACCGTCGGGGTCACCTTGCGCCGGGTCTTTGCCACCCGGAGCGGACGACGGGTCATCGTGGCGTGCTTCGCCAGCCACATCCACCGCATCCAGCAGGTAGTGGATGCCGCGGTGGCCAGCGGGCGCCGGGTGGCCACCCTTGGGCGCTCGATGGGCAAAAACTTCGAGCTGGCGACGCGCCTCGGCATTCTCAAGATCCCCGACAACACCCTGATCGATATCCAAGACATCGACACGCTGCCCCGCGGACAGGTCTGCGTGATCTCCACTGGGTCCCAAGGCGAGCCCATGTCGGCTCTCTCCCTCATGGCGACCGGCGACAACAAGTGGCTCCGGATTGAAGAGAACGACGCGGTGGTCATCAGCGCCCATCCCATCCCGGGCAACGAGTGGTCGGTCGGAATGGTGATCGATGAGCTCTACCGCCGCGGGGCCGAGGTCGTCCACACGGGAAGCGAAGCGGTCCATGTGAGCGGCCACGCCCGCCAGGGCGAGCTTCGGACCCTGCTGTCGGTGGCTAAGCCCGCGGCCTTCGTGCCTGTGCACGGCGAGTTCCGTCACATGGTGCACCACGCCGACCTGGCCCGCTCGATGGGTGTTCCCTCTAAACAGGTCATTTTGTGCGAAGACGGCGACGCAGTAATGCTCGACCACAATGGCCTGCGCCGTGACGGCGAGGTCCCCGCGGGCTACGTCTACGTTGATGGGACCGTGGGCGATATCGGTCACGGCGTCCTTCGTGATCGAAAGCTCCTTGCCGAAGAAGGTGTGGTAATGGTGGTGGCCACCGTGGACTTACGCACCCGCACGATCAGCGCCGCACCCCAGATCGCCACCAAAGGCTGGGTGCACGCCCCCGAGGCTGAAGAACTCCTCGGCGAGGCCAGCAAGGTGGTGGCCGACGCCCTGACCCAGGCCATGGTCGACGGGGCCCACGATGCCGAGGTGCTCAGCCGTCACGCTCGCAAAGCGCTCGGAAAACTGGTCGGGGACCGCACTCGTCGGCGACCGATGATCGTCCCTGTCATCTTGGTCGTGTGACTTCGGTGTTGTTCGGACGAACTCGGCTGATCCACTGCCACTAGGGGACACG
>Ga0182024_10024249_pt1 | contig 10794 bp, 4 predicted proteins | sample P32metaG_FD_120480 | JGI IMG/M metagenome (GOLD analysis project Ga0182024, IMG submission 120480) | Permafrost microbial communities from Stordalen Mire, Sweden - P3-2 metaG (Illumina Assembly) | ecosystem: Environmental > Terrestrial > Soil > Wetlands > Permafrost | place: Sweden: Stordalen...
AAGACCGGACCAGTGCAATGGCACGACCTCACCCTGTTTGTAATCAAAGACTACGGGAACATACGCATTAGCAAGCTGACGCCGGACCATGGCGCCTGGCCTCCGAAGACGGGCGAGATGCTGATCGAAAGAGATGCGTTTCACGTCGCAGGATTGAAAATCGGCGACACAGCAGCCATCAGGATAGGGCAGGGCAAAGAACAGAGTCTGCGGGTAAGCGGCCGCGTGCACGATGTCGGCCCGGCGCAGGCGCGCATGGAGAATACCGTCTATGGCTATATCACGCTCGACACCCTCCCCCAATTGGGAGAACAACCCTACCTGGACGAGTTAAAGATTCTGGTTTCTGAGAATCGCTTTGACGAAAAACATGTGCGCGACGTTGCCGCCCACGTCAGGAAACTGGTAGAAGGCCGCGGACATCCAATTCGTGGAGTCGACGTACCCCGGCCAGGGAAGCACCCCCATGCCGATCTAATGGACGGGTTCCTCCTGGCCATGGCGAGCTTCGGTCTGTTCGTACTGGCGATGAGTGAAGTTCTCGTGGTCAACCTGCTCATGGCGATCATGGCTGCGCAAGTTCGCCAGATTGGCGTCATGAAAGCAATTGGCGGCACTCGTGGACAGGTTGCACGCATCTACTTTGCGCAAGCGGCGCTGCTGGGAATTGCCGCAACTGTTTTAGCGCTTCCGCTCGGAGTGCTGGCAAGCCGCGCGCTATCCCGGCCCTTCGCCGCATTCCTTAATTTTGATATCACCAGTTTTGCCGTTCCCTTTCGGGTTTATGCGCTTGCATTCGGTGTTGGTATCGTGACGCCTCTGCTGGCTGCGGCCTGGCCCGTCTGGAAAGGAAGCGCAATTTCCGTGCGCGAAGGCCTGGCTGCCTGGGGAGTCTCCCGGAGTGCATTCGGAACCGGTATCTTTGATCGCGCCATAACGACGATCGGCGGAAATCTCCGCCCGCTGCTGCTGTCCATTCGCAACAGCTTTCGCAGGCGCACGCGGCTGGTACTGACCATGCTGACCCTGGCGGTGAGCGGGCTCTTTTTTATGTCTGCCCTCAACATACGCAGTTCGATGAGCAACACTCTCGACCGCAGCTTTGCTCTACGCAAATACGATCTGCAGATCTTTTTGGCAGATATGTATCCCTGGGAGCAGATCGAACGCGCCATCCGAAAAACCCCGGGCGTTGTCAGAGCGGAAAGCTGGTTTACGTCAGGAGTTTCGATTCCGGACAAAGACGCGCGTGAAGGCGACGATTCGCTCGACACCCTCAGTTTCCCGATCATTGCTTTACCTGAGAATTCAAAAGCGATTGACCTAGAAATTGTAGAAGGCAGAAACCTGCTACCCGGAGACGTAGACGCGCTCGTGATTAACACTACCCTGGCCGAAGAATCACATATCAGAGCGGGCAGCGCGATCACCCTGCGTTTCAAGCGGGGGCTGACCTCATGGCACGTGGTGGGTATTGCCCGAGAACCGTTTCTTCCTCCCACGGCTTATATCCCTCAGGCCTTTATAGACCAGCGTTATCCGGCAATGAGAACCACTATATGTCTCGCGCTCGAAAAGACGGATGCTGCTTCCGTGCACGCCGTCAAATCGGCTTTGGACAACAACCTGGAGCAGGAAGGAATACGCGCGGCAGGCAGCCGCAGTAAAGCTGATTTCAGATATGGTCGGGATCAGCACCTGCTGATGATTTATGTTTTTCTCGTGGTGATATCGGGCATCATCGCGGCTGTAGGTGGTTTGGGCTTGGCGACCACAATGAGTCTCAATGTGATGGAGCGCCGGCGTGAAATGGGAGTACTTCGCACGATAGGAGCTTCGCCTTCAGTTGTGATGGGCATCATTGTGGCTGAGGGCGTGGTCATCGGCGTGATGAGCTGGATGCTAGCGGCCCTTGCCGCCTGGCCTCTGAGCCGAGTTGCCGGGAATTTCCTGACCTTCCTCATCTTTAAAAGCAGACTGGACTCTGTTTTCCAGCTTCAAGGCTTATGGATCTGGCTTGCTTTTTCAGTCCTCTCGGCTGGGGCCGCCAGTCTTCTGCCCGCACGATCCGCAGCAAAACTAACTGTGAGGGAAGCACTTGCTTATGAGTAAGAAATCTCCGCACGCTGCGTGGGCTGTTGTTCTTTGTGCTCTGGCTGTGGTGCTCGTACTGGGGAGAGGCCGATGGCTATGGCACTTTATTTTGAGAATGCACGGTATGCGCTAAAGTGATTTCTGTGCCTGGCCACGCATGCAACATGGCATTGTCAGCCATAGATTATGCGGTATGGAATTCTCATAATCCGTGAGCCGGAACTAGTAAGACAATGGATCAATCATGAGCGGGTTGCGTCGGAGACGGTGTGGACACTCCTACTTCCCGGGTCGCATCTAGAACGATCCGCAATTATAGAGATACGAGCCTTCCGATGCTAGCCAATCAAAAGTTTCCGGCTTAAGCAGATTCTGCACGTTATGGAAATCTATTGAAACTTGTAGTTTGTAATTGATTGATATTGAACCTGTTGCAGGCTCCTTGTTGAAAATTATTGATCGGCGTTGAACGTGGAAGCTCCGACCGTCACAAAATCGTCTACAGTCAGCAAGAGTGAACCCCTCGATTGAGACTATTTGCGTTTGCGACTCTCCCTATGGAAACGCCCACACCATCCCGAAATCGATGCTGTCGGCAGCCCGCAGCCAACTTCTCGAAAAGCGCGAGAAGTTGGGCACCCCTTTGCTGCCAATGCTTAGAGTCCGCATCTAACTTATCCGTCGGAGATGTTGGCCACCCGCCACACAACTGGCATACAGCTGATTACAGACAATCAAGATCCATGCGGTTCGCAGATATGGGCGACTGATCGGGCCGTCAGTCGTGGGGCTTTGTGAATGTTCGGTATTGAATCGAGGGAAACTCGTGGGTAGGACCGGTTAGTGAACTCCGAGGATTTCCAGCCTCAATTCCGACTACAGCGCTGTAGACGAAAAACCAGAAATGCTGTTTATGTGCTTGAAAGTATTGGTCGGGGAGAGAGGATTTGAACCTCCGACCCCCTGGTCCCGAACCAGGTGCTCTACCAGGCTGAGCCACTCCCCGACTATAGTAGTTTCCTTATTCTACTACGACACGTCCTGTCCCTGAAAATTCCCCGAGTTGGAACCAACGTGCCAGCCACTTGATCGCGAAGAACTCCGGTAGCGGCATCTCTCCCGCCATGAGCAACTGCCAGAGATGGGCAGGGATCTCCCTCGTCGGCTTCCCGGGCAGCGCCGAAAATTGCAATGTGAACCAGCACGACCGTCGGAGCGGGGAGCGGCATTGCTAGTGGAAGAAAGCAGCTCGGCCGTTTGATGATGGCGCCAACAACATTGATTCGTTGATCCATGTTGCCTCCTTGGGAAGATATGTTGGAGAGATACGTTGGGAAGATACGTTCACAAAACACCGCCCAAAAGACGGTCGCCGACGTGCCCAGGTCTTGCAGAATGGAAGGCGCGCTAGGGCTGCTACAATCTTTGTCATCATCGTCTTCAGTACCGACTATCACAACGTTACTATGCTGGCTTTTACCGCCGGAAGATTGCTGACTCCGACCGACCCGGTTGAGCATCCTCTCATGCTCGTCGACCAGGGACGTGTCCTCGAAATTTCCTGCCGGAGCAACCGCCAGGCGCCCGCCGGAATTGCCTTCTGCGACTTCGGCGATGGCGTGATGGCGCCGGGTTACATCGATCTCCACCTTCACGGCAGCGCTGGATACGACGTCATGGACGATGCGGACGAGGCGCTGCCCGCAATCGAACAGTTCCTCGCGCGGCATGGGGTCACGAGTTATTTTCCTACCACCGTCACCGCTCCAATCGATGTGACTCTGCGGGCGCTTGAACGGCTGGCGGACACGATCGAAACGCGCGAACGACAGATCGCACGACAGAATCTGGAACGACAGACTCCGGATGGCAAGAACCGCGCCTTTCCACTCGGAATTCATCTCGAGGGGCCATTCATCAGCCATGCCCGTCGCGGCGTACACCCGGCGGAGAATTTGCTCCCCCCGACGCTGCCTTTGTTCGAGCGCTTCTGGCAAGCGGCGCGTGGCCGCATTCGCATGATGACGATTGCTCCTGAATTGGAAGGCGCGCCTGAGGTCATTGCCGAAGCCGCGCGGCGCGGCGTTTGCGTCAGCCTCGGACATTCCGACGCAGATTTCGAGGCGGCCGAACGCGGCATCGCAGCGGGAGCGCGGCACGCGACCCACACCTTCAATGCCATGCGCTCGCTGGATCATAGTACGCTGGACCATCGCAATCCGGGCATCCTGGGCGCGGTGCTCACGGACCGGCGCGTAAGCGCCGACATCATCGCCGACGGCGTGCATCTCCATCCGGTCATCGTAAAGCTCTTTGCTAATGCCAAAGGCCCGGAGCAAACCGTGCTCATCACGGATGCCATTTCGGCGACGGGCATGCCAGAGGGCCGCTATCGGCTGGGGTCTGTCGAAGTCAATGTCCACGATGACAAATGCCTGGCGGATGGCAAACTGGCTGGAAGCGTTTTGACCATGGATCGTGCCGTTCGCAATCTGGCGCGGTTCGCGAAATGGGAGTTACCCCAGGCGGTTGCGGCCGCCAGCCAAAATCCTGCGCGCGCGGCGGGAATCGCGAAGAAAGGTATTCTCGCGGGGGGAGCCGACGCGGACTTCGTGGTCCTGAGTCCGGAAGGCGAAGTGTTGCGGACTTTTATCGGCGGAGTCGAGTGCTCCAGATAGCGCCCCGTAAACTCCCGTAGAGACGCGGCTTGCCGCATCTTTCCATGCCGCCAGCAAAATTCCGTCCAATTGCTTATGATGGGGAATCGCATTAATTCGTGGGGGCAGAGTGGCTGAGACGCAACAGACGAACGGAATCGAAGTCCTCGAAACGCGGGAGTGGCTGGACTCGCTCGACTATGTACTCTCGCAAGGCGGACCGGAGCGGGCCGGTCGGCTTCTTCAACAACTGGCGCTCCATGCCCGAAGCGCCGCCGGCGTCAATCTTCCCTTCACGGCAACCACTCCCTATCAGAATACGATCCCTGCCAAACAGCAACCGCCCTTTCCTGGTAGTCAGGAGATGGAACGCCGTATCAAGAGCCTGGTCCGCTGGAATGCCATGGCCATGGTCGTCCGCGCAAATAAGATTCAGGAGGGTATCGGCGGGCACATTTCCACGTTCGCCTCCGCCGCAACGCTCTACGAAGTCGCATTCAATCACTTTTTTCAGGCAGCCACCGAATCCGGTGACCGCGATGTCGTCTATTTCCAGGGTCACGCCGCACCAGGAATGTACGCTCGCGCCTACCTCGAAGGCCGCATCCCCAAAGAGAAATTAGAGAACTTCCGGCGGGAGTTGAAACCGGGCGGCGGCCTCTCGTCTTATCCGCACCCCTGGCTCATGCCCGACTTCTGGGAATTTCCCACCGTCTCGATGGGGCTCGGCCCGATTCAGGCGATCTATCAGGCCCGCTTCATCAAATATCTTGAAAACCGCGGATTGAAGACCTCAACCGGCGGCAAAGTGTGGGCGTTCCTCGGCGATGGCGAAATGGACGAACCGGAGTCGCTCGGCTCCATCACGCTGGCTTCCCGCGAGCGCCTCGACAACCTGATTTTCGTCGTCAACTGCAACCTGCAGCGCCTCGACGGTCCGGTACGCGGCAATGGCAAGATCATCCAGGAACTCGAAGCGATTTTCCGCGGCGCGGGTTGGAACGTCATCAAAGTGATCTGGGGCGGAGATTGGGATCCGCTCATTCAGGCCGATCGCGACGGCCTGCTCGTCCGGCGCATGGGCGAGATCACCGACGGTCAGTACCAGAAATATTTCGTCGAGAGCGGCGCATATTTCCGCCAGAATTTCTTCGGCACCGATCCCCGGCTGCTAAAAATGGTCGAGCATCTCTCGGACGAGCAGCTCGCCCGCATGCGCCTGGGCGGTCACGATCCGATCAAAGTGCACGCCGCCTACAGAGCCGCGGCTGACCACACCGGATCGCCAACCATCATTCTTGCCAAAACCATCAAGGGCTATGGACTCGGCGAAGCGGGCGAAGGCAAAAACATTACCCACCAGCAGAAAAAGCTGAATGACGATGAGCTGCAAATCTTCCGCTCACGTTTCGGCATTCCGATTCCCGACGGCGAGCTTCACAATGCGCCCTTCTATCGGCCTGCCGAAGAGAGCCCGGAAATCAAGTACATGCAGGAGCGCCGCAACCAACTGGGCGGCTACATGCCCGTGCGGAAAGTGCGGTCGTCGCCTCTGAAGCCGGTTTCTGAAGCGATTTTCGAGGAATTCTATAAAGGCACCGACGGCCGCGAAGTATCGACCACCATGGTCTTCGTGCGCATACTCTCGAAGTTGCTGCGCGACCCTGAAGTCGGAAAATTCATCGTGCCCGTGGTTCCCGACGAAGCTCGCACCTTCGGCATGGAGGCGCTCTTCCGCCAGGTCGGCATCTATTCAAGCGTCGGCCAGCTCTACGAGCCGGTTGATATGGCTACCCTCCTCTATTATAAGGAGGCGAAAGACGGCCAGATTCTGGAAGAAGGCATCACCGAGGCGGGATCGATGTGCTCTTTCATCGCCGCCGGTACCGCCTATGCCAATCATGGCATCAATACGATTCCCTTCTTTATTTATTACTCGATGTTCGGATTTCAGCGCATCGGCGACCTGATCTGGGCCGCGGCGGACATGCGTTGCCGTGGTTTCCTCATCGGAGGCACGGCGGGAAGAACGACGCTGGCAGGCGAAGGCCTGCAGCATCAGGATGGACACAGCCACGTGTTGGCTCTTCCCGTGCCGAACCTCCTGGCTTACGATCCGGCCTTCGCCTACGAAATCGCCATCATCATCCAGGATGGCATCAAGCGCATGTACGTCGATGGCGTATCTATCTTCTATTATTTGACCGTCACTAACGAGCCGCTGCCCATGCCCGAGATGCCCAAGCAGCCGGGTATCCGCGAGGGCATCCTCAAAGGCCTGTACCGTTACCGGACTTCCGAGAAGAAAAACGCCAAGCTGCGCGCGCAGTTGCTGGGCAGCGGAACCATCATGTTTGAGGTGTTGAAGGCGCAGGCGATTCTCGAAAAGGACTACGGCGTAGCGGCGGACGTGTGGAGTGTGACCAGTTACAAGGAACTCTATCGCGAAGCGAACGACTGCGCCCGCTGGAATATGCTGCACCCTACGCAGAAAGCAAAAGTCCCGTACGTTACTCAGGCACTGAAGGGTGCCGTTGGCCCGTTCATCGCGGCATCGGATTACATGAAGGTTCTGCCGGAGAGCATCGCCCAGTGGGTGCCGGGCAAGCTGGTTGCGCTCGGCACCGACGGTTTCGGGCGCAGCGAAAACCGCGCATCTCTCCGAGACTTCTTCGAAGTGGATGCCAAGCACATTGTGCTCGCAACATTGCATGCGCTGGCTAGCGAGAAGTCGGGTGAGAAAGGCGATAAAAAAGATGGCACCGATACCGTCAGTGCAAAACTCCTGGAGAAAGCCATCCGCGATCTAGGAATCGATCCAGAAAAGCGCAATCCGGCCACCAGTTAAGCGGGCGTGCGACCTAAAGTTGAGTTGTCATCCTGAGCGAAGCGAAGGACCTGCTGTCTCGCGGCGCTGGCAAAAGCAGGTCCTTCGCTGCGCTCAGGATGACAAGGTGGTTTGTGCCAGGAGTTGCGAGACATCACACCCGTGATTAGAGCGCTAGAGGGAAAACGAAAGAATGGCAACCGAATTTAAACTGCCCGAATTGGGCGAGAATATCGAGACCGGCGACCTGGTCCGCTTGATAATCAAGCCCGGTGGCACCATCGCCGAAGGCGAGCCGGTGATGGAACTCGAAACCGACAAGGCAGTTGTGGAAGTCCCTTCGTCGGTAACCGGCACCATAGGAGAAATCCGAGTAAAAGAAGGCGACAAGTTGCGCGTGGGGCAGGTCATCTTTACCGTAGAAAATGGAGCCGGAGCAAAGCCCGCTTCGAAACTGGAAAGACCTGCCGCACAGCCCACCACGCCTCCCGCAGCCCCAGTTTCCGCAGTCCCCGTTTCGGCAACCGCCGCAAAGCCCGCCCCCACAGCCGCGCCTCAGCCCGAGCGCAAAACGAAACCCACGCCGTCATCCGCCACCGCCAGCGAATTCAAGCTCCCGGAGCTGGGAGAAAATATCGACTCCGGCGATCTGGTTCGATTGCTGATCACGCCGGGCGCGACCGTTGCTGAAGGCCAGCCGGTCATGGAACTCGAAACTGACAAAGCCGTTGTCGAAGTTCCGTCCACGGTGAGCGGCATAGTCCGCGAGATCAAAGTAAAAGAAGGTCAGAAGGTCAAGGTTGGAGAAGTCATCTTCACGCTGGAAGGCGGCGCACCGGCCCCGGCCGAACCCGTTCGCAAGCACGAGCCCGTCGAACACATGTCCGGACAGCAAGCGGCAAGGCTAGGGTTTCAGTTGGCCATGCGCGCCGAGGGTAAGAGTGAAGAACAAGCGCTGCCACCCGATCAGCCGCAAGCTCCGACGCCCGAATTCAGCATGCCCGTTCAGCTAGGTAAAGTTGCGGGCACCGAACATCGCGACCCAGTCCCGGCGGCGCCGCACGTGCGTCGTCTGGCGCGCGAAATTGGCGTGGATATTCATAGCGTGCAAGGCAGCGGCCCCGGCGGACGCATCGGCGAAGACGACGTGAAACTCTGCGCCAAGAACGCTCTACTAGCGTCAACCGCAGCGGCGCAAACTCCACGCGGAAGCTTCGTCGAACCCGAACTGCCCGACTTCTCGAAATGGGGGAAGATCGAACGTGTCTCCATGCGCGGAGTGCGGCGCAAAACCGCCGAACATCTGCGTCAGGCCTGGAACACGGTCCCGCACGTCACCCAGCAGGATCGCGCCGACATCACCGAATTAGAACAGTTGCGGGCCAAGTTCGCCCCGAGAGCCGAAGAAGCCGGCGGCAAGATGACCGTGACCGCGATCGCTCTGAAAGTCTGCGCATCGGCGTTGAAAATCTTTCCCCAGTTCAATGCTTCGATCGACATGGGGAAAGAAGAAATCATCTACAAGCAGTACATCAACATCGGAGTAGCGGTGGACACCGATCGCGGACTGCTCGTCCCGGTGATCCGCGACGTAGACAAGAAAAATATCGTCGAACTAGCGGCAGAGATGACGAAGCTATCGAAAAAAGCGCGCGACCGCAAGCTAACGCCCGAGGAGATGGACGGCGGCACATTTACCATCACAAATCTCGGAGGAATCGGCGGCACCGGTTTTTCTCCGATCGTGAATCATCCCGAAGTAGCGATTCTCGGCCTGTCGCGTTCGCGCATAGAGCCGGAGTGGGTGAACAACAAATTCGAGCCGCGCTTGATTCTTCCGCTCTCCCTCTCGTACGATCACCGGTTGATCGATGGCGCCGACGCCGCGCGTTTCCTGCGCTGGATCGCCGAAGCCTTTGAGCAGCCGTTCCTGCTGTCGGTTCAGGGATAGTCGTGTTTCACAGTCCAAGTGCGTGCTGGGAAATTCTGTATTTTGAATCATAGCGGAATGTATTTTTCACGACGCGTCTTCATTCGGCGATGTCTGCGGTTCAAACACATTCCATAATGACCAGGCCAGTAGTAGGAGGCTTATGGCAGAGCATACTAATGAGGAGAAACAACTGGAAAAGGAGAGAGACGAAAAGGGTAGACATCAAAACGACTTTATCAACCAACGCCTGACGTGGCTGGGCACGTTTTCGTCCTTGCTGTTTGTTGCAAATGGTTTTGGAAAGTACCCCGTATTGATTCCACTTGTAGGTTTCGGAATCGCAATGTCGATTTGGGCAGGCACCAGCGCCGCCAACGTTGCGCTTGACAGACTGGATCGGAATGTCAGGGGCTGGCGCAGACCTTTTATGCCGGGAGCGTTCATTCCCCCGCTATTCGGAGCCGCGTGGCTGGTTGTGCTGGCGCGCAATCTATGTAAATGAGAATTAGATAGAGATAAATATTCCTGATGCTGGTAAGGACACAAATCTAATGACGACTAATTCGAATCTCCGTGTGGCCGTAATCGGCGGCGGTCCCGGCGGATACGCCGCCGCATTTCTAGCCGCCGACCTGGGCATGAAAGTTACGCTGATCGACCCCGAAGTGAACCCCGGCGGCGTCTGCCTCTATCGCGGCTGCATCCCCTCCAAAGCCCTGCTCCACGTGGCCAAGCTGCTGGAAGAAGCCGAACAAGCGAAAAACTGGGGCATCGAATTCGCCGAGCCCAAAGTCGACTTGGACAAACTTCGAGGATGGAAAGAAAGCGTGGTCAAGAAATTAACCGGCGGCCTGGGCCAGTTATCTAAGCAGCGCGCAGTCCAGTTCATACAAGGGAAAGCGTCATTCGTGAACTCGACCACGCTGAAAGTAACAAAGACCGCAGCCGGCAAAGAAAAAGAAGAAGAAAACCTGACCTTCGACCGCATCATCATCGCCACCGGATCGCGTCCGACGGTAGTGCCAAGCCTCAAATTAGACAGCCCGCGTCTAATGGATTCGACCAGCGCTCTCGACCTCCCCGACATCCCGAAAACGCTCCTAGTAATCGGTGGCGGCTACATCGGATTAGAACTAGGCTCCGTCTACGCCACCCTAGGCACAAAAGTGACCTGCGTAGAAATGATGCCCGGCCTGCTCCCCGGAGCCGACCGCGACCTGGTGCTCCCTCTGCACAAGCGCCTGGAAAAACTCTTTGCCGCGATCCTGCTGAACACCACGGTC
>Ga0182024_10024250_pt1 | contig 10794 bp, 10 predicted proteins | sample P32metaG_FD_120480 | JGI IMG/M metagenome (GOLD analysis project Ga0182024, IMG submission 120480) | Permafrost microbial communities from Stordalen Mire, Sweden - P3-2 metaG (Illumina Assembly) | ecosystem: Environmental > Terrestrial > Soil > Wetlands > Permafrost | place: Sweden: Stordalen...
CAGCCGGGGTTGTTCATCCGCGACCCGTACCGCTTTTCCGATGCCATGCTGATTATTCCGCCGGCGCTGGTGGAGTGTCTGGAATGCTTCGACGGAGCTCACAGCGAACTCGATCTGCGCGCAGACCTGGCGCGGGTAACCGGCAATCCGGAAGTTGGCGAAGTTGAGCGGAATCTGATCGAGACGCTCGACCAGGCGGGCTTCCTCGAGAACGAAACCTTCGCAGCGATGCAGGCGCAGAGCCGCCGGGAATTCGCGGCCCAACCGGTGCGCGAGCCGGCGCATGCAGGTTCGGCATATCCCGAGGAACCGGGGGCGCTGCGCGAGGCGCTGACTAAGTGGGAGGCCGGGGCGCAACCGCCGGCCGTGAACGGATTGCTGGGGATCGCGGCGCCGCATGTGAGTCCCGTGGGCGGCTGGCAATCGTATCAAGCCGCATACGGCGTGCTGCGGCCGGAACACAAAGAGCATACGTTCGTGATTCTGGCGACATCGCATTACGGCGAGCCGGAAAAGTTCGGGCTGACGCGTAAGCCGTTCCGCACGCCATTGGGGGACGCGGCCAACGACACTCGACTGGTTGACTGGCTGGCGCAGCGCGCGCCGGCGGCGGTGGAGATGGAAGATTTCTGCCACTCATTCGAGCACACGGTGGAACTGCAGTTGATTTTCCTGCAACACGCGCTCGGCGCCAACGTGCGCATTCTGCCGATTTTATGCGGTCCCTTCGCGCGCAGCGTCTACCGGGGCGGAAAACCGGAAGACGACGACAAGGTGAAGGCTTTTCTGGAGGCTCTAGGCGAGTTGCGCGAGCGCGAGGGCGAAAGTCTTTTCTGGATTCTGGGGGTGGATATGGCGCATATGGGCGCGCGCTATCAGGACCGCTTCTCCGCGACGGCCAATGAGGGCGCGATGGCGGCCGTGGCGGCGCGCGACAAGCGGCGCATCGAGCGCATTAACGCCAGCGACGCGCCGGGATTCTGGGATCTGGTGCAGGAGAACCACGACGATTTGAAGTGGTGCGGCTCGTCGCCGATCTATACGTTTATGAAAACCGCGCCGGACGCGCGCGGGGAGCTGCTGCGCTACGAGCAGTGGAATATCGACGAACGCAGCGTGGTGAGCTTCGCGGGAATGGCATTTTCGAAGGAGTGAGCCAAGTGCCAACTCTGCGAATCAACCACACGGCCTCTCAGGTGGAAGTGACGCTCGAAGGCGACGGGCCGAGGAAAACCGACAAGCGGCCATTTTCACACTCGCCGATGCTCGCGAGTGGGTTCAATCCGCCATGCGCGATTACCGGGCCTGCGAGAACGCGGACGAGAAAGTTCTCGAGGCCCTCAAGCTTCTGGAACTGATCGAATCTGCTCTCCAAGCGAGTTCACCGCCGTCGTAAGCACATCCACACCCACGACGTTAATCAACTCGATCCCCAACAGGAGCGACTTCACGTTCGGCTCCGCGGGTCGTTCGTCCAAATCCTTCAGCGCCCGGCCCAACTGCTGCTGATCCTCCTTCGAAACGTTCTGCATCAGGCCCGTGCAATAGAACGGCAACGCCTTCGAAGCCTTCGTGAAATCGACGCCCTTCATCACCCTGGCCACAGCATCGGAGCGCGCTGCCGCGCGTCTGCGATCCACTGCACGGTCGGCGGCGCCCAGGAAGATCTGAAGAAACCCGCTGGGGCCGACGCCGATATCGCGGTCACCGGCCCGAACCACGAAGAGCGACGTCCGGAAAAACGCCATCGCGCTGACGCCCGCCATGAGGATCCGCATTTCGCGCGATAGGCCCAGCCAACCGGTCGGCATCAGTAGGAGTGCGCCAACCGAAGCGGCGCTATTGATCGCCAGATAGAACGCCGCCGGCCAACTCTTGATGGCAGCCCAGGGATCGTCTTTGTAACGGGAGATCAGTTCGCTGACGCCGACTACGCCGCCGATCACCGCCACGGCGACCCAGTCAAGCCAGTTCGCGTTCATGGCATCAGGCGGGCTGTGCGAGTTGCACTACTTGCGCTCCACTGGGGGTCAGCCGGATTACTCCCTCGAAACCCTCACCGATGAACTCAATATACCCGGCATTCCGCAAGCTCTTCAGCGCCTCGGAGTAGCGTGAGGGTTCCATACCGCTCTGCGTCTGCAGTTCGAACAAGGGGAGCGATTGCTGAGACCGCCGAGCCAGAATCTCCAGCAGCGTCAATGGGCTCGCCGGCGCCGGCTGCGCGCGCTTCTCCCGATTCATGTATTCAAGTAGTGGCAGAAACGTGCCCGGTCTCGGCTTGAAGTCCGACATCGATTCGATGTTATCACAGCGGCATTCCGTAAATCGGCCAAAACGTAAAGCGGGCGGCTTGCCGTGCTCCAACCATTTCGCCGGATGGCAGGGCGCCGCTCAGCGTGCTAAACGAACAGTGTCGAGTCGAGCCCGACCAAGCGACAGGCCAGGAGGCTTGTCCTTGGAATATCAGGCTTCCGTAAGCAGTTCGTCTAATTTGACCGAAACCCCAATGCGTTCGCATCGGTAAACATCCGTGACACAGAGCGTTTCGTCCTTACGATAGACCGTCATGCTCGCGTTGCGGGGTAAACCACCCACACCTCGGCGGCGCCTTCCTGCAAATAGGCGTTGACCTTGCGGTCGATCTCCTCGGCCGTATTGCCCCGCGACACGATTTCGATGGCGATCATCGGAGCGCCCTGGAACCAACCGGATACTGGTTGGCCGGGCCAGCTCACACTGACATCGGGTATCAGCCAGCCTCGTTTCAGTTGGTAACCCTCGAAGAACCACACACGGGATTTGTCGAGCACGGTTAGCAGCAGTTCTTGAAACGCTCTTGCGATTTCGTTGTGGCCGTGCCTGGCAGGCGGCAATGAAATCAACTCCCCATCCAGCAATTCCTGCTTACCCGGAGTTTCGGGAAGGTTGAGGAACTCCTCGGCTGTAAGCTGCGTGATCGCGCTCATGGCTTCATTGTAAACCCGCGTTGCATGGCCGTCTTCGCAACGTTCCCCAGCCTGGCGGATGATCAGGCTTCCGTAAGCAGTTCGTCTAATTTGACCGAAACCCCAATGCGTTCGCATCGGTAAACATCCGTGACACGGAGCGTTTCGTCCTTGCGATAGACCGTCATGCTGCGCGTCGCGGGGTAAACCACCCAAACCTCGGCGGCGCCTTCCTCCAAATAGGCGTTGACCTTGCGGTCGATCTCCTCGGCCGTATTGCCTCGCGACACGATTTCGATGGCGATCATCGGGGCGCCCTGGAACCAGCCGGATACTGGTTGGCCGGGCCAGATCACACTGACATCAGGTATCAGCCAGCCTCGTTTCAGTTGGTAGCCCTCGAAGAACCACACACGGGATTTGTCGAGCACGGCCTCCAGCAGCTTAAGAAACGCCCTCGCTATCTTCGAATGGTCATGCTTGGCAGGCGGTAATGAGATCAACTCACCGTCCAGCAATTCCTGCTTGCCCGGAGTTTCGGGAAGGTTGAGGAACTCCTCGGCAGTAAGCTGCGTAATCGCGCTCATGGCTTCATTGTAAACCCGCGATGCATGAACTCAGCGGGATTGCTCCTTGCCGACGCGCGTAAGGTTTCAGACAAGACAAAATATCCGGAACGGCTTGTGTTTTTTCGATGAGAATTCCGCAATGCCAGTGCCACTACTCCAATATGACGTTCTATCGGCGGCCCAGCGCAGTAAGCCCACCACTGTCAACGTTGGGGAGAGAACCATCGGCCGGCATCTTCGAGCGGATGCAGATGGTTTTCCGCGATGTCTTCGACGAGGAGAGCCTTGTGTTGCGGGATAACCTGACCGCGGCGGACGTGGAAAACTGGGATTCCCTGACGCACATCAACCTGATTGTCGGAATCGAACGCGAGTTTAAGGCGAGGTTCACCACGGCCGAAGTCGGTTCCATGACGAACGCCGGCGATCTGGAGAACCTGGTACGAAAGAAGGTGGGCGCCCGCGGTTGAGCTATACCGACTTCGGTTTTCTAATCTTTCTCGCGGTTATAGCCGGCCTCTGCCGTCTTTGCCCTCCGCGGTTGAGAAACCTGCTGCTGCTCGGCGCCTCTTACGCGTTTTATCTGACTTGGAGCGCGCGTGCCGCCCTGCTGCTGGCAGCGGTCACAGCCTCTTCGTTCGCAGCGGGCATGGGCATCGAGCGCGCCCGCCAATTGCAGACTCGGGCGTGGCTTACGCCGTTGGTGGTGGTCGCGCTGGCTGCTTACCTTCTGGCCTTCAAGATCGCGCTGCTCGGCCGCAGCCACGGCATCGCGGGGCTGGCGATGCCCCTCGGCATTTCCTACACGACGTTCAAATTGATCAGCTATGCGTTGGACGTGCATTGGGGGAAGATGAATGCGGCCAGGCGCTTTTCGGACTTTGCGGCGTATGTTGCATTCTTTCCGCAGATTCTGGCGGGACCGATCCAGCGCCCGGGGGCCTACTTTTCTCAACTGCCTCCCGTTCCGGTACGGGCGGCGGACGCATTGCCGCGGATCTATTGGGGGTTAGTCAAGAAACTGGTAATCGCCGATAATCTGGCGCCTGCGGTGAACTACGTATACGCGAATGTAACCGGGCTTCACGGCGCGCCGCTGTGGGCGGGCTTCTATCTATTTCCGTTGCAGATCTACGCCGATTTTTCGGGACTGACCGATATCGCCATCGGAGCCGGCCGGCTGCTTGGCATCACGGGTCCGGAGAATTTCGACCGCCCGTTTACCGCAACCAGCATTGGCGACTTCTGGCGCCGATGGCATATGTCGCTGACCAGTTGGCTGGCGGACTATGTCTTCATGCCGCTGCGCATGGCCACCCGCGCCGCGGGATCTCTCGGGCTGGCATTTAGCATCGCGGTCAATATGATCGCGATCGGGCTGTGGCATGGCCTGACCGCGACTTATCTGGCATTCGGCGCGGCGCATTCGCTGTTCATCATGGCTGACGTATTCACCTCTCGGGCGCGGGCGAGGTTCTTCAAGCGCCACAGCAAGTGGGATGGCGTTGGCCGCTGCGCGGGCTGCCTGCTGACGTTCCACTTAGTGGCAATTGGGCTGGTATTCTTTCGCGCCGCGCGCGTACCGGACGCGCTGTGGCTGCTGGGCCATCTGTTCAGCGGACTCGGCGCATCCGGCGGCCTTTTCCTGGCGATGACGGATTCATCCGGCGCGCGGGCTCTGGCGGTTGGCCTCGCCGGTTACGCGGTCTTGGAATTGGGAGAGCGCTTCCGCCCGGACCTTTGGCTGCGCCGCGTTCCGCAGGGGCCGCGCTGGCTGCGCTGGTCCGCCTGGTGCGGCGCAACCGTGTTGCTGATTTTCGGCGTGGCCCTGCTGCTGGCTCATTCGGGCGGGCCACGCTCACCGTTCCTCTATGAGATTTTTTAGAGATCCGATTCTTGCGATGCTCGCCGCATTGGCCGTGATGCTGGCGCTGGAAGGGGGCTTGCGTTTAGCGCGCGAACGGTTTGACGGGTATCTGGCGCAGCATGAGATGGATCGCTCCTATTCCCTGCGGCCGAATGCCGAAGGGTGGCAGGCGAGCGAAGGCGACGTCTATGTCAAGATTAACAGCGATGGGCTGCGCGACCATGAGCGGCCGGTACAGCGGCCTGTGGATACGCTGCGCGTGGCAGTGGTCGGCCCATCGGACGCGGAGGCTATTTATGTTCCGCTGGAGCAGACGTTCGAAGCTGCGATGGAACGGAATCTGGCGCCCCTATTCCAGCCGCGCGGCAACCGCGTGGACGTGCTGAACTTCGGGGTGCTCGGCTATGCTCAGTCGCAGCAGTATTTGACGCTTCACAACCACGTCTGGAAATACGATCCGCAACTGGTTGTGCAGGTCTGGAATCAGATCGGCCTCCTCAGGAATACGCCGGAGACCGACCCCTGGGGAGCGGAGATGACGCCGTTTTACAATCTGCGGAACGGACGGCTGGAGCCGGCGGAATCGACGCGCGCCCTGAAGTCGCTGAGCTTGTTTAACCCGCGCGAGATTGCGATCAGGAACCGGCTTTTCGATTGGATGAACCGTAGTTACTTGCTGTGCATGCTCAAGCAGGCGACGGTGAACTTGCAGAGGCAAATAGGGGAACTTCGCGCTGCGGTGCGCCTGGATTTCGGCGGTCCGACGCTTGCCGCCCGCCTCCCGGAGGGCTTTGCCCAGCGGTGGGTCTACCTGCCGTATCAGCCCGAAATGCAGGAGGATTGGGAAATCGGCGAAGCTTTTGTGCGAGAGATGAAGGCAGACTGCGATCGCCATGGAGCGGAATATTGGGTTGTGATTGTGGACCAGCCCATGCAGTCGAATCCCGATGCCGCCGCGAGGGACGCCTTCGCCCGGAAGATGGGCCTGCCATCTCTAAGCGAGTCCGACCTGCGTTTGCAGCGGTTCTGCGAAGCAAACGGAATCCACGTTCTGCGGCTGGCTCCACGGATGGGAGAATACGCGGCTGCGCACGGCCTTTACCTGCACACGAAAATCTCGGATACCGAGGGCCATTGGAACCAACTGGGCAATCGGGTTGCGGGCCAGTCAATCGCCGAAGCGTTACGGACTCAGAGTCCAACGGTGCAGGCTTGGGAGGCCGGCCGCAGGTCAAACCCGACGCCGAGGTAGGGTATGCTTTAGCTTGCCCGGCGGTCGAGCGAAGCTCGCCGCGTGCCGCTTCGCGGCACGACGGCGAAGGCAAGCTAAAGCATACCCTACCCATCGAGATGCGCAACAAATGGCCGTGGCGCGGCAGTTTCCGCTGCGTGCCCGATGAACGTAACGCATGGGCGATAATCCTTGACCGCCAGATTCCAGTAAGCATGATCTTCGCCGCCGGATTTGACAAATCCGAACTGCGCAAAAAAATCTTCCACCATTCCGTTCTTTGGCGTGCGAATATATTCGCCGCGGACGGCCGTCAGATTCAAACGGACCGCCTCTTCCATCACGACGTTCATCACAAACTGCTCGACCCCTCGCGACAGCACCCGGCAACTCATCAGCCAGTCGCGGATTGCCAGTCTATCCTCATCCGGTTCGAGGATCACTACGCCGATCAGTCCGTGATCCCCCATCCGGTCGCTTAGTGTCACGTAGAGAGGAATCGCGCCGGGGTGGTTCATGAGGGCCGCGCAGTCGGCTTCGCTGCGGCGGCGCGTGGTCAGGTTGAACTGGTTGCTGCGCTGCATGAGCTGCGCGATGCGCGGCAAGTGGAACGAATCGAAGCGCGAAACTACGATCTGCATATCGAGCGACCGCAGAAAGTCGCCGGCGCCGGCGAATGAGGCCTGAGCCCGACGCCGTTCGCCTTCGGCGCGGTACATGCCGCCGCGCTTCAAATCCTCGGCGGAAAAGGCCGGCGTCTCGAAGAGATTCAGCTCGCAAATCGCGCGGACATAGTCGGCGGGATCTTCCGGCAGTTCGGGGACGACAACTTCGGGGAGCACGCCGCGCACCAAATCGCGCTCGAACGGACTGTCGTCCAGAAAAACCATCGCATCGAAGCCGATGTTTAAAACATCCCGGATCTTCCGGATGTTTCCGGGCTTGTCATTCCAATCGGCCATGAATACCGCGATATCGTCGCGTTTCAAAACCATGTCCGGATGCTTTTCAAATGGCAAAAGCGCGTTGCTCATCTCATTTTTGCTGGCCACGGCGAGTAGTATCCCGCGCTTCAACAGTTCCTTCAGAAAAAGTTGGAGCCGGAAGTATGCTTCTCCATCGCCATGCGCGTTCAGTACGATGCCGTCGAGTCCGTCGTCGCCGATCACTCCGCCCCAAAGGGTGTTATCCAGATCGAGGACGATGCACTTGATAGTACGGCCGCGGCTGGACATCACGATATCGACGATGTTTTTGGCGACCGCGGGCAGATATTCGGGAGCGCAGTACATTTTCGTCAAGTCCCAGTGGCGCTCGTCAAACCAATAGCGCAGGCCGATCCACGAAGCTACCGACTCTGCATCGTCGATCAGGACCCCCGGCCGCGCGCGCGCCTGCTCCGCGATGAACGCGTTCAGAGAATGCACTACCGAAGTGAGCGAGGCCGGCGTTTTGCGGTCGAAATTTCCGAAGTGCCGATCGTAAGGAATCACGAACGTGCTTTGCAGAATTGTGGCGGAGGCGCTTCTGTGAATTGCGTCCCACACGGCGAGAAGTTCGCTCGACTTATCCCGGAGGAACTCCGCGGCATCGCCCACGCGCTTACCGAAGGCAGCGCGCAGCGCCTGCACGGAGTTCAGCAGCACGATAACATCGGGCTGAAAACGGTAAAGCCCGGAGTTCGGGTCGATTGTCTCAAGCCGGATACCGTCGAACGGCCCTTCATAGATTGAGGCGTCAACGCCGCAACGGTGGAAAAGCACGCGCAGTAATGGCACGAACTGCTGGGTTGCGGCATCCGACAGAAGCGCGATCCGGACCTTTTGCGAGTCTCCCAAGGCATCCAGACGACGGCTGGCGCGGACCAGGGATGCATAATCCATCGGCGCCGTATCCGTGAGTGTTGAATTGGACATCGATACGGACGTTGACGGCCGGGTGTCAAGAGCCTTCTATGCGCCGTCTTTCTTTGCTATAACCCGACGCCGAGAATTGTAGCATCTACAGAGGTAGCGCATGCTTTAGCTTGCCCGGCGGTCGAGCGAGGTTCGCCGCGTGCCGCTTCGCGGCACGACGTCGATGACAAGCTAAAGCATGCGCTACCCATCGAGATGCGCAAATACTTCAGGCGCTATGTTTAGTTCGCCGGCCGTGAGATTAGTTCGACTGCGAAATCGCTCGCGTGGAAGCCGTGAAGAAATTGTCGAGGCCGCGGGGTTGACAGACGAAAGCGTCTGTCCCACGTTGGCGCGGCGCTTTCGCGCGGGCCCGGATGTGACATACTGGCAAACTACCCGTGCCGGCGACGCCTATCCTCGAAATTCGCGACCTCCGCTGCGCCATCGCCGGATGCCAGGTGCTGCGCGGCGTCTCGCTCAGCGTTGCAGAAGGGGAAACCGTGGTGCTGCTCGGCCGTAGCGGCTCGGGGAAGACCACGATTCTCAAGTCGGTGAATGGCCTCATACGGCCCGGCTCCGGCGAGATTCTGTTCCAAGGCCAGCCGGTTGCCACGCAAGACCCCATCCGTCTGCGCCGCCGCATGGGATACGTGATTCAGGACGGCGGTCTATTTCCGCACTGGACCGTGGAAGCCAATATCGGCCTGGTTCCGCGTCTCGAAAACTGGCCAGCCGAGCGGATCGCGGCGCGCACAACCGAACTGCTGGCGACGCTGGGATTGCCAGGCGCCGAATTTGGCCGCCGCTACCCGCGTCAGCTTTCCGGCGGACAGAAGCAGCGCGTCGGCATCGCTCGGGCCCTGGCCGCCGACCCGCCGCTGCTCTTGATGGACGAGCCCTTCGCCGCGCTCGACCCCATCACGCGGTTCGACCTGCAACGGCAATTTCTCGAGCTTCGCCGCACGGTGCGCAAATCGGCGCTGTTCGTCACCCACGACGTCCGCGAGGCCTTGATGCTCGGTTCGCGCATCGCGTTGCTGAAGGATGGCGCGCTCGATCTGGTGCTGACGCCGCGGGAATTTCTGGCCGCCCGCACTCCCGAAGCGCTGGCTTTCCTTAGCAGCCTGGCTGAGCCGTGGAACGCCGAGCCTCGGGGGCGCGAATGAACGGTCCGCCACTTTCCGAGATTTTGACGCTCTCACTGCAACATCTCGAACTGGTGCTGATCACCATGGCTATCGCCGCCGCGTTGGGAATTCCCTCCGCGGTTGCGTTGGCCCGCCGCCCGGGAGCGCGCCGCTGGGCGGTCTGGTTCGCAAATGCCGGGCAGACCATTCCAAGCCTTGCGCTTTTCGGCTTTCTGATACCGATCCCTTTCATTGGCGGAATCGGCGAGCGCACCGCAATTATTGCACTGTGCATTTATGCACTATTGCCCGTACTGCGCAATTCGTTAACAGGTATTCTGGGAGTCGATGCCGCAGTCCGCGAATCCGCTGTGGCCATGGGTATGACCGCACGCCAGGTTCTCTGGCAGGTGGAACTGCCGCTTGCCACGCCTGGCATAATCACCGGGCTTCGCATCGCCACCGTCTCCACCATTGGGACCGCCACCATCGCCGCGGCTATCGGCGGCGGCGGGCTGGGCGTCTTCATTTTCCGGGGTCTTTCCATGGCGGATAGCAACACCATACTGGCCGGCGCGGTCCCCGCCGCGATCATGGCGCTCATCGCCGACGAGGTATTGGAATGGATCGAACGAAAGCTCTCGCCTGCCTGATCGCGCTGCTATGCGCCGCCTGCCAGAACAAGCCGCATATTGTGGTGGGCTCGAAGAACTTCACCGAGCAATTGCTGCTGGGCGAAATTCTGGCGCAACAGATCGAACGCCGCATGCCTGTCAAGGTGGAGCGTAAACTGGAACTCGGAGGCATTCTGCTGGCGCACGAGGCGCTGGTCAAGGGCGATATCGACCTATACCCCGAATACACCGGATCGGCCCTCACCACGGTGCTCAAGCAACGCGCCATCGCCGACCCGGCCGAAGCGCTCAGCGCCGTTCGCGCTCTCTATCGCAGCCAATGGCAACTGGAATGGCTCGATCCGCTGGGCTTCGACAACACGTTCGCCATGGTTATTCAAGGCCAGGAAGCCCGCGCGAAGCATCTGGCCACGCTGTCCGATGCCGCCCGCGCGCACCGGTGGCGTCTGGGGATGGGCTACGAATTCGCCCAGCGCCCCGACGGATTAGAAGGCCTGATGAAGACCTACAATCTCCATC
>Ga0182024_10024251_pt1 | contig 10794 bp, 17 predicted proteins | sample P32metaG_FD_120480 | JGI IMG/M metagenome (GOLD analysis project Ga0182024, IMG submission 120480) | Permafrost microbial communities from Stordalen Mire, Sweden - P3-2 metaG (Illumina Assembly) | ecosystem: Environmental > Terrestrial > Soil > Wetlands > Permafrost | place: Sweden: Stordalen...
CAAAACCTTTGACTTCTGTCACGGTAATGCCCTGTACCCCCACATCCGCCAATGCGGACCGGACATCGTCAAGCTTGAAGGGTTTGATGATGGCGACGACCATTTTCATGCAGGCGAGCTCCTTACGATCAGGGACGAGTCTAGCAGCGGATGAGGCGCGGGCTTCGCTGCGATTTTATGATTGCTGTAGTACAGCATGGAGTATTGAATGCTTCTAATGTATAACGCCAAAGCGTCTTGCGCCGGGCGCGCGTATATAAAAAACGGCACGGGTTCTGTTGAGGAACCCGCGCCGCCGGGATATCGCACCGACGGGGGAGTTGGCTGGCTTGCCGGCGCGAGATGCTCCTAAAAAGTCAGAAGTTTGGCCTCGCTCGATAGCGGGCGAGGCCTCTGATGTCCTCGCTGAATTTGTTCGTTGCGTTACTCATATGTCGTCGAATTTCCACGTAACTAACTGATTTATATGGCATCCGGCCCAGTTTCACCGGTCCGGACCCGAAGCGCCTGTTCAAGGTCCAGTACCCAGACCTTGCCGTCGCCCGTCTTACCCGTCCTAGCCACGTTGCAAACTGCTTCCATGACTTGTTCGGCAATCGAGTCATCGACGGCCAGTTCGATCTTTGCCTTCGGCAGAAAATCGACACTATATTCGGCCCCTCGGTAGATCTCGGTATGGCCATGCTGCCGGCCGTACCCTTGAACTTCCGTAACCGTGACGCCTTGAATGCCTATATCCGCCACCGCCTGCCTTACCTCGTCCAACTTAAACGGTTTGATAACCGCGGTGATCAGCTTCATGCATTTATACCCGCTTCCACCTGTTTGTCGGACCGCCTCCAGAAGCACTTACGCGTACTATTGACTTGGATGGCTGCAGCTTCCGTGCCAGTCTTCGAGGGTCGCCGAATCAATGGGTTGCGGATTCGGGGGCCCTTGTATGCACCGATTTGGCGCAGAAACAGGGCGAGACTGCGTCATCAGAGTGCGATAGTTCGGCTTTACGAGGGACTTCCATGAGTTTTCTCAATTCGAGTGGTTTGGACGATCTGGCGCGCCGCCTGGCGGATTCCGTGCCCGAGTCGTTGCGCGCTTTTGGCCGGGACTTGGAGGGCAATTTCAAAGCGGTGCTGCAAGCACAACTGGGCAAACTTGATTTGGTAACCCGCCAAGAATTCGATGTGCAGGCCGCGATCCTCGAGCGGACTCGCGTGAAATTGGCGGAATTGGAATCGCGCCTCAAGGAAATCGAGGCCAAGGTTTTGCCGCGGTAGCTTAAGTCTTCGTCAGACCCATGGACTCTCGCAAGGATGTGAGCACGGTCTTGAGCCGCGCCCCGGAAGGGTTGGAGGCGCCCTTGGTCAGGGTCGAAGTCCATCTAGGCACGGGTCTGCCGCAATTCGCGCTGGTGGGTTTGCCCGAGGCGGTGGTGCGCGAGAGCAAGGAGCGCGTGCGGTCGGCCCTGCAAACCTCGGGCTTCGAATTTCCCCTGGCGCGCATCACGGTGAATCTGTCGCCCGCCGATCTTCCCAAGGAGGGTGGCCGATTCGATCTGCCCATCGCCATCGGCATCTTGGCGGCAAGCCGCCTCATCCCTGCACGCGCTTTGCTCAAGCGCGAGTTCTACGGCGAATTGTCGCTGGGCGGGGAGCTCAGAGAGACCGCGAAGCTGCTGCCCGCCTTGATACACGGCGCACGCAGCGGCAACGAACTAATCGTGCCCGAAGCGAATGCTCTGGAAGCATCACTGGTGGGCGGCGGCCGGCTGAGGCTGGCACAGCGACTGTCCCAAGTCGTGATGGCCCTCAAGCATGAGAAAGCCGAAAGCTGGGGCAGCGTCTCGGCAGTGGCGCCGGCTGCGCCGAGACCGGTTGCGCTCCCGGACGTCTCTGAGGTGCGCGGCCAATTCGCGGCCAAGCGCGCCTTGGAAATCGCGGCCGCGGGCGAGCATGGACTTTTGTTCGTCGGGCCGCCGGGAGCGGGCAAGACCTTGCTGGCGCAGCGCATGCCGGGGCTGCTGCCGCCGCTGTCCCCGGAAGAGGCGCTCGAAGTGGCGAGCCTGGAGTCGGCCGCGGGCCGCAGGCCCGCCAGCGGCCTGCGCCGGCCGTTTCGCAGCCCTCAGCACACTGCTTCGGTGGCAGCACTGATCGGCGGCTCAGGCCTGCGGCCCGGCGAGCTGTCGCTCGCCCATCGAGGTGTGTTGTTTCTCGACGAACTGCCGGAATTTCCGCGCAACGCGCTCGAGGCGCTGAGGGAGCCGCTGGAAAGCGGGGTGGTGGTCGTCTCCCGGCTCAAGCGGACGCGGCGCTTCCCCGCGCAATTTCTCTTGGTGGCGGCCATGAATCCCTGTCCCTGCGGATACGCGGGCGATTCCAAAGGCCGCTGTCATTGCACCGCGGAGCAAGTCGCCCGCTATCGAAATCGAATCTCGGGACCGCTGGTCGATCGCATCGACATGCATGTGGAGTTGCAGGCGCTGCCCCCGGAGCATTTGGTCGAAGTGGCGGACCCTGCCGGCGAGAACTCGCCAAGCATTGCGGCGCGCGTCGCCGCCGCACGCAGTTTGCAGCTGTCGCGCCAGGGAAAACTCAACGGCCGTTTGAACGTGCGCGAAGTGGCGCAGTACTGCTCGCTTGGCCGGGATTCGCGGGCGCTGATGACGACGGCCATCGCACGCATGGGGTTATCCGCGCGGGCTTACCATCGCGTGCTCAAGTTGGCGCGCACCTGCGCCGACTTGAGCGCAGCCACCAGCGTTCGATTCGCCGACGTCGCGGAAGCGATAAAGCTGCGCGCGCTCGAGCGGCCTATTTGTTGAGCGACACCATGTAGTCGACGACCTTGCGGACGGTATCGTCGGGCCAGGTCGTACCGCCCTTGGGCGGCATGTTGCCCTTGCCGCCGATGGCATCCTTATACAAGGTCTCTTTGCCCTGGGCGATGCGTGGTCCCCAGGCGGCGTGATCGCCGATCTTGGGCGCGCCGTTCACGCCGGAAGAATGGCATGCCGAGCAGACGGCCTGAAAGGCCGCCTCGGGAGTCGCCGGCACGCTGGCCGCCGGCCCGGCAACGGCGGGCTTGGTGAGCGCCGCCAAGGCCGAATTGTCCTGGCCGGCGATGGCCACGTGCGCGAACGGTTCGGTGTTTTTTCCCACGTTTTCCATGGCCAACGGGTCTTGCAGGACATTGTGCTCCTGGGTGTGGGCGCCGATGGAGCGCGCGAACGCGAACAGCAGGATTGCGAAAAAGATGAGGATGCCGAGCACCATGCTGAAGGAATTAAAGAACTGGCTATCTGAGGACTTGCTCTGGGACACGGTAACTCGCTGAAAACTAGTGGAAAAATCTCCGCTGGACGGCGACATTATAGCGATGATGGGGTGATCAAGAAACCCTCGCGGGGCAAATGCGATGCGCAGCTACTATTTTCTGCTGACGGTTCTCGGTCTGGTGCTTCCTTACTGCTACTTCCTGCCCTGGGTCCTGCAGCATGGATTGAACCTGCCACTTCTGTTCACCGAGTTATTCTCGACGCGAATCGGCGCCTTCTTCGGCGTCGATGTATTGCTGTCGGCGCTCGTCGCGATCGCCTTCATACGGCGCGATGGTAGAGCGCGGCGCATGCGATTTCTGTGGCTGCCGATCGCCGCGGTTTGTTTGATCGGCGTGAGTTGCGGCCTGCCGCTTTTTCTTTTCATGCGCGAACGTGAAATACTCAAGGCGTCGGGGCGGTGAGTTCAAAGCGGGGCGCGGTCGCGCGATTTCCAGATGGCTGATCAGAACGATTTTCGCAGCTTCCAGGAGTTCTATCCGTTCTATCTCAGCGAGCATGCGAACCGCACGTCGCGCCGCTTGCATTTCACCGGAACCAGCATCGCCTGTGTATTGATCATCGCGGCGCTGACGACGAATTTTCATTGGCTGGCTGCGGTGGCGCTCGTGCAGGGCTACGCGTTCGCGTGGGTCGGGCATTTTTTCTTCGAGCACAACAAGCCCGCCACATTCAAACATCCGGCCTTCAGCTTCATGGGAGATTGGCGCCTGTGGTGGGAAATGCTGACCGGCCGCGTGCGCTTCTAAAGATCACCGTGACGTCAACTGCTTCGCCGTTGCCGATGCTGACCCGCTACACGGCGTGGGCCAACGACGTGCTGTACCAGGCCCTTGCGGAGTTGCCGGAAGCGGAATTGCTGAAGAAACAAAGGATCGTTTTCGGCAGCCTGCTGCGTACGTTGAATCATGTCTACGCCATGGACTTGGTCTGGAAGGCGCACCTCGAGGGCAAACCCCACGGGTTCGTCAGCCGCAACCCCGGAATTTGCCCGCCGTTCGCCGAATTGCGCGAGGCGCAAACGACGCTCGACGATTGGTACGTCCGCTATGCCGATGCGCTGAGCGAGACGGCCGGCGCGGAAATCGTAGACTTCGAATTCATCGGCGGCGGCAGGGGCAGCATGAGCCGCGGCGATATCATCATGCACGTGATCAACCATACCACCTACCATCGGGGGCATATCGGCGACATGATCTATCAGATCCCCGCGCACCCGCCTACCACGGATTTGCCGGTGTACTTGCGGAATGCCGGTCGCGCACGTTAACTTCCGCCGTCATTTCGTCTTGCTCGCCTGCGCGCTCGCCATAATCGTCATCCTGGCGCAATTGGATGTTTTCGGCGCGTCGTCTCTGCTGCCGAACGCCGCGATTTACGGCGCGCTGCACGCCATCGCGCTGTCGGGCGCACTGGACTTACCCGCGACGTTGGCCCGCAAAAGCCTCTTCATTCTCTTGGCGGCCGTTCTAGATGTCGCCGCTCTGTATATCGGGATCTTCGGCCTGGCATTGTTCAGCACCGTGCCCCTGGGCTTGAACGTACGCGCCTATCTGGCGATCGGGGTTTGCTCGATGGCCGGGGCGATTTGCTACGGCCTTCTCATTCGCTTCTTCTGGCTGCCTGAGCTGACTCCCCGGCCCATCGTGCGTATTTCCGCGGGCTGTCTGATGGCTACACTGCTGGCGCTGCTGCTCGAGAACTTAAGCGGCCTGGTCAGCCTCTGGGCGTTGGCTGCGGTGTGGTGGTGCGCGTTTTCGATCGGGCTATGGGTTTTCGGGCGAACATACTCGCTCCGGACGCACGCCGACGCCTAGCAGCCTCGCGGGCCATTGCCGCAGCCATGCACTCGAATTCAGCAGCCGCAACGGCCATGGAACGCCGGCGCCGCGTACTTCGCCCAGCACCCTCGGCTTCAGGACCCGGTTTTGAATCGTGATCTGCAGCCGTTGTATGACTTTCACTGCAAACAGCCGGCGCCTGCGCACCGCGTCGAGATCATGTTCCGTCACGCCGCCCGACTTGAGTTTCACCGCCAAGAGATTGGCCGTTGCGACGGCATCCTGAATCGCCAGGTTTATGCCGACGCCGCCGATCGGCGACATGGCGTGCGCCGCATCGCCGATGCACAGCAGGCCGCTCCTCGACCAGCGGATCAAGCGATCCACCGACACGCTGAGCAGCCGCACGTCGGCGAAGGACTTCAGCTCGCCGACCCGGTCGGCGAGAAAGCGGGCACCATCGACAATGGAGGCGCGGAACGATTCCATCCCCGCCGCCTGTATCTGATCGTAGCCGCCCTTGGCGATGACGAACGCACACTGCCAGTAATCATTGCGGTCGATGGTCACCAACAACTTGTCCAACCCTAAGTGACCGAGAATTTCGGTCGGATCCGAATTGCGCTTGGATAGTCGGAACCAGAGCACGTCGATGGGCGATCCGAGACTCTCGACCTGCAGTCCCGAGGCTGCGCGCATGGTGGATCGCCGGCCATCGCAGCCGACGACCAGATCGGCGTGGATATCGACTGCTCCTTCCGGGCCGCGAGCCCGGACGCCGACGACTTTGCCGCCGGACAGCAGCAGATCTTGGGCCTCGGTCGACATCAGGATCTTCAATGCCGGAAAGCGCCGACCGCTCTTGGCGAGGAAATCCAAGAAATCCCATTGCGGCATCAAGGCGATGAAATCACCCGGCGGTTGCAGGCTGCGGAAATCCGCGACCTTGAAGGCTTCCCGTCCGATTTCCACGCTGAGAGCGCGCAGCTCGGAGTGCTGAATCTTCAAGAATTCATCCAGCAGCCCCAGCTCCAGCATGATGCTCAAGGTCGAGGGATGAACGGTATCGCCGCGAAAGTCGCGCAAAAAGTCAGCGTGCTTCTCCAGCACCAGCGTATCGACTCCGGCTCTGCCCAAAAGGTAGCCCAACATCATGCCGGCCGGTCCGCCGCCGGCGATGCAACATTGAACTTTCAAGGGCACCCCCATCCCGGCCCGCGCCGTATCGATTACTATTCATACAGGACAACAACGAGGTTGACGATGCAACTCACCGAAGGCGGCTGCCTGTGCAAGGCCATACGTTATGGTATATCCGGCGTCCCCTTATCCTCGATCGTTTGTCATTGCGCGACCTGCCGGCGGGCGAGCGCTGCGCCCACGGTGGCGTGGCTGACCCTCGACCGAGGTCAGTTTCATTTCTTGTGCGGATCACCGCGAATTTTCCAATCCTCGCGCGATGTGGTGCGGCGCTTTTGCGAGATCTGCGGCACTCAGCTTACCTATGAAACCGCCGGCAGTCCGAATACCATCGATGTGACCACTGCGTCGTTGGACACGCCTGACTTGTACCCGCCCACCATGGAGGTCTGGCTGGAGCATAAGCTGGCCTGGCAGAAATCGAACGAAAGCCTTGGCCATTACCGCCACGATTTGGGCGAGGCAGGAGAATGACGCGGCGCTTGATCAGCTCGGATTCGCAATTCGAGAAGGATATAGGTTATTCGCGCGCGGTCGTCGACGGCGAGTGGGTGTTCGTGTCCGGTACGACCGGCTTCGACTACGCCGCACACACGATTTCCGACAGCCTGTTGGATCAAACGGAGCAGTGCCTCAAGAACATTCAAGTTGCGCTGCAGCAGGCGGGTGCCGAGCTAACCGACATCGTGCGCGTGACCTACATCTTGCCCAAGGCGGAACGCTTTCCCGACTGCTGGCCGGTGCTGCGCAAATACTTCGGCGCCATCCGGCCCGCGGCGACCATGATCAGCGCCGGACTTGCCGATCCGCGCATGCAAATCGAAATCGAGGTGACGGCGCGCAAAAGCGCGGCGTGAGGGGGCTGGGATGACCGACACGTCGATCAATTTCGAAGGTGGCTGCGATTGCCGCCATGTGCGTTATCGCATGGTCGGCAAACCGCTCATCGTGCATTGCTGTCACTGCCGCTGGTGCCAGCGCGAGACCGGCGCTGCGTTTGCGCTCAATGCCATGATCGAGGCGGACCGGGTGCAACTCTTGAGCGGCGAGGTCGTGGTCATCGAGACACCCTCCAACAGCGGCAAGGGTCAACGCATATCGAGATGCCCGAGATGCTGCCTGGCGTTGTGGAGCAACTACGCGGGCGCCGGTGAAGTCCTGCGGTTCCTGCGGGTCGGCACGCTCGATGATCCCGATTCGCTGGCGCCGGACGTGCACATCTTTACCGCCTCGAAGCAGCCGTGGGTGATACTGCCGCCCGGGGTACCATCCTTCGCGGAGTACTACAGAAGCTCGCAAGTATGGCCCAAGGAGAGTCTGGAGCGGCGCGCGGCGGCACTGGCGAAATCCGCGCCCGCGCGGTAGCGTAGGCGTTCGGTGGTATTGCGCTGATAATTTACGCAATAATTTACGCAAGGATACTTCGTGCTCGGCGTTCATGATTTTTGGCTGTTCGTGCTATCCGCATTCTTGCTGAACGTCACGCCGGGTCCCGATACGCTTTACATCGTCGGGCGCAGCACCGCCCAGGGCTTGCGGGCGGGAGTTCTTGCCGCGCTTGGCATCGGTGCCGGCGCCTTGGTGCACGTCAGTGCTGCGGCGCTTGGGCTTTCGGCAATTCTCGCCGCCTCCGCCACTGCCTTCACCGTGGTGAAACTGATTGGTGCGGCTTACTTGCTGTACGTAGGCGTGGGATTGATACGTTCGGCCGGCGCGCCAACGCGGCCGGCCGCCCTCGAGAGCCGCGAACTCAGCATGCGCAGCGTTTTCCTGCAGGGATTTTTCACGAATGTCTTGAATCCCAAGGTGGCGCTGTTCTTTCTCGCATTCCTGCCGCAGTTCGTCGCGTCGGATGCGCCTTCCAAACCGCTGGCGTTCCTGCTGCTCGGCGTGATTTTCGATTTCAACGGCACCCTTTGGAATCTATTCGTCGCGTGGTCCACTGCGCATCTCACCAGGCTTGCGCCGAGCGCCGCGTTCAAAAGATGGTTCAATCGATGCGTCGGCGGTTTGTTCATCGGGGTCGGTATTCGCCTCGCTCTGGCGCGCGAGTAGCCGCGTGCAAACGGTGTTTCAAAAACTGAACCTGACCACGCAGAAAAAAATCGTGATCTGCAACGCACCCGATTCGTTCTCGGGCGAACTGAACCGGCTCAAGAACGTGGAAGTTGTACGCGATCCGCTAAAGCCTAAGGCCGTGCAATTCGCCCTGGCCTTCGCCGTCACTCAGGCGCAGTTGGACCGTTTCTCCGCGCAACTCGCCGCCGCTGCCGACGGCGATGCGATCCTCTGGTTCGCCTACCCTAAGGGAACCTCGAAGCGTTTTACCTGCGAATTCAATCGCGACACGGGTTGGCATGTCATTACCGGCGCCGGCTTCGAGAGCGTACGGCAAGTCGCCATCGATGAGGATTGGTCGGCGCTGCGCTTCAGACGATCGCAGTTCGTCAAGGCGAGAAAGGCCAAGTGAGCGGCGGCCTGAGCGGCGGCCGGCGTCACCTTGTGCTAAGGTTGCGGTTCAGGAGCCTTGGGTGAAAGTCATGTTCGTCATAATCGCGTGGTTCTTGCTGTTCGTGCTTTGCTGGCCGCTGGCCATCCTCGCGCTCGTACTGTGGCCTTTCTTGTGGCTGCTGTCGCTGCCGTTTCGCCTGGTGGGTATCACGTTTGAAGCAATATTCGCACTGTTGCGGGCGGTGTTGTTTCTGCCCGCCCGCGTGCTTGGGCACCGCGATACTTCGGCGCGTCACTGGTAGTTTGGCCGCTTGATACCCGCCCAGGACGCGCTGGTTTTACTGCGCGAGGGTAATCAGCGCTTCGTGTCCGATGCGAGCGACCGCGACTCGATCACACGTCGCGTGCGCCGGCTCGATCTCACGCGCGGCCAGGAGCCTTTTGCCGCCGTCCTAGGTTGTTCGGATTCGCGTGTTCCCGTGGAGATCGTTTTCGACCAGGGCTTGGGTGATCTGTTCGTCATCCGCGTCGCCGGCAATATCGTGGCGCCTTCCCTGATCGGCAGCGTGGAATTTGCCGCGGAGCAATTCGGCACCCGCTTGGTCGTGGTGCTGGGTCATTCCCGGTGCGGCGCGATCGAGACGACGCTCGAACAGCTGCGCAGGCCTCCGGAAAATCAATCCCGCAATCTGCATTCGATCGTCGAGCTGGTGCGGCCCGCCGTGCAAGACCTGCTGGAGACCGACCTAGCCCACGATCATGATGCGTTGGTGCATCACGCGGTGCGCGCCAACATCAGAGCATCCGTGCGGAACCTGCGGCACGGATCCGACATCATCGAGAATCTCATACAGAACGCAGGGCTCATGGTGGTGGGCGCGGAGTACTCGTTGGAAACCGGCGTGGTCGATTTCTTCGATGGGCTGACCTAAGGGGCGTGCCATGACTCCGGAGACTTTCAATCAGAGGGGCGTCGGAAAACTGCCGGGCCATCTGGGCATCGTCATCACGCAAGTCGGCGCTTCGGAGGTGAGAGGCGAACTGGCCGTCGTGCCGAGCTTGATGGCGCCGAACGGCTATCTGCATGCGGGCAGCGTGGTAACGCTGGCGGATACCTGCGCCGGATATGGATGCATGTGCGCGCTGCCCGCTGGAGCCACGGGCTTTACCACCATCGAACTGAAATCGAACCATCTGGGCACAGCGCAGGGCGGCACCATCGTCGCGGTCGCGACGCCGGTGCATCTGGGCAAAACCACGCAGGTGTGGGACGCTGCCGTCGCGCATAAAGAGTCCGGCAAGACGATCGCGATGTTTCGCTGCACGCAGTTGATTCTGTACGCGAAGTCAAAGCAACCCGATGCGCCGGCGCGCTGAATTTGCCGCGACCAGCCACCGCGGGTACTATCGCCAGCCCATACTGCGCCCGTAGCTCAGCTGGATAGAGTATCGGCCTCCGAAGAAGTCAAGCGGAGGTTAGAAACGGGCGAAAAAGACTGTGAAATCAGGGACTTCGAGCAGGCGGTCAACTCGCCCTTTGAGTGGAGTGACCAGGGAGTGACCAAGGGCCGATCGGCGGGTCAAAGGGATATTGCTACAATCTGAATAGGCGCCCGTAGCTCAGCTGGATAGAGTATTCGCCTCCGAAGCGAAAGGTCGCGCGTTCGAATCGCGCCGGGCGCGCCATTCTAGTTAAATCAATCACTTGCGTGCGCCTAGTCAGGGCCATTTGGACCCAAACGCATTCCTTTTTGGTCACTCCTGGTCACTCCGAGCGCGCGTGACGGGTCGAGTCGCCCCCGGTGCAGGTCACCGTTATGCGGCTACGCGCACGTCAGGTACACGGAGCACCGTTCGGGGCACGGCTAAGGTCGGTGCTACACATAAAGCCGAGCGCAACAAAGGCGCGCAATCGCGCAACTTTCCCAGACAGATAGCAATCTTTCGCCTATCATGCGCAACTAAGGCACGGTTTACTGCAACACATTATGTCCGGGAGCCAATTTGGAGCACTTTCCCATCATCCAGGCC
>Ga0182024_10024252_pt1 | contig 10794 bp, 13 predicted proteins | sample P32metaG_FD_120480 | JGI IMG/M metagenome (GOLD analysis project Ga0182024, IMG submission 120480) | Permafrost microbial communities from Stordalen Mire, Sweden - P3-2 metaG (Illumina Assembly) | ecosystem: Environmental > Terrestrial > Soil > Wetlands > Permafrost | place: Sweden: Stordalen...
AGCGAGCGCATCGCCAAGTACAACCGTCTGCTTGAGATCGAGAAAGAGCTCAAAGGCGCGGCGGTGTTTGAGAACCCGTTCAAGGATCGCGGCTAAGGACCAAAGACCGGTTTCGAAGCCTCGGGGTGCGCCCCGGCCCAATGCCAACGGATGGCATCGGTCCAGGACGCACCCCGAGGCTTTTGAATTGATGGGCCTTCGGGGCGCCGTCCTCTATAATGGTTCATATTCTCCCCAAGCAAGGAATCCTATGCCTTCGTCCTTCAAGTTCGGCCTGCCCTCCAAAAAAGACTGGGCCTGGGTCCTCGTGCTGATCGTGCTTGGCGGCGCCTTCGGCTTCGCCATGAACGCCTTGGCCGACCCGGGTGTCGGTATTAACCTAAAAATCGCCCTGGACCTGGATGATCCGACACCGGCCGCGACGGTCCAGCCATGAAAAAAGACGGCCTGCTACCATGGCTATGGAACGGGGTCCGCGTGACCATGGGTTTCCTGTTTCTGCTGGCCGCCTCGGGGAAATTCCGGGATCCGATCAAATTCATGGGCGGCATGGACGAATACGGCATCGTCCACGGATGGCCGCTGCCCATCGGGGCGGTGGTGATGCCCGGCATCGAATGGCTGGGCGCCCTGATGCTGCTGCTGGCCTGGCGCACCCGGGCCGCGGCCATGCTGGTGAGCGGCATGCTGCTGCTCTTCATCGGGGCCATGGCTTCGGCCCTGAGCCGCCACCTTGACCTCGACTGCAGCTGCTTCGACCTGATGGGCGCCGATCCCTCCCTGCTGTCCCACGGCCCCTTGTTCCGCGACCTGGCGCTCACGGGCATAGCCCTGGCCTTCAACTTTTTGGGCACCGAAGCGTCCACCACGGAGCGGCCCCGCCTGTGGCGCACGCTGCTGATGTTTGCCCTCTTCGCCTGGACCAGCTTCGCCCTGCTCGACGCCGGACCCGACGCCTGGCATCTGCCGGCATGGCGCGCCCTCGAAGCCACGTTCGTCCTGTGGGTCATCTTCGATCTCTTCGCCAAGGGCTGGGCCACCCTGCGCTGGGGCATCGCGCTGAGGGACATCCTGATTTTGGGCCCCATACTCTGGCTGATCTTCCATGTCCTGGGCGACGGACCAGCCATGCTGGGCTGGGGCACCATACTCCGCGATGTGAGCATGGTCGTGCCGACGCTGGGCCTGGTGGTTTACGGACCATCCGAATAAAGTGCGGCGGCGCGGCGGCTCCCCCCTTCAACGCGCCCTGCTCAACCCGGCTTTTTGGGCCTGGCTGGCCCTGTCCGCGCTCCCTCCGGAACTCATCAGCAAGGCCTTTGGCTGGGGCATAGCCGATCCCGCGTACCTGGCGCTCAGCCTGCTATGGTGGCCCGCGGACTGCCTCGGCCGCCTGGCCGCCTTGAGGATACTGCTTGTGGAAGGCGTCGGGGGGGCCGCCTCCTCGGCCACGCCCTGGCGCCCTTCCCTGTCCGCCCTATGGCCCGCCGTCGTGGCGGAAATTCTCCTGTCCCTGAGGGCGACCATCATGGCCCTGGCGGGATGGATCCCCTGCCTGGCCTTGTTCTCCCTGCTGTCTCCGGGCCAGCTGCTGGGCTGGACGTGGCGCCTGATCCTGCTGGCGCTGGCCGTTCTGGGGCTCTTGCCCGCCCTGTTCTACCTGCTTCGGCGCCTGCTGGCGCCCCTGGAGCTGCTGCGCCGTCCCTTGAAGGCCGGCGAAGCCTTGGACGCCTCCGCAACGCGGCTGAAGGGGCGCCTGAAGGCCTTTTTATGGATGGCCCTGCCTTGGCTGGCCGCGAGCTGGGCCCTGGACGCCTTAGGGATGGCCCTGCCCGACTGGATCGCCCTGGTATTGGCCCTGCCCAGCCTGGCCGCCTCGGTAGTGCCGATCGCCCTTTCTGAAAACCTTTAAAAAACTTGAAATATCCTACAATGTAAGAGTATGCTTTGTTAGGAGGCTTGCGTGACCGCCAAGAACGAAAACCTATATCAATACATTGAACTGGAAGGTTTCCAGAAAAAGCTCGACCGGATCGGTGGTCCGGATTTGCTGGAAACCATCCAAAGGGCCTTGTCGCTAAATCCCATGGCGGGTTCCCTCCTCAAAGGCGGCATACGCAAGGCCAGGATCAAGGCGCCCCAACGCAACGAAGGGAAAAGCGGCGGATACCGCGTATTCTTCTACTTTGTGAACCAAAAAGGCGTTATCTACCTGATTTGGTTGCTGGACAAACGGGAAGCGGACAACCTGTCCCCCCAAGAGGCGAACCTTCTCCAAGAGTTGGCCAAACAAATCCCGAAATAGACGGAGACCAAACCATGGCGACGAAAAAACATATGAACGAGGAAAACCTTGAAGGCCTCCTGCAGGGCGTCAGGCAGATGATCGACCATATGAACGGCAAGAAAGTGCCGGGAATCCGGGTCGGCTTTCACCCTAAACCGGTGGGCGCCGCGGAAATCAAAAAGGTGCGAAAATCACTGGGTCTAACCCAGCATCGCTTCGCCGTCGTCGTCGGTGAAGGCCTGGCCGCGGTCCAAAGTTGGGAGCAGGGGGTCCGCCGGCCCAACGGATCGGCAAGCAAACTGATACGGATGTTGGAATCGCATCCAGAACTGGCACCAGAATTGGTGCGGGCCTGAGTCGGATCCCCAAAATAGGGGGGCCATTACTAATCCTTGCCCTCGGCCCCTACGGGGCCTATAGTATAAGCTCTTATGAATAACCTGCTCCTCCAAGCGATGACGTTCGAATCGTTCGGACTCCATGAAAGCCTTCTCAAAGTCCTACCTGAGATTGGCTTCGAAAAGCCCACTCCCATCCAGCAACAGGCCATTCCCGTGGTCTTGTCCGGAAAGGACCTGTTGGGCTCCGCCCAAACAGGCACCGGCAAGACCGCGGCGTTCCTGTTGCCGGTGCTGCACCTGCTCCTGACGGAGCCCTCCAAGGGCACCCAGGTGCTGGTGCTGGAGCCGACGCGCGAACTGGCATTGCAGGTGGAAGAGCACGCCAAGATCCTCTCCAAGTACACGCCGTTCAGCAGCGCTTGCGTCTATGGCGGCGTGCCTTTTGGTCCCCAGGAGAAGGCCTTCGCGGACGGGGTAGAGATCATCGCCGCAACACCCGGCAGGCTTTTGGACCACCTGCGCCAAGGCAACGCGCGTTTCGACAAGCTGCGCATCCTGGTGCTGGACGAAGTCGACCGCATGCTCGACATGGGCTTTCTGCCCGACGTGCGTGCCATACTGCGGCAGCTTCCCGAGCAACGGCAGACTTTGTTCTTCAGCGCCACCGTGCCCAGCGAGATAGGTCGCCTGGCCGACGGCATGCTGAAGGAGCCGGTGCGCATAGCCATCACCCCCGAACGCAAAACGGCGGAAGGCGTCACCCAGCAGATCTACCCGGTGAGCGAACACCTGAAGGCCAAGCTGTTGGAAGTCCTGCTCAGCCATGAGCATGTGACCAGCGCCCTGGTCTTCACCCGGACCAAGCAGGGCGCGGACAAAGTCTGCGCCGTGGTGGAACGGCAAGGCCTGCCGGTGAGCCGTATTCATGGGGACCTCAGCCAGAGCCAGCGGCTGAAAGCGCTGGCCCAGTTCAAGGACGGCGAGGTGAAGTTCCTCGTGGCGACCGATATCGCCGCGCGGGGGCTCGACGTCGAAGGCATCAGCCACGTCATCAACTACGACCTGCCCGACTCCCCGGAGGACTACATCCACCGGGTCGGGCGGACGGCGCGCGCCGGCGAGACCGGCCACGCCTATTCGTTGTTTTCGCCGCGCGACGCCGCGGCGCTGGCCGCCATCGAGCGCCACCTCGCCCAAAAGATAGAGAAAGTGACCATGCCTGATTTTGATTACACGGAAACGCTGGGCCTTCAACACGAAGTGCGCCAGGGACACAATGTGCGTGATTTCGAGGACCTGGGCCGTCCAGGGGCGCCCTTCCAGCCCCAGCAAGCCCAGCGCCCCCAGGCCTACAAGGACGCCGACGAACGGGCCAGCGTCGTGTTGCTGTTCAGCCCGACGGCCACCGAAGCCGACGCCGTGAGCTTCAAGGACCACGAAAGCCGCCCAAGCGCGGGCGCAGGCGACGAGGGACATGGCGGCCGCCGCAAGCGTAAAGGCCGCGGGGGGCGCGGCGGCGACGGCGAACACCGGAGCAGCGGTGAACACCGAAGCGACGCTCCGGAACGGTCCGGCGGAGGCGGCGGAGGCCGCCCCGGCTTCGGGGCTCCAAGAACGGAGCGTTCGGCCAACGCCGGCGGAGAACGCGGGGACGGGATAAGCCGGGACCGCCACCAGTCCAACGCCGCCATGAGCGCGTCGGACGTGCTGCGCAAGGCCAGCGACCAAAAGGCCGTGGTTTCCAGCGATATGCTGGACCTGCGGCCCCGCAACGAATCCGAAACGGAGACGTCCGAGGCGCCGCCGGCGCACGCGCAGGCGCCCATGCGGCAAGGTGCTCGCCCCGCTTTCAACGCGCAGGCCGCTTCGCAGCCCAGGGAAAACTTTCAAGGCCGGGAAGGCGCTCCCTTCAGGGAAAATGCGCAGCCCCGGGAAGGCTCCCAGCCCGGAGAAGGTGGCGGCAAGCGCCGGCGCCGGCGCCGCAGCCGGGGCAAGGGACCGCAGGACGGCCAGCAGCAAGCCCAGCCCCAAGGAGGGCGTCCCCAATCCCAGGACCGCGGCCAGCAGGAGGGACGCGGACGGGCCCCGGAAGTCCGCAGGGACGGGCGCGGTAACGAACGCAATGACCGGGACAGGCACCCCCAGCGCCGGCAGGAAGCCGCGCAGGGCCAGGATACGCGGGGCAGCGCGCCGAAACCGAGCCTCTGGCAGCGCCTCAAAAGCGGCCTGGGCTTGGGCCCGGGCCCGGGAGGCGGTCTCGGGGATAAGTGGTAGCTGGTAAAAACCAAACAGGCCGTGAAAAAAACTCGCGGCCTGTTTCTTTTTAATCGGGGGCATCCATGGGTCCATTGTCCCGCCAGGCCGACCGCCGCAAAGTGAACGTCAGAATGGCGGCCGATAAACGCGCGAAGGGCGGCCGCGAGCGCCGGCGTTGTCCCACCTGCGGGGTCGTCCTGGATCAAGCCGTCCGCACCTTGGCGGGCGGCACGGTCACGGCGTCCACCTGCGCGTCCTGCGGCTGGACCAAATCCAGCCGCCAAAAAGACGCCCATGTCCTGGCGCTGAAGATGGTCTGGTCCCTGTCCTTGGAGGCCCATGACGGCGCCCTGGCCGCCGTCATCCCGCCGGAACTGGGCGCGGCCCTGAAAGCCAAGGCCGGCGATGAATGGATACTCAGCCCGCTCATCACACCCCTGGGCAGCCTGCCGATGAAATGGACCCTGAGCCTTAAAAAGAACCGTTCTTGAAGCCGTTTTCATGTTCCTGATTTATAATAATGATGAAAAAAGCATACTTAATTAATCAGGATTGACATCGAAAATGAAAATCCGCTATAATAACGGCTCAGCACCCGCTAGGAGCCCCACATGAGCACAACAGCCCCCGCGCTGCCCGACGTCATCCGCAAAGAGATCGACCACTTCGCCGACGAAGCCAAAGCCTACCAGGCCGGCTCGGTTCCCGACGAGGTCTTTAAGCCGTTCCGCCTGACCCAGGGCATTTACGGCCAGCGCCAGCACGGCGTGCAGATGGTGCGGATCAAAATACCCGGCGGCCAGTTGAACGCCGCCCAGACCCGCGCCTTGAGCGAGGCCTCCCGCCGTTTCGCGCCCCGCGGCATCGCCCACGTGACCACGCGCCAGGCCGTGCAGCTCCACTTCGTGCAGCTCGCCGAGGTACCGGCCCTGCTGGACCTGCTGGCTTCGGCCGACCTGACCACCCGCGAAGCCTGCGGCAACGCCATACGCAACATCACCTGCTCCCCGGTCTCGGGCCTGGCGGACGACGAGGTCTTCGACGCCTTCCCCTATGCCGAAGCGGCCTTCCGTTATTTTCTGCGCCGTCCCGAGTTCATCAATTTGCCGCGCAAATTCAAGATGGCCTTCGGCGGCTCGGACCGGGACCTGAGCCAGACCGCCATCAACGACCTGGGCGCCACCGCCCGCACCCGCATCGTGGACAACAAAGTGCAGCGGGGATTCCGCATCAGGGTGGGGGGCGGGCTCGGAGCCAGCCCCCAGAACGCCTGGGCCTGGTCGGACTTCACCCCCGAAGACCAGGTGCTGCCGCTGATCACCGCGATACTCCTTCATTTCAACGAAAAGGGTGAACGCAAGAACCGCATGGCCGCGCGCCTCAAGTTCCTCGTGCGCAAGGAGGGTTTCGACACCTTCAAGGCCGAGGTGGAGAAGATCCTGGCGACCCTACCGGCGTCCATACCCTTCGTCCTGGATCCGGAAGCGCCCGCGCCCGCAAGCGATCCCGCGGCCAAACCCCCGCAGGACGGGCCCGAAGGCTACCGGGAATGGCAGAAGCTCAACACCTGGCCCCAGAAGCAGAAGGGCTTCCACTACGCGATCATCAAGCTGACTCTGGGCGACCTCAGCTGGCAGCAGCTGGCGTCCCTGGCCGACCTGAGCGAGCGCTACGCCCAGGGCAATCTGCGCACGGCCAATGACCAGAACCTGCTGCTTCCCTTCATCCCGTCCGGCCGCCTGGCGGATTTCTACGGCGACCTGAAGGCCATAGGCCTGGCCGACCTGGGCCCGGACCTGGTCGGCGACGTCACCAGCTGCCCGGGGGCCGACACCTGCAACCTGGGGCTGGTGTCCTCCAAGGGATTGGGCGCCAAGCTGACCGAGGCCATGGCCTTCAAGGGCTCGGGCAACGACGACCTGGCCGGCACCCATATCAAGATCAGCGGCTGCCCCAATTCCTGCGGCCAGCACCACATCGGCACCTTCGGTTTCTTCGGCCACGTGCGCAAGGTGGACGGCAAGGATTCGCCCCACTTCCAGGCCCTCATAGGCGGCGGCCTCGACGAGAACGGCGCCACCTTCGGCCGGGTCATCGGCCGCCTCCCTTCGCGCCGGGCGCCCCTGCTGGTGCAGGCCTTCATCGCCAAGTACCGCGCTGAACGCAAGGAAGGGCAGAGCCTGGAGACTTGGCTGAGGGTCCTGCCCTTGGCCGACGCCAAAAAGGTGCTGGAGCCCTTCGGAGAAGTCATCAGCAACGATCCGGAGCTGTTCAAAGACAACGGCTCGGAAGAGACGTTCGTGTTCGAAGGCCTGGGCGCCTCGGAATGCGCCTAAACTAAGAACAAAAAAATCGTCACCATGAAAAAGGGCCGCCCCTGGGAGCGGCCCTTTTTATTATGTCAGTCCTTCATTGCCGGTCACGAAGGGCCGGAATCCGCAGGGACCGCAGCGCCGCCGCCGCTTCCGCCGCCGCCTCCGTTGTCGTCCGGCTCCGCCGCTGCTCCTCCGCCAGTGCCGCCTCCGCCTCCATTGTCGTCCGGCTCCGCCGCTGCTCCTCCGCCAGTGCCGCCTCCACCGTTGTCGTCCGGCCCGGTCGCTGCTCCTCCGCCAGTGCCGCCTCCGCCTCCGTTGTCGTCCGGCTCCGCCGCTGCTCCTCCGCCAGTGCCGCCTCCACCGTTGTCGTCCGGTTCTATGACCGGCGCCGTCAAAGTCATCGGCTGGAAGTTGCCGAATTGGGTGTCGTCGTCCCCGGGTGCCGGGTCCGCATAAACGTCCTCCGGCCCTGTCGGATTATCCTCCGGCCCCGTCGAAGTGCCTTCCGGCTCTTCAGGCGCATTGTAGATCGAGTTATCAATGTTCGTGTTCGTGGTGGACTCATTGTCGACGTTATTCGTCGTTTCGTTGCTGACGTTGGTCGTGGGCCCGTTGTTGACGATGTTCGTCTCGGAATCGTTGTTGGTAACGGTCGTCAGGGCGCTACCAAGGGTATTGGCCTGCATCTGGGTCGGCGCCGCGGTCGCGGGAGAGTAATAAACCACCTGGCTGGGCGCAGCCTGGGTCACGCTCGCGCTTGCGTTCGCGCCGGACATGAACCTGGCTCCCCCATAGCCTATCAACGCGCCGCAGCTGGCGGCGGTCAAAGCGGACCTGGCGGGCGAGGAAAAACCAGCCTTGAGCGCCTGGTCCATGATGCGCACGACCCTATAGCCCATGGACGCTATCACTTTGGCGGCGGCGCCGTTGGAGGAGCCCCTGAACCGCCTGAACGGGGCGTCGCCGTCGGCGACCACCACCACGGTCCGGCGGGGATAATGCGCCGTGATCACGCTGGGCGACATGGCGACCATGCGGTCAAAAAGATGCCGGCGTGTACCTTGGCCTTTGTCCGGGACCATGGCCATCGGCTCCGCGCCCTCGCCGTGCCCGATCCAGGTCATCTGGGAAGCCGGAAACAGCGTAAGGTGTTCTTGCGCGAGGAGGCCGACCACCCGGGCGGCCCAGCGCCGCGGCGATATTCGGCCGCCCGCTTTGGTCATGGCCATGGCCGCCGCTCCGGGATCCATGTTCACAATGACCACGGCGTTGGGAGCCTTCGCAATGGGGGCGAGCAGGGTCTGGATCTGGTCGTGGCCGGCGTTCGCGGGAATGGCGATGACGTTATCAAGGGGGACATGGGTCCGGCGCCTGAAATAGGTCGGCGCGCCCGTTTGCTTGATCACCCAACGATCCTCCACCGGGCCCAGGTTGGAGGCGATGCCGACCCAATCGTCATTGCCTTCGTCCTTGATGCCCAGGGTGACGACGACAAGGCCGGTTTTCGCATTGGCCGTATGGTCCATGATGCGCACGACCCTATTGTCTGACGCCATCACTTTGGCGGCCGGGAATAGGATCGCGATGACGGCCGTGAGCGCGATCGCCGATACATTCCTACAAAACCATTTTTTGCTGATTGAGGTGTTCATACCTAAGCCTCCGGCTCTTGGGCATAGACGCACGAAAATGATGCTGAAATTATTGTTGATTCTCCATCACGAGACAATCGCCAAGTTTTTTCCGGATTTACCTAATGAAATAGGGCCTTTTTCAGTCGACGGAGGCCGTCCCACAAACAAAAGGGCCGCCCTTTAGGGGCGGCCCTTTTGTTTGTACCCAAGGCCTTTGCCTCAGGTACTTTAACGATTGTTATTGGTTCTTGATCAGGCCGGCGCCCAGGAAGCCCAAGATGACCAGGCCGACGACGACGATCGCGGGGGCGATGAATGCGTGCATGTCTTTCTCCTTGAAAGGGGTTTTTCTGCTGGGCCAATCATAGCGCCGGAACCGAAAATTACTCATGATGGGGGCTAGGTCCGAACATGATCTTGGTCATGTTACATTTTTATGGATTCCAACTCTTCCTGTCATGGATTCTAACGCGACCGGATGAACAGCGCCTCCGCCACCGCGCCCAAAAGGGCCAGGCTCAAGGCCAGCAGTATCCAGGGACGGGGCTCGCCCCAATCGACATTGAGCTCCTCGACCTCGATGAGGACCCCCGGAGGGCGGTTCTGGGCCGCGGCCGCGAAGATGCGCGGCAGGCCGTCCACGTCGCGAAGGGTGACGCTGTCGTCCTCAAGGTCCAGGCGCAGGCTCCACAGCCTGCCGCCCGGGCTCTGGACAATGCGCAAATGGCGTATGCTCGTGAACACCACCAGGCGCCGGAAGTCCGAGCGCCGCAGTTCCAGGGCCTGGGGATGCAAAAGGACCTCGCGCCCGGCCAGGGGGTTTGAGCCGGCGGCGCGCACGACCAGCCACAGCCCCCAGACCAGCGCGGCGGCCTGCAGCCAGCGGGCCCAGGCCCAGCCCGGCTGGGCCGGCGCGGCGCCGAGGGCCACCCAAAGGCAGAGCAATATGACCACCGCGAGGGTCCCGGCCAAAACACGGCGTTGGCTGAGGGCCCTCGGCGAGGGGCCGAAGCGGATGGGTCCGGCGGGCGGCTCCGCCGCGGCGCCTTCTCCGCGCTCCTCGAGGCTGAAGGGCGTATCACTCATGGGGCTCCAGGATGCGAAAAGGCCGTCGCCAAACAGCGACGGCCTTTGAAAGTGCCGGGCGGAAGTCCAAGCCCGTCAGCCGTTGGTGCCGATGCTGGTCACCGGGCAGGCTTCCAATTGTTCCTGGCATAGGGCGATTTCGTCGGGGGTCGTGGGCTGTTTATACACGTAGGAATAGCCGTTCTCGTCGGCGACGAAAAAATCCGGGGCGCCCGTGTTGCACACGCTGCAGGCGATGCAGCCTTCTCCCGTGGCGTCGTCCGAATTGGTGCAATACCAAGGACCTGCTATGTTCAGGGGATGTTTGTTGCCGGGTTGCGCCATTCTGGAACTCCTTTTTCTGTCGACCCCCGTTCGCGCGCGGGGAATGTCTTGGTCCTATAAGATAGCGTCCCAAGCGGGATTTTCAAGGACAAACGCTCAATCCCGGACCGGGATCAGGCCAGCAGGTCGATGCAGACCACCAAAACGATGGTCGTGACCGCGGCCGGGGGCCACAGTTCTGCCAGCCAGAACACCGGCCGCCCGGCGGCCAGCTCGGCTTGTATCCTCAGGCCGAAAAATAAGGCGATCAGGGCCAACGCCACGGGAAGGGCCATTGAGATGATTTTAGCTCTGGTCATCGGCATCCACGACATGAAATCGGCTTATTTATGGATTATAATCGAGGCCCCGAGGCATTTCAAGCCGGGATCCAAAGCCGGCCCCTGTGCGTCTGTTCCATACGTCCCCTTCCACCGTGAGCGCCCATGAAAAACACCGCAAGCCTGAAGCTAAGCCTATGCGCGGCCGCGCTGCTGACCCTGGGGTCCCTTGCCTCACTGGCCCAAGCCGGCGTTCCGGTGGACTACCAGGACGCATCCACACCCCTTAGA
>Ga0182024_10024253_pt1 | contig 10793 bp, 8 predicted proteins | sample P32metaG_FD_120480 | JGI IMG/M metagenome (GOLD analysis project Ga0182024, IMG submission 120480) | Permafrost microbial communities from Stordalen Mire, Sweden - P3-2 metaG (Illumina Assembly) | ecosystem: Environmental > Terrestrial > Soil > Wetlands > Permafrost | place: Sweden: Stordalen...
CCTTGAAGGTGGTGGCGACCGAAACGGAATCGAACACCGCGTCGACGGCGACGCGGCTGCGGCTGCCGTTGGGCTCGCCGTCCGCATCGGTGTCGCCGGCTTCGCCGTCGGCCTTCACGATGCCCAGCAGCGCTTCGCGCTCGCGCAACGGAATACCGAGCTTCTCGTAGGTGCGCAGAATCTCCGGGTCGATCTCGTCGAGCGACTTCGGCCCCGCCTTCTGCTTCGGCGCGGAATAGTAATAGAGGTCCTGATAGTCGATCGGGCCGTATTCGACCTTGGCCCATTGCGGCTCGCGCATGGTGAGCCAGCGCTTGTAGGCATCAAGCCGCCACGCCAGCATCCACTCCGGCTCGGCCTTCTTGGCCGAGATGAAGCGGACCGTATCCTCCGAGAGGCCCTTGGGAGCCTTGTCGGATTCGATCAGCGTCTCGAAGCCATACTTGTATTGATCGACGTCGATCCGCCGGACCTGATCGACGGTTTCTTGCACGGCCGGCATTCGTCCCTCCGCTCACGGTTTCAAGGACCGCGGGTTGGATTTTAGTCGGTTATGGTCAGTCGGTTATGGTCAGTGTCCTGTCCTGGTCATTATCCTGGCTTCGGGTCACCCCATAAGGCCATTTGAACCATCCAAACGGCTGTCGAATCGATTGCTCACGCAGCCCTTTAGGCCGCGATCCCTGGCCCCTTAGATAGTGCAGTTGCGAGCTTTCTCCAAGCGGCGAGGAAATGTTCGACGTCGGCTGGCGTGGTGGTCCAGCCCAGGCTGACCCGCACCGCGCCGCGGGTCAGCGCGGGCGCCAGGCCCATGGCGGCAAGCACATGGGAAGGCTGCACTTTTCCGGACGAACAGGCCGCGCCGGACGACACCGCGATGCCTTCGAGATCGAACGCGATCACGGCGGTCTCGGCCTTCAGGCCTTCGACGCCGAACAGCGTCGTGTTCGGCAGGCGCTCTGCCGCGGCGCCGAAAATCACCGCTTCCGGCGAGATGGCGCGCAAGCCTGCCTCCAGCGCGTCCCGCAAGGCCCGCAGCCGCGGCGCCTCGTCCGCGACCGCGCGCTGCGCCGCGGTTGCGGCGGCGCCAAAGGCCGCAATGCCGGCAACATTCTCGGTGCCGGCCCGCATGCCGCGCTCCTGCCCGCCGCCCCGGATCAGCGGGTCGGCGATGTGAATATCCTCGCTGCGCCGCACCAGGGCGCCGGCGCCCTTGGCGCCGCCGATCTTATGGGCCGACAGCGTCATCAAGTCGGCCCCCAGCGCACCGATATCGCACAGCACCCGGCCCGCCCCCTGCACGGCGTCGACATGGAGCAGACCGCCGGCCGCATGCACGATGGCGGCGGCTTCGGCGACCGGCTGCACCACGCCGGTCTCGTTGTTGGCCAGCATGATCGAGACCAGCGGCCGCTTCGCGCCGCGCACCGCCTGCTCCAGCGCCGCGAGATCGACGCGGCCGTCCGCGTCCACGGCGACGTCGGCGGTGGCATCGCTCGCAAACCGGCCGCCGCTGCGCACCGACGAATGCTCGATCGCCGAGATGAGCAGCCGATCGCGCGGCCGCCTTTCGGTTGCCGTCTCCAGCGCCGGCGTCAGCGCCAGCATGTTGGCCTCGGTGCCGCTCGCGGTGAAGAACACGTCGCCGGGGCGGGCGCCGACCAGCGCCGCCACCGCCTCGCGGGCGCGCTCGACCAGGGCCCGCGCGGCGCGGCCCTCGGCGTGGACCGAGGACGGATTGCCGGAGACCGCGAGCGCAGCCTGCAAGGCGGCGGCGGCTTGCGGCCGCAGCGGCGTCGTGGCGTTCCAATCGAAATAGCTGCGCTCGGCCATGTTTCCGGCGCCAGGTTTTTTGGCGCCCAATTTTCAGCGTCCGGATCGCTCGTGACGCTTGCTTTTTGTCCCCTGGCCTGTGCTAAAAGTCGCGGCCGAACCGGCTGGCCGCCGCATACACCTCGCCAGTTCAAAAATATGACGTAGTTTTAAAGACTTACGTGTGCTCGGCGGCGGCGTCAAGCGCATCAGCCGCTCACCCTTAATCGAGGTTTTGAACCTATGCCCGAGGTCATCTTCACGGGACCTGGAGGCCGCATCGAAGGCCGCTACCACCCGGCGCGGCAAAAGAACGCGCCGATCGGCATCGTGCTGCATCCCCATCCGCAGTTCGGCGGCACGATGAACCACCAGATCGTCTATCAGCTCTATTATGCCTTCGTGCATCGCAACTTTTCCGTGCTGCGGTTCAACTTCCGCGGCGTCGGGCGCAGCCAGGGCGGCTTCGATCACGGCATCGGCGAGTTGTCCGACGCCGCCGCGGCGCTCGACTGGGCGCAATCGGTCAACACCGAGGCGCGCAGCTGCTGGATCGCCGGCTTCTCGTTCGGCGCCTGGATCGGCATGCAACTGTTGATGCGGCGGCCGGAGATCGAGGGCTTCATCTCCATCGCGCCGCCGGCGAACCTCTATGACTTCTCGTTTTTGGCGCCCTGCCCGTCCTCCGGCCTGATCATCCACGGCGACAAGGACGCGGTGGTGCCGCACCGCGACGTCAACACGCTGGTCGAGAAGCTCAAGACGCAAAAAGGCATCGTCATCGAGCAGAAGGTCATTCCCGGCGCTAACCACTTTTTCGACGGCAAGGTCGAGCCGCTGATGACGGCGATCGGCCAGTATCTCGACAAGCGCCTCGGCAAGAGCGGCCGCAGCAACACCGCGGCGTAGCGCCGCTTGCAATCCCCTGCCCCGGGTCGTTCAATGCCCGGCAAAGAACGAACATCCGTGGAAACGCAAGGGCAAACGCGCATGGCTCGTCATCATTTCGCCGTCGCCATTTTGACTGCGGCGCTCGCGGCGCTCGCCGCCGGCGGCGCCGCCGCCCAGGACAGCGTCAAGATCGGACTGGTGATGCCGATGACCGGCGTGGTCGGGCCGGCCGGCCAGGAGGCGGTCGCGGGCGCCAAGCTCTACATGGCGCAGCACGGCGACACCGTCGCCGGCAAGAAGATCGAGCTGATCGTGCGCGACGACGGCAGCGTGCCCGACATGGGCAAGCGGCTGGCGCAGGAGTTTGTCGTCAACGATCATGTCGCTTTCCTCGGCGCCGGCACGACGCCGAGCGCGCTGTCGATGGCGCCGATCGCCACCGAAGGCAAAGTGCCGACGGTGGTGATGATCTCCGGCGCCTCTATCACCACCGAGAAGTCGCCGTATTACGTGCGCACGAGCTTCACGCTCGGCCAGCAGTCCGGCATCATCGCCGACTGGGCGCTCAAGACCGGCAGCAAGAAAGCCGTGTCGGTGTTGTCCGACTGGGCGCCGGGCGCGGAAGCCGGCAACGTCTTCGCCCAGCATTTCACCCAGGGCGGCGGCCAAATCCTCGATACGCTCAAGGTGCCGCTCGCCAATCCCGACTTCTCGCCGTTCCTGCAGCGGGCCCGCGACCTTCAGCCGGATACGCTGTTCGTGTTCGTGCCGGCCGGCCAGGGCGGCACGTTCGCCCGGCAGTTCGCCGAGCGCGGCCTCGACAAGTCGGGCATCAAGATCATCGGGCCCGGCGACGTGGTCGACGACAACGACCTGCCGACCACCGGCGACGCCATGCTCGGCGTCGTCACCGCCGGCTTCTACTCGGCGGCGCATCCGTCCGCGGCCAACAAGGACTATGTCGCGGCCTACGGCAAGGCCACCGGACACCGGGCAAACTTCATCTCGCTCGGCGGCTATGACGGCATGCATCTGATCTATGCGGCGCTGGAAAAGACCGGCGGCAAGACCGATCCCGACGCGCTGATGGCGGCGATGAAGGGCATGAGCTGGGAGAGCCCGCGCGGCCCGATCTCGATCGATCCGCAGACCCGCGACATCGTCCAGAACGTCTACATCCGCAAGGTCGAGAAGAAGGACGGCGAGCCCTGGAACATCGAGTTCGAGACTTTTCCGGCGGTCAAGGATCCGCTGCACCAGGCCGCGGCAAACTAAAGCGTGATACGAGACGATCATGCTCGAACGAAATTCTAGAGCGCCCATCGATTCAATCCGAAGCGATTGCGCGCTGGCAACAATCAAAGCCGAACCGATCAGGGGGAATGCCATGAGCCGCACATTTTTAGTCGCCGCGACACTTGCCGCAGCCATCGCGCTCGGCGCCGGCAGCGCCAGCGCGCAGGACAGCATCAAGATCGGCGTCGTTATTCCGATGACCGGGACGTCGGGCCCGGTCGGGCGCGAGATCGCGGCCGGCACCAAGCTCTACATGGCCCAGCACGGCGACACCGTCGCCGGCAAGAAGATCGAGCTGATCATCCGCGACGACGCCAGCGTCCCCGACAATGCCAAGCGGATCACCCAGGAGCTGATCGTCAACGACCATGTGAACTTCCTCGGCGCCGGCCTGACGCCGAGCGCGATGGCCATGGCGCCGATCGCCACCCAGGGCAAGGTCGTGACGGTGGTGATGGTGTCCGGCACCTCGGTCGTCACCGAGCGCTCGCCGTATTACGCGCGGACGAGCTTCACGCTCGGCCAGCAGTCCGGCATCATCGCCGACTGGGCGGTCCAGAACGGCAGCAAGAAAGCGGTCTCGATCCTGTCCGACTGGGCGCCGGGCGCCGAAGCCGGCAAGGTGTTCGAGTCGAACTTCACCAAGGACGGCGGCCAGGTGCTCGAAACCTTGAAGGTGCCGCTCGCCAATCCGGATTTTGCGCCGTTCCTGCAACGCGCCAGCGACCTCCACCCCGACACGCTGTTCGTGTTCGTCCCGGCCGGACAGGCCGGCACCTTCGCGCGGCAGTTCGCCGAGCGCGGCCTCGATAAATCCGGCATCAAGCTGATCGGTCCCGGCGACATCGTCGACGACGACGACCTGCCCAACACCGGCGACACGCTCCTCGGCGTCGTCACCGCCGGCATCTATTCGGCGGCGCATCCGTCCGAGCTCAACAAGCAATACGTCGCGGCCTACCAGAAGGCCAACAATCACCGACCGAATTTCATCTCGGTCGGCGGCTACGACGGCATGCATCTGATCTACGAGGCGTTGAAGAAGACCAACGGCAATACCGATGCCGACACGGTGATCGAGGTCATGAAGGGCATGAGCTGGGAAAGCCCGCGCGGCCCGATCGCGATCGATCCGCGGACCCGCGACATCGTGCAGAACGTCTACATCCGCAAAGTCGAGAAGAAGGACGGCGAGCCGTGGGCGGTCGAATTCCAGACCTTCCCGGCGGTCAAGGACCCGCTCAAGGAAGCGGAGACGAAGTAGACGCCGCGGAACGGAGCGGCGCTACGTTTGCCTCTCGGACTGACGCGGCCTTGCGAGTAACGCGGCCTTAGAAATTACGCTTCCTTAGAAATTATGCAGCCTTGCGGCTGTCGGCGTCGTCCCGCGTCGCGATCTCGATGCTGCTGAGATGGTCGTCGTACTCGGAATCGGCACAGAAGGCGCTGCAATAGAACGTGCCGGTCGAGCCGCGCCACGCATGATGCGGTTCGATCGCGCCGTTACAGGATGCACAGAACATGTCGTCCATGGTTCACACCTGCACCGATATCTCTCGTGCCCACCGGAAGAACGCGCGGCTTGGCGTTGAGTTCCAGGCATGACAGAGGGTCCGCCGGCTTTTCCCCAGCCGGGGCGATAGGTGGACTGGCGACGCGCCTTCACCAACGTCCGCGTCGGTAGACCAGCCGCAGCACGATCAGGAGGAGAACGGCGCCGATGGTGGCGCCGATGATGGCGGAGACGATGCCGTTACCGAGGTGGATGTCCAATCGCGGCAGCAGCCAATCGCCGATCAAGGCGCCGACGATGCCGATGCACAAGTCGGCGATCAGGCCGAAGCCGGTGCCGCGCACGATGTGGCCGGCCAGCCAGCCCGCGACGACGCCGACCACCAGGATGACCAGAAGGCTTTCACTGGACATTGCGACCTACTCCCCTGTTCCGGCGCAGCATACGTCGTTCGGCGTGAAGGGTCGATGTCGGTGATCGCGGTGTCGCCCGCAGCGACGTGTCACGGCCTCGCCAAGACCCCGCCGGTGAGCGGGCGCGGCGCGCCGGTGGTGCCGGGAAAGGTGATCGGCAGGCTGCGGACGCTGCGCACTGCCATGTAGGCGAAGGCCTGCGCTTCGAGCGAATCGATCGACCAGCCGGCGTCATGGGCGGTGTCGACCAGCGCCGGCGCCAGGCGCTCCGCCAGCATGCGCATCAGGGTGGGATTGCGCGCGCCGCCGCCCGAGACGATCCAGCTTGCCGGCGGCCGCGGCAGATGCGGCACGACACGCGCCACGCTGGCCGCGGTCAGCGCGGTCAGCGTCGCCGCGCCGGCTTCGACACCGATGCCGTCGAGCACGTCGCCCACCCAACCGCGAAAATCGTTGCGGTCGAGCGACTTCGGCGGCGCCGCGGCGAAGAACGGATGTTCCAGCAAACGCCCGATGGTGTCCTCCTGCACGGTGCCGGCGGCAGCGATGCGGCCATCGGTGTCGAGCGGCTTGCCGATGCGCACGCGCAGGAAATCGTCGAGCAGGGCATTGCCCGGTCCGGTGTCGCAGGCGACCAGATGCTCGCCGTCGATGAAGGTCACGTTGGCGACGCCGCCGATATTGAGCACCGCAATCGGCGGCTGGCGCCCCAGGCGCCGCACCAGGGCGCGGTGATAGACCGGCGCCAGCGGCGCCCCCTGCCCGCCGGCGGCGACATCGGCGGCGCGGAAATCGTACACCACGGCGATGCCGAGCCGCGCCGCCAGCGCCGGCCCATCGCCGATCTGAATGGTCAGCGCCCGCTCCGGCCGGTGCAGCAAGGTCTGACCGTGGAAGCCGACCAGCGCCACGTCGGCGGCGGTGATGCCGTTGGCGTTAAGGAACGCCTCGACCGCTTCGGCGTGGGCGTTGGTCACCAGCGTTTCGGCCTCGGCGACCAGACCCGGCCGGGCGTTGCGGTCGGTCAAGTTCGCCGCCGCCGCGGTGGCGCGCCGCAGCAGCGTGCGCTCGGCCTTGCTGTAGGGCCGGCACGTCGTGGCGCCGAACCGCGCGATGGCCTCGCCGTCGCTGTCGAGCATGGCGACGTCGACGCCGTCCTGCGAAGTCCCGCTCATCAGCCCGATAGCCACCACCGAGGACGATTGCCGCGGCAGGTCCAAGGACAGTTGCTCGGTGACAGCGTCGTCGATCATTTTCAATCACCCGCCGGACCTGTTACACCAGCCGCGCCGCCGTGGCGAGCCACGGCCACGGTCCCCAAGTAACGCAAGCAAGCAGTGAGCCCAAGCCGTCTGCCCCGGCAGTCATGCAAAGACCGCGATGAGCACTTACAAGTCCGATTTCCTCAACGTTTTGGCGGCCCGCGGGTTCATCCACCAGATCTCGGAGCCGGAGCATCTGGATGCGCTGGCGCGGTCACAATCCATGACCGCCTATATCGGCTTCGACTGCACGGCGCCGTCGCTTCATGTCGGCTCGCTGCTGCCGATCATGATGCTGTACTGGCTGCAGCAGACCGGTCATCGGCCGATCCCACTGATGGGCGGTGGCACCACCCGCGTCGGCGATCCTTCCGGCAAGGATGAAAGCCGGCGGCTCCTCACCGACGAAACCATCAACCAGAACCTCAACGGCATTCGCGCCGTCTTCGCCAAATTCCTCAAATTCGAGGACGCCGGCGGCAACGCCGTCATGGCCAACAATGCCGACTGGCTGAATTCGCTCAACTACATCGATTTCCTGCGCGACGTCGGCCGCCATTTCTCGATCAACCGCATGCTGTCGTTCGATTCCGTCAAGCTGCGGCTCGACCGCCAGCAGGAACTGTCGTTCCTCGAATTCAACTACATGATCCTGCAGGCCTACGATTTCGCCGAACTGTACCGGCGTTACGGCTGCGTGCTGCAGATGGGCGGCTCCGACCAGTGGGGCAACATTGTCAACGGCATCGATCTCGGCCGCCGGCTGCACAACGCACAGCTCTTTGCGCTGACCGCGCCGCTGATCACCACGTCGTCGGGCGCCAAGATGGGCAAGACCGCCGCCGGCGCGGTGTGGCTCAATGCCGATCAGGTCAGCCCGTACGAGTATTGGCAGTACTGGCGCAACACCGAGGATGCCGACGTCGGGCGGTTCCTCAAATGGTTCACGGTGCTGCCGCTCCCCGAGACCGACCGGCTAGCCGCGCTCAAGGGCGCCGAGATCAACGAAGCCAAGAAAGTCCTCGCCACCGCCGCGACCGCGATGGTGCACGGCGAAGCGGCGGCCGCGCAAGCCGCCGAGACCGCACGCACCACCTTCGAGGAGGGCGCACTATCCGCAACGCTGCCAACTGTGGAGGTTGCCGACTTTCATCCTCACATGCGGATAGTCGACGCCGCGGTTCGGGCCGGGCTGGTCGCTTCGAACGGCGAAGCGCGTCGACTGATTCGCGGCGGCGGTCTTCGGATCAACGATGAAGTCGAACACGATGAAACACGGTTGCTGACTCCGGAGCACCTCATCGACGGCGTGATCAAGCTCTCGCTCGGCCGCAAGCGGCACGTCCTGCTCAAGCCGGTGTGACGGCTTACTGCGCGTCGTTGTTGCTGTCGTGGTCGAAGGGGCGCTCGTTCGCCGGGTATTCGAACACCTTGCGCAAAATTCCGGGCGCCAGCGGCGAAAACGGGTTGACGTGCAGCACCGGGGTGCCCGGCCGGCCGACAACTTCGTAGGTGATGCCGATCAGGCCTTCCTTCTCGCCGCCGAGGAACAGCCCGATGATCGGCAACTGCCCGAGCAGATTGTTCGCCCCATAGAGCGGAATGAGCGTGCCGCGCAGGTGCATCTCGTCGCGGGTGTAGTCGATCACGCCGTCGATGCTGGCGCCGAGCACCGGGCCGCGCACCACGCCGTCGCGCAGCACGACGCGCCCGGTCGAGCGGTCGAAGCCGACCCGCATGCTGGAGAAATACAGGACATTGTTCTCGACCGGCGCGCCGTTCGAATAGACGGCATTCTGCAATTGCGATTCGTCATGGACGGTGAAATCGTGGACCGTGAGGGTGCCTTGCTGCACCGGGTTGGCGGCGGACGGCGTGTCCATCGCGATCACCATCTGGCCGCCGGTCATGCGCGAATAGACGTCGGCGAAGCGAAACAGCGCGCCGCCGTCGCCGCTCGACAAAACGATCTGCTGGGTGCCGTCGGCGCGGCCGCGCAGGTCGCCGGTCAGCTTGGCGTCGCGGCCGATCTTGGCGGACAGCCCGAAACTGCGAACCTCCCCGGCGCGGCGCGACATTTTCAGCTCGACACCGCGCAGCGCTTCGCCGTTGTTGCCGACCACAGCGCCGAGCTTCATGTCGAAATCCATATCGGGCGCCTGATGCTTGGCCGCCGCGCTCGCCGACGGCCCGGCAGCCGCCGCCTTGATGAAGCCGCGCCCGTCGTAGACGTCGCCGCGCATCACCACGTGCAGCGCGCCCTCCGGCGTGCGATCGACTTTCAGGCTGGTGCGGTCGCCGTCGGAGAAACCGTAGGACGGAAAATTGGCCGACTGCAGTTCGCCCGAACCGTCCAGATCGACCGAGCCTTTGACGCCGCCGCCGGCGGCGCCTTCGATCAACAGATCGTCGATGTGGATCGATTGCGGCTTGGTGGTCAGCGTAAACGTCGCGCGCGCCGGCTTGCCGGCCGGCTTGGCCCATCCGGGCAGGAAGCCTTCGATCTGCGCCGGCGTGAGATCCGCCTCGACGGCGAAGCGGCCGTCATGGTCGGAGCCGGAACCGGTGGCGACGCGGCCGGAGAGCCGGATCGGAACGGCGCCGCTGATGGCGTTCGACGGATCGAGGCCGAGATTGGTGCGCGCGTTCTCGTCCAGCATGCCGGTGATGCTGACCTCGGCGTCGCTGTCGGCGCGGGCTTTGCGATATTCCAGGTTCGCCGGCGTGCCGCCGATCTTGACGTCGCCCTTGAGCGCAAAGCCCTGGTTGTTGGCGGCCACGTGCAGCACCGCCGCTTCCACCTTCTGCGCCATGATCATGTGCTCGGCGGCGAAGTTCGTGGCGTCGACGGTGATCGCGTAGCTGGTCGATCCGGGCGGCAGGTCGGGTTTGAGCGGCATGCCGAGCTGGACCAGCGCCGTCATGGTGCCGCGGGTGGTTGACGGATCGAACGGCACGCCCGCCGAGGCATCGCGCAGCCGGTCCATCGCCAGCAGTTCGGCGGCGGCCGGCACCGGCCCATCGAGCTTGAAACGCACCCGCGCCGGCGGCGCGTGCGGCGCCGTATCGGGCACTTCGAACTGCCCCGCCGTCATGACGAGCTTGCGGCCGGACGGCAGATCGGCGGTCGCCTTGTTGACCGTGACGATCGCGTCGCGGCCGACCATGTGCACGTTGAGGTCGGCGTCGTGCAAGGCCGGCAGGCCTTCCACCGGCGTCAGCACGCAGTTGGTGGCCAGCGCATCGACCGACAGTCCGCCGTCCGGTACCGGCGGGCCGCCCTCCTGAAGCGTCTTGAACGGCGCATTCACCGCGACCGTCATGCGCTCGACGGTGCCGCTCGACAGGTGGTCGATGAACCAGTCGCGCACCTTGGGCGAGACAAAGACCGGCCAGAGCCGCTTCAAGGTCTCGACCGGCATGGGGGTCGCGGCAAAACCCGCGGCGACGTGAAGCTCACTGCCGGAATAGTCGGCATTGCCCGACATGCCAACGCCGATCTGGGTGTTGCCGACATAGCCGCCGTCATTGACGACAAAACGCCGCTTGACCGGATCGAACGATCCGCCGAGCGCGACATGGTCGAGCACCAGCGCGTTGCCCGGC
>Ga0182024_10024254_pt1 | contig 10793 bp, 10 predicted proteins | sample P32metaG_FD_120480 | JGI IMG/M metagenome (GOLD analysis project Ga0182024, IMG submission 120480) | Permafrost microbial communities from Stordalen Mire, Sweden - P3-2 metaG (Illumina Assembly) | ecosystem: Environmental > Terrestrial > Soil > Wetlands > Permafrost | place: Sweden: Stordalen...
ATCGGCCCGTACACCGTCAACGGTGGCGCCGACCAGTTTCGCCGTGCGGTGGCCCTGCGCCAGCCCGGCGACACCATGATGCTCACCCTCTGGCGCGAGGGCGATGTCTCCGAGGTCGCGGTGGTCTTTCCCATCGAGACTCCGGCCGAGGTTCCGGCCGAAAGTCACGCCGACGAAACGTCTCCCGCCGGGGAAACGAATCCCGCCTGACCGCGGCATCCGGCTCACATCCGCCCCGGCCCCGCCGTTTGGTATGCAGTGAGCACTGTGAAAGCGACGGCGCTGCCTCCGTTCCAGTTCGTGTTCGAACAGCACGCCAATGCGGTGCTGACCTTTCTCCGCGGTTCGATCGGCGCGTCCGAGGCCGAGGACTGCTTCCAGGAGACGATGCTGAGCGCGCTGCGCGCCTATCCGAGGCTCGGGGACGCCTCCAACCTGCGTGGGTGGTTGCTCACCATCGCGCGGCGCAAGGCCATCGACGCCCACCGCGCCCGAGCTCGCCGGCCGTCGCCGGTCGCCGATCCCGATCCCGGCGCGGTGGTCGACGCGCATCTCGAGCCCGACGACGGGCTCTGGGACCAGGTTCGAGGTCTCCCGAGCAAACAGCGAAAGGCCGTCGTCCTGAGGTTCGCCGGAGACAAGAGCTACCCCGAGATCGCGGCGGCGATGTCGACCACCCAGGACTCGGCGCGCCAGAGCGTGCACGAGGGATTGAAGAAACTCAGAAGGGAGCTCCGATGACCGTCGACCTGGCCATGACCAACCGATTTATCGAACGCGCGGAGGCGAAGGGGCTCGTCGACGTGGCGGTGGCAACCATGGACAGCCCGGTCGGGACGCTGCTGCTCATGGCGACGCCGCGGGGGCTGGTTCGCATTGCATTCGACCACGAGAACCGCGACGAGGTTCTGGGCGACGTTGCCACCCGTCTGTCGCCTCGAATCCTCGACGCACCGCGCCGCCTCGACGCCGTCCGCCGTCAGCTCGACAGGTACTTTGCCGGCACGCTTCGCGACTTTGACGTGCCCCTCGACTGGTCGCTCACCGGCGAGTTCGCCCGCAAGGTGCTCCGGCGCACCGCCAGGATCCCGTATGGCTCGGTGGCGAGCTATGCGGACGTCGCCGTGGGGGTTGGGACACCCCGAGGGTACCGCGCAGTCGGGAACGCGCTCGGGTCCAATCCGATTCCCGTCGTGGTGCCCTGCCACCGCGTCGTCCGGACCGGCGGCGCAATCGGCGGCTATGGGGGCGGGTTGCCGCGCAAGCGGTGGCTCCTCGCGCTGGAGACGGGCTGAGGCGTTACCAGCCGGGCGGGGGTTCGGAGCGGTTCAGCAGGCGGACGAAATCCTCCGCTCGCGCGACGGCTTCCCAGCGCCGCGAGAAGAAGTCCTGGGTGATCATCCGATTGTCGGCCAGCGAGGTCACCGTCACCGCCCACTGGTTGAGGGCCCGGGAAACCTCGACCTCGTGGGTGGCGGCTTCGTTGCGCATGACAACACCGCTGGCCGCCGGACGGCGCCCACGGTCGTTGCGTCGAGAGGACGCCATAGCCATCGCAGAGACCTCCAATAGAATCCCGGCAGGCATACGCCTGTCCGCCCCACCCATTGTCCCCCAAATGGATGCCTCAGAGCGAGAGGGTCAGCTGGTTTCCGCTTTCGCGCTCGGCCGGCTTGGCGGGCTCGTCGCGCCTCGCGGCGGCCACGGGTATTGACGTCTCGACCCAGCCCGGGACGCGACCGTCGCGTTCCCGCAGGGTCGCGATGACCGGCTCCGGCGGGCGTGGCAGCCCAAGCCCGAGCATCGCCCCGAAATCGAAGGCATTGACCACCGCGTAGTTGCTCCGGTTGTTGTTCAACAGGACGTGGAGCGGGACACCGGAATCACTCGCGGCGCGCATCGCGGGAACCCACTCCTCTAGCTCCGCCAGCGTGTACAGGTAATTGAACCGGTCGCCGCTGGTGGGTCCACTCGTGTACCAGGTCTCTCGGTTGCGGCCGTGGAAGCGAGCGATGCACAGCCGAGGTGACGTGATCGCGAGCAGGGGCGGAGCCGTCGCCGAGCCGATCTGGGGAGCGTCGACGCCGACGTAGACGCACTCGAGCTCGCGGAGCAGATCCTCGGTCGCCGGCCACGCATCGTGATCGAACCACGATCGGTGACGGAATTCGATGGCGAGCAGGTCGTCCGGGTGGCGGTCCCGAGCGGCGAGAAGCCACTCTCGCGCCTCGGGCCGGTTGGTCAACCATGGCGGGAACTGGTAGTGGACGGCGACCAGCTTGCCGCTCGATCGCAGTGGCACGAGCGCGGCCATGAAGTCGCGCTCCTCATCGGCTGTGGGCTTGCGCGGGATCCGGTCCTCGCGCTCATGCCCGGTGAGGCTGCGATACGCCTTGATGTTGAAGCGGAACTGCTCTGGGGTCCTCTCGACCCACCCCTCGACCACCTGGGGCCGCGGGATGCCGTAGAAGGTCGTGTCGATCTCCACGATCGGAAAGAACTCCGCGTAGTAGGACAGCTTGTCCCGCTGGCGGCGTCCGTGCTCCAGCTCCGGGGGATAGAAGTCGGTGTGGTCGGCCCAATTGCAGGTCCCGACCGCAATCGGCGCGCCCATATGAGTAAACAGTAACGAAGCCGTCACCAAAGCTGACGAGACTGGCGGCGCCGGCGGCCCTACGATCCCGGCGGTGGTGGTTAAGGCGGAGTCGTCCGAGAAGTGATGGCGCCCGTGCAGCGTCGTCTGAGCGCCGGCTGGCACCGGCGAACGCGCAGAGACGCGCGACTGTGGATGCTCGCCGCCCTGCTGCTGGTGATCGCGGTGGTGGTGTGGACCGCCTACGCCGCGGCCCTGCCCGTCTTCTCGTCACCGAGCCTGCCCTGGTGGGCATTCGCGATTGCATTCTTCATCACGGCTCGTCTGGCGTCGATGGACAGTCCCCGGCGCGGGACCCAGGCGATCACGCTCGCCGCCGCCCCATTTGTGGTCGGGCTGTTTCATGCGACCCCGCCGGCGCTGCTCGGCGGATATGCCGTGGGTATCGCCCTCGCCATGGCGACCCGGCGACCATGGGCCATCTGGCAGTCCGCGTTCGAGATCGTCCGCTTCGCGGTGTTCGTAGCGCTAGGCATCTGGGTCTTCCGCTTGATCTCGGGCCCCCCCAACCTTCCGGTCTGGCGAAGCGCTTTCGGGGCGATCGCGGCGACAGCCATCGTGGTGTTCCGGCGGGCGATATCCGAGGCCGTGGTGTTCCGTCCGCGAGAGCGCGGTTCCTGGACTGATCTCGCCAACCACCTGCGAGCGGCCTACGCGGCCGCCATCGTTTCGACGTGCATCGGACTGATCGCGGTACGCCTGATTCCCGTGGATCGATACGCGCTCGTGCCGCTGGCGGTGGTGACCTTCACGGTGCTGATGACCCAGCGGGCCTGGGTGCGGGAACGCTATGACCACGAGGCCGCCGAGTTCCTGATCGGGGCGGTCGACGCCCTTGCCGGCCGGGAGCTCGAGCCCTCGATCGTCCTGCTGCTCAACCGGGCACGGGACATCTTCCATGCGGAGATCGCACAGCTCACCGTGTTCCCATCGCAGCCGGCCGAGAAGGCCTTCCGCACAACCGTCCGTCACGGCCGGCCCGATGACGTCATGGTGGCGCTCGGTCTCGCCGAGCTCGACGACGTGCTCGAAGCGGAGACCGCCGGCGTGATCGTTCGTGCCGGCGAGGACGGCGATCCCAGCTCGGAGATGCTCAGCCGGCGCAACGTCAACGAGGCCATGGTGGCGCTCCTGCGCGGCGAGTCGCGAATGATCGGGAGCCTGATGGTCGGCGGTCACCAGGACGCGCGCAGCTTCGACGAGCGCGACCTTCGCCTCTTCCGCACCCTCGCCACGCGCACCACCGTGATCCTCGAGAACAGCCGGATGGAGCGCTCGATCGCACGCCTGACCGAGCTCCAGGAGCAGCTGACCCACCAGGCGTACCACGACTCCCTGACGGATCTCGCCAACCGCTCGCTGTTCGGACAGCACATCGACCAGGCGTTGCGACGCAGCGCCGAGGGTGCTGCGAGCGTCGCGGTCATCTTCCTCGACATCGACGATTTCAAGGGAGTCAACGACACCCTCGGACACGCGGCTGGCGACGCGCTCCTCGTCGAGGTCGCGGCGCGCATTCGCGCCTGCCTGCGCCGTCCGGACACCGCCGCTCGCCTCGGGGGCGACGAGTTCGCGCTGCTGATCGAGGGAGTCGACAGTGCCGGCGAAGCTGAGCAGGTCGCACGTCGCGTTCTTGCCGTGCTCAGCGAACCGTTCACCGTCTCGGGAACGTCGGTGACCGTTCGCGCCTCGCTCGGCATCGCAGTTGCAGACAACTCCGACGCAAACGCCACAAGCCTGATGCGTCATGCCGACGTGGCCATGTACGTCGCCAAGGGCGCGGGGCGGAACCGCTACGTGCTCTTCGCTCCCGGCATGGAGAGCGAAGTTGTGCACCGGCGCAAGCTCCGCGGCGAGCTCGAGCACGCGATGGAGCTGAACCAGTTCATCCTGCACTACCAGCCGGTGGTCAATCTCATCACCGGTGAGATCACCGCCGTGGAGGCGCTGGTGCGCTGGCATCATCCGCTGCGCGGGATCGTTGCTCCAGGTGAGTTCATCGCGGTCGCCGAGGAAAGCGGACTGATCATGCAGCTCGGCGAGTTCGTCCTCCGCACCGCGTGCGCGACCACCCTCCAGTTCCAGAAGCTGCAGGCGACGCCCCTGGCCGTGTGCGTGAACGTCTCCGTGGTCCAGTTGAATTCGCCGACGTTCGTCGAGGACGTCCTCGCCATCGTCGCCGAGACCGGGCTCGCGCCGGACACGCTCATCCTCGAGTTGACCGAGTCGATGTTCGTCGAGGACACCGCGGTCGTGACCGCGAAGCTCGAAGCCCTGCGCAGCGCGGGGATTCGGGTGGCCATCGACGACTTCGGCACCGGCTACTCGTCGTTGAGCTACCTTCGCCGGCTTCCCGTCGACATCCTCAAGATCGCCAAGCCCTTCGTCGACGACCTGGCCGTGGGCGAGGACGAGGACTTCACGCGCGCCATCGTGACCATCGCGGACGCGCTCCAGCTCCACGTCATCGCCGAGGGGATTGAGGCCGCATCGCAGGTGACCCGCCTGCTCGGCCTCGGATGCCTGGCCGGTCAGGGCTATCACCTCTGCCATCCGCTTCCCGCCAACGAGATCGAGCAGCTGCTTCGACACGGGGGCATCGATCGCACCCGGCTCGAGGCCGAGCCCGCTGTCCTCCGGCACGCCGCCCCACTCAGGTTGCTCGGGTAGTCGATGTTCTTCTGGCTCCTCGGACTGGGGCTCGCTGTGGTCGTCCTTGTGATCGCGGGCATCTCGTGGACGGCGGTCCGTCGCGAGAAGGCGCGGCTCGGGTTCCTGCATGGCGCGGCGCGTGGGCTGCTCGAGGCACGAGACCTCGACGCCGCGTCGGTCGACGTGCTGCGGGGCGCGTGCCGGCGTTTTGGTGCTGATTGCGGCGAGCTGACGCTCATCCCCGAGACCGGCACCGCTGCCGCCTTCCGGACCACGGTCCGTGGCGGCGAGCCCGTCGACGTGATGCGATCGACCGACCTCGAGGACGCCGAGGATGGCGCGCTGACCCCGGCGGTCTACAGCGTGGTGCACATCGCCGAAGCGGCAGCCGATCCGTGGGTCGCACGGCTCTGCGGACGTCTCGGGATATCGAGAGGCGTCACCGTGACCCTGCGCCATGGGTCGCGCACGGTCGGTTACATGGCGCTCGGGATGCGCGCGTCGGAACGTCGGGAATCCCGCTCCGACGATCGCCACCTCCAGGACCTCGCCAACCTGGTTGCCCTGACCGTCGAACGCAGCCGACTTCACGATGCGCTGCTGCGGCTGTCCGCGCTCCAGAGCGAGCTCGCGGATCGCGCCTTTCATGACCCGCTCACCCAGCTCGCCAACCGCGTCCTTTTCATCGACCGCATCGAGCGCGCGCTGCTCGAGCGCGACCCCGAACGCCACGTCGTGAGCGTCATCTCCGTCGACCTCGAGGACTTCCGGCGGATCAACGCCGAGCACGGACATGCGACCGGCGACGCGGTGCTCATCGAGGTCGCGCGCCGCCTTCACGAGTGCCTGCGCCGTACCGATACCGCAGCCCGGCTCGGTGGCGACTCATTCGCCCTGCTCCTCCCCGAGGTCCTTCACCCTCGTGAGGCGGAGCTGATCGCCCAGCGGGTGGTCGAGGCCCTCGCGGCACCGGTCGCCGGCGATGGAATCGCGGTGTCGGTCCAGGCATCGGTCGGGCTCGCCTGCGCGAACACCGAGGACACATCCGCCGCGGTGCTGCTCCGACATGCGACCGCCGCCGCCCAGGACGCACGTGAGGCCGGCTCCGGCACCTATCGCATCCACGGGGGCGTGACCTCGGGCACGGCGGACCCCGACCTTGCTGAGGAGCTCGAATCCGCGCTCAACAAGGGAGAGCTCGTCCTCCACTACCAACCGATCATCGAGTTGCGGACCGGTAAGATCCTCGGGGCCGAGGCGCTGGTCCGCTGGCAGCACCCCGTCCGCGGTCTCATCGGGCCAATGCACTTCCTGCCCGTGGCGGTGGAGTGCGGGCTGATCGAGCGGATCGAGGAGTACGTCATCCGCACCGCGTGCGAGCAGCTGCGTCGGTGGCAGACCGCCTTCCCGGCGACCCCCGAGCTGGCCATGTCGGTGAACGTTGCCTCCGGCGAGCTCAGCCGCGGGGCGCTCGTCGAGCGGGTGACCAGGTGCCTCGCCAGGATCGACGTCGACCCCGCATGCCTGATCCTCGAGGTGACCGAGAACGCCGTGCTCGAGAATCTTCACGGAGCCATCACGGTCTTCGACGCCCTCCAGCGAGCCGGCGTCCACGTGGCCATCGACGATGTCGGCACCGGCTACACCTCGCTTGCCTACCTGCGGCGCCTTCCCATCGACATCCTCAAGATCGCTCGCCCGCTGGTGGCGGAGCTCGGTGATCCCAACTCGAGCGGTGAGCTGGCACGGACCGTGGTCCGCCACGGTGAGGCGCTCCGGCTTGCGCTGGTCGCGGAGGGGGTCGAGCTCCCCCTCCAGGTCGAGCGACTCAACGAGCTCGGTTGCGGGATGGCCCAGGGGTTCCACCTCGCCCGCCCCTGCGAGGCCGGCGCCATGGAGGCGCTACTCCGTCAGGGTGGGCTTGACCCGGCGCTCTTCACGCGCACGGCGCCGGCCTCGCGCGCTGCCGCCAAGCGCAAGTCTGCCCGGCCTCGGCGGGTACCCTCACCGGGTGCACCAGCGCGACACCCTGCGTGAGCTCGCCGTTGCCGCCGCGGCGGCGGCCGGGGAGCTGGTCGTCAGGGCGCATGCCCGTCCGGGCACGCTGACCGCCGAGGTCAAGAGCGCGGGCGACTATGTCACCGAGGTCGACCGTTCCGCCGAGCAGGCCGCGATTCGCGTGCTTCGAGCGGGCGCGCCCGATATCGCGATCCTCGCCGAGGAGTCCGGCGGGACCCGCCAGGACCGCATGTGGGTGATCGACCCGGTCGACGGGACCACCAACTTCGTGCGCCGCTTCCCGGTCGTCGGGGTCAGTGTCGCCCTGATGGAGAACGGCCGCCCGGTGATCGGCGCCGTGACCGCCCCGCTGCTTGATGAGGCGTGGAGCGCAGCCGAAGGCGAGGGTGCCTTTGACCGCGAGGGTCACCGTCTGTCCGTGTCGACTCACCCGGGGGCTGGCGTGGTCGCCACCGGATTTCCGTTCCGCCGCAAGGAGCGGCTGCCTCGGTATCTGCCGGTGATGACCAGGGCGCTCGAGCGCTTCGAGGACCTTCGCCGTGCCGGCGCGGCGAGCCTCGACCTCGCCTACGTCGGGGCCGGCGCGTTCGACGGATACTTCGAGCTCGGCCTCGGACTCTGGGACATCGCGGCGGGCGCGCTGCTGGTTCGCGAGGCAGGCGGCGTGGTCACCGACTGGGCCGGTGATCCCGAGGCGGTGTTCGTCAGCGGCGACATCCTTGCGGGCACCCCGGCGTGGCACGCGGCGATGCTCGAGATCGTTGCTGCGTAACTGCGGATCCCGGTGCGAGCCTTATAAGGTACGACGCCTGTGAGCACCGAGAATCCGTCGACCCCACTGCACGATCTCCTTCGCGGCAAGCGAATCGTCGTCACCGGTGTGCTCACCCCCAGGAGCATCGCCTACGCCATTGCCGCAGCCGCTCAGACAGCCGGCGCCGAGGTGGTGCTCACGTCATTCGGGAGGGCGATGAGCCTGACCCGGAAGAGTGCGCAGCGGCTCAGGCCGGTGCCCGAGGTCCTCGAGATGGACGTCACCGACGTCGCCCAGGTGCAGGCGGTTGCCGAGCATGTGCGGGGGCTCTGGGGGGGTGTCGACGGGCTGGTCCACGCGGTCGGGTTCGCGCCTCCCGACTGTCTGGGCGGCGGCTTTCTCGAGGCACCCTGGAGCTCGGTGAGCACCGCGTTTCAGGTGAGCAGCTACTCGTTGCAGACCCTCGCGGCGGCGTTCGCGCCGGTGATGCCCGAAACCGGCGGCTCGATCGTGACCCTCACCTTCGACGCCCGCGTCGCGTGGCCCGTCTACGACTGGATGGGGCCGGCAAAAGCGGCCCTCGAGGCGATTGCCCGCTACCTCGCCCGCGAGCTGGGTCCGCGCCGGATCCGCGTGAACACCATCTCGGCGGGCCCGCTCGAGACCATCGCCGCACGATCGATCCCCGGATTCGAGACCCTGAAATCGTCGTGGGGGACCCACGCCCCACTGGGTTGGGACAGCTCGGACAGCGGACCGGTCGCGGACACGGCGGCATTCCTGCTGAGCGACCTCTCCCGCGCCGTCACCGGCGAGATGATTCACGTCGACGGCGGGTACCACTCCCAGGGCGCGCCGTCCGTCGAGCCCGCGGAGGCGAAGGGATGAGCGGCAGCAACGGCAGTCCGCGCGTCGCGATCACCGGTATCGGCGCGGTCACCCCACTCGGGCTCGACGCCGAATCGACCTGGCAGGCATGCCGCCGCGGCCAGGGAGGCATCGGGCCGATCACCGCCTTCGACGCGTCCCACCTCACCACCCAGATCGCCGGGCAGGTGAAGGGATTCGACCCGGAAGCGGTGCTCGGCAAGAAGGAGGCGCGGCGCACCAGCCGCTGCACCCAGCTCGCGCTCTTTGCCGCGCGCCAGGCCCTGGAGGATTCCGGCCTGGAGATCGCACCGATGGCCGAGGATGTTGGTGTCCTCGTCGCCTCCGGGGTCGGCGGCATCGAGGTCATCGAGCGGAACGTCCTCGCCCTGTACAACCAGGGACCACGCCGGGTTTCCCCGTTCACGGTGCCCTCGATGATCATCGACATGCCGGCCGGCGCGATCGCCATCGACTGCGGCGCCAAGGGCGTGAACTACGCGATCGTCAGCGCCTGCTCGTCGTCCGGTCATGCGATCGGTGAGGCGGCCGAGTGGATCCGGCGTGGTGAGGCGATTGCGATCATCACCGGCGGCACCGAGGCGTCGATCACCAACATCAGCGTTGCCGCATTCGATGCCATGCAGGCGCTGTCGACCCGCAACGACGAGCCGGAGCGTGCCTCGCGTCCCTTCGACAAGGATCGCGACGGTTTCGTCATGGGCGAGGGCGCCGGGATGTTCGTGGTCGAAGAGTGGGGACATGCGGTGGCGCGCGGTGCACACATCTACGGCGAGGTGGCCGGCTACGGTGCCACCGCCGACGCGTATCACATCACGCAGCCGGACGAGCAGGGTGACGGCGCGCGTCGCTGCATCCTGCGCTCACTCAGGCGCGCGGGCCGCGAGCCTGACGAGGTCGACTACATCAACGCGCACGGCACCTCGACGCAGATGAACGACGCGGCCGAAACCCGTGCTGTGAAAGCCGCGTTCGGGCCTGCGGCAGGCACCATCCCGATGTCGTCGACCAAGTCGATGCACGGTCACCTTCTCGGAGCGGCAGGCGCAGTCGAGGCGGTCATCACAATTCTGGCCATTCGTGACCAATTCGTACCGCCGACGATCAACCTCGATGAGCCCGACCCTGAGTGCGACCTTGATTACGTGCCCAACCGCGGCCGCGACGCGCGGATCGACTTCGCGCTCAGCACCTCGTACGGGTTTGGTGGTCACAACGTCTGCCTGGCGCTGGCGCGTACGGATGGGGTCTGACCGGCCACACGCTCGTCGAGTGGGAAACGGAAACCTGCTCCTGCGCCGCGCCGATATCACCACGCTGCGCGTCGATGCGATCGTCAACGCGGCGAACGCCCACCTTGCCGGTGGAGGCGGGGTCGATGGCGCGATCCACGATGCCGCAGGTCCAGACCTGATGCGCGAGCTGGGCGAGCGATACAGCGGCTGCCCGACGGGTTCGGCCGTGCTCACCGGGGGCGGCAGGCTGCCGGTGCGCTACGTCATCCATGCGGTCGGCCCGCGCTGGCGGGACGGGGACCACGGCGAGCCCGAGCTGCTGGCACAGGCCTATCGGAGTGCATTCACGCTGGCGTCGGAGCACTCGTGCACCACCGTGGCGGCACCGTCGATCAGCACCGGGATCTATGGATTCCCCATCGACCTAGCCGCCCCGATCGCGATCGGCACCGCGGTGGCGGCGCTGGAAGCTCCGGGCACCAGCCTCCGCGAGATCACCTTCGCGCTCTTCTCGGACGCGGACCTCGAGGTGTTCGCGAGGACCCTGTGACGCCCGCTTGACGGTGGCGTGGGCGGCGTGGCCATAGAGTGG
>Ga0182024_10024255_pt1 | contig 10793 bp, 12 predicted proteins | sample P32metaG_FD_120480 | JGI IMG/M metagenome (GOLD analysis project Ga0182024, IMG submission 120480) | Permafrost microbial communities from Stordalen Mire, Sweden - P3-2 metaG (Illumina Assembly) | ecosystem: Environmental > Terrestrial > Soil > Wetlands > Permafrost | place: Sweden: Stordalen...
GAACTCATTGCTGAACTGGAGGCTCCTGAGTTGTTAGCACAACGAGCCCAAGCCAATGCCGCTTACCAAGGCGCTGAAGCACAGCTCGCGGCCGGTCAGGCCAAGCTCGCGGCCGATCAAGCGACCTATCAGCACATGAGCGCTGCATCCAAGACACCCGGCGTTGTGGCTGGAAACGATCTTGATATCGCTCAAAGGACTGCCCAATCGGATGAGGCAAATGTGGGCGCACTGCAGATGACCGCCGAAGCAGGCCAGGAGAGCCTGAAGGCAGTCACACAGCTTGAATCATATCTAGAAATCACTGCTCCGTTCGATGGCCAGGTCACAACTCGTTACGTACATCCGGGTGCGCTGGTGGGGCCTGCCGGAGGCACAGGCACTACGACGCCGATTGTACGGATCGAGACATTGACCCGGCACCGGCTCGTTGTTCCGGTACCGGAAAACGATGCAGCAGGAGTTCCCGACAAAACACAGGTGAGTTTCACGGTGCCTTCATTCCCTGGGAGGACGTTCAAAGCTCCAGTCGCGAGGGTTTCTCATGGGATCGACACGAAGACGCGAACCATGCCTGTCGAATTGGATGTAAGTGATCCTCATATGGAGCTGGTTCCTGGCACGTTCTGCGAAGTCGCATGGCCCCTCCATCGCACTTACCCGACCTTATTCGTACCAGCTTCCGCCGTGGCCAGCGACCTCCAACGAACTTTCGTGATTCGCATCCGTCAAAATAAAACCGAATGGGTAGATGTTAAGACCGGCGTCCGAGCCGGTACTTTGATCGAAGTCTTTGGTGATTTGCGCGCAGGGGACGAAGTGGCAATCCGCGGCACCGACCAACTTCGGGCCGGATCAGAGGTCTCCGTTGCGCAGAAGTAGATGCGCCCTTTTCCAACGGCAAAGCCTCGGCGGCGGTTTCACCCGAGGCGCTTCATGACTGGAAACGCCGTTATTCTGTGTGCAGATTCCCAAGAAGTTGTTAGCGGCTATACTAAAACAACGACACAGAAAATTCGTACGACAAGCTTCTTCAACAATAGGCTAATAGGAGTCGTTGGCTCTGGAGAGGACACCACCTACATAGACGCGTACTACAAAGATTTGCAAACGAAGCTCGGGGTGCCCGCGAGGTCCGCATCACCAAGAAGAATAAACCATACATCACGTGTGACCCGTGCGGAGTTCGTGGTCCGAGGCCCCGACGCCATCGACGCCTTCAACCGGTTGGCCGACGGCAGGTGCCACGCGGAAGGTCAAGGCATACAACTCGCAAGCCAGCAGTGCTGATTTACCAATGGCGACTCAGCTTGAAAACACGACTCCACAATTACTTGACGAAATACTTCCGAGAAAATGATGTCGGTCTGTTGTTCGTCAACAAGATAGGAAGACCATACTCAGCGAACAAGCTGCGAGAGCACCATCTTCACCCGCTGCTTAAGACTCAGCGCATGGCAGTCACAAAGACCGAATGCATCGTTCTTCGGAAAGTAGCCTAAAATGCGGGTCTCTACGAATTTTGGTGCAGAGCCCTTCCACCTTACCTTTTCGTGTCGTCAATCATAGTGCTGGTTCCTGGCGGAGCACGAAAGTGGAGCATGCCTGGATGCGTCTGGACCTTGGGTCGTAACGTTGATCTGCGCCGTTTGCACTAACGACGAATCCGCATAAGCGTGTCAAAGCACCTGGCTGGCCGAGTTGGCGACGTAAGTGTAATAAAATCAGGTCTCTGAGGCATGCCCTGCTCTGCGGCGGTGTCCGTCATCTTGCGGAGCGCAAGCGTATCCCAACCTCTCCATGGCTGCTCGATCTGCAATGGACGGTATCACGCGATCTTCCTTGAATCCGTTGCACCAATCGCCGAAACCATCCCTGATCACCTGCCAGATGCTTCGCCGATTTTGAACGATTACTTTCAGCCATGCCAGCGGACCCATCTGCGGAAAATAGATCCCCCGGAAACAGAGGCGCGCAACAAGGATGTTGACGCGGTAACCCACCCCCTTGTGGCGCAGCGAGTTCACGGCATGCTCAATGGCTTCTGGGCTATAGCTCTGAGCCCACCCGTATTTGACCTCGTCATGCGCTTCCTCGATGGTCATCTTCAGCGGCGTATGAGCCATGGCAAAGGGCAGGAATTCATGCCAGTGTTTTGGCCGCGTTAGCCGTCCCTCCCTTTGCAGCCTCTGGTATAGCGGGGTGGCGGGCAAGGGAGTGAGTAATCCGAAAACGGGCAAGCCTGGCGGCCAGGTGCGAATCTGTTGCAAAGTTCGCTCAGCCACTCCCGGCGCGTCGTTGTCCATGCCAAAGATGAAAGAAGTAATCGCATAGATGTTGCGATCGGCGAGATTCCGTAGAACGAAGGCGTATTCGCCGGGCTTGTTGAAACCCTTGTTCACACTGGCGAGATTCGCGGGGTCGATGGACTCCATGCCGATGAAAATCCATCTGCCTCCGGACGCCGCGATCAAGTCCAGAAGTTCCTCGTCGCGCAGCAGGTTGGCGCTGATTTGTGCCACCCAATGCACCTGGGCGTCGGCCGCGATGATATCGCGCAACAGCGACTTGGTGCGTTTCACGTTGATCGCGAAATTGTCGTCAATGAAGAAGACGACCATCTGGCCGTCTTCGCTCCGCGCGCGAGCCTTGAGTCGCAGAAGTTCATCCACCACACTTTCATTGCTGCGAAAGCGGATGGAATCCCCGAAAAAACCGGTCACGGTGCAAAACTCGCAGCCATAGGGACAGCCGCGCCCGGACTCCACCGGGATAATGCGGAACGTCGCCCATCCCCCACCGACGCGCCGTAGCACCGGAGCCATGGCCTTTGGAACGATGTTGAACTGCTTGAGATCCATGGATTCCCAGGGGATCACCGGATAGGGTTGCAGTGTGGGTTTCCGTTCCTGGCCAAACTCATCCGTAGGTTCATACACTTCCCGGAGCTGGCCGCATGCGGCGTCCGCGACGATCTTGGGCCATGTTTCATCGGCTTCCCCTAGAGCCACTGCATCGGCGTGCCGAGGTCCGCCGCCACGGCCGAGCGCCTCGTCGGGTTCTTCCGTGACATGCGGGCCACCCATCACCACCGGCACGCCAGCGGCGCGAACCGCATCGGCGACGCGGTAGGCCTTGGCAACCATTCGAGTCATGGCGCCGATGCCCACCAGCCCGATCTTTTGTTCCTGCACGAAGCGTGCTATTGCAGTTTCATCCATCGGTTGGGCATTCCCATCGATTAGGAGCACCTCATGGCCTGGCGGGGTGATAGTCTGCAGCAGGAACATCCAGAGATGTGGCATGAAGTTCCTCGTTACGCCGTTATCGGGGCTGTAGAGCAAGATCCTCATCAATTCTTCTCCTATGACTAGAGTCCATGATTGGACATTAAGGCCCTGCTGGTGTCGCTGCACCATCCCCCAAGCGGTACTGAACAGGGCCGTATAGCTGTCTGTTAGGATCAACTGCGGCGAAATGCACTCGTAAACCCGGTCCAGAAACATGGCAGCGGATCAGTTCCCCGCCTGTGGTAAGCAAGACCTTTTGCGCCTGCCGAATGGTGAGTCACTGCTGCTGTCGAAAAACGCCGCGTCGGATGTCTGGCCAAAACTCTTTAAGGATATTCGCAATTCCATCCACGCCAATTTGCGTTGCCCACTTATCTCCAGTGTTGCCCCAGGTCCGCTCCGTCCGCGGGTAATACAAATCGGAAACGCCTGCGCCTAAAGCGTTCCCCACGATTTCAGAGACGTTAAAGCCGCTGCTGCCCGAATCGGTCTTCGTGATGACGAGACGGCTGATCGCGTAGCCTGTACGGTGCCAGAATCCTCCTCCAGTCTTGCCGAGGGTGTAGTAGCGTGGGTCTTCGTGCGTCATGGCCGGCATAATAGCCTCGGTAAAGTAATTTCCAACGGTTTCGTCCGCGAACGAGTGCCAATAATACCGGCCATAGCCCGAGAGCTCTTGATGAAACTCGGGCGACGAATTCGTGGCTTGACCGTAGCCAGCCAGCATTCCGGCAAGGATGAATGAGGAGTAATCGAAGCTATCCTGGGTCGCGAGCACAAACTTTTCTTTCGCGGATAGCGGCAGCAGGAGGGTACCCGCGCTAACCGCCCGGTAATTGGGAATGACCCACAGTATGCGCTTGCTCTGCTTGTCTGTCGAATCGTCACTCCGCGGAGTTTCGTCGGCGGATCGGGTGCTCTGTCCGGGCGTTTGCGTGTTTGTCGACCTGTCCGATTGGCGTGAGGGATCGGCTACCATCCCAGGCAGTTGATATAGTTCGCCCGAAGGGTTCGTCAGGGGTAAAGGTGAATCCTGCCCCTGGACAGACATCTGCGCAGCAATCGCGAGCAAGCTTCCGAGTAAGACCAAGCGCTTTGTCACCACCATGCTCGACACCCAACCTCAATTTCGGGTCTGGACCTTTGGTTCGCGCCCATTCGTACGTCTCCCTCCCTCGGACACAACGAATCTGCCACAGACGCCACTAACTTGTGGCCGGAACTCAAGTGCCATGCCGTACGTTCGCGAAGCAGGGCTTACAACCGGCACAATCGACTTAATCTTTCCCGGTGTTACTGATGCGTGATGGTCGACCACTCTTGAAAAAACACGGACAAGTCAGTACGGTTAATCGATTGTTGGGAATCACCCAGATGCGATTGTCGCTCGGCTCATATCGCTGCATCCCCTGTTCAATACTCGACTCAAAGGATTGGGACTGAGTCGGCTGCAGTGCATCCGGCAGAGGCGGCGTTTCTTGCCCCTTTGCGGCAGTGGGTCCAAACAGGAAGGCAAAACAAACTAGTACTTGGCAGAACGCTGTGACGACGGAATGTGAAATCCGATCATGCGTCAACCATATGGTTTTCATCGCCGTTTTTGACCTCCCGCATAAAACACAGAGTGGCCTTGCATTGCAAGAAGGCGTGACTATGCGACGCATTTTCGTTTTGATGCATGTTCAGACGGGGTGATCAGGAAGATGAATATTTTGTCATTTCCTAGACACGGCGAACTCATTCTTCGCTGATAATGCCCGCGACGTGGGGTGTTCGTCATGCTTGGTGCCAGGGCCGGTGTGCGCACCAAGTTCACCATTTAGGGTGAAAACCTTTTGCACGCTGCGCACCAATGGTTTTGCACGAAGGTTAAATCTGGAGCCTGAAAGTAGGCGAGGGTGGAAACCCTTGGACAAACTGACGACGTTCTCAAAAATGAGTGCCCCAGCTGTTGCGGTGATCGCCATCATCATCGTTGGTGGGCCGATGAAGGCTTTCGCACAAACCAACGAAATCCAAGTCTACGACGCGGAGATCGAGGAACTCGGCAAGTTCAATGTTATGGTGCATAGCAACTTCACCCCCATTGGGCGCAACGTTCCCGTTTTCCCAGGTGGCATCGTTCCCAACGACTCGGTCAACGGCGCAGGTTAACAGCGCTGAACAAGTATGACCAGAAACTTGACAGGTGCATCGGCCTAATATCCGCGCTCTGGCCGTGGTTGACGGTGGAGACTCCCCAGTAGACGGCTGCCCGCTTTCATTTCAATTCCTTCTTTCTCGTCAACAAATAAGAGTCAATCGCTCTGCGAACCAGCTCCGCAACCGGCGCTCCCGTCCGGTCTGACAGCTTCTCCAATAGCTTTTTCTGCTCGCTGGTCACGTAAATGTTGGTTCTCAGTTTTGGCATGAAAGCGAGTATATGCCATTAGATGCATATGTGTACCTTACAATGCGCCAAAACCATTCCTTGACAGGTTGGGTTTATAAGCACACTGTCGCGTGAGCATTCCCATTCCCACCTGCGTCCCCACGCAAGCACCCGCTCGAACTCTCCTGCAACCCGTTTGCCTGAATGCCACAATACGACGTCGTGCGCACTGCCCACCTCAATCGTTTGCCACCGGCTTTCTTCGCCAAATAGCTTAATGCCCCACGTTGCACCGTGACCTTAGGAATTTCTTTTGTATCAAGCCCGCTCAGGATCAAAATTGGCAGCCGAGACGCGAACGGAGAAATCTTTGACCAGCCAAGTCACGACATTTAATAAAGTGGCCGCCAGCGAAGCAGCTGTGGAACCCCTCTTTGTTTCTTAGCAGCCTTCTGACCTCCGATCATCTCGAATCCTTTTATGGCAGGTCGGTCTTCCTGGTTTTCTTCCAAGTGCCGGGAGGAAGGTCGAAAACGCTCGAGTACTTGGGACAACTCCGGAATATTCCGAAGGCGTGGGGGCCGAATCCGGATACTCCCCCCGCTGGTATTCATCCGGTGTTGGTTCCCTATCCTGCCCCCCCCAATTCCCGATCGGCACTCGCATGGCGCTCGTTCGGCAATTGGTTCTGATCGACGATCACGGTCGGCTGACCGCTACTCATCTCACCGAAAGCGTGCAGATACGAGTGTATCGAGCCATTCATTTCGATTTAGCCGGAACTGGAGCCCACTCTCAAGATTTCGCTGAATTTTCTCTGAGCCGCAAGAAACTGTTCTCAGGGCAGTCGGGCGGGCTGCGTGCGATTGCTGAGGGAGACAGAGAATTTAGCGTCTTCCACTCGCATGGAATTGACGCGTTCGAAATGATGGAAAACCCGGAAAGTGACCAGGGTATAGAACTGCAAAGTTGCTCCAGTTGTCACGAAGCCGCTGGAATTCATTCCTTTCTCAGTTATTCTCGCGAGCGATTCGGCCCGGCCGATGTCCCGCCACCCAAGTTGATCGGCTCGACGCCGGCTCGCGAAAGTTCAACGCAGATTCAGTGGATAGAACGACACAGCTTTTAGCTAGTGGCAGTTAGTTGCGCTTGCGGTTCTGCACGTAATCGATCGCGAATTGCTTTAGCGCCGGACTGGTCATGCCCAGTGCGGTCGCTTCCTTCGTCGCGCGGTCCACATCCCAATGATCGACCGCCAGCCGCTTGATGAACCACATCGTGGCGGCGCGGCCACCTCCCGCGCAGTGGATGAATGCAGGCTCGCTGCCTTTCACGGTGATGGCTTCCAGAAACTTGTCGGCGGCGGCTGGATCGGGGGCAGCGCTATTAAAGGGAATGTGATAGTAGTGCAGACCGATGGCTTCGGCGGCAGCGCCCTCGGCTTCGACGTTCGCGCCGGGCTCATTCGATTCCCGCAAATTAATGATCGAAACGAAGCCCATTTTCTTGATTTCGGGGACCGCCTCGACCTTAATTGCGCCCGAGCAGGCGACGGTGGTTTCGGCACGAGCCAAATTCACAATGCCCGGCACCGTTTCCTTGGTGACCTCCTGTGCCGCCAGCGGTGAAGCTGCCATCGACGCGGCCAGGATTAAACCAGCGGAGAGGAAAAGAGATTTCATGGTAAGCCTCCTTGCATCACGACATCACGACTTCACCAGATCCCGAGATCACGCCCACGGTCCAACCAGTGTCATTATGCAATATAGGGACCGGCAAAGCGAGTCTCGACCCCCGCGTCTCAACCCTGCCTTCCGACCGGCGTCTCAACCGGCGTCTCAACCACGAGACCGCAGAGACGCAGCCGACACGAGGGCGCCCGACGGCCACCGGGAAAATGCGGCCATCACGGCGTCCCCTTTTTTCCAAACACCTCCAATCATTCACTGCTCGCCTCCAAACCTATATTCATCCCCAAGCGAGACGCAATTCCAAAGCGCAGCGCGGTGCGTGCTATGATGGCGCGCGCAGTCCGCAGAAAATGCCATTCCATTTGGGGGATCACGTGGACATTCGAACCGAATATGTAACCTTGAACGTAAGTGATGGCACATCCATGCGCGCGTATGTCGCGGGCCCCAGCGGGCCCGGGGCGAAAGCGGGTCTACTCGTCATGCAGGAAGCCTTCGGAGTGAACGCGCACGTCCGCGGGGTTACGGAACGTTTTGGGCGCGAGGGCTACCTGGCCATCGCTCCCGAACTGTTTCATCGCACGGCCCCTGGGTTTGAGGGCCGCTACGACGATTTTCCCTCGGTGATGGGACACATGCAGGCGCTGCGAGATCCTTCGATGGAGGTGGATTTCCGCGCGGCGCACGACTGGCTGCGTGCCAATGGAGCAGGAGACAATTCAGCGGCAGTCGGCTTCTGCATGGGCGGGCGTGCAGCCTTCCTCGCCGCCATGACCCTGCCACTAAAATCCGCCGTATCGTTTTATGGCGGAGGCATTGCGCCCTCGCAATATGGGGCCGGGCTGCTGGGCCGCGCGAGCGAGTTGCGTGCACCGGTGTTGCTGTTCTGGGGCGGACGCGATCAGCATATTCCCGCCGATCACGTGCGGGCTACCACCGAAGCGTTGCGGGCGGCCCAGAAGAGTTTCGTTAACGTGGAGTTTTCCGACGCTGACCACGGTTTCTTTTGCGACGCGCGCCCCAGTTACAACCCCGCGGCAGCGGCCGAAGCGTGGCCATTGACGCTCGCCTTTCTAAAAACCAACTCTTCCGCGCATGAGCAGGGAGCGGCGGCCCGGTCGTAACAGCACCTGTCCGGCATTGGCTCATAGGCGCTGGCTCATTATTGTTGTTGCTGTTGTTGCTGTTGTTGCTACTGCTGTTGCGGCTGGTGAGGCCGCTCCGAAACCGGAACAGCCTCACCGACTACTTCCGGAGCCCGTGTCAGCAACTCGCGCCCATCATCATCCACTTCCGGACGCACCCGCACGTCGACCGAGAGGCGCTGGCCGGAGCGCCCCTTATAGACACCGCGGACGGGCGCAACGTCTCCGTAATCCCGGCCGTACGCAATTCTGACGTGCCGCAGAGCGACGGGCTTTCCCAGCGTGGGGTCCAGGCCGATCCAACCCGTGTTCGGCAAATAGGCCTCGACCCACGCGTGCGAAGCCTGGCCGCCGATCACCTCTTCCAGGTTGGTTCCACGTGCGCCGTTTGCGCGCTCGCTGTCGGGAACCAGGTATCCGGAGACGTAACGCGCGGGAATGCCGCGGGTGCGCAGGACGCCGAGCAGCAAATGCGCGAAGTCCTGGCAAACTCCGGCGATGAGAGCGAGGGAATCCTCGATCGAGGAGTGGACGTGGGTCGCTCCTTTGACGTAACGGAAGCGGTCGTGGATCAAGTCCGAAGCCGAACGCGCAAATCCCCCCACCGTATCCCCGCTCGAGCGTTCGGCGATCGCGGCAAATTCCTCGATTTGCGGCAGGTGCGGAACGTACGCGCTGGGCGCCAGAAAATCGAAGTACTCCTCGTATAGCTGCTCGCGAAGCGATCTGAGTTCGGCCAGGGTCAGATCCTCGTTTGGCTGAGGGGGTGGCTCGTGGGCCAGCACCACCGATTCCGCCTCCACCTTCAAACGCCTATGTTCCGCAAAAACGTTGAATTGGTGGACCCAGTTACCCAGCGAATCTCGATAGGAGGTGCCGCGAGAGCCTGGAGTGGTGACGAGCTTGAAGGAGACGCAGGTCTGCAGATCGTCGTGCAGAGGGCGCAAGCGAACTTCGTTATAACTTTCCGACACGGGACTGTCATAGGCGAATTCGGTGGTGTGCACGAGGTGATAGCGATTCATTCGTTGACTCCATAATAGAAATAAGTCGTCGCAATCGCCTTGCCGATCGAGTCGCACATGCGCAGAAGGTCGTTCAAATAATGGTGCAGGCCCTCTTTGAAAATTTCGTCGATACGGTCGTAGCGCAAGCGTTCCAGAACTTTCCCGGTGAGGCGTTCCGCCTCGTTGGCATACGATCCGGAACTGCTTCCGCTGATGGCTCGCAGGCCGTCACGCACCTGGTTGGTGCTGAAACGAATCGAGCGCGGGTGCTGCGGGTGGAGGATGAGCATCTCGGCGACTTTTTCCGGCTCGATGGGAGAATGATATTCGCGGTGATACGCTTCGTAGGCGCCGACAGACCGCAGAACCGCCATCCATTGATGGCTGTCGGGCTCGACCAAATCCGCTGGCGCGTCGAGCAGGTTGTGATACTGCACGTCCACCAGCCGTGCGGTCATTTCTTCCCGCTCGAGGGCCGAGCCGATGCGCAGGAATTCCCAGCCTTCATCGTGCGGCAGGGTGGCATCGGTTACGCCGTGAAAGCCGTGGCTGCCGAATTTCACGGTTTCGCACAGTCGGTGGGGTCCGGCAATCATCTCTTCGCGGGGATCAAAGTGGCTGACCGTGTGATACAGGCCGTTGATGACTTCCCACATCTCGCGCGAAATGCGGTCGCGAATGGTGCGGGCGTTTTCGCGCGCCTTGGCCACGCAATTCACGATGGAGCTGGGATTTTCCGGAGAAAACGCGAGGAACTCGAATACCGTTTCCGCGTTGGCCTCCTCGTAGCACAGATGAAAGCGCTCTTGCTCGCCGGCCATGACGATCAGCGGCTCCCAATGCATGCGGTAGGGGTGCTGCGACTGCTCGAGCAGCATGTGGTAATTGACGTCGAGCGTGCGGGCGGTGTATTCGGCGCGTTCCACGTAGCGCGCGAGCCAGAACAGGGAATCGGCGATGCGCGACAGCATGTTAGTCATCTGCGGGCCCCGCGCTCAAAACCCAGGTGTCTTTGCTCCCGCCACCCTGCGATGAATTGACCACCAGTGAACCTGGCTGCAGTGCCACACGCGTCAATCCACCCGGCACGATTGTTACTTTCTCTCCGTCATACAAGCAGTAAGGGCGCAGGTCTACATGGCGTCCTGCCATGCAGCCGGTGGCGGTGTCGTACGAAGGCACCCGTGAGAGCGAAATCACCGGCTGCGCTATGTAATTTCGCGGATTCGCCTCGATGCGGCGCCGGAATTCCTCGATGGTCGAACAGTCGGACGCCGGGCCGATGAGCA
>Ga0182024_10024256_pt1 | contig 10793 bp, 8 predicted proteins | sample P32metaG_FD_120480 | JGI IMG/M metagenome (GOLD analysis project Ga0182024, IMG submission 120480) | Permafrost microbial communities from Stordalen Mire, Sweden - P3-2 metaG (Illumina Assembly) | ecosystem: Environmental > Terrestrial > Soil > Wetlands > Permafrost | place: Sweden: Stordalen...
AGGGAATGACTGCCGCTTGTCCCACAAAGGTTTTTGCAGTACCGGCTAGCAACCCTTCAAGGTACAACGACAAGATGAAGACATGTCACCCACGGGCTATGGCGAACCAGGCCAGAACCCGTACCCTCATCAATAAGCAGCGATTCTCTAGGAACTTTCATCGATTCTTTCGGGGGAGGGACTCGATGAAGGATAATAGGAGGATCGCTGCTTTTCGTTGAATAGGTATCTTGACATTGGGGTACTTTTCGTCTGTCCCGGATTTGCTTTTAAGAACATTACAATTGACACAGCCCGCGGCTATTCTTACCCTCAAAGCATGCAAATCGATCTCACCGCAGAGCAGGAAGCGCAGCTTGCCCAGATTGCCGCCCACGAAGGCAAGGGCGCAGATGAGCTTGCCCGTGAGGTTTTCAGTCGTGGTCTGGCAGCAGAGGCCCACTTTATCGCAGCTGTGAAAATAGGCCAAGAGGCCGCGAGTCGCGGTGATTTCGTCGAGCAGTCCGAAATCTGGGCGGACGTCGAGCAAATCCTCCGGCCTTGAATGCTTGTTCGCTGGACAGCCCCTGCCGCCGAAGACCTGAAACGCATCACCCGCCGCATTCGCAAGGACAATTCCACTGCCGCTCGAAACGTCGCCAAGACTATTTTTGATGCTGGTAACTCCTTAGATACACTCGCACAGCGAGGCCGGCAAGGCCGTATCGCAGGCACCCGGGAAATGGTGTTTCCCGGCTGGCCATATATCCTCGTGTATCAGGTCACGGAGCATGCGGTTGAAATCCTCCGCATCTACCATGGAGCGCAGGATTGGCCTTAACGGAACTACCAAGCCGGTATGAAATCTTCCGCCTCGATCTACCGTCCGTCTGACCATTCATGCCATAGAGGCAACGGTGGCCTAAATCGCTACTTTGCGCGTGGTAGAAAAATTGTTGGGTTACTCCATATGGGACGCATTGACAAAGACGACTGCGCGCGCTTCGTAGACGGATGTATTTCCTTTGGAGGGTCATTCCCGTCTGGTCACCGTTTTCCTTCTGATGCTGTTCCCTTAAGCAACGATGACCGCTCTCTCCGGTCACCGTGCAGGTCCGTTACTGGCAAGAACGATTGCGCACGCTCACCGGAAGTATAGGATCGCTATGGTTTTCCACTCCCAGGGCAGCCGGGCGATGCGGCATAGTACCAGTTTCCCTTGTAATTCAGCTCCCGCAAGCCATGCCGCGACGTGTAATAAGCTCGGATCGCTTCGGCCTTCAGAAACGTAAAGAACCGGGTTCCTGCATTTTCAAGCGCTGGGTCTGGCCGGTCATCGCTGACGCTCTCGATGATCTTCACTTGCTGCGGCTCGCTTAGCTTGAGGAACCGTGCCCCGTACTTCTGTTGCGACACTTGCTCGACCCACGCGAGACCTTCGCGGCAGATCCCCTCAGCCGCCTCCGTCTCAATCCGGCGCACGGCTTCCGGGCCGTAGAGATCTATTGCCAGCGTACGATGTTCCGGCGAAAGCGCTCGCGCCGCCGCGCGCACCGGGACGGCGGAAGCGGCCTGCATGTCAATCCATCGCGCAACGTCATCCACCACGTCTTCGCGACCCGCCCCGGCTGATTGATCTTCCGGGTCCGGCGGCAAGCTCAGGATGATCTCTACCATCCGCGGGACCACCGGAAATTCCTTTTCCGAAAAGAAGGCTGGTCGGAAGGCGCCCGTGACCGGCCGGACGTAATCAGTTTCGCTCCCCGGCGGAATCTTACGAAATAGGCCATCGCTTTCAAAGGCGTGGACCAGGTGTTCGGGGGATGGGGTATAAAGACCCGGCGGAAGGGTAGGGTCCTGAGCGGGACCGGCAGGCGCCTCGACCCTGTCCAGAAAAACAGGCCATCCCGCTACCAGCGCGGCGCTGCTGACGCCCTGCAGCCACTCGCGCCGGGTCATCGTGTTCGTTTCTTGAGTCGGCGAGCGTTGTCCGGGATCCGCGCTCCGGCCCTTATCTTCTTCCTTCATCGCTCCGCCTCGCAGATTGCCACAGCGTAAACCGGCCCGTGCGCCACGGGGCCGGCAGCGTGATGGCCGAGGAGTTGAAATACGAAGCGGTGAAGCATCCCGGCTCGCATTCGTGGCGATAATAGCACACCGGGGCTCGTTGTGCGGCCTATCGTGTTTTGATTCACTACGGAGATTACAGCGTCTTCCTTTTTCGCGCGGCTTTGCTGCCTCTATCCGCGCGAAACTGAGGCCATGCGCAGCACAGAGTTGCGATGCACCTGCCTTGACGCTTACGGCTGTTACGGGTATGGTCCGAATACCTGCTGATCATGCTGAATCGGAGGGATATGGGCCTTGAGTAAACTCTACGACGCTCTGATCGTCGGTTCCGGCGCCAGCGGTGGCTGGGTGGCCATGGAGCTTACCGGGCGAGGGATGAACGTTCTGATGCTCGAAGCCGGGCCGCCGCGCATCCCCTCGCGCGACTTCACCGAGCATGTCTGGCCGTATCAATTGAAATTCCGCGGCTTCGGCGACACGAGGGCATTACTTACCAATCAGCCCGTGCAGCGTCTTTGTTACGCCTGCGACGAATACAGCCACCAGTTCTTCGTCAATGACCATGAGCATCCCTATACCTTCCCGCCAGACAAGCCCTTCGTGTGGATTCGGGGACGGCAAGTGGGAGGGAAGACGTTCTGTTGGGCGCGCGAAAGCTATCGCTACAGCGACTATGAGTTCAAGGCGGCCCGGCGCGACGGCTACGGGGAGGATTGGCCATTTGACTACGAAGAGATTGAACCCTATTACGACAAAGTAGAAAGCTTCATCGGCGTGAGCGCATCGCGTGAGGGCCTGGAGCAGATGCCCGATGGAAAGTTCCTTCCGCCAATGAATTTTTCATGCGGCAATTTGCTGGCGAAGCAAGTTATCGAGGCGAGGTTTGGCTGGCGTGTGATGCCGGACCGCGTGGCGAATCTGACCGTGCCGCACAAGGATCGTCCCGCGTGCCACTATTGCGATGAATGCCAGCGTGGATGCCACACCGCTTCGTATTTCAACTCGCCCGCCGTGACGCTGCCCGCGGCAGCACGCACGGGACGGTTTACCCTGCAAAGCGACGCGGTGGTGAGCCATCTGGTGATGAATGATGAGGGGAAAGCCGCGGGCGTTCATTATATTGATCGCACCTCGCACCGCCATCGCGAGGCCCATGCAAAGATTGTTGTGCTGGCCGCGGCGGCGTTGGAATCCACGCGGATACTGCTCCATTCGCGCTCGCGGCGATTTCCCAACGGCGTGGGCAACTCCTCCGGCGTTCTCGGCCACTATCTGATGGACCACTTCACGGTGGAAGGAGCACGAGGCGTCATTCCGTCCCTGGCGTCCTCACAGCGCGAGCCCACAGGGAACCCGGCCGGCTTCCTCATCGCCAAATACGCGAATGTTGGATCAAACCATAATAAGAATTTCCTTCGCGGTTACCGGTTTGACGGCGATGCCAGCCAGGAGCTTTACGCGCAGGCATTTTCCATTCCGGGGTTTGGAAAGAGTCTCCGGCGCCGCGTGCGCGAGGAGATTCCCTATTCTTTTGCCATCGAGGCGCAGGGCGAGTGCCTGCCTCGCTACGAAAATTACGTTGAGCTGGACCCGGAGAAAGAGGACGCCTGGGGCGTCCCCGCGCTGCGCATTCATGCAAGTTACGGTGAGAACGAGCACGCGATGGCGAAGGCCATGAGGCAGGATATCGGGGACATCCTCGAGGCCATGAAGCTCCGGGATGCGCAGCCGCCCAGCAACCATCTGAGCATTTTCGGGAAGAATATCCATGAGTGTGGCACGGCGCGCATGGGGAATGACCCTAAAAAGAACGTTTTGAACCGGTTCAATCAGGTGTTTGATGCGAAGAACGTTTTTGTGACGGATGGCGCCTGTTTCGTCACCCAGGGCTGTTACGAGCCGACACTGACCATTATGGCGATTTCCGCCCGCGCGGCCGATTACATCGCGGAAGAGTATCGGCGCGGCAATCTGTGAGGAGGATTGAATGAGTGATATTTCGCGGCGAACTCTTCTGGCAAAGTCTGCTGCTTTGAGTACCGCGACGGCAATCTCTCATGTGGCTTCGGGGCTGACCGTATTTGCAAAGGGCTTTGACGCTCCACCGGACGGCCCGAATCTGCGATTTCCTATGTCCCCGCGAGATCGCATCGCCGTGTCATCCTGGCCCTTTCGCGCTTATGTCGAGAGCCCCACCAATTCCGACCGCAATCCGAAATTACCGGGGATGGATTTGAAGGACTTTGCAGCGCACGTTGTGAAGGAATTCAATATTCGGAATATCGAGCCCATCTTCAATCAGTTCAGATCTACAGATCCACAGTACCTGCAAGAGTTCCGCGAGGCTGTTGAAAAAGCCGGCTCGCACGTCGTGGATATTCCCGTGGACCCTGATGATAGTCTCTACGACCCTGACGTCGCGGCACGGAAAAGAGCCATCGAGTTTGGGAAGAAGTGGGTTGACGTTGCGGTGAGCGTCGGCTCGCCCAGTATTCGAAATGGAATTGCCCGCGCCCCGCACGCTTCGCCTGATGTTGGCCTGACCGTAGAAGGACTCCGTCAGGTGGTGGACTATGCCGCCAAACGCAATATCACCGTGAACCTTGAAAACGACGACCTTGTAAGCGAGGAGGCGTTTTTCCTGATCGAGGTGATCGAGAAGATAGACAATCCATGGCTTCATGCTCTGCCTGATTTTTGCAACTCCATGCTCTCGGGAAATGCTGCGTATGATTACCGGGCGGTGACCGCCATGTTCAAGCATGCCTATAACATCTGCCATGTGAAGGAAGACGAGATAGGGGACCACGGGAGAATCTATCGTGTCAGCCTCCCGAGGACTTTCGGCATTCTTAAGGACAGCGGTTTTCGGGGATATTGCTCAATGGAATGGGAGGGTAAGGGGAATCCCTACGATGGGGTTCATGAGCTGATAAGTGACACGCTGAAATACTTACGCGCTGCGCAGCAATAGGCTGGCCGCCTTTGCATAGCCCCTGCCCTCTTTCCTGCAACAGGAAGACGGCAGGCTCATCCCGTCAACGGTCCAGATCGCAATGACGAGAGCGCCAATCCCGGTCAATATGGGCCACTCGATGTGGACGATTTTGCCGATTCGCCCGGCGCGGATAATGTCGCGCACGGCTAACTGATATGGTTCGCGGCGGTGCTGGGAGCCCCCCTGGACGACCTGCTTGGAAGCCTTGGTTGTATCGCGCGCTTCTTTGGCTTCGGAAAGGATTGCAGCCGCTAGAAAAGGAACTTGAATGCAAACTGCAGTTGGCGGGCACTGTGCACAGTGCTGGTGATGGTGCCTGCCTGGCTGGTATCCACGTCCGGGTTCGGGATAGCGAACTGGGGGCGGTTGAACACGTTGAATGCCTCCGCACGGAACTGCATGTCGAGTGATTCGCGCAATTTGAAGTCCTTAAAGATGGAGGTGTCTACGTTGTATTGTGCCGGGCCTCGCAACGTGCCTACGCCGGCATTGCCAAAGTTGGTGGCAAAGGTCTGTCCGGGCGCCAAGCCAGGTACCGCGTAGGCACCAGGATTGAACCAGCACAAAATTGTTTGCCGCCCGGAACACGATCCGCCGGTGGCATTGGTGAAGTTATAGGGGTTTCCGATCACGTCGGGACGAGGCGCGCCCGAAGAGGTGTTGGTGGGATCGTAGGAAAGAGCGGGAGTAACGGCCTCCCCGGAATAAAAGGCGATGATTCCCTGCGACTGCCAGCCTCCTGCCAGGATTTTGGTCAGACCGTTGCCGCGCAGGAACCTCTGCCCCGGGCCGAAAGGCAGGTTGTAAGACCACTCGGAGGTGAATTGGTTGCGGAAGTCAGGCGACTGATCGCCCCTTTCCGCGCGCAGGTTGTTTACGTTCTGGGGACCATTCCACTCATTCTCCGCTGTCTGGCCAATGGTATGTTGCCAGGTGTAGGCAACGAGCGTACTCCAGTTGGAAGTCAGCCGTTTCTCAAACTTTGCCTGCAGTTGGTGCGTGATCGAATCGGCCAGGTTGGAGTTGGTGCGAATGGCCGCAATATCGGGAACCGTATTGAAGTAGGGGCGTCCATAATTTGGCGCCGGTCCAAAGTTGCTGTCGAGCGGTTCCACGGCCTGGTTCAGATTGTAGACATAGGAGAGGTGCACGCCATGCGTGCCTACATAGGCTATCTGAAAGAGGGAATCCTTTCCCAGCTGCTGTTCCACGTTAAGATTCCATTCTTGGATGGAAGTCGTGGGGTTTCGGAAAGGGACCGCACTTGCTGTGCCGGATGGATTTTCGATGGTGGGATAGGTTCGCGCCGGAAAACCCTGTGAGAGCCGAAGTCCCGGTGTCGATGCGGGATAGTTGAAACTTTGGCTGTAAAAGAGCCCGGTGGGATTGTAAGGCAGTTCGGAATCGCCCTGGGTTCCTTGGAGATCATAGAAGATGCCATAGCCGCCGCGAATCGCGAGCGGGCCGTTGTGCGGCGTCCAGGCAAAACCGACGCGCGGCGCGAAGTTTTTATACGGAGTCTCTACGTTGCCGGTGCGGCTTACTCCCGGCATGCCGGGCGCAATGAATTCCCCGGTGGCAAAGTCGAAGTTGGCCAGACGGTTGTATTGCTCCACATAAGGGGTGTAGAGGTCCCAGCGCAGACCCAGGTTGAGGGTCAAACGCGGAGTCACGCGGTAATCATCTATGGCGTAGGCGCCGAGCTCCAGCCAGCGGATGCCGAACAGTCCCTTCTGGCCGTAGCGGGCCGCTGAGATCGGATAACCGAGCAGGAAACTGGCCAGCGGTGCGCCTCCGGTGCCGGTCACCAGGTCTTCGGTGAACTGTTGGTCGAAGCTGAAGTCGCCGCGCGCATTCTGTGTCTGATCGAATCCGTTCAAGCGACGGCGAATGTCGACGCCCACCTTAAAGGAATGGGAGCCGCGGATGTAAGTAAAGGAGTCGAGATACTGATAGTTATTCTCGCGTAGCAGCTCGGGGAACCAGTCCTGATTGCCCAGGTTACTGAGGCCGGAGATTGCGAAGTTTGGCAGACCACCGGTAGCCACGGCATTCTCCGGATCAAAAATGCCGGGGATGCCAATGGGAGTGGAGAGGTCCTCGCCGGCAAAGAAGGGGATGGCGTCCACCACGTAGCGCATGTAGCCAACTTTGAGTTCATTGATCTTGTTGGCGGCAAACGTATGCACGTCACTGATGCCGGCGGCACGCGCAAGATCGCTGATATGTCCGGAGAAAGAGCCGCCGCCGGCTTCGCCCGGGAACGGGTCGGGCTGAGTCTCATTGACATTGCCATACTCAAACGTGGCGAAGAGGCTGTCTTTGCTGGTGAGTTGGTGGTCGACCCGGATGTCGAAAGAGTCCTGGTTATTCACCAACGCTGGATTCGACAAATAGTTATTGGCAACGCCGGACAAATTGGCCGCTGGATAGAGAGCGGCCACATTGAGAGCAGCCGGATCGAGCGATGTTTGGGGAATGATATTTCCGGGAAAGGGTGTGCGCGTGCCGGTGGCTGGATTGTAAGTAGTGGGATCGTAGATCTGTCCCGTGTCATATCCGTTTGGCGCAGTGACCCCGGTCAGGAGATCAGAGAAGTTTCCGGTGCGTTCTGCTTGCGAGGGCACCGTGCTGATGACGGTTTGCGACTGGTTGATGCGAGTGCCCTGGTAGTCGACAAAGAAGAAGGTTCTATTCTTGAGGATCGGGCCCCCCAGCGTCCCGCCGAATTGATTCTGCTTGAAGGGCGGAATCGGCGCTGATCCGCTATCGAAGTAGTTTTTGGCGTCGAAGGCGGAATTGCGGATGAACTCGAAAGCATCTCCGTGGAATTGGTTGGTGCCCGACTTGAGCGCGACATTGACAACGGCGCCTCCCTTGCCAATATCCGCGGCGAAACTACTCGTCTGCATCTTGAATTCAGCGATCGCATCGACCGAGGGCTGAATTAACTCGAAGCCTATCTGCTGCTCATTGTTGTCGAATCCGTCGAGCAAAAAATTGTTATTGGTAGCGTTGAGCCCGTTGGCCTGGATGGCGCCATTGGCGCGCTCGTTCTCCGGGATCGAGCCTTGTTGCACGATGCCGGAAGGCCCCTGGTTGACGCCGGGGGTCAAATACGCGAGCTGAATGAAGTCGCGGCCGTTCAGGGGCAAGGACGTGATGGGACCCGCGGTAATGACCTGGCCCACTGAGGAAGTTCCCGATTCCAGTAGAGGCTCTGACGCTGTTACGTTCACCACCTGGTCCACTCGGCCAATCGTAAGCCCAATATCCAGAGTCACCACCTGCGACACCGTCAGTTGGAACGGCGCCTCCACCACCTTTTGAAAGCCAGGGTGTTCAACAATCGCGGTATAGGTTCCCGGTTGCAACTGGGTCACGACGAATTGACCCGTCGCGTTGGTCTCTACGGTGTGGCGAATGTTTGTGTCCGTGTTCTCCACATTCACGGTCGCGCCGGGAATCGCAGCTCCTGACGTGTCATGAACAGTTCCCACGATCCTTCCGGATTCCACCTGAGACCAGCCCGGAGTAGTCGGGACCAGTAGCCACAAGCAGAAACCAATGAGTGCAAAACAGGAGTAAAGCTGCGCTGCCAGGGGGCGGGAATTCATGGAGCCTCCTTGGGGGGATGATGAGATTTAGAAAACGAGGCCGACCGGGGTTCCACAAACATAACATCATATGTATATATCATGCCAATTAGAAACCCACGGCTGAGAGCAGCGGGGGCGAAACCTGTAAACTTAAGATCGATGGAACCGGCCTACCTGATCGAAGAAGAAGTGAAGAAACCAGGAGTTTTGCCGGATATCGGCATTACCTTGAATCCGGATAGTTTTGTTCCCTATTACGAGCAGATCGTTGGTCAGATTCGCAATGCAATTCAAATTGGGCGATTGCACGCGGGCGCCAACTTCTACTCCGAGGGCGAGATCGCCCGTTCGCTCGGCATCAGCAAAATGCCGGTAAGGCACGCCTTCCAGAAGCTGCGCGATGAAGGTTTGCTGATTATGCAGCAGGGCAAGCGGCCCGTGATTGGCAGGGAGCGGGTTCCGTGGGACTTTCAACGCCTACGGGGTTTCAGCGAAGAGATGCTGCGCAAGGGTCTCACCCCTTCCGCCCGCATTTTGTCGCTCGACGAGCAGATTCCGGAACCAGCCATCGCTGCCGCTCTCAGTCTCAAGCCAGACCAACCGGTGTACCGATTAAAACGGCTCCGGTTCATCGACCGCCAGCCGGTCGCAGTCGTCATCAGCTACCTGCCCGCTCACATATTTCCCGGCATTGACCAGCTCGATCTTGCCCAGCAATCTTTGTACTACATCATCGAGCGGGTGTATGGCCGGCCATTGCAGCGGGCCGACGAGGTCATTGGCGCCGTAAATGCACGCCCTGAAGAAGCGGCCATCCTGCAGACTTCTGTCGGTAGTGCATTGCTCATGATCACGGAGACGACCTACGATGGCCAACAGGTGCCGGTAGAGTACAGCGTATCTTTGCTGCGCGGCGACCGCTACACCGCCTTCGTAACCGCCATCCGCAACGACTAAGTCTTGAGATACAAATTCTCCGATCCGGGCCTCAAAACCCTTCTCGTGTCGCGCTCAATTCTGCGCCGAGCCTATCTTGTATAGTTAGTGAATGTAGGACAGACGGAAGTGCCCCTAATGTAACCGCATCTGAGCGGTTAGCCCAACGTATTTTGCTCAGTGTCAGTTCCGTCTGTCCTACATTTCCGGCGTCGCGCTGGCTAAGCTGTCTCTCGGCCGGAGAGATCTAGGGCATCGGTGCTGTCTAGCCTCTTGATGAAGTTAAGCATCAACTCTTTTTGCTCGAGGTAGAACTTCAAGAGTTCTTCTGTTTTTTGAAAGGACTCGCTGTTGGGATCGAAGTCGCTTCGAGTTCCTTTGAGGATCATGCCCTCTCGAATCGCCTCAATTTGCGTGTCAAAATTTCTTATCTGCTCGACCATTTCGTCGCGACTCAACGGCTTGCCCGGTTCCGCCATCTTCGCCTCTTTCACCAGAAGGATAATAGACCTTCAAACCAGGCCACGAGGTTTATTTTTTTGGACGTTCTCCGCCAAAGCTATCGTGCGCGTGGCGTCCGTTTGGCGCTGGCAATGGTGGGCCTTGAAGGGACAGACGAAGTAACCACCATTCGTCGCACCACACTGAGGCTGTTCGGGGTGGTGATTACTTCGTCTGTCCCGCATTTGTTCATTTCGTCTGTCCCTTCAATGCCTGTCCCTTCAATGCCACAATATATCCGTGATCAGAGGGCGTGAACGTTAAACTTGATCATAGCCAAACCACCAGGGCTGTCTGTGACAGGAGCAGAAAAACGTTAATTTGAACCCTCATATTGGATGATGCCGCTTTTACCCGCCAATTTTCTCGATGCAAAATCTGGCCAATGTCTCAGCTCGTACTTTGCCGTGCGCAGAGCTACCGCATGTATGGTGAAGTTTGGGTTGACGACGCCGGAGGTGGGGGATGCATTGGTCCTCATAAACGCCATAGCATCGGGTAATTGCTGCGGGGCCGTGCCTGCGGGATTCCTGCCGCCATGCCGACTTATCAATACTGATCTGCCCAAGCGTGCCTTAGCCGGCACTTGTCCAAGATGATGGATAGGATCGCTAAGGGACCGGAAGACGTGAAAAAATCAGTTTAGGCCGCAGATGAACTGCCATGAACGTGGATGACCTACAGCGTTTTCCATTGGCGTTCATCCGCAT